>Ga0209321_10002498_pt1 | contig 12395 bp, 10 predicted proteins | sample Rifsed16ft4_FD_184012 | JGI IMG/M metagenome (GOLD analysis project Ga0209321, IMG submission 184012) | Soil microbial communities from Rifle, Colorado, USA - sediment 16ft 4 - CSP-I_5_4 (version 2) | ecosystem: Environmental > Terrestrial > Deep subsurface > Rock core/Sediment | place: Rifle... | reverse complement strand
CAACGCGACGGTGCCGTTCTCAGTCGCGGCTACTCTCCTACTGTTGACGGGTGCGACTGGTTAGCGAACGCGCCGAGAGCCCTCAGCCCGAGCGCGGGGCAGGCGGAAGCGAGAGCGCTGGGGGGGGCCCAGCGCACCCGCGAGCACTAATAACGCTCGACCGCGACCGACTCGGTCTCTGCCAGAGGCTCGGCGGCGAGCAGAACCGTCCCGTTGATGGGAAGCAGAGCCTGGTGGTATCGCTCCTTCACCTCGAGCGCCACCTCGTAGTAACCCTCGGGATGGATCTGAAGGAGCTTGCCCTTGGCGCCCTTGACGCCGAGCGCGTCGTTGTAAACCCGTATCTGAGTCTGGAGGTCCATGGCCTGCCTTTCGTCCGGTTCTAGGAAGTCTATCAGGCTCTCACAGACTCGACAACACGCGCCTCAGGATGGAGGTCCCCTGCTCGACTTCTTCCTCACCGACGCTCAAGGTCGGACGGAACCGGATCGACCTACGGCCGCTTCCGAGGATCAGCATCCCGCTCTCGAACGCGAGCTTCTTGAAGCGATCCCGGGTCTCGGCGTCCGGCAGGTCGAAGGCGCACATGAGACCCCGGCCGCGCGCGTTCGAGATTCGCCCGGGGTTCTCCTCCTGAAGCTTCTCGAGCTCGGCGAGAAGAAGGCCTCCGACCTGGCGCGAGCGCTCCACGAGTTTCTCCTCTTCGATGATCTCGAGGTAGCGCCCGAAGCGGACCATGTCGACCAGGTTCCCGCCCCAGGTGGAGTTGATGCGCGTGGACTCGTGAAAGACGTTCTTCTCCACCTCGTCGATACGGCGACCCGCGAGGATGCCGCAAATCTGGGTTTTCTTTCCGAACACCAGGACGTCGGGCGTGAAGCCGAAGTGCTGATAGGCCCACATTTTTCCCGTGAGCCCGACACCGGTCTGCACCTCGTCGACGATGAACAGGAACTCGTGCTCGAAGGCGAGCTCTCGCAATTTGCGCAGGAACTCCGGCCGAAAGTGATTGTCGCCCCCTTCGCCCTGGATCGGCTCGATGATGAGCGACGCGACCTCGTCGGGGTGGTCTTCGATCGCCTTTTCGATCTGGCGCACCGCTTCCTTCTCCGCGGCGATCACCTCGTCCACATGGGAGGCGACGGGAAACCGGAGCTTGGGATTGTCGATCCGGGGCCAGTCGAATTTGGGGAAGTACATCGTCTTCCTGGGATCGGCGGTGTTGGTCATGGAGATCGAGTAGCCGGTCCTCCCGTGGAACGCCTCGCGGAAATGCAGCACCAGGCTTCCCTTCTCGCCGCGGCCGCGCGCCAGGTTCTTGCGAACCTTCCAGTCGAACGCCGTCTTGAGGGCGTTCTCGACCGCGACCGAGCCGCCCGCGACCAGGAACAGATAGGGAAGCTCCTGGGGGATGGCGACGCGATCGAAGGTATCGACGAACTCAGCCATAGGAACGGTGTAGACGTCCGAGTTACTGGGGTTGTGGATGGCGACTTCCGCCATCTTCTCCTTGAACGCGGGCTCGACCATCCTCGGATGGTTGAGTCCCACGGGCTGGGTCGCGAAGAACGAAAAGAAGTCGAGGAACCGGCGCCCGTTCCGGCTGTCGTATATATAGGACCCTTGGCTTCGCTTGAGATCGAACACCAGGTCGAGGCCGTCCACCAGCATGTGCTTCTTCAGCGTGCCGTGGACGTCGGCGGGATTCATCGCGGTCAACATTTCTCACCTCGTCATACGTCCGCGGGGAGCAGGGTCCCGCGGGGGAAACTGGAAGCCTTTACCAAAGAATGAGATAGAGGGGCAGCGACCCGCGGCGCGCTAGGTGGCGCCCTGCAGATAGATAGCGAAGAGCAAAAGGTGCTGCTGTTTGGACATCGCGAGAGCTATTTTACTATAATCGGCCACCCTTCGAATCTCGCGCGCCGAGATCGGTCGGTCTCCCTCTGGAGCCGTGAAAACTTGCATGAGCACTGAAGACTTCGGAGAGCTCGACGACATTGGTTTCTTGCGGGAGGCTGAGCTTTTCCGCGAAATGCCCGACGCCGTGATCCGCACGATCGTGAGCCAAGGAGGCACAGCGCAGTACCAAGCGGGCGAGGTCGTCTGCCAGAAGGGCGATCCGGGCGACAGCCTCTTCGTCGTGAAGTCCGGGGTGGTTGAGATCGCCAATCCAGGCGAAGGTCCGCCCCTCGCCTATCTGGGCCGCGGCGACTGCTTCGGCGAGCTCGCGCTCCTCACCGGTTCCCAACGCAATAACGAGGTGCGAGTTCCCCAGCAAGCGGAGCTCCTGGTCATCGACCGATCGCTCTTCGGCGATCTGATGGCGAACCACACCGGCTTCGCGATGCAGCTCTGCATCATCCTCGCCCGCCGGCTCGTGGGCGTCCTCGAGGACCTCCCCGACCGCGGCACCAAGAAAGAGCTCCAGGGAGACCTGCAGTATTTCGATCTGGCGACGGTAGTGCAGACGCTCATCAGCTCGGCGCAGACCGGAGTCATGACCCTCTCGGCCAACGAGGACGTTCTCGCGCGCCTCTTTTTCCAGAACGGCAACATCTACCGGGCCCAATTCGGGCACCGGAGAGGCGACGAAGCCGTGCACCATCTCTTCCAGACGGAGCTCGACGGTGCATTTCTCTTCGAGAGCCGAGGCGCCGCGCCGGTGGCCGACGACCCCGATCCCGGCATCACCGTTCCCGCGATGGCGCTGATGATGGATTCGGTCAGGCTCCAGGACGAGCTGAAAATGCTGCTCGAGGAGCTCCCCGCGCCCTCGACCATGCTCCAGCGGAACCGGCCGGCTTTGAGCTGGAACGAAGACGAGGGCCGGGCGGACGCTCAGCAGATCTGGGGGTGTCTCCACGTTCCTTTGAGGGTCGCCGAGATTTTCGAGCGCGCCCACAGCTGCGGTTACCATACGGCACGGATCATCACCCAGTTGATCCAGACCGAGCAGATCAGGCCAAGCATAAAATTGGGGTAGGTGAAAAGGAGGGGCAATGCAGAGTAGCGCCGCGGGGGTGCTGGCACTCGCTCTCACCGGTGCTCCCGCCGCGGGCGCGGACATCCCCAGCAATCTCGTGGTGGACGTCCGGCTCTACGAGGCCCGCAGCGCGAGCCCGGATTTTCGGGTCATGGAGAACCTTTCGTTCTTCGTCGATACCGACGGCACCGGAATCAGGGAGTCCCAGTGGCTCGCTACCATCGCCCGCCAGGTCCCAGAGGCCTTTCTGGCGACCCTGGCAAACGAGACCGTGGGCGTCGAGGGCTCGGTCGCCCGTTTCGTTCTTCCGAAACGAACGCGAAGTCTCGAGCTGAGCTTCGACCTGAAGGACTTCCTCGAACGCGGCACGTTCACCGCGAAGGCGGCCGCGCGCCTGGCTCGAGGGGAAGAGACCATAAGAGCATTCGATCGGGGGGTCGAGCTCCGGATAGGCCAGACCTACGTCTTTGGAAGCCGCGATCTCGAGCTTTCGGCGAGCGAGTACGTCTCGCACTTCCGCGACTTCGAGAGCTCCGACGACCGCGGGAAACTCTATGAGAGCCTTCGCGCGTACTCCTTTTTCCTCGTGGTCGCGGTTACCCCTCGCATCGCCGAGGAGTCGGCTCCCGGGAGCGAGCCCGTCTCGGTCTCGGTCGGTCCAAACGTGATTCCGCCGCTCGAGAGCCACCTCGGGATTCCGCTCGTCGGCGAAATCGTGCTCGAGCTCGATATCGACTCGGCCGGCGCTCCCACGGACGCCAGGATCGTGCGCTCGTCCCTCCCCGAGGTGAATTCCCGTATCCTTGGGGAGAGCGCGGCTTTTCGCTTCCCCGAGGCCGCGGGGAAAAAAGCCCGACTCACGCTGTCGCTCCGCGCGGAGCCCTAAGAGTGTAAGAAGGGGGATGGGGAGATAGGAGAGGATAGGGAGATGGTTTATCTCCTCATCCGCCTTCTTACGCCGAGATTTCAAGTATTCTTGAGGTAGCTTTCGAAAATGGAACGCACGCTCTCGCCCGACCAGCTGGTGATGATCACCGTGCTGGTGAAGCTCGGGGTCATGGCCTCGATCGCGAGCCTCCTGAGCCGGTTCGATGCGTTCAAGCGGCTCCTTCTCAAGACTGAGCTTTCTCTGAAGGAAATGCTCATCTTCGCCCTCCTGTCGGGGGTGCTGCTATCGTTCGGGGTCGCAATCCGGCTCCTTCTGAACTACGCCGCTGCCGATCTCTCACTTTCCGGAACGATGCTGGTCGGGCTTCTTACCGGACCGCTCACCGGCGCCGGAGTCGGTCTGATGGTCGGAGCGCCCGCGGCTCTGAAGGGCGAGTTACTCGCCCTTCCCCTGGGAGTGCTCTACGGCGTGAGCGGCGGGATCGTGCGCCACTTCTGCCGAAAGGAAGATATCTGGAGCTTCTCTCCCCTCATCTTCTTGAACCTAATCCGCATCGGAAAGACCGCGATCCGGGAACGGGTGTTCGACTGGCAGATCGCGATCTTTACGGTGACGGTCGCGCTCGAGTCCCTCCGTATCTTCATCGGCTCCGAGGCTCCGAACCTCGTCTTTCATCTCTCCTCGGAAAATCCCTGGGTCCTTCTCTCCATCTACATCAGCACCCTCGCCGCCCTCGGGATCCCTCTGAAGATCTGGAACAACGTCCGGCTCGAGAAGAAGCTCGCGGAGCAGGAGGTTCTGGTGATCCGCGCGAGACTCCAGGCGCTCTCGAGCCAGATCAACCCTCACTTCCTTTTCAACACCCTCAACACCATCGCGTCCGCGACGCGGACGGATCCCGAAGTGGCCCGGATGCTCATCCGAAAGCTCTCGAGCATCCTGAGAAAGCTCCTCCAGGAACAGGATCACTTCATCCCCCTCAAGGAGGAGCTGGAGTTCATCGACTCCTACCTCGACATCGAGTCCGTCCGCTTCGGAAGCGGGAAGCTCCTGGTGGAGAAGAAGGTCGACGACGACGCCCTCGAATCCTACGTCCCCGCGATGATCATCCAGCCTCTGGTGGAGAACGCGGTGAAGCATGGAGTGGGCTCCCGGCTCGAAGGGGGGCGCATCATCATCCGTGCGCGGCGAGGGCTCGGAAGCGCGGTCATCGAGATCGAAGACAACGGCGTCGGCTTCCCGCAGAAGGAGAGCTCCGAGAGCGGCCTTGGGATCGGGCTCTCCAACGTGAACGAGCGGCTCAAGGTCATCTACGGGCCCCAGTACCAGCTCCAGCTCGAGAGCGATCCCGAGCGCGGGACCATCGCCCGGGTGGAGATCCCGGACGTGGACGTTTCCTATCTCCGCGCGAGTTGAAAGGGTGTCGGTGCGGGCCCTCGTCGCCGACGATGAGCAACTGGCTCGAGACGAGCTCTGCTTCCTCCTCGCGTCCTTTCCCGAGATCGAGATCGTGGGACAGGCATCGAACGGCGTCCAGGCGGTGGAGCTCGCGCGAGAGATGTCGCCCGATCTCCTCTTTCTCGACATCCAGATGCCCGGACTCGACGGGTTCCAGGTGGTGCGCGAGCTCATGGAGGACGACGATCTGCCGCAGATCGTCTTCGTGACCGCCTACGATCAGTACGCCATCAACGCGTTCGAGGTGAACGCCATCGACTACTTGCTGAAGCCCGTGGACAAGACCCGGCTGCGGCAGGCGGTCGGTCGCGCCGCCAAGCGGAAGCGGGAAGGAGAGCCGATCGAGACCCAACTCGAGCGGCTTCTGGGAGCGCTCGAGCGGGGCCCGCGCCAGAAGCGCGTAGTGGTCAAGGTCGGCGAGCGCTTCATGCTCGTCGACGCCTCGGACATCATCTACGCCAGCGTCCAGGAGGGCGTCGTTACCCTCGTCACCGACCGGGTCACCGGAACCTCGCACCTGCGGACGCTGGAAGAGCTTTCCGCGGTCCTCGACCCCGTCACGTTCTGGCGCGTCCACCGGGGGTACATCGTCAACCTCGACCGCATCCAAGAAGTGATTCCCTGGTTCAACCGCACCATCCAGCTCAAGATGGCCGATCGAGCTGGGACCGAGATTCCCGTGTCTCGTTCACAGACGCGCCGATTGAAGGAACATCTGAATCTGTAACCTGGTCCGGAATCGGGCAGAGCGCTTCCCAAAGACGAACGAGAGCGGGAGCTCGGCCCTCGAAAATTCAGGCATTCCGCGGTTTTTCCGTGGCACGTGCATTGCTTCCATGAGCTCTCAGGAGGTCGGCGCCATGAAAGAAGTCGAACGATTCCGAGAGCCCGTTAGCGCCCTTCCGACGCCTTCGACCCACGAGAAAAAGCAGAAAGAGGGCTGGCGTCTCGTCGCCATCGAGTGGGAGCGCGAGGGCGCGAGGGAGGCGCCGGAGGGCAGGCGCCCCATACCCTACGGGCTCCGTATCTCGACCGACTGCCAGCACCTCGAAGTGGATCCCGCCGAGAAGGACGTGGTCGCTACGATCATCGCGATGATCGCCGGCGACCATCCGTTGTCGAGGATCGCCGCCGAGCTCAACCGCCGCGGCTCCCGCACCCGCAGCGGCGCGGAGTGGACTCAGCTCAAGATCTTCCAGATGCTTCCCCGAGTGATCGAGCTCGGACCGGAGATTCTCTCTCAACGAGAGTGGTCGGAGAGCAAGAGGAGGCTACTGACAGCGGTCAGTTAGGACCTGCAATGAAGTGAAGAAGTGGGGGCGGAAGTCCCAACCAGGGTACGACACTTGTCACTCCGATTTTTTCCCCCTCGGATCATATCTAGAGAGAACAAGTAATGCACACCTCGGCTTTGCCCCCACTTCACAAGCTTGGGCACCTGGGTCAGCCTTGGCCGCTAGATCGCCTTTTAACTGAGGGGGATAATTTACCCGGAAGCCGTCGCGCATGTCAAGCGCGTTTTGTTTTCGCCCCGCCGAATGCCGCGATTTCATCGAGGTGAACGAAGCCTAACCGCTCGGATCCAGGACTCGGCCCAGGAAGAGGATGGTCCCCGTCGGCTTGTCCTCGATGAGGAAGAGAAACGGTCGATCGACGCGGAACTCGATGGGTCTCGGCGGCTTCCTAGCAGCGGCCCCGAGCATAACCATGGCGGTAACCGCCGCCGCCTCGGTGCCTCGCTCGTCGACGTCCACGACCGCCTTGTGGAGGACATCGCCGAGCGCGAACCCAGGCTCCGTCGAGACCCGGGTGAAGTCTCCCGGTGCGAAAGCTCCTTTGATGCCGATCCGGGTGAGGGCCTCGCAGAGGTTGAGGGACGACTCGACGCGGAATCGCGGAAGCGCGAGCGCCACCTCCACTGAGTTCACGCTTCTCGTCAGTTCCACGACGCTCCCCACATCGAGCTCCCGCTCCACGGCTTCGAACTGGCCCTCGTCTGGAAGTAAAAGGAGCATGACGACCCGTTCGTTCCCGTAGGGAACTTCCAGCGCCTGGAATCTACGCCCTCGCGCGTAGCGATGGTACTCGGTCGCGTGCATCAGCGGCACGTCGACGCGTCGACCGTCGAGAAGGCGGAACGGCTCGGGTTTCGTATCTTCCTCGTCGAACTGGTTCAGCCAGGGAGCTTTGAAGTAGATCGCGTTCGCGAGGATCACCCGGGTGAGCGCGTCGAGCTGTGATTCGAAAAGGATCTCGCGGATCTTGCCGCGCGTGGCTTCGTTGACCCACAGGTTGACGTCCCTCACTGCCTCCGTCGGAGCGCCGGCGAAATCAGTTTCCTTCACGTCGGCGCCAAGTTGGTTTCGCAGGGTCTCCATGAACGCGGGATTCACCGGATACCCGGTTTGGCACCAGAGGGAGCTCGCGATCGAGAGGTGGAAAGGTTTGGGCGCCGGTCGGGCACGGCTCGCGAGCACCTGCTGGAGGTCGCCGAAGGCTTCGATGAGGCGGTCGCCTTCGCCCCTACGCCCGAGCGCCGCTTCGATCTCCTCCCGGGTGGCACCCGAAGCGCCCTCCTGGCACATCGCGAGCGCGGCGGAAATACTGTACGGGGAGAAGAAGAGGTTTTCTCGATCGGCCGCCAGGGACCGGTAGAGCGACGTCGCCAGCACCGCGGTCGAGGCGCCTTTTCGAACTGGCTCCTCTTGCATACGACCCTCGTGACAAGAGACTATCACTTCGACGGAGCGAGCGCCAGGCTTCACCCGCTTTCAGCTGGTCTAGAATACGTGGCATTGACTTCAGCATTCGCCGCCTCCCTGGCCGCTTTCCTGGTCACTCTCCTGAGTGGCCTCGGCGCCCTCTACCTTCGCCGGCACAAGTCGGTGGTCTTCGCCGCCTGCGCCGGAGCGCTCATCGGAGGGGCGGTCTTTTTCCTGTTGCCCGACGCTTTCCATCTCTTCCAAGGGTGGACCTCGACCCTTTCCTCCCACGTCCTTTGGCCGGTAGCGATCCTGGGCTTCGCCACGTTCTACGCCCTCGAAACCGGCCGTCATGCGAGAGAATCAGCGCGGATCGCCGGTCTCGGGGGCGCCCTCGGGCTCGCCGTGCATAGCTTCGTCGACGGAGTGATCATCGGTGAGGGTTTCCGCGCCGGGGGTGAGACGGGTTTCGTCCTCGCCCTCGCGGTGATGCTGCACCGCCTCGCGGACGGCGCCAGCGCCGTGGGCGTGATGCTGGGGACTGAGCACGACATCCGCCAGACCGCGATGATGCTCTTCGTCACCGCCCTCGCTCCGATCGCGGGCGCCATGGTCCCGTCGTTCTTCTCCCTGCCGGCGTTTTTTCTATCCCTGCTCCTGAGCTTTTTCTCCGGAATGCTCCTGTTCCTCGCGGCGAAGCATCTTCTCCCCGAAGCGCTGCGCGCCTCGGGCTCGAGCGTCACCGTTCCCGTTTCCTTCACCCTCGGCGTCGGAGTCGCCTATGCCGCCTACCTGCTGTCACACTAGCTCGGCATGAGCGGCTTTCTTCCGCGCATCGAGCAATTCCTCGAGGACGAGGTCGAGCCCCAAGACCGCAAAGAGCTCGCGACCCTGCTGGTTCGCGCACGAGGCGGCGACGACTCCGCCATGCGAGACCTCGAGTCGCGCTTCTCGGGCCCGCTCCAGTTCGGGACCGCAGGGATCCGCGGCCTGCTGGGAGCGGGCGAGAGCCGGATGAATCGCTCGCTGGTCCTGAGAGTGACTCACGGTCTGGCGCTCCACGTCATCCATTGCATCCCCCAAGCGAAAGAGCGCGGAGTGGCGGTGGCGCGAGATGGTCGGCGTCTCTCCGACGTCTTCCAGAAGGACGCGGCCTCGGTCCTCGCGGCCCAAGGGATCCGCGTGCACTGGTTAGAGGGCCCGAACCCCACTCCCCTTCTCGCGTTCGCCGTCGGCCATCTCGGCGCCGCCGCGGGAATCATGATCACTGCCTCGCACAATCCGCCTGTTTACAACGGCTACAAGGTGTACTGGGAGAACGGCGCCCAGATCGTTCCGCCGGTCGACGAGGGGATCGCCGCTCGTATCGCGGAGGCGCCGGGCGCCTCGCGGATTCCGAGAGTCGAATCCTCCCCTCTCGTGCGGGAGCACCCCTCGATCGACGAAGCCTATCTCGCGGCTCTTGCCCATGGGGGCCGTTGGGTTGCGGTGGACCCATCAGTTCGCATCGCCTACACCGCCCTCCATGGATGCGGGCAGAGTCTCTTCTTCGAAGCCTTGAAGCGGCACGGATTCGCGGAGATACACCCCGTTGCCGAGCAAGCCCGGCCAGACCCCGCGTTTCCCACCGTTGCCTTTCCCAATCCCGAGGAGCCCGGAGCCCTCGACCGCCTGCTTTCGGTGGCGAAGACGAACGATTGCGACGTCGCTCTGGCCCACGATCCAGACGCCGATCGGCTAGCGGCGGCGGTGCGGCGCGGCCCCGGGGACTTCGTCGTCCTCAACGGCAACGAGCTCGGCGTCGTCCTTGCCCACCACGTGCTCTCGCACACTCGGGAGAAGAGGCCGCTCGTGGTCTCGACCCTCGTCTCCTCACGGATGCTCTCGAAGATGGCCTCGACCCTCGGGGTGCGGTACCTGGACACCCTCACCGGATTCAAGTGGATCGCGAACGAAGCGATGCGGGTCGAAGCGGAGGAGGGGGTCCGCTTCGTCTTCGGCTACGAGGAAGCTCTCGGCTACGCCGTCGGCACCGTGGTTCGTGACAAGGACGGAATCGGGGCAGGTCTCGCTCTCGCGGAAATGGCGGCCGAGCTCCGCGCGCGGGGGCTTACGATCCTCGATACCCTCAAGGAGCTCAGGCGCAGATACGGGTACTACGCGAGCCGACAGCGAAACCTCACTCTCGAGGGAGTCGACGGCGCGCGCCGGATCGAGGAAGCGATGGACCGCCTGAGGCGCGAGCCCCGCAGGCGTCTCGGCGATGAGCCCGTTCGGTCCTTCCACGATCGTCGAGACGGCAACGTCCTTGTCTACGACCTCGAGGATGGAGGCAGGGTCGCGGTCCGGCCGAGCGGGACCGAGCCCAAGATCAAATTCTATCTCGAGGTGGTCGAGCCCTACGACACTCCCGAGGAGGCGCAGGAGCGCGCCGGAAGTCGCCTCCTTGCGATCGAGAACGACCTACTCGCGGCCTCCGGCCTCGCGTGAGCCGCTCGGGATCACGTTGACCTTCAAGTACGACAGATTTTTCGCCGAGCGATAGATACGCTGGGTCGCCGCCTGGAAATCCTCCTCCTGCGCTTTGTAGATGTCGACGAAGGTCTGAGGGTTTCGATCGATGACGGGAAACCACGAGCTCTGGACGTGGACCATGATGCGGTGGCCTTTCTCGAACGCGTGGTTGCGGTCCCTCAAGTCGAACTCGATGGGGGTGATTTCTCCCGGAACCATGGGCTCCGGCGTCTCGAAGCTCTTCCGGAACTTCGCCCGGAACACCTCGCCCGCGAGGAGCATCTGGAAATGCCCCATGCGGACGCCCGCCCAGTTCGGATTGTTGGGATTGTTCGTCTCGTTGTCGGGGAAGTCGCCGGGAAAGACGTCGATGAGCTTGACCACGAAATCGGAGTCCGTGCCCGTGGTCGAGACGGCGAGGTGGGCCAGGATCGGACCGGCGATGGTGACGTCCTCGGTCAGGACCTCGCTCTCGTAGACGAGGACGTCCGGGCGCGAGGCGGCGAAACGCTGGTCCTCAATCATCCAGAGGTGTCCCTGGGTGGTGCGGGTCTCGGTGGAGAACGGCACCGGTTTTTCGGGATCGCTCACGTAGCTGTCGAACGCCTCCGCGGTCGCCGCGGGAGGCTCGAACGAAAGGCCTTCGTCCTCCCGCAGGTAGAGGTTCTTCACCACGGCCTGGGGAGGCGGCCAGTCCAGGTACTTCCGCCAGACGTTCGAGCCGGTCTCGAAGACGTAGGCCTCGGGAAGAGCGGGGTCGGGCGCTCGCTTGAGATAGTGGCGGAAGAACGGGAGATGGATCTCCTTCTGGAAGTAGTGGGCGGTCTTGGACTCGAACTGGACGTGCCCGAGCGAGGCCCCATCCATTCGGTTCCAACCCCCGTGGAGCCACGGTCCCACCACGAGAACGCTCTCGTTCTTCGGATTGCGCTTCTCGATCTCGTAGTAGATGGTCATGGGACCGTAGAAATCCTCGGCATCGAACCAGCCGCCCACGTTCAAGATCGCATGATGGATATCGTTCAAGTGAGGCAAAACGACCTGGTCCTTCCAATAGGCGTCGTAGGTCCCGTGGTCCATGAACTCGTTCCAGGTAGGAACCGAGTAGCCGAAGTACCGCTCGTTGACGTTCGCGATGGGCCCGAGGTCGAGAAAGAAGCGATAACCGTCGGGAGTGCCGTAGTCGAAGGGAGCTTCCCGTTCGGTCGTGACGCCCCCTCGGACCCGCGCGTTCGCCGAGAGCCAGCTGAACGCGTACATGAGACGGAAGGCTCCGTTGTGGTGCCAGTCGTCGCCGAGGAACATGTCGGACGGCGAAGCCTGGGGGGAGGAGGCTTTGAGTGCGGGGTGAGCGTCGATCATCCCCATGACCGTCTGAAAGCCCGGGTAGGAGACCCCGTACTGGCCGACGCGACCGTTTCCGTTCGGGACGTTCTCGAGGAGCCACTCGATGGTGTCGTAGTTGTCGGTGCTCTCGTCGGTCTCCTTGCCCCTCTTCGACGGCACGTAGGGCCGCATCACCACGAACTCTCCCTCGGAGCGGAACTTCCCCCGCACATCCTGGAAGACGAAGATGAACCCATCGCGGTCGAATTCGGGCGCGGGTCCGATCTGCGGCGGGTACTCGTCGGGACCGTAGGGCGGAATGGAGTAGGGGGTTCGCAACAGGAGAAACGGGTAGGTCTCGGATCGGTCTTTCGGCTCGTAGAGGATGGTGAAGAGCTTCACCCCATCCCGCATGGGGATCATGACCTCCCGCTTCTGGTAGTGGGCGCGAACGTCGAAGGCCGCTTCCTCCTGCGCCGAGAGCCGGGCCGCGGCGATGCACGAGGCAAGGAGCAGCCGG
>Ga0209321_10002488_pt1 | contig 12417 bp, 11 predicted proteins | sample Rifsed16ft4_FD_184012 | JGI IMG/M metagenome (GOLD analysis project Ga0209321, IMG submission 184012) | Soil microbial communities from Rifle, Colorado, USA - sediment 16ft 4 - CSP-I_5_4 (version 2) | ecosystem: Environmental > Terrestrial > Deep subsurface > Rock core/Sediment | place: Rifle... | reverse complement strand
CAATTGACAGGATAACCCGCAATATTGCAGGTTCGGGCTCGTTTTCAAGCGTAGCTCACTCCCAAACACCCAACGAAGAGGTGCATCAACATGGTACGTTTCATTATCGCTGCGATCCTGATTGTTCATGGATTCATCGTATCTGCCCAATCCATCGGCGGTTTCAAGCCCGGCGCGGGGGTTGTGAATCCTGCATGGCTGAACTGGTGGCCAACTGCTCTCGGTCAATCCTGGTTGCTTTCCAGATTTGATCTTGAGAAGACATTATCCTGGTTGAGCGGCACTTTATGGTTAGCCGGGGGTATCCTGCTATTGGCTGCTGGTCTAAGCGTTTTTGGCTTTATCATTCCACAAAGCTACTGGCGGGTTCTGGCGGTGGCCGGGGCCGCCATTTCTCTCTTTATGCTTCTTGTATACTTGCATCCTTTTTTTGGAATTGGGATGTTGGGAAGTATCGCCATACTCATTGCTCTTCTTTTGGCGCATTGGCCGACTGTATCGGCGATCGGCTCATAACGGGTGGGGTCAGAGGTCGAATCGCGCGAGTGAGGTAAAACCACGCCTGTCCTTGGAAGAGATTTACCAAGACAGATTGCTTCGGTCGCAGCGGGGGGAGCTCCGCTGCTCTCTCGCAATGACAGTCAGCGCGAGGGCAGCGCAAGCAAGTGAGATCGTTCCCGAAGAGCAGGTGCAACCCACCCTGGAGGTGGGTCGCACCGAGCCATTGAATGTATTTGTGGTAAGAACGGGAATATTATTGCCGAGTTACAAGCCAATGGGGTGCTTAAGCGCGACCAGAAAAAATAGACGTGAATGGTGCGCTACTCTTACAGAGTCGTTTGGATAGCACACTTACGGTTGAGGCACCCGTTTGCCAGGCGTGTGCCACAAGGGCACGTTTCCCAATGGTCTTATGGGTCGCACGCTAACCGATGGGCTCACCTGAACTGGCTCGCACTGCTCGCCGCTACGGTAAATATTTGGAACGACGAGGCGTCGTTCCCTACAGACCGCGAGGTGATTCTCGCCATTCTTGATTATCAGAGGAGCTCGGCTGAATTGCAAAAAACGCAAAAAAAGGTCGGCTCGTTTGTCTGAGCCGACCTTATCCAGCAGGTTCTAAATATAGTGACGCAATTTTCTTAATGGTGCTATTTCCTTTCCGTACACGATACGTCGTAAACTTTCACTTCAAGACACTTCCAAACAGCATATTCGAACACGTACACTTGCAAAACGGATCAAACTCCTGCTGGAATGATTCCACTATAACGACTTTTGGGGAAGAATTCAATAGAACAACTCAATATTCTTATCTTAATTGGCTGGTTGGCCAACACTTTTATGGCTTAATTAACCTATCCACAATGATTTTTGAGGTTTTGATTTTCATCCCACCGGAGCGCGGCGATCAAGCCGTTTTCCGGTATAACTAGTGGGTGCCTATCCAATTTTCCAATGAAGAGGACCGACCCTGTGAAACCCGAGCCAAAAGTTATTCAAGCTGATGCCGATGGAAAAGAATATATTCAACTCCTGGGCGGCCCACCCGAGAGCGTAACCATGAGATCGGGTAAAGTTGTGCTTCAACCCGGTAAGACCGTCGGGAAGCATAGCACTGAAGGTAATGAGGAACTGCTGGTGTTGTTGGCGGGTGAGGGATTGTTCCTCTTGAGCGATGGTCAACAGCTGGCGGTAAGTGCCGGTAATGTTTTGTATTGCCCGCCGGACACAGAACACGATGTCAAAAATACAGGTTCGACCGCGCTTGAGTATATCTACGTGGTGGCAAATACCAGGTAAACAGGGCCGCCGAAGTAAATTGCTTCGGTCGCAGCGGGAAGGACATGCGCTGTTCCCGCGCAATTGCAACTGACCTAAATCCCCCACCTTTTTTGGGTTGTTTACCGCTCAAATCGCGATACAATCTGTATCTATACAATTTATTGACCAGGAGTATAGGCGATGCAGGCACTCAAAGAGCGGATCTTAAAAGAGGGAAAAAACCTCGGCGGCGGCATTCTTAAAGTCGATAATTTCATTAACCACCAGGTGGATGCGGTGTTAATGGACGCCTGCGGCAGGGAATTGGCGAAGCGTTTTGCCAAAAGCGGCGCCACCCGCATTCTGACTGCAGAAATTTCCGGCATTGCCCCGGCCATCATGACAGGGCTGCATATGGGATTGCCGGTTGTGTACGCCCGCAAAAGCAAGCCGATCACCATGCCAGACACGGTTTACCTGACGGTCGCTCCGTCACATACCCGCGGACGCTCGGTTGAACTCATTGTGTCGCCGGAATTCCTTGGACGCGGCGAAAAAGTGCTGATCATCGACGACTTCCTGGCATCCGGCGCCACGATTTTGGGCTTGATCCGATTGACGGAAGCGGCGGGCGCCACACTGGTAGGCGTGGGTGCGCTGATCGAGAAGAGTTTTGAAGGCGGACGCGACGCATTGGGCTATCTTAATGTTCAGGTTGAATCGTTGGCCAGCATCGTCTCGATGGTCGAGGGCAAGATCGTATTTGCCCCATGAGCGGTTCGATCGCCATTCTTGATTTTGGCTCGCAGTACTCGCAAATTATTGCCCGGCGGGTGCGCGAGGTGCAGGTCTATTGCGAGTTATTTCCCTGGGACGCCCCGGCAGAAAAAGTTCAGGCTATCCAGCCCTCTGGTTATATCCTTTCCGGAGGACCCAATTCGGTCTATGAAGATGGCGCCCCTTTCCTGCCCGCTTACGTTTTAGAGTCCGGCAAGCCGGTCCTTGGCATATGTTATGGGATGCAAGCTCTGACGCATGCGCTAGGCGGTCATGTGGCGCCCGCCAGTCAGCGTGAATATGGCTTTGCCACCATCGAAACCACCCTGGGTAATCCGTTGATTGGCGCGGGAACCCAAAATGTGTGGATGTCGCATGGTGACCGTATTGAAACACCCCCGTCCGGTTTCGAAATTCTGGCGCACAGCGCCAACAGTCCGGTAGCCGCCATCGGCGACATGCAGAATCAGCGCTTTGGCGTTCAGTTTCATCCTGAAGTGCACCATACACCCGGCGGCAAAGAGATGCTGCGGCGGTTCGCGCTCGATATCTGCGGCTGCACCCCGGATTGGACACCGGAATCGATTATCAGCCAATCGATCGAGCGTATCCGCGCTCAGGTGGGGGACCGGCTGGTACTGTCAGCGGTCAGCGGGGGCGTGGATTCGAGTGTGGCGACTGCCCTGGTACAGCGGGCAATTGGCAGTCAGCTTTCGACCGTTTTTGTCGACACTGGCATGCTGCGCCAGGGTGAACGGGCACAGGTGGAAGCCGCCTGGTCAACCATGCCCGGTGCCAAGCTGGTGGTAGTGGACGCGGAAGAGATCTATTTACAGGCGCTGCACGGCGTTGAGGAACCAGAGAAGAAACGCAAAATCATCGGCGAGACCTTTATTCGAATATTCGAGCAGCAAGCTCACCAATTAGGGGATCCAAAATACCTGGTTCAAGGCACTATCTACCCGGATGTAATTGAATCGGCGGCACCGGAACGCGGTAAGGCCCAGCGCATTAAAACCCACCACAATGTTGGCGGTCTGCCTGAAGATATGTCCTTTGAGCTGGTTGAACCACTGCGTTATCTTTTTAAAGATGAAGTGCGCGCCGTCGGAGAGGCGCTGGGGTTACCGTCTGAGATGGTCTGGCGCCAACCTTTCCCTGGACCTGGACTGGCGGTACGCTGCCTGGGCAAGCTGACGCGCGAACGGCTGGACCGTTTGCGTGCAGCTGATGCGATCTTTACCGGCGAGTTGACTGCCGCCGGGCTGTTGGGCCGTTCCACCCTGGACCAACCCAACGGCATTTCTCAGGCCTTCGCGGTATTGCTGCCGGTGCGTTCTGTAGGCGTGATGGGCGACCAGCGTACCTACCAGGAAGCCATTGCCTTGCGGGCAGTGACCACCCAGGACTTTATGACAGCCAACTGGGCGCAGCTGCCGCATGAACTGCTGGCAAAAGTAGCCGGGCGCATTGTGAATGAGGTACAGGGCGTCAACCGGGTGGTGTATGACATCACCAGCAAGCCGCCCGCCACCATTGAGTGGGAATGACAGGTTGCGATCGGTTCCTTTCCGCCCAATCACATCGAGAATTTCCAGTTAAGGTAAAATCAATCCCATGCAATCCATTCGGCGGAACCGACCGGGCCGCACGATATCTATACTGATCTCTCTGATCATTTTGGGGGTAATGATTCCTTTTAACCATGCTTCGGCGCAGGATTCCCCTGGAAGAGTGGTGCTGACGGGCATAGGCAGTGATTCTTTCCCCACACTGGGGGTGGAGTTCGAGGCTTACGATCCAACCGGCGGTTTCTTAACCGAGTTGGACGCCAGTCAGGTGACCATTCTTGAAAATGGCCAATCCCAACCGATTAGCAATTTGGAACTGCTTCAGCCAGGGGTGCAATTCACCCTGGCTTTCAACCTCTCGCCGGAGCTTAGCAACCGTTACGCCGGGGTGACCCGGCTGGCGAACATATTGGAACGCCTGCTGCAGTGGTCGCAAACCCAGCCGGCTGAAGGCGCGGACCAGGTCAGTCTGGCGACCAATACCGGATTGCAGCTGATCCGCAGCAATGCAGCGCAGGAATGGCAAACAGCGCTGTTTGATCTGGCTAACCTGGATCTGAAGGCTGAAAAATCAAGTCTGACGGCTCTGACCCGGGCTGTTGACCTGGCGACTGACCCGAGCGCCGAGCGGGCGATGAAAAGCGCGATCCTGTATATCACGCCGCTGCCAAATGTTTCAACTTTGGCGGCTTTGCCCAATTTGGCCGAGCGCGCACGGGGTCAGAATACGCCCATCTATGTCTGGCTGGTGGCGTCAGCCTCCTCGCCCACATCTTCTCCGGAACTCTTCCAACCCATCGAGGATTTGGCAATTCAAAGCGGCGGTGCACTTTTCCTCTATTCCGGAATTGAGGCGCTGCCGGACCCGGATGGATACCTGAATCCATTGCGCTATACGTACCGCGCGACCTACGATTCGAAAATAGACGCCAGCGGTTCTTACGATATCCGTCTTGAAATCAGCCACGCAGACCAGCAATTGGTTTCAGATTCACGCCCGGTATTTTTGAACGTCCTGCCGCCGAACCCCATTTTCCTCTCGCCCCCGTCCAAAATTGAGCGCACCTGGCAGCAGCCGTCTGATTCCAGCGAGGAAACACTGCTGCCAGCCAACGCGATACTGCAAATTGTGGTCGAGTTCAGCGACGGTCACCAGCGCCCATTAAAAGCATCGCGGCTATTTGTGGACGGCGAATTGGTTGCCGAAAATACCCAGGAACCCTTCGATTCCTTTCAGTGGGACTTGAGCGCTTACCAGGTGGACGCCCGGCACGTGCTGAACGTGGAAGTTGAAGACACACTGGGGCTCATTCGGCGCAGCATCGACACACCTGTCGACCTGACCGTGGAGCCAGCGAAGACCAACGTGATCAAATCGCTGCTGACCAGCGATCACCTGCTCATTTTTGGCGGCGTTCTGGCCGCGGGGATCGTGCTGGTGCTGGCGCTTGGCCTGGTTGGCCGCCGCGCACATCGCGAGAGCCCGGCATCACGCCGCGCCCGCGAAGATCCGTTGACCCAACCGGTCACATCGCGGATGGACAACGGTAAACCGAACGCTGCGCCAAGCATCGACCGGCCGACCTGGCCGCGGTATGCGGTGGGCAGTTTATCCTCCGCGCCAGCCTGGCTGCTGCGCGTCCCGGATACCGGCGGACTCGGCGTGGCTGCTGAGAAAAGCCGTGTATCTCCTTCATCAAACCCGGCCAGTGCCATTCCCCTTTCCCGCCGCGAAACCAAACTCGGCAGTGATCCGCAGGCCGTTACCTACAAAATTAGTTCTCCGACAGTCAGTCCGCTGCATGCCCGTGTAATGCAAACGGCTGACGGCGGTTTCCTGCTCCAGGACAGCGGCTCGGTCGCGGGAACATGGGTAAACTATTCGCCAGTGCCGGCTCAAGGAGTGTTGTTACGCCACGGCGACCTGGTCCAAATTGGCAAGGTGGCGTTCCGCTTTGAGCTAGCCAACCCGCCCGAGGAGCGTCAACCGCGCATCTCGAACCGCCAGGAGCCGCTATGAAACGGGTTCACCGTTCTCATTTGCCAGTTCTGGCGCAGACGCATCCCGGCATGCGCGGGAAAAATAACGAAGACCGTTATGGCGTCACTGCTTTTCGGCTGGAAGATGCCAACCGCACTCCGGCGCTTCTGGCGGTCTTGTGTGACGGGATCGGAGGGCACCGCGCCGGAGAAGTTGCCGCTGAAATCGCGGTCAACAGAATCAGCGCGGCGGTGGCGGAATTCGGCGAGAGCAAAGACCCTACCGAAGTGCTGCAGCTTGCGGTCACAAACGCCAGCCAGGCCATCTACCAGCAGGCGAAGTCAAACCATCACCAGGAAGGCATGGGCGCCACCTGCGCCTGTGCCTTCATTATTAATCGCCGTTTATATTTAGCCAATGTCGGCGATTCACGCGCCTATTTGCTGCGCGGCGGCGCGATCCATCAGCTGACCACTGACCATACCTGGATTCAGGAAGCGCTCGAGAAGGGGGTGCTTACGCCGGAACAGGCTGAGGGTCACCCCAACATGCATGTAATCCGCCGTTTCCTGGGTTCACCGCAGCCGCCGGAGGCCGATTTACGCCTGCACTTGGATGAGGGGGAGAGCGATCAAACGGCGCGGTCCAATCAGGGAATGATGTTGAAAGACGGCGACCTGCTGCTGCTCTGCTCGGACGGCTTGACCGACCTGGTGGCGGATGACGAGATTGCCGCTGCGCTCAATAACCAACCGCTGCAGGATGCAACGGATGGTCTGGTGCAGTTGGCCAACGCCCGCGGCGGGCATGACAACATCACCCTGGTCACCATTCAGGTGCCGAGAGGACCCAAAGAAAAACGCCGGGCGCCGCTGGCCTGGCTGCTGGTTGGATTGGCGGTGATGCTCATCGTTGGATTGGCCGCCGGCGTATGGGCCAGCGGATGGCTGGAGCCGCGTCCGCTGCCGACTGCTTCTCCGGCGCCCACCCAGCGCGTCACTTTGGAACTCCCGGGCAGTCTGGTCACCCAGCCAAGCCCGCTGCCCTTTGCCACCAATACTTTTCCACCGCTGCCAACCGCGGTCTTGACACCCAGCGCGACTGCACCGGCAGCCGCCGCCACATTTACCCCATGGCCAACCAACACCCGGAGCCCATGATATGAACGCAACGCGGACACTGCCCGAAAACTACGCCCTATCGGCCGGTTTTAATCTTAAGGATCGCAGAATGCTGTTGATCATGAATATTGGCGGTCTGGTGCTGCTGATATTTTTTGGCTGGCTGTTTACCAAACTGGCGATCCTGCTGCGCCCAGCAGATGCCGCCGCGTTTCTAACCCTGCGCTGGGAAGGGATCGGCGCATTTCTGACCATTGTGATCGTGCTGGCGATCTTGATCGTCACGATTACCCTCCACGAAGCCATTCACGGTCTGGGATTCTATGTGCTGGCCAATGCCAGGCCAATCTTCGCATTTCGCGGGGCGTATGCATACGCGGCGGCTCCGGATTGGTATATCCCGCGCAATAAATATCTGGTCACCGCATTGGCGCCTTTTGTGGTGATCAGTTTGATTGGAATTGGTCTCATCCCCGTTGTACCCGCCACGTGGATCGCGCCGCTGGTGTTAGCCTGTGTGATCAATGCCTCGGGAGCAGTTGGCGACCTGTGGGTGGCGCTCCTGTTACTGCGCCAGCCGCCGGATGCGCTTTCGAATGACCGGGGTGATGAAATTAAAATATTCACACCGGTGCCGGCTGCAGCATAGGATACCTTGATTATTCTGACAAATTTAGTCCCCCTTGCGATTCTGGCCGAAAAGACGTACAATTAAAAGTCAGTTACTAATTAATGAATGCAAGAGGAAAGAAGAAATGCCGGTTTATACCTATCGGTGCGAAAATTGCGGTGTGCAATTTGAGCGAACCCAAAAATTTACCGAATCACCCCTGACGATCTGCCCGGAGTGCGGTAAGAAAACCCTGCGTAAAGTTTACACGCCGGTCGGAATTGTATTTAAAGGCTCGGGCTTTTATGCCACCGACCACCGTTCTCCCTCTGGTGCGCCGCGGCCAGCCGGCTCTCACCACGAGAGCAATTCCGCGCCTGAACCCGCTGCAGAGAGCACAGAAACAGCCGCCAAACCGGCTGAAAAGTCGAGTGAAAAGTCGACCATTAAGTCGACCGACAAGGACAGTTAACCCGTTCCTTCGGCGCAATCAAGGTTCCGCCATCTTTAAACATCAACAGCCCGGCAACGCCCGGGCTGTTTTTTTTAAACCGCTATCTGGGTGATCAGCTGACCTCGCGTTCCAATTCCAGCCGGCAGGGCGGGCGGGGGGCTGCCACGTCGCTATAGATGGAAGGGGTGCGGATGCCGGCAAACAGGTCATCTTCCAACATGCGCCCGCTATTGACCAGACTCATGGCGCGGTAAAAGTTCTGAGTGCTCCATAAATTGCTGCAAGCCAGTGCGTTGCGAAAGCCTTCATACGATGGGATCTGGGTTTGGTGGCAGTTCACCGCCTGCCATACCACATCGCGGAAGGCGCTGGTATCGACCCGAGTGGTGATGGCCCAGTCTTCCCAAACCACCGGGCAGCGTTCGACGCCGTCCACCAGCATGCTGAGCTCGCCAAAAAGCGACAGGTATAAATCGAGGTCTTCCAGGGTCTCGACCATATAGTACAACTTGAGCACCTGATGCGGGTCGCCGTCCAGGGGGGCGCATGAGTCAGCCGACATGACCAGGGCGGCATGGGTATACTGGCAAATGGCGATGTGATCGGGGTGACCGTAGGTGCCTTTGGGGTCAAAAGTGACCACCACCTGCGGACGAACCTGACGGATGAGGCCGGCGATTTGCGGCACGATGATGCCGGGGTCGGCCTGGTCGAGGTCGCCGTCCGTGTAATCCAGGATGTGGGCCTGGTGTAGTCCCAAAACTCGGGAGGCGTTGGTCAGCTCGCGCTTGCGGATCTCGCCCAGCTGTTCCAAACCGGGGTAGTCCTTCTCCGGTCCGCTCCAGCCGCGCTGCCCGCGCGTGGCGCAGATCAGCGAGGTGACCACGCCTTCGGATGAATAGCGGGCCAGAATCCCGCCCACGCCCAGCGACTCATCATCCGGGTGCGCCAGAATGCACATCAATTTTAACGGTTCGTTCATTCAACCTCCAACCTGCATCGCTTTGCAAACACAGTTCCCAGTGGAGCGCCGGTCACCGGCCTGGAACGGATAAGAGCTGGCGACATCATCGCACTAATTTTTGACAATTATTATCTTAATTACTCTATTATACAAAATTTTCAGAGTGATTCATCCCCTGAATTTCAAACTCGTTTCGCACCTGAAGGGCAGAATTGATAGATTCTGACAGACAGGTTGGAGTTTTTGACAGGCCTACCAGCCTATGCTGGGCTAATGCACATACGGATGGCTATTCTGTTATCTCCCATCGCCCATAGATTGCACCCCACCTGTTTTGGGGGTAAAATCCAAGCGATCTTTGGAGGTATGGAATGCCCGCAAAAGCAAAAAAGAAACAACCCGTGCGTGCCAGCACTGACCAGCGCCGTGTTCGCACACAGCAGGTGATCTTCATCGCCATTTCGCTTTTCATCGTATTGGCAATGGTGCTTTCATTATTGATCAACCTGTAAAACAATCCCCCTGTCCAACATCCGCTGGTCCCACCCAATCTACTGTCTGAAGGGACCTTTATATGCCTCAACATGCTAACCGTTTCTGGGTGGCTGCCCTGGTTGTTGCCTGGGCGGTCGATTTCTTGTTTTTCTCGCAATCCCCGGGCGTTTCGTTTTTAATTTGGATGGTTTTGGCTTTAGGCGCCGGGCTGTTCCTGGCCCGCAGCGAAGGCGTCAAACCTGCTCCATTGACCTGGGTGCTGCTGGGCTTGTTGGTTGTCCTGGGAGCGATTCCGTTCTTACGAGCTGAACCGATGAGTGTTGCCAGTGCGGTCTTTCTGTCCCTGGGGGGATTGCTGCTGCTTGGCGCCACTTTCCGCAACGGACACTGGTTCTTTAACCGCACCTGGGATACCGTGGTGCAGGTATTGGGCACTCTGGTTGCCAGTTTGTTTCGGCCGTTTGACTTATTCAAAGCCCGCCCGGTTGCGGCAGCAGAAGTTGAACCGCGCCGCGGTTTTTGGAAGAACACGGCGCCGGTGCTGCGCGGCATTTTGATCGCGCTGCCGGTGGTGACTGTGCTGGCGGCATTGTTATCCTCAGCCGACCTGGTTTTTGCCGACCGCTTGAAGGCGCTGCTGACCTTTTTCGACATTGAAAAACTGCCACAGTACATCTTCCGCATGATCTATATTTTGATCCTCACCTTCCTCTTCACCGGCGTGTATTTGCACGCGCTGCTGCCGGGAAAGGACGCTGCCCGGCCGGATGCCAATCAGCCGGTGGTCAAACCCTTCCTGGGGTGGACGGAAGCAGTCATTGTTCTAGGGGCGGTTGTACTGCTGTTCACTTTCTTTGTGACCTTGCAGTTCCAGTATTTGTTTGGCGGGCAGGCCAATATCACCGCCGCCGGTTACACCTACTCGGAATACGCCCGGCGCGGCTTCAGCGAACTGGTGGCGGTGGCAGTGATCAGCCTGGGATTGACGCTGGTGCTTGGCAGCGTGGCGCGCCGCGAGAAACCGTCGCAGAGCACCACCTTTACCATCCTCAGCACGGCGCTGTTGGTGCTGGTGCTGGTGATCCTGGGTTCGGCGCTGCAGCGTCTGCTGCTGTACGAACAGGCCTACGGATTCACCCGCCTGCGCACCTACACCCTGGTTTTCATTCCCTGGCTGGCGCTGCTCCTGTTGGCAGCCATCGGGCTGGGGCTGGCGCGTAAAAGCGGGCGCTTCGGTCTGGCGCTGCTGATTGCCATCGCCGGCTTTGGCCTGACCATGGGCGCGATCAATGTGGACGGATTCATTGCGCGCCAGAATATCGAACGCGGGCTGCGCGGCGAGGAGTTCGACCGGGCTTACCTGGGCGAATTGTCCACCGATGCCGTGCCGGTGATGCTCAAGTACTACCAGCAGCCCGGGCTGGATCCTGCCATCCGCGACGGGCTGGGCGCGGAGTTGGCCTGTCAGGCCGAGGTGGTCTTGAATGAACCGGCAGGCTCCTGGAAGGAATTCACCCTTAGCCGTTCCAGCGCTGAACACGCGCTGACCAGCCTGGACCTGTCGGCATACCCGGTGGTTAAGCAGGACGGCACATTGTATGTGACGATAGGTCGGCAGAAGCAGGACTGTTTCCGCTATACCGGAATGGATTGAAGCGTAACCGATCGAGTCCGGCCTAAACTCGTCGGTCTCACGACCGCGCGCGACTGCGATGTGCTGCAGGTCTCCCATTTTTCTTCCTCTATACCCTAGACCTTATTCCATTCTCACGGCGTTGGCAGCGGTTCAACCTGCACATCTGTCACGAGAGGGATTTCTGAGAGCTGAGGTATGTGGACTTCCTTCGCCTCGTCCGGAAGCGTTGTTGCGTCCAGGCGGATGTTTGCGGTTGAGATTAATTCGGATAGAAGTTGCACCTTTACTGCAGTGAATTGTTGCGTATCGCCATTCACTTGCTCGAGCAATTGCCGATTCAATTTTTCAACCGGCATGATTTCTTTATGTGTCTTTTTTAGAAAATCCACGAATTCCGGGCTGTCCCATGGAATTCCCAATTCTCCTGCCTGTGCGATATACATTTCCCTGAGCTGCTGGTTGTTATCCCTGGCAGCGTCAAGAAGTTCCTGGACGCGTACATCAACTTCCTGGTCGGTTGGTAGGAGGCCCTTTCTTGTGGCTTCCTGAAGAAAAAGGGTGTTCTGTACGAGTAAATTGAGGGCCTTCTGGTAAGCCACCTCTTTATTCGGGGTTCCCAAATCCACATAGGTATTGGCTAGGCCGGCCAGCGCACCCCGTGAAATGGGACGATCGTTGATCCAGCCTACCGGGGTGGTATCCTGCAAGCCCATGACGGAGTTATCGATGAGGTTTTGTTCAGGGGAAACCGCATTGGCGATCGTTACGATCAAAACCACCGAAATTAGTAGTGCGGCGGAGGTTAAAAGCCATTTTTTGATAGACATCTTTGCCACCTTTCGCTTAAAGATACACTGTGAGCAAGTGCCAGGAAAGTGAACCAGCAGGCAAACATTCAGAACCAAAACCAGTTGTGCTGTAAAAATCTCCATGTAGTGGATCTGGTACGAGATAGAATTGTTGGTAAGAGTAAAAGTGTGCACACGAATTGTCTGGATTACACCAGACAACACCAACCTGCCAGTTGCCAATTGTATGATTTCC
>Ga0209321_10002485_pt1 | contig 12422 bp, 8 predicted proteins | sample Rifsed16ft4_FD_184012 | JGI IMG/M metagenome (GOLD analysis project Ga0209321, IMG submission 184012) | Soil microbial communities from Rifle, Colorado, USA - sediment 16ft 4 - CSP-I_5_4 (version 2) | ecosystem: Environmental > Terrestrial > Deep subsurface > Rock core/Sediment | place: Rifle... | reverse complement strand
AAGCCCCCGCCGACGCATCATCCGCTGGCGCCGTCCAACTCATGACCGTCCACAAAGCCAAAGGGCTCGAGTTTCCCCTCACCGTCCTCGCCGACGCGGCTTACGAGCATCGCGGCTCCTCCAACAAAATCCAACTCACCGACGCGCTGCTCCTCGACCTGCGCGACGAGGACTTCCACTCCACCGCCTGGCAACTCGCCTCCCGCCTCGAAGACGACCGCGCCGAAGCCGAAGATAACCGCCTGCTCTACGTTGCCGCCACCCGCGCCAAAGAGAAACTCATCATCAGCGGTCACGTTAAACTCAAGAAAAGTGGCACCCTCTCCCTCGCGGGCTGGCTCGATAAATTTGACCTCGACCAAATTCAAATCTCCGGGGAAATATCCACGCCTCAGCATTTCCCGCTTAACGACGGACTCTCAACAACGATCTATCCCGTTTCACCAGCAGACGTTCTTTCCGCCCCTCAACCTGATTCAACCTCCCAAACAGAATCTCCCCGCGAGTCTGACCTGCTCGAACCTCTCATCCCCAACCTACCTCTCGCCGACGACAAACTCCGCGACCGCGAATCCGACCCGCCGCAACGCGTCTGGCGCATCGTCTCGAAAACCAAAACCCCGCGCGCGCCTGCATGGCTGGTGGGACGCCTCGTCCACGAAGCGCTGCGCCGCTGGCATTTCCCTGATGATGGCTTTGAGAAATTCCTGCGTCCCTTTGCTCTCGAATCGGGACTCATCGACTCCAGAGAAATCCACGCCGCTATTCAAGAAACCCGCCGCCTGTTGGGATGCCTGCGCGCTCATTCCCTCTTTACCGAACTCAACTCCGCCGAGCGTTATCACGAAGTCCGCTACGATTTGCCCGCAGAACGCGGCGTGATTGACTTACTCTACCTCACCTCTGAAGGCTGGTGTATCATTGACTTCAAAACCGACGAAGTCCGCACTGACGCCGAAGCGCAATCCACCATCAGCCGCGAACGGTATGATCGTCAGGTGGAGCGGTATGCCCAGGCCGTCGCGACCCAGCTCGGGGTCCAGGCAAAGACGCGGCTCGTCTTCCTGAACGTGAAAAATAGTCTTGCGATATTCGATCTGTAGGAGAATCCCATGTCCACTTCAAAAACAATTTACCAACTCAAAGTCACGTTGAACGATTCCAAACCGCCCATCTGGCGCAGAGTCCTGGTCGAGGATACAACCACGTTGAGCAAATTGCACACCATATTACAAACCGTAATGGGCTGGACTGACAGCCACTTGCACCAGTTCATCATCAATGAAGAATTCTATGGCAATCCCGAAGATGATGAATTTGGCGACATGGAGACAAGGAACGAAACGCGTTACCACTTGAATCAATTTGTTGAGCGCAGGGGATTCAAGTTTATCTACGAATATGACTTTGGCGATAGTTGGGAACACACCATTCTTGTCGAAGCCATCCTGCCCGCTGAAAAGGATGCGTACTATCCGCGTTGCATCGAGGGCAAACGCGCCTGTCCGCCCGAAGATGTGGGCGGCGTGTGGGGCTATGAGGATTTCCTGAAAGTAATTGCCGACCCGAAAGACCCCGAATATGACGAAATGATGGAGTGGATTGGCAACTTCGACCCCGAGCGATTCAATCTGGATCATGTGAACGAAGGTTTGCGCCATCCCCGCCGCGTGAGGATGGACGAACAGGATTTTTACGAACCCCCGCAAGCCGATAAAAAGATTACTCTAAAGACAGCCACTTGGGCAAAGGGGCTGGACAAAAAGCAACTTGCCATGACTGAGTCATCGGCTGTGCGGCGGGACATGGTGACGTTTTTGATGTACCTGAAGAATAACCGTCCCGTCGGTACGCAATCCACGGGCAACCTGCCGCTAAAAGCCGTGCGCGAGATTTGCGCTCAATTCGTCAACCCGCCTGCGCTTGAAGAAAAAATTGGAAACAAGGTTTATAAGATACGCAGTGAAGATGATGTCTGGCAGTTGTATTACCTCCACACGCTTGCCGGTATGGGCGGGTTCGTAACGGGTGGGCAAGCCCGCGCATGGAAATTGACCTCGGAAGGCGATGATTTTTTGAACGCCCCTGCTCCGATTCAACTTGGCTTTATGTTTGCTCTCTGGTGGTATCGAACAGATTGGCGGATTGCCTTTCCCGTCTCGGGTTTGAGTGGGGGCTTGCCGAGGGACTTCAGTAAAATCATCCTAAAGCGTCTGCTGGAATTGCCCGTTGGCAAATCAATTTCCTATGAACCGTTCGCCGACCAATTGATCAAAGAGACGCGATTCACCTGGCCCAGCATCGATCAGACCTTTGTGAATGACACCATGCGTTCAGCCATTGAACGCATGGTGATATCCCCCCTGGTTCAATTTGGAGTCATGAAAAGTGAATATGGGCTGAAAGATATTGGAGGCAGTAAATTTTCCAAACTCTCTTCAATACGTCTGACCCCATTTGGAAAAGGATTACTGGAAACCCTATAACGCGACATTAATATCGCCAGTTTAAAGGACAACCTATGACAAAAGATTTTGAACTCGAATCCGTCGACAACATTGACGAAGCCATGAAACTCATCGAGAAGATGAAGGAACATTTGCCTATCACTGTCCGACCCAACAGCGCGTTGGTCAAGATGTTACGCAGGCAGGGTGTGAACATAGACCGCTATAAGCCATTGGAAATTCACAGTGTACTTTACATGGGAAACGAAGCGGGGATTGCCTGCGACATTACCCCGAAAGGAAAAGAGGATAAGCCTGTTATTTGTTCCTTGACCCAATTGGAAGTGATGGGGAATGACACGCTCACAGATGAAATGAAAGCCTATCAACAAGAGCGGATAAAAAATCTTGCGCGCTACCCAGGCAACGCGCCGATAGGTTTTACAGTTACCCCAAGAACAAAAACAAAGTAGGCGGTTTTACGTTGGAGTGGGCGTAATGGATCTAAAAGTCTTCATCACCAACCAAGATTCAACCTGCGACGAATGCCGCGAACATTTGGGGCACGGCGCATGGATCACGCTCGTCGAGGGCAAGGGCGCGCTCTGCCTGTCCTGCGCCGATTTGGATCATCTCATCTTTCTCCCCTCAGGCGATGCGGCGCTGACTCGTCGCTCAGGAAAATATTCCACGCTGTCGGCGGTTGTTTTGAAATGGAGCCGCGCCCGCAAACGCTACGAACGGCAGGGACTGCTGGTGGAAGAGTCCGCGCTCCAACGCGCCGAGCAGGAATGTTTGGATGACGCCGATGTGCGCGCACGTCGAAGTGAGCGTGAGGCTGAACGCCGTGCAGAAATTGATCATGAATACGTGTCTCACTTTGCAGGGAGAGTGCGTGAGTTATTTCCCAATTGCCCTGCTGGGCGCGAGCAGGTCATTGCCGAACATGCCTGCCAGAAATACAGCGGACGAGTGGGACGTTCCGCAGAAGCCAAAAACCTGGATGAGAAATCCATTTTACTGGCGGTCATTGCTCACATCCGCCATGCCGAGACGAATTACGATGAACTGCTGGCGCACGGCAGGGATCGTTCGTCCGCGCGCGAACGTGTGGAGGAGGAGATTGATAAGGTTTTGGATCGTTGGGCGGCGAAGTAGTCTTCGATCGTGCGACGAACATTCTTACATTGGCAGCCACTGGCACCGACGCGTTCAGGTCGATGTGGTTGCTATCAACTGGGAAATATGAATTGCTTATCCTAAACCATTGCCCCCGATATGTCATAAAATGCAAACAGGCGGAGATTATTTTGCGCCTGTTTCTACTTCATTAGATGTAATTTGGGCTAATTTAGTCCGGAAGGACGGAACTTATACCTGTATTGTTGATGTGTATCGCGCGCTGTAAATCATGGGTAAGCTGCAACTTCCAAAGCAAGTATAATCTGCAAAGACAATCCATCCGTCAACTTCTTCGGGGTTTCCCATGACATCTGACATTCAGGAACAAATCGAACGCCGACGCGAACCAAGGAATACCGGCGATGATATATCATTCTGACGAAACCCGGTTTGGATTATCCATTTTAAAACTTATGATGTATTACTTTACTATTTATCGGGATCCACTGCGAATACTTCCATAGGGATGGTTATCCCTTTGAAAACGACGGGGCCGAGGGATTTCACTTGAATGGAATCTGGCAAGCCTGCGCGCGTGGGTGTGTCAATGATGATGGGATAACCCGCGACTTTGGTATGGCTTTCAATGCGCGCGGCAAGGTTGACTGAATCGCCCACACAGGTGTAGGTGGCGCGATGTTGTGTACCTGCATAGCCAGCCATGACCGTGCCTGAGGCGATGCCGACCCCGATCCGAAGTTGCACCTTGCCTGCTTCGGCTTGTTTTTGATTGAAGGTCTTCAATTCATCTAGCATCCCAATGGCGGCAAGCACGGCTTTCAGGCGGCGCTCTTCCTTATTGCCAGAGATGCCAAAGAGCGCCATCAAGCCATCGCCCATGATCTGGTTGATAATTCCGCCGTGACGTGAAATGGGTTCGAACATCGTAGAGAAATAGTTGTTTAGTAATTCGATCGTGTCTGCGGCATCGCTCTGTTCGCTGATAGTGGTGAATGAGCGGATGTCTGCGAACATGATGCTGGCGTCGATCCTTTTTCCGCCGAGGGAGAACCCGCTTGCCATGAGTTCCTCCGCCACTTCTGCGGATGCAAAGGTATGCAGGAGTTTGCGTTGCTGGTCGCGCAGGCTTTTCTTTTCAAGGCTGGCTGTGATGCGCGCCTTTAATAAGGCTGGCTCAAACGGTTTGGGGAGATAATCCTCCGCGCCTTGTTGAATTCCTTTAACGAGGCTCTTGAGGTCGTTCATGGCGGAAATAATGATGACGGGAATATCGCGCGTGTGCGGGGATGCCTTTAGCCGCGATAAGGTTTCGAATCCATCCATGACCGGCATCATGATATCGAGCAGGATGACGTCGGGCGATGCGCCCCGGACTTTGTCCAGCGCTTCCTGTCCATTTGTAGCGGAAATGGTTTCGTAATTCAGTTCTTCGAGTTCCTGTTCGAGGTAATCCACGTTGAAGGGTTCATCGTCCACAATGAGGATTTTAGGATGGGTCATGATGTGTTTATCCCAAATATTCTTCCAACTTTTTCAGCAGCAAGTCTTCATCCACGGGCTTCGTCAGGTAATCGGTACAGCCCGCGGCTTTGGCTTTTTCGTCATCGCCCTGCATGGCATGCGCGGATAAACCAATGATGGGCAGGGATTGAAATGTCTTGCGGATGTTGCGCGTGGCTTCGTAACCATCCATGATAGGCAGGGAAATATCCATGAGCACCAGATCGGGCTTGTGCCTCTCGGTGAGTTCCACACCCTGCGCGCCATCCTTTGCGACGAGGATGTTGTAATCGTCCTCGAGGAGTTGTGTGAGCAGGTCAATGTTGAGTTCGATATCTTCGACGATCAGGATGGTTTTCATGCAGACATCCTCTCTTGCTTCAGCACATTGTTGATTTCATCCACCAACTTCTCGCCCTCAAAGCCTTGTTTCTTCATGACGAGCGATACAGTTTCCTTCAGTCGGGCAATTTCGGCGGCAGTCAATTCCTTGGCGCTGATGACGATGATGGGCAGGTCACGCGTTTGGGGATTCGCCCGCAAACTTTCGATGACTCCGAATCCATCGAGGTGCGGCATGATAAGGTCCAGCAAAACGATATCGGGACGCTTCGCCTCGATCGCCCGAAGGCCTGCTTCGCCATCGAGAGCGGACTCCAGGCTGAAATCTGATTCCGGCAAAGACTGGCGCAACATATCCACGACGTTGGGATCATCGTCCACCACAAGGACATGTTTTGGCAACCGAATATTCGAACCAATGACATGATGGAGTGCATCCCTGACTTCAACCGCATCCAGCGGCTTGAGCAGGTATGCCGCCGCGCCCAGTTGGAAGCCTAACGCTTTATTATCAACGATCGTATGCAATACAACCGGAATATTGGATGTGGATGGGTCCGCTTTCAGATCGTGTAGCACCTGCCAACCGTCCGTGCCGGGCATGACGATATCGAGCAGGATGGCTTGCGGCTGTTCTTCGCGCGCCGCGCGCAGACCGTCCTGCCCGTTGAGTCTGCCGATGATTTCGAACTCCTGTTGGTTTAGATTCTCTTGCAGGATATAAACAGCGTCGGGATCATCGTCAATGACGAGGATTCGTTTTTTGGTGGAACCGGGTTCGGGTTGTGGAACAGTCACTTGAACGGGAGCAGGCTTGCCCTGAGTTTGATCGACGCTCCCCGGCACTTGCTCCCGGGGCAAGTGTGCACCGGGCGCACACCTGTCCTGGCGTACGGTGCCAGGGAGTGCAGGTGAGGGCTCACGGTCCGAAGAGAGGCGGAGGGAATCATCCGATGGATGCAATGATTTGCTTCTATATCGAATCGGGATCACGAGAGTAAAGGTCGAGCCTTTTCCCAGTTCGCTTTCAATGGTGATGTCTCCGCCGAGCAGGCGCGCCAGATTGCGGCTGATGGAAAGTCCCAACCCTGTACCACCATATTGACGCGTGGTGGTGTTATCAGCCTGTTGAAATTCCTTGAAGATGCGCGGCAGGGCTTCTGCACTGATGCCAATGCCGGTATCGGAGACGGAGATGCGCAGATTATCCCCATCTTGTTTTGCCGCGAGGATGATTTTTCCTGTGGGTGTAAATTTGGCGGCATTGCTCAGCAGATTGAGAACAATTTGCCTGATCTTGTCCTGATCGGAATAAACGATGTTGAGGTTTTCATCAACCTGTTTTTCCAGCGTCGCGGTGGGTTTGATAAGCGGTTGGGCAGTGTTGAAGCACAGGTCAATGAGAGCGCTGATTCGGAAGTTGGCGGCCAGCACATCCATGCGACCTGCTTCGATCTTGGCGATATCCAGAACGGTGTTGATGAGGTTTAGCAGATGTTCAGAACTGGTGAGAACTTTATCGAGGTTCTCGGTTTGTTTTTCAGGGAGGATCCCTTCGGCTTTGCGGCGGACGATGCGCGTGAAGCCGATGATAGAATTGAGCGGGGTGCGCAATTCATGACTCATGTTGGCAAGGAACGCGCTCTTCGCCTGATTGGCCTGTTCAGCAGAGGCATGGGCTTTTTTCAGTTCCTCTTCGGTGTGCTTGCGGTCCGTAATGTCGCGGATGATTTCGATGGCGCCCACGATATTGCCTTGCGCGTCGTGCAGGGCTGAGGCGGTGGCATACAGGTAGCGCGCTCCGTCCTTGAGTGCTGGCGTATACGCCTCGCCTGTCAGGATTTCCCCAGTCCATTGGATGTGTGCGTACTTCTTCTCGATCTCCTCACGCGGCAGGAGCACCAGGTCAATGAGGATTGGTCTGCGCTCACCATAGAAGGGAAGAGCATATTCATAGTTGCCCTTGCCCACTATTTCTTTTGATGTGACTCCGGTCATTTCTTCAATCGCGTGATTCCATGCAACAACTTGCCCTTCATGATTGATGACCAGAGTGGCATCCGGCAGGAAATTGATGATGTCCGCCAGACGGCGTCGTGTTTCCTGAGCATTTTGCTCCTGGTGCTTGATCTCGTCGAAGAGGCGGGCATTTTGCAAAGCAATACCCACATTTGCTGCAATTGTACTGAGCAAATGCTGATCATTTTCAGTGAAGAAACCTTCCTGTGTTATGTTTTGCACACTGACCACGCCAACGGCTTTGCCACCCACGTTGACTGGAACACCGAGATAGGACAGGGATTGCCTGCCGACAACTGTTGCACCAATCTCAACCGTCTGACGGTTTAATTCTTGATTGATCAACAGGGGCATATTGGTTTCGATGATCCTGCTGGTTAGTCCATCGCCATATTGTATCGGTGTAAGTTCTTCTCCGTATGTGTAGGGGAAGTTAATCATGCCGCTGGCTTCGTCCAACAGGGCAACGTAGGCAATGTCCGCATCGAAGATGGAACGCATCTGTTCACCAACGAGGTGGATCAATGCAGTCAGGTCCAGTTCGCTGGCGAGCGCGGAACTGACAGTGTTGACAGTAGCAAGCTCGGCGGCGCGCTGTTCAGTCTCTTTGAGCAGGCGTTGGGTCTCGTCGAAGAGGCGGGCGTTTTCGAGAGCGATGCTCATGCTGTTGGCGAGCGTTTGCAAAAGGCGCATATCCGATTCACTGAAGGCGTTCTCGCGGATTATATTTTGCAGGCTGATGACGCCGCGTACTTGCCCACTCATCATCAATGGCACAGCCAACACGCTCTTCGGCATTTCCCCTGCGAGCGGTTTGGCGTTCGGGTCAATCCTTTGAACATATACGGCCAGGTTGTTGTTGATCAAAGTTGGCTGACCTCGCCGAATGAAATCCATCCATACTTCAGGAATGGGAATCGGTTCAATAAAAAATCTCTGACCCTTTTCAAGGGCAAAGCGCGGGTGCATCAAATTTTTATCAAGGTCGAATGTGGCAAGGGTGACTGTATTGGCATCGAATATCTCGCGGACTTTGTCGCCAACCAAATCATAAATTCCCTGCATATCCAGTTGGGAAGCCAGCCCCTGCTGGATACTGTTGATGATGGCAAGTTCTGCGGCGCGCTGTTCGGTCTCTTTAAGCAGGCGCTGAGTCTCGTCAAAGAGGCGGGCGTTTTCGAGAGCGATGCTCATGCTGTTGGCGAGCGTTTGCAACAGGCGAACATCCGAATCGCTGAAAGCATTTTCCCTTTCAAGATCCTGAATGGAGATGATGCTTTTTACAGTGCCAGCCACCAGCAGTGGAACGAACAATGCGGATTTGGGCCATTCCCCGGTGATAAGCGGATTGTTATACTGCGCAGCCAGATCCGCAAAATTCTGGTTGATCAGGAGAGGTGTGCAACTGTTAATGATATGCTGTCGGAAACCATAAGGTGTTCTGGGAGAGATAACACTGCGATCGCCTTTTTCATAAGAATAGGGCATGGAAATCAAATTGGTGTCTGGATCGTAGGTCACAATGTCTACGACCAGCACATTGAACACCTCCCTCACTTTCTCACCAATCAATTCATAAATGGCTTCTATATCCAAGTTGGATGCCAATGCCTCCTGCACCCTGTTGATGATGGTCAGTTCGGAGGCGCGCTGCTCCAAGCTGAGATTGGAAGCCTGCAATTCCCCGGTACGTTCCTGGATCTTTTGCTCCAGGGTCACGTTCTGCTGCTCCAGCAACACCTGGGCGTGAAGTAAGTCGGCCTGTGTGCGTCGTTCCTTTTCAATCAAACGTTCCTGGAAACGGTAGAACATGATGAGCAGCGCCATAACAACAGCCAAGAGCATCGCTGTGTCTACGAACTCAGCAAGCCAATCTGCCAGGAGCAGGGAGTTCCGATCATTGACCAGCCATTGCAGCAGCACACCACGCTCAGCCAGAAAGGCGAAGACCACCATGGTGAGGATGCTGAGCACCGACATGATGATGCCCGATCGCACACCCATCAGGATAAGCGCGCCGATGGGCAGCGCCAGCAGATATAGGCGGCCACTGCTACCCAAGCCGAAGGATGCCAGGGCGGTCACGCCCACGGCATAGGGTACCAGCAAGACGCCCCAAGCCCGTATTCGGTAATCGATCCGTTGGAAGATTGCCAGCACAATCAAAACCAATTCCATGACGAAGAAAAGGATCACGGCAGGCCATTGACCCGGGCGGGAAATCGCGTCCAGGATACTCGCCGCGGTCATCACTGCAGCTGCGACCGCCACGATTACGAGAAAGCCATTCAGAATCTTCGTGCGCCAATCGCGCAGCACAGCTTCTGGATCGCTATGATTCTTTGTGTCCAATGCGCCTCCCCACTGGTTCACAGATTCTGATGTCACTTCTTCAGGTTGCGTTTTATTATCAGGCTTGCTGGCATCTGCCAGCCCTGGCTCTTTATTATTCCCGCTGGAAATTGTTGTTTTAGCCATACCCGTCACTCCGTTCTGCTTTGGTATTCCGGGGGCTTTATGTATCTACTATACACTTCGGGATGGATAACGTCAATGGAAGCATTCATTGGCAAAACGATATAGCTCACTTATCATCATCCCTGATCAATGGGACAGCTAATGCGAAGACTCGCTTAAACGTTCAAACTGGATCTCCTCGCTTCCCGGGAACTCTGCAATCTGTTCTGTTTGTTAATGAAAACTGGACAGGCTGCCTGCCTGTCCAGTGGTGGAGAAAAGTATGTTGGGTTTATGCGGTGACAGGTTGTTGCACTGCCGGACGAAATTTATACCCGTACACGATCAAGCCTCGTTCGTCGCCGTCGTTCCTCATTTTGCGGGTAACCATTTCGACGGGCATGCCAATTTCCACAGAATCTGTGTCTACATCGGTTAATTGTGCGGTGAGCATGGGACCCTCATCCAATTTTACGAGCGCCACTGTGTAAGGCGCATTACTGTCATATCCGCTGGGGGCCTCATAGATCGTGGTGTAGGAATACACTTCGCCTTTGCCGCTGAATGTATAGAGCTCTTTCGCTTCATCGCCGCAGTTCGGACAAACGTCGCGAGGCGGAAAAATCTTGTAATCGCAGTGCGGGCAGACCTCCCCAACCAGGCCGTAGCGTTGTTTCTTGAGTCTCCAATGTCTCGGAATTTCCATTTTTGAGTTCCTTTCTGCAAGGGTAATTCTATCCCGCCAGACTCTCAAAGACTCTCAAACTGCGGCCTTTCGGAAGTGTTAATCGGACGTGATAGGTCTTGATAGGTTTGGGCAAAGCCGCAATTAACCCTTCTCGAAGCGGATCGGGCATCGGCCTGGCGTGAACCGTGTTTAGTCACAAATCTGCCCCAGTAGGCGGTGCCGGGCGTATTCATCCATCCGATTAATCCAGACTATAATCACGCACGGCAAGGACGCCCGCATCACATGAAAATCCTGTTGATCAATCAATCGTTTGTTTCGCCCGACGAACCCGGGCATACCCGCCATTTTGAGATGGCAAAATTTTTGCGCTCGCACGGACATGAACTCGTGATCGTGGCGAGCGATATGAACTACCAGACCGGCCAACGCACCGTAAATACGCGCGGCCTGTACGTGGAACAATCCATCGACGGGATACGCGTGCTGCGCGCCTACAGTTATCCGTCATTGCACCGCAGTTTTGTCTGGCGTGTGATCTCATTCATTAGCTTTATGTTCAGTTCGGTGTGGACCGCGATGCGCGTGAAGGATGTAGACCTCGTGATGGGCACCACGCCTCCGATCTTCCAGGCGGTCTCGGCGTGGATCGTGGCCCTGATTCGGCGCAAATCATTTTTACTGGAAGTGCGTGACCTTTGGCCGGAGTTCGGCGTGAGCATGGGCGTGCTGAAAAACCCAATTGTGATCGCTCTGGCGCGCGGGCTGGAAAATTTTCTGTATGCGCGCGCGACTCACATTTTGGTCAACTCGCCTGCATATAGAAAGTACATGATTGAGAAAGGTGTGCCTGAAAAAAAGGTGACCTTCATCCCCTACGGCACCGATATTGACATGTTCAACCCGGGCGTGGACGGTTCGTCCATTCGCAAAAAACTTGGGCTGGAGGATGAGTTTGCAGTCGTTTATGCGGGGGCAATGGGACAGGCGAATGATATTTACACGGTATTGCACGCTGCCAAACGCCTCAACAATGAAGAACGGATCCGCTTCATCTTCTTTGGCGACGGAAAGGAGCGCGTAAATCTCCAGTCGGAAGCAGGACGTTTGAATTTGAAAAACGTGGTTTTTGCGGGCGTATATCCTAAAAAGGAAATGCCGCTCGTGATCGCATCCTCCGATGTGTGCCTTGCAATTCTTCAGGATGTTCCGATGTTTCGTATGCCCTACCCAAACAAGGTATTTGATTACATGGCAGCCGGGCGCGCGACGGTGCTTGTGATTGATGGCGTCATTCGCGAGGTGATCGAATCTTCCGGTGGCGGAGTCTTTGTCGAACCCGGAAATGATGAACTGCTTGCGAAAACTATTCTGGAACTCTCGAAAGATTCAGGACGTGTGAAGCAGATGGGAGAAAACGCCCGCGCCTATCTGGTGAAAAACCTCGACCGGCGCGAAAAAATGCACGCAACCTTGCAGTTGATCGAAAGACTGGTGCGTGCATAAAGGTTTTTGTCACAGGCCCAAATGGGTAATTCATATTCCTCTTTCATACGTTATAAGCATCCTGAGACTTCTGGAGCGCGTTCGCATTCCATTTCACGTTGAAGCTGAGCAAGCTTTGCGACTGAACGCGAAGGGAAGTGCTGTATAATTCTCTCAGGAGATTTGCCATAAACGTGTCACAAATTCTTCTCGATATTCATGCGCTGGAGGAAGAATTGCTTGCCTTCGAGCGGAAATACGGGATTCGCTCCGAAACATTCTACGTGGCCTACACCCATAGAGAAGAGCCGGAGAATGATAACTGGGTGCTTGATTTCAGT
>Ga0209321_10002483_pt1 | contig 12425 bp, 7 predicted proteins | sample Rifsed16ft4_FD_184012 | JGI IMG/M metagenome (GOLD analysis project Ga0209321, IMG submission 184012) | Soil microbial communities from Rifle, Colorado, USA - sediment 16ft 4 - CSP-I_5_4 (version 2) | ecosystem: Environmental > Terrestrial > Deep subsurface > Rock core/Sediment | place: Rifle... | reverse complement strand
CGCAGAAGGACGTGGAGAAATTCGTGCAGTCGGGAAGGCAGAAGAATGAGCTGAATTCCAGGATTGTGAAGGCCGAAGGGAGGATTTCGGAAGAAATCTGGCGTGCCGGCGGCAACGGCATTGAGCCCGGCCGGTACGCCGCGGACCTCGAGGCGACAATCTTCTACCTGGAAAAGGCGATTCCTTATGCTTCAGGTCCCGCACAACAGGAAACACTCCGAAGATTGATCAGGCATTTTCGCACGGGAAGTCTCGAAGACTTCCGTCAGTTCAATATCCAATGGGTGGGAGATACCTCAGCCATTGATCTCATCCACGGGTTTATTGAGGTGTACCTCGATCCCATGGGAATGAAGGCCGAATTCGAGTCGTCGATCTACTGGTCGGATCAGCAACTTTCAAAAAGTATTCAGGATATCGGGGCGAATGCGCAGTATTTCGAAGACCGGATGCCGTGGGAAGACAAATACAAGAAGCAGGGTGTCAAGCCGCTTGCGGCAAGCTTCGTGAATATCGTTCTCTCCTCAGGCGGTACGGGCCCCGTAAGTCCCATCGGAATCAACCTTCCCAACGAGCAATTGGTGAGGGAACAGTATGGAAGCAAGAGCGTCGTTCTCAACAACGTCATCGACGCGGGCAACAAATCGAGCGGACAGGTGCTGATGGAGGAGTTCGCATATGATCAGGCCGAAAAGGATCTCGCACTCAAACACGGGACATTGTCCGACAACATGATGACGGCGCTGCACGAGGTTCTTGGACATGCCTCGGGAAAAACGATGGTAGCCGGCGATCCCTCGAATTACCTGCCCGGATATTATTCGACTCTCGAGGAAGGCCGTGCCGACCTCGTCGCGCTCTGGCACATCTGGGACGACAAGCTCATCGAGCTTGGTGCAATTCCGGGCAACGATGTGGCGCGGGAAATGTACGATGCCTACATGAGGAACGCTCTTCTCCTTCAGCTTCGAAGGATCACACACGGCGATCAGATTGAAGAAGATCATATGAAGAACCGCCAGATGGTGGGGATGTATATCTTCAGGAATTCGGATGCCGTGAAGATGGAGAAGAGGGACGGAAAAACATATGTCAAGGTTGTCGACTACGATAAGATGCGCGAGACCGTCGGAAAGCTCCTTGCGGAAGTCATGCGCATCAAAGCGGAGGGAGATCTCCAGGGCGCAAAGAACCTTATCGATACGTACGGATTGAAAATCGATACGGCCCTGCGAGATGAAGTTCTGGAACGCATCAAGCATCTCGATGTGGCATCGTATAGCGGTTTTGTCATGCCGGAGTACGAGCCGGTCACCGATGCCTCAGGAACAATTACGGATGTGAAGGTAAGCTATCCGATGGATCTGACAAAGCAGATGCTTTCGTTCTCGAAGTTCACGAGGGAAGCCAAAGAAGAAACACGAAAGGCGATGGCGGCAAAATAGCTGTCAGCTTTCAGCAGTCGGTTGTCGATGTTTTTGATTCTGACCTCTGACTTCCCGTCCCGCTGTGCGGGACGAGGCTCGTCCTGACTTTGTCAGGACGGCTGGATTCTGTATTCTAAATTCTAGATTCTCGCTCCTCACTACAAACGTTTTACATATCCCGCATGAGAGAATACCTCGACCTCGTCCAACGCGTCCTCGATAAGGGGACCCTCAAGCACAACCGAACCGGAATCGACACGTTGTCCGTCTTCTCCGAACATTACAAGGTTGATCTCAGTGAGGGTTTTCCGCTCCTGACGACGAAGAAGATGAACTTCAAGTCACTGCTTCATGAGGTCCTCTGGTATCTCACCGGCGAAGATCATATCCGGAACCTTCGCAAGGTCACAAAGATTTGGGACGCATGGGCGGATGCAGACGGCAATCTTGAGACGGCCTACGGCCGCTATTGGCGCCGCTTCCCCAGTGCCCAGATCAACAAAGCGACGGGTCAGTACGAAGTAAAGGAGATCGACCAGATCGCCGAGGTCATCAAGCTTCTCAAGACCAATCCCAATTCCCGCCGCATGGTGGTCTCAGCGTGGGAACCGGGAAACGCTCTTTGGAGCAAACTCCCTCCTTGTCATTATACGTTTGCGTTCAACGTGCAGGGGAACAAGCTCAACTGTCATCTCACGCAGCGGTCCGGCGATATCGCTCTCGGCATTCCGTTCAACGTCGCCGCATATTCTCTTCTTACCCAGGCCATCGCTCAGGACGCGGGAATGGAGCTCGGGTTCTTCAGCCATACCATCGTCGATGCGCATATTTATGTCAACCACATCGACGGGCTCAAGGAACAGCTCAAACGGAGGCCCAGGCGTCTCCCAAAACTGGAAATCGCGCACAAGCCGATCGATGAGTTGAAGTTCGAGGATTTTCAGCTGATCGGATACGTGTGCGACGAGCCGATCAAGTTTGAGGTGGCCGTGTGAAGCTGATCATTCTTGCTGCGCTCAACCGCAAGCGCGTGATCGGCAAAGACGGCAAGCTTCCCTGGCATATCTCCGAAGATCTGAAACGCGTCAAGCGGCTCACCACCGGTCATGTACTTCTGATGGGCCGAAGAACATTTGAATCGCTCGGCAAACCTCTTCCCAACCGCCGCAACGTTGTTCTCACTTCAAAGAAGATTGACGGAGTTGAAACATTCGAATCGATCCCGGAAGCATTCGAGGCTCTTAAGAATGAGGAGAAGGTTTTTGTCTTTGGAGGAGGCGAATTATTTGGACAGTTATTGGAGAAAGCAGACGAATGGCATTTGACGCTTGTCGATCAGGATATTGAAGGCGACACATTCTTCCCCCCCTACGAACATCTGATCGGAAATGTCTTTCTCTTGGTAGGAAAAGAAGAACACGAGGGATTCACGTTTTTGGATTACAGGAAGGTAGTCTAGAAGGTCGAAGTGCGAAGTAAGAAGTACAAAGTGAAGGCTAGAAATTTCTCCCCTCTGCTAGACCTTAACACCCCTCTCCGCGAGCCCCTTCTTCACGATATCCAGCACCTGTTTATCATCCAGAGTCGTCCTGGCTCCGGCGGCACGAATTGCCTCTTCCAACGTCCCTTTACGCTCCTTTAACCAGATCCAGACGTTGTATCCGAGACGATTTCGGTCGTTGGGCTCGCGGGCCTCAACCGCAGCCGCGGCGGAATAGGCGATCTTCTCAAGTGTTTCAGGCGCGAAATCTTCGATCGAGGGAGGCGGCTTCGTGGACATAGGATTCCTTATTGTGCTTGGACAATTTAGGGAAAAAGTCGAAGGAAAACAAAGCGGGGCTAAACATCTGTCATTGGAAATTGAGTATTGAACATTGACCATTGGATATTGCCGTTTAATCATACAAAACAATATCCAATGTCCAACACTCAACTTCCAATTCTCAATGTTGCTCCTCTGCTAATCTACTTTCACCACAACCATCGTCAGATCGTCGTGCCGCTCTGCCTCACCGACAAACTCCTCAACCGCGGTCGTGATGGATTGCTGGAGTTCGACGGCGGAAAGGTGTCGTTTTGACTGCACCAGCGAGAGTACCGCCTCCTCCCCCAGCTGGACTTGCTGTGTGTTCATTGCCTCGGTCAAACCGTCAGTATAGAAGAAGAACACCGAGCCGGGGTGAAGCGGTTTGTGGACGGCTTTGAGGGTGCTCTCGAATACCGGACCCCTCTCCAGGCCCAGTCCGATTCCTTCCGCATCGAGATATTCGAGCTTCCCATTTGTGCCGATGAGCGCCTTATTGTGCCCGGCGCGGCAAATGGTAACCTCCTTCTTTTCCATATCGAAGAGGGCAAGGATCATCGTAATGAACGACTTTCGCTCGATGCCGTCGTAGATTCGCCTGTTCACATGCGTCAACATCTCGGTGGGAGATTTGTACATGTGCGCCGCAAGCTGCACCATCCCCTGGATCTTCGACATGTACAACGCTGCAGACATTCCCTTCCCCGAAACATCGGCAACCACAACCAGAAGTTTCGTCGGGCTCACTTCGATGAAATCGAAATAGTCTCCCCCGACAACCTGTGCCGGGATGGCAATTCCGGCGACATCCAGCCCTTCGACGACAGGGTTCTGCTTCGGCAGCAGTCCCTCCTGGATCTTTCGGGCGAGCGCCAGCTCTTCCTCGATCTTCTGCCTCTCGATTTCGGCACGATGCAGGCGTGCATTCTCAATGGCTACGGCAGCCTGGCTCCCCACTGTGGAGAGAAGGTCAATGTCCTCCTGAGAGTAGGCCTTTCCTGACATCTTTGGACCGACCATGATCGCCCCGATCAGCCGTTCCTGCAGGAACATCGGAACCGAAAGAACGATCCCGCCTCCGATGATGTTCGATTTGTCCCTGTCATTGATCCTGAACGAGTCCGGCTCTTCCGCGAGAAGTCCAAAGTTCTGCGGCGCCCTGGTCCTCTTCAGCTGATCCAGGAAGCCTCCCGGTTCGCTCCCGAACATGCAGTACTTGTACGGGACATTCTTCCCGACGCTCGTGCAGCCCTCGACTTCGTCGCAGAGGACGATCGCAATTTTCTCCACATGCATGGTACTCGAAATCCGGTTGACCATGGAATTCAGAATCTGGTCGAGGTTCATCTGCCTCGGGAGTTCCTGGCTGAATTCAAGCAGTGCGCGCTGATAGTTCAATCGTTCCTGATAGAACAGCCGGTCGATGCCGTCCTGAACTCTCCGCTTGATCGGATCGAATGCAAACGCAATAACGAGGAACGCCATGATGTTGAGAATCTCGTTTTCCGTTTTCCCCACGAGCGCACTCAGCAGATTTCCCACTCCCAGCACAAATGCAAGATAGATCGCCGCTATCGCCGCAGTGATGATACCATAGAGGAGGCTGCGTTTCACGATCAGGTCAATGTCCATGAGGCGGTATTTGAAGATCGAATACCCGAACGCGAACGGTACACCCGCGAGCAGCACCCCCGGAACAAAATAGAGCGGATCGGTAAAAATCAGAAACTGGTTTGAACTCTGGATGATAAAGAGATAGACATAGGTGGCAATTCCCAAAAACACGCTGTTGAGAATGGGACGAAGCTGTTTCCTCCGTTCCCTTTCCAGCTTTCGGAAATATGTCGCGGCAAAGATTACCAGGCCTGCAAAATAAAACCCAAACGGAGCGTTGACAAGGATCACGACAAGCGTCTGCGGCAGCAGAGGCACCAGACCTGTAAGGAGAGGAAGCACCAGCAATACACTCAAGACGTACAAAGCCACCTTGAACCAGATCTTGTTAAGAAGTGGATAGCGGACCGGGAATCCAAGGAAGAACATGAGGAAGAGCGGAACGGCAAACAACCTCGCAAGAACGAATGAGACAACCAGAGTGTAAAACTTCCATGCTGGATCCGTGGCTGGACTGACATTCAGGCTTGAGAGGCTGAACAGCAGCATCGTGACAAGGGTGTAGTAAGCGAAATGGCGCTGCACTCTCCCTTGCGGCCGGGTCAAAACCACAACGTATCCGACACCGAGGAAACTCAATCCGAGGATGCAGTATGCGATGTAGAGGACGTTGATGAGCTTGAGTACTTCGACCTGCGTTTCGAATTCGATCCCGTCCCGCAGGAGAGTGTATGTCGCAATGTCTCCACCCTTCTTCGGGTTGATGATGCCCATCGCCTGCTGAGGAGTCTGAAACACCTTGCCGTCGATCTTGAGGAGGATATCGCCGTCCTTCACTCCCGCCCGGTCTGTAACGCCTCCAGGAACGACCTGTGTTATGATCGCGCCAGGCTCCCCACCCGGGCGCGCCAACCATCCGCACTGGTCGTTGCTGATGGCCTTGAAGACGAGAACGTCGGCCATATTGAGCGTGCTGATCAGAAGTACAACCAGCACCCAAACCGTAAAAAAGATGCGGATTGTGCGGGGAGAAAGTTTTGCCAGTGGACTTTTCATTGGGTCTCTCTTCCTTACGGAATCGGTCGGTTTTCGTTGCAGGAAGGATTAAAAAGCATAGCCAACCTTGAAGTAAGCAACGAAGGGCCCAAAGCTCAGGGGATTGTCAAACAGGTCCTTTCTGATAAAGAAGGCCCTTCCGACGGAGACCTCTGCGGGGCCAATGGGCGTGTCGAGCCCCAGCCCCACCCCCACTCCGTGCCTCATGTCCTTGAGTCGAATCTGCTCCGATTTTTCCCAAATATGTCCCAGGTCATACCTCAGCTTGAAATAGGAGTCGAAGAGAATCCTGATGGGAAGGAAATATCGGTATTCAAGTCCAACGGCAAAGAGCTGTCTTCCGCGGGCATCATCTTCCCTGAAGCCATAGAAGCTTTCCTGGCCTCCCAAGGTGAACATCTCGGTCAAGGGGACGGTTTCATCTCCGAATCCGAACTGAACCCTGGGGCTCAACGTCTGACGATCAAAGAAGGTCTGATAGAAGCTGTAGTTGAAAACCATCTTGGTAAATCCAAGCCGGTCGGTCGTACTCACGAACCCCGACTCGTAGGAGAATTCCATCACAATTCCGCTGCGGGGGTAGGGAAACTGATCGCGGGAATCGATCTTCGTTCCGAGCTTGATCGAGCTGACATGGAATGATTGCGAAGCAACAGGTTGATTGAAAATGCTCCAGACACGCTGGTGTTCGCTGCGAGCCTCCGCCGTGACCTGCCCCAGTCGCTCGAGCTGCATCCCAAGCGAAAGGGAGACACCTTCACGGACTTCACGGTATTCTCCGTCCCGTACCCGGTTCCACCGAAGCGTGCTGTTTGTCGGCTCGTTTTTGAAAACGTTGACGTCTTTGAGCCCGTAGTACCCCCTCAAGTTGAACGTAAGGTATGAATTGAAAACACGGTTCGCCTTGAACTCGGCAGCATAATAACGGTTCCTGAGCCCACCGAAGAAATGAACCCCCAATTCCGACGCAATTCCCAAAAAGTTTTCATCCCGGACGTCGACGGAGGGTTGGACATTTCGCTCATTGTCCACAGTCATCCCAAGACGAATCAGGTCCGTTGCCCTTTCCTGCGCTCTGATGATGATGATCTGGTGTTCGCCATTCTGACCCTCTTTGCGCACGTTCAACGACACCTGTTCAAAGAGGCCGGTCCCATGAAGATTTCTCAGGCCGTTGGACACCTGGTCGATTTCGAACACATCGCCCTGCTTCCACGGAAGTTCGCGCCAGATCACGTAGTCTTTCGTCTTTTCTGTACCTGTAATTGTTCGTCGATACACCGCGCCCTCGTCAACTTCAACGAAGGCAAGGCCTGAAAGGGAATCGAGAGTCGCGGACATAATGCGGGCAAGGGAATAGCCGCCATTCCGATACGCTTGGAGAACCTGCTCGAGAGCATGCTGATACTCGTGATAGTTCGCCGGCCGGCCGAGCAGTGAAGAAAAGAAGGTTTTGAGACTGTCTGAGGGGATACGATGAGTTCCTGCAAATCGGATCTCCTTCAGCACCGGATTCAGTTTGACGGAAGGCCGAAGAACCGATCTGTCCGCGTGCTGCTCAACGAGAAACTCGATGGACTGCACCGGCTCCATCTCATACATTACGGAGAGGCCTTCGCGGATCTCGCCTGCCGTGAGGTTTCTTCCCTCAAGGTTCAACAACGACTTGAACAGCGGGTCTTCCCGCTGCGCCGGCTCAAGGGCAATCACGGGATCCGCCGGTTGGACCGAACCTGAATCTCCGAGGCCGAATTCATCAGAGAGGGCCTTCAGCCGTTTGCCGATCTCGACCGTCACCTGTTCCGCGGAGGCCTCACCCTGGCCTATGAGGGAATCCAGGTCCGTGAAGTTCGTCGACGACCAGCTCCCGAGTTCGGGCCTAATAACAAAATCGGCGTTCTTCAGTTGAAGCTGGTTGGACGCCTGCATGGTAATCCCGATGATCTGGTCGGCAACTCCCCATGGCGTATTCAATTCCGAAACGGGCCGCAGAGGACTGGTGACATCAACGACAACGACGATATCGGCCCCCCATTGTCTCGCAACATCGGCAGGGATATTCGATACCAATCCCCCGTCCAGGAGTTCGGTCGTGTCCCGCACAACCGGGCTGAAGAAGAGCGGCACTGTTACGCTGGCCCGCAACGCTTCGGAGAGATCCCCCTTGTCAAGGATGACCCGTTTCCCGGAAACCAGGTCGGTGGCAACGGAACGGAAGGGAATCTTAAGATCGTCAAAACTGTCGGACGGATGATAGATCGCCTGTAATGCAACGATGCTCAGATAATTGGTGAGGCGCTGCCCTGTGGAAAATGCTTCCGGAAGGACCGGTGCCAGTCCGTCGAACCGCATTACCAAAAGGCTCTTGTCCCTTGCAAGTTTTTGATCGTAGAAGAGATCGCTCCTTCGTGCGTCATCACCGAGGCTGAGAATTTCCCCCCAGCTGGTGGAGTCGATGAGTGCGGTAAGTTCATCGATCGAATACCCCGCGGCATAGAGCCCTCCTACGATGCTCCCCATGCTTGTTCCGACAATGAAATCAATCGGCAGATGAGCCTTCTCAAAAGCTCTGAGAACCCCGATCGAGGCGATACCCCGCGCCCCTCCTCCGCTCAGGACGAGCCCGATCTTCGGCCTCCTTAATTCAGTGTGGGTAACGAGGTTCGGCAATGCGCTCCGGAATTTCACCGACGAGGGATGAAAATTCCAATGCCTCACCCCTTCGTTGCTTACCTGAGCGAAAAGGAGGGAAACCGGAAACAGGAGGAGAAGTGCTGCTCTTCGAACAATGAGAATCATAGGTTGCGTGGCGTGTCGAACTAAAGTACCGAAATATGTTTCGAATTCCAACGGACCGTGATTCACTTGCTTTTCGGGCCTCTTCCCCCTAAGTTGAAAGCGGCAATCATTCTCCGGAGAATCGCAGCGACTGATGACGTTCCTCAATCCCTTTGTACTTTTCGGTCTTGCCGCGGCGGCAATTCCGATCATCCTCCATCTTATCCACCTCCGCAAGCTCCGAACCATCGAATTCAGCACGGTAAGCTTCCTCAAGGAGCTTCAAAAGACGAAGATCCGCCGCCTGAAGCTTCGCCAGCTGCTCTTGCTCATACTCCGAACTCTCCTCGTTTTGCTCATCGTGCTGGCTTTCGCGCGGCCTACGCTGAAAGGAACATTTGCGGGTGGAAGCCGGGCGCTGACAACGGCAGTTCTGATTCTCGACGATTCAAACAGCATGACCGCCGCCGACGAGGAGGGCGAGTACTTCCGGCAGGCCAAGGATGCTGCATTGGGCATCGTCAATCTGCTTGAGGAAGGTGACGAGATCTATGTGATTCCGCTCTCGGCCTCTTCAGATGAAGGGACACGCGATCAGGCGGCCATTCGTGACCTCGCCGTCGTTCGAGCACTCCTCAAAGACCTGCAAGTCACTTCTGTCCACAGGCATCTTGACGATGCTCTGCGTCTCGCCGCACGGCTTGTATCCGGTTCGAGAAACTTCAACAAAGAAGTCTATGTCATTTCAGACTTTCAGGCCGGCATCGTCACGCCCCATCGGACAAGGGATCAGGAACCGGCCGATCGATTTGAACCCGGCGTGAAATTCTTCTTCCTTCCTATCGGAAAAGGGAACATCGGCAACTTTGGAATCGCTTCATCGACCATTCCGAATTCCATCATCGAAGCAGGCAAGCCCTTTACCCTTGACCTGGCTGTCGGCAATTTCTCCGAAGCCGATGCCCGAAACCATTTGGTCAGTGTTTTCCTGAACGGATCACGTGTTGCTCAGAAGGGCCTGGATATTCCGGCGGGACAAATTGTTCATTCCGAATTCTCGCTTGTCCCCAGGACAAACGGTTTCATTGACGGAATGATCGAGCTGGAAGATGATGACCTCCCCTTTGACAACCGTTTCTATTTTTCTCTCCTTCTTCCGGAGCGGATTCGCATTCTCCTTGTCGGGACTGATGCCGACACGCGGTATTTGTCGCTGGCTCTCGCCGCCCGTGCGGGCGAATCATCGATGCTCACAGTGGACCGGGTAACATCCGACCGCGTCACGCCGGCCATTCTTTCAAATCGGGACGTGGTTTTTCTCACCAACGCAGGCCAGGAGACGGCAACTCTGGTGGATCATATTGCCGCCTTTGTTTCCGGCGGGGGGGGGCTCTTGCTTTTCCCCGGCCCCAAGACATCGCCTGCCGCTTTCAACAAACTCTATGCACGGCTCAGGCTCCCCAATCTCAGCCAGATTGAGGCAAAACCGTCCGGACAAAGCGTCGCCGCATTTGCCCGGATCGAACAGGTTGAACTCCGGCATCCTCTCTTCGAAGGGATGTTTGAACGGGAGAACAGCCGGTCCGCAGGTCATGATCGACGATCACTCGAAGCACCGGAGATCCGAACGCTGGCCCGATTCGTCCCGACGGCGACTGCCCTCTCCGTGATGACCTTGTCGAACGGCGCTCCGTTCAGGGTGATCGGGAACGACGGCGGCCTCCTGGAGGCCTCTGTCCTGGTTGCGAATCCCGACCTCGCACCTGGTGAGAGGCTTGACCTGCTAGTCGACTTCCGCAGCTTGGCAGTCGGCACGACGATCATGCTGCGCGACCTTCGGGCGGGTTGGGACCTACTGGAGTTCCGGGTGGCGCGGACCGTAACGGACACATCAGCGATCCCGACGACGCTGTCGACGATTACGCCGCTCGCGAACCCGGTCACGACCCGCGACTTCAGCTTCGACGGCATGACCAAGATCAACGGCCTTGAGTACGACATGCAGAGGATCGACTTCCAGGTCCCGTTCGGCCAGGTCGAGCGGTGGCGCTTCCGCACGAACGGCAACGCGCCGCACCCGGTCCACATCCACGGCGCCTCGTTCCAGGTCCAGACCCGAAAGGGCGGACGGAACCAGGTGTTCGCCTGGGAGCGCGGCTGGAAAGACACGGTCCTCCTCGAGGATCGCGAGACCGTCGAGGTGCTCATTCGGTTCGACGCCTACAAGGGCATCTACCTCATGCACTGCCACAAGCTCGAGCACGAGGACATGGGCATGATGTCGAACTTTGAGGTCATCTGATCGCGGGGCAGGACGCGGGACTCGGCCCGGTCGGTCGCACCGCACGGGACGGTCCGGAGGTCCGGGTCCGTCGTGGCGGCAACCTCACCGGCGGCGCAGCGCGGTGATTCTCCCGGCGCGCGGATCGACCCAGGCGACACCCGGTTCAGCGGGTGGAGCGGTGCCCTCGGTGAGCGCCCGGGCCAACGGGCCGACGAACCGGGGAAACGCGTGCGGAGGATCTCCGGGTAGGCCGCCACGAGTCGGCGGTTCGCGGCCGTGTCGACGAGCAGCCAGCATGAGGCGATCCGGTACGGTGCGCCGTCCGCGCCCGAGAACGCCGCCGGTGCTTCGGCCTCGGCGACCTTTCGGTCGGTCGCCCGGGCGGCTGCACCAACGCCGTCGAGACGGTTCCAGATAGATTGTGCCAGCATCACGGCCGCGGCGAAAGTGAGGGCGGAGACAGGACGGGGCTGCCGAGGCGCACGGCGGGTCCGGCGAGGGGCCGGGGGCGGGCCGGGCGGGCTCGAGGCTCAGGCCATGACCGCCAGCGAGCCCAGCCGCTCGGTCAAGCGGAGGTTCTCGCGGTAGTCGATCGGGACCTCGACGAGGGCGGGCCCGTCGACCTCGAGGGCCCGCATCAGGGTCGGGTACAGCTCGTCGGCTGACGAAGGCCGGAAGCCGGCGATCCCGAACGAGCGGGCGTAGTCGACGAAGTCAGGGTTGCCGAACTCGACCGCGAAGGGATGCCCGAACTCGTTGCGCTGCTTCCAGTCGATGAGTCCGTAGCCGTCGTCGCGCCAGACCACGACCACGACGTTCGCCCCGATCCGCTTCGCCGTCTCGAGCTCCTGGGAGTTCATGAGGAAACCGCCGTCGCCGCACAGGGCCACGACCTTGCGATCGGGGTGAACCAGCCTGGCGGCAATGGCCCCGGGCAGCGAGATCCCCATGGCCGCGAAGCCGTTCGAGATGATCACGGTGTTCGGCTCGTAGGCCTGGTAGAGCCGCGCCACCCAGATCTTGTGGGCCCCGACGTCGCTGACCACGATGTCCTCCGGCCCCAGGGCGCGGCGTAACTCGTAGATCGCCCGCTGCGGCTTGATCGGGAACCCGTGATCTGTGACGCAGACGGCCAGGTCCTCGAGGAGCGAGGTCCGGAGATCGGCGTTGACGAGGACCTCCTTCGTGGCGTGGCGGGCGCTCGCGTCACGTCCGCCGATGCCCTGCGGCAGGACGGCGTCGAGGAGGCAGCGCAGGGCGCCATCGATGTCGCCGACCAGCTCCACCTCCGGCTGGTAGGCGGCGTCGACCTCGGCCGGCTGGGTGTCGATGTGGACGATCCGCTTCGAGCCGTCCGGGTTCCAGCGGGCCGGCGCGTACTCGACGAGGTCGTAGCCGACGCAGACGACGAGGTCGGCCCGGTCGAAGCCGGTCAGGACGTGGTCGCGCGCCTGGAGCCCGA
>Ga0209321_10002482_pt1 | contig 12425 bp, 12 predicted proteins | sample Rifsed16ft4_FD_184012 | JGI IMG/M metagenome (GOLD analysis project Ga0209321, IMG submission 184012) | Soil microbial communities from Rifle, Colorado, USA - sediment 16ft 4 - CSP-I_5_4 (version 2) | ecosystem: Environmental > Terrestrial > Deep subsurface > Rock core/Sediment | place: Rifle... | reverse complement strand
AAAAGAAAGCGAAAATCCGCTGGAACTTCACTGTTGAGGATGCTCGCAAAGTTTTCAAAGAGTACTACCCTACATCTTTAACTTGTTGAGATACTAGTAGCAAGTCAATTGCTTGAATTTTGTGCCGAAGGTATTTCGCAAATAAGACAATATCATCTCCAACATTACTTATGTAAATCCCAGTTTACATTTCCTGAACCTCTTCTTACACCTATCTATTACCCATAAGTCCGTTTTGAGCGGCGTGGGGGTGCTTACCACCCCACATTTTTTGGGTGAAAGGTGCTTACTAACCGCCATATATGGGGATTTCCCTAGATGTGGGTAATAGACAGTTGCGTAGAGAATGCCTGGATCATATTCTCTTCCAGGATGGTAGGCATGTACAGCGGGTCGTCAGGGAACACATAGCTTACTTCAATCAGGAGCGTCCTCATCAAGGCCTCGGTCAGCAATCGCTACGATCTGCCAGGGTCAAAGCCAACCGGTGGACGCATCAGAACCAGGGCGATCCTTGGCGGATTACATCACAGCTATTCCTGTGCGACTTATTTGAATTGACACAGATCGTTCTGCATCAGAACCTGACGAACAAGGGTAAATGGTATCTATTGACGACCGGAAAATCAGATCAAGTTGTATTTGGCGGTCTGTGAATGGCGTATTTTTCTGAAAGTGATCTTTCAGAGACATCTTTATGGATGGATAGAGATGCGTACGCTGGTGAAGTTCCCGTTTCGATTTCTCAAACGACTGATGGATTAGCAAGTAGCCAGCACAGGTCCGGACGGGATTCGAACCCGCGATCAGAAGAAAAGCTCCCAGAGAGGAGATATCCAATTTTGGTAATCTCTTGACGGGTAGAACAGTAAACCACAATACAACTCCACAAAGGCACATCGTTGATTTCACGCATTTTCTTCATTCCGCCCTTTTCCTTTCAAACGGGTATAGCGCAAAAGTCTCGGTAGAAAAAGGTCAAAAAGGGTAAACTGTGGTAACAGGAGAAAAACAAAGATGAGTCGCCCACACTCCCGCGCCCGCCGCCAAGCGGCATTTATGGAAGAAGCCAAGCGTATGTACGAACAATTGGAAGACTGGTATGACGCGCATCCACAAGCCAGTTTTGGGGAGATTGAAGCGGAAGCGCGAAAACGTCGTCGTGCGTTGATGGGAAAAACGTTGGAGCAATTAGTGAATGGACGAGATACAGGCGTGCAAGTGGAAGCGCCAAAGTGCGAGCAATGCGGGCAAACGATGGAATTTGAAGGATACTGTCCCTGGGAGCTGCACGGGTTGGAAGGCGACAGCAAATTGGAAAGAGCCTATTACGTTTGCCCGCATTGTGAAGGGCAGACGCTTTTTCCCCCTGGACGTGAAACTGAAGTTGCGCGCCGATCATTGGAGCGAAGGAGCGGCCCGGGTGGCGGCGCGAGAAGGGTTGCAAGCGAGGTCATTTAAGAAAGCAGCGGAGTCGTATAGCGACGCCACCGGTGGGAGCATGTCGAGTTCCAGTTTGCAACGCATCACGGAAGGCTTCGGACAAGCGCTGGAAGAAAAGCGTGTGAGTGAAGCGCAGCAAGTGTACGATCCACAAGTGCCGCAATTGGCACAACAAGTTGTGACGGTAACTGCCCCAATTAAGGAGCAAGCCAACATTTCTACCGACGGCGGCATGGTTTTGCTGCGAGAGGAAGGCTGGAAAGAGTTCAAAATGAGCGTTTTTTCAGAAGTGCGGGTAAAAGCGATGAAACCCAGCCCAGCAGAAGCGCTCCCTGATCCACGAATAACCCTGCTTCGGCATAGTTACCAAGCCGGATTATGGACTGCTGACCAAATGGCTCAACATCAGTATTTGGAAGGAGCGCGGCGGCAGGTGGAACGTTGTGTGCGCCTTGGCTCTGCGAACGATGGCGCAGTCTGGATCAACCGGATTACTACCGCGAACTACTCGCAGATTGTCTACTCGATTGATTGGGCGCATGCGCACGGACGGTTGAGTAATGTCGCCAAAGCCGCTTTCGGCGACGGCACGTCACAGGCGCAACAATGGACACAAAGACAAGTTGACCTCTTGTGGCATGGGCGCGTTGAAGATGTGGTGACCGCCCTTCAAGTTCTGAATTGGGATCAGATCCCTTGCCTGGAGGATATTCGGAATTCGCCGTCTTACTTTGAAACTCGCAAACAACACATGGAGTATGCACGCCTGCGGCGAGAAGGGTATCCCATTGGCAGCGGAACAGTCGAAAGCGGGATCAACACCGTTGCACATCACCGCATGAAACGGCAAGGACGCGGCTGGAAACGCCAACATGCGCAAGCCATGCTGGCTGCTTTGGGCGAATTACATAGTGACCGCTTTCAAATGGCTTGGCAGGCAACCTGCTGAACTGAATACATCCCACCGAGACTTTTGCGCTATACCCATCTTCGACTTGTAGCGCATCTGTGCATGGACTATAATGAATTTGCTATCACTTTCAAAGGAGAAATACCATGGCAAGAATTTTTGACGTCATTGAATATCCAACCGAGATGGAAGATGAGATCGTCCATCGCTTCCCTGAGCAGGGGATCGGCGATTACCGCATCGGTTCGCAGGTGATCGTGCGTGAGTCGCAGGCAGCGGTTTTCTTTCGTGATGGGAACGCGCTGGATGTATTCAGGGCGGGACGCCACACCATCGCGACCGCGAATATCCCCAAGGTGATCGACTTCATCGGCAAGGCTTTCAATGACAGAACCCCCTTCCCCGCGGAAGTGTATTTCGTATCGTTGAAGGAATTCGCGAACGAAAAATGGGGCACCCCGCAGCCAATCATCGTCCGCAATCCGGGAATGGGTTTGGGTGTGGCCTTGCTTCAGGGATTTGGAACCTATTCATTCCAGGTGAAGGATCCGCAGCAGTTCGTCACGCAGGTGGTTGGCGCTCAGGGCGCGTATCGCACCACCGACATCGAGGAAAGATTAAGGTCTGTTTTGCTTTCCAAATTACAGGATGTATTGGGCGAAACCACGGCTGCCAGCAGCGTGGTGGAACTGATCGGCCTGACTGAAGAGATCGGCGCGGCAGTGCGTGCGAAGGCACAGGATGATTTCGAAGCCATCGGTATGGCGCTCAAGACGTTCTATATCGGCAATCTCAAACCGTCCAGCAAATCTGCCCAGGAACTGCGCGACATGGGCATGCTCGATATGGCAACCTACACTCAATTGCAGGCCGCGGATGCCATGCGCGATGCGGCGCAGAATCCGAGCGGCGGCGCGGGGTTAACGGCTGGCATTGGCGCCGGCATGGGGATCGGTAATCTGATGCAACAGGCGACATCCGGCGCGATGCAACAGCAGTCTGGCGGTGGAACAAAAGCTGCAGCCGGCATGCCTGATGTGATGACGCCCGCCGAGGCCGCGTCGATCCTGAAGGTTTCAGAGGAGGATGTGCTGGCAGCCATCAATGATAAAAGCCTGAAAGCAAAAAAGATGGGCAACGCGTACCGCATCAGCAAGTCGGCACTGGAAGATTTCTTGAAGAGTTAGATTAATTGGAAGAGGAAAGAAGAGCCTGAGAAAATCAGGCTCCTCTTTTTTGTATTACTCGATGGTCGAGTAGCCCGTGTTCTTCGGGCATACCGAGACCATCTCTAGCAAGTATGTTCTCAATAATTGGTGGTCTCGATACGTGGCGCAAGGCGCCACTACTCGACCAGCGAAGCGTTCTTTTTTATTCCAAATCGCTCAAAACATCCGAGACAGAGTTCAACACATCGCTCGCCAGCACGGATGCAGTCGTTCCAAGATCGTCGGCCGCGTACAAGCCAGCCTGCGCGTGGATCCACGCGCCCGCGACCGCAGCGTCGAACGCGTCCAGGCCCTGCGCTCGCAGACCGACGATGAGTCCTGCAAGCACGTCACCTGTCCCTGCATGAGCCAATGCTGGGGAGGCAACAGGGATGACCGTCATCCGTCCATCAGGTGCTGCAATCACGGTGAACGCGCCTTTGAGCACGACCACATGTCCCCATTCCTTTGCATACCTGCCTGCAATCTCCTGCCTGTTTTCCTGAATCTCCTCTTTCGACAAACCGGTCAGTACTGCCATCTCACCGGGATGAGGCGTCAAAATTGCGGATTCAGGAAGTTTCTTAGGCCAATCTGTAATCTGGGCGAGCAACTTGAGCCCATCCGCATCGAAGATCAATGGCGGCAACTTCTCGCTTTTGTCCTCTTTCTTTTCAGACTCTTCATGCACGAATCCAATATGCACCTTAGATTTCTTTGAGACATATTTGCCGGTCAGCAGGTTTTCAATAAACTCTTTCGTTGTATTCTCTGTTCCAAAGCCCGGACCGATCAATAAGGCCGTGACTTTCTCTAAATTCTTAGCCAGTACATCCGCCGCTTCAGCAGCGATGACGCCCTGCTCATGCGGCAACAATACCCAGGTCGCTTCAGGGATTCGACCTGCGAGAGCTATGTGTACAGGTGCGGGAACGGCCAGCGTAACAAGTCCCGCGCCCGCGCGATATGCCGCTCCACCCGCAAGAATGACTGCTCCCGTGTAATTGACAGATCCCGCCGCGATCAGCGCGGTACCAAACGTCCCTTTATGTGAAGCGAGGGGTCGCTCAGGCAGTAATGCAGAGATCATCTCTTCTTCCGCAACTTCCGCCTTCAATTCTTTAAGAGAAGATAGATCGTCGGGCAAACCAATATCCACAACTTGAAGTTCACCAACATATTCGAACGCGGGCAGTTCGAGCAAGCCCCGTTTCACCGCCTCCATCGTGACCGTTAGATCGGCATGGATCGTTTGATCTGCGGCCTCGCCCGTATCGCAGTCCACGCCTGACGGACAATCCACCGCGATGATCAGCGGCGCTCGATCCAGGCTGTCCAAAATATCGTTGATCTCTGAAAGTACATCCGCAATATCTTTTTTCAAAGGCAGCTTGATGCCCGTGCCAAGCACACCATCCAGGAAAACATCCGCGGTATCAATGGCCTCCGTCAGTCCTTCAAAACCAGTGGCAGATAATACATTACCGCCCGCTTCGATAAATCGCTTGACCAGCGCATCCTTCTTACGTTTGACGAGATACGCACTGGCCTTCCAGCCTTGCGTGGCAAGTGCGGTCAGCGCCACAAGCGTATCGCCACCGTTGTTGCCAGGACCAACCAGGCCAACTGCTTCCGACTCCACATCATCGATAAACAGTTCAAGAATGATGTCTGCAAGTCCCCGGCCCGCGTTTTCCATCATCTGGTCATAGGTCAAGCCGCTGGCGTCGGCTTCCTTTTCGATTGCCTGCATTTGGGATACTGTAATAAGTCTCATCTATATTCTCTCCGGTGATGGCAGGATTTTACTGCAACTAAAGTGAAAAACTTGTGTTTCTGTGGCACCCTCTAACAATAATCAAATCATGCTTTGTCTTCTGTTCGAACTAACTTTCTAATCCCACAGATCTTGCGCTACATCATCCAATCCCAACGTAGGCAATTTCTCGCGGGAGGGCTTGCCTGATTCCAAATCCCAGCCGCGGGCCTTGTAATAGGCAGACAACATGCCGTTAAAGTCTGGAACAAAGCCCGCAGAGCCGCCATCCGGAAATGGTTCGAGCAAAGCTTTTGGTAATTTGTCATCTGCACGCGTCAAGCCCATGCGGTTGTTGATGGCGCGCTTGAGATTCCAGGCGCGCTCCCCGGCCTTCATCATATCTTCGATGGTCCAGTTAAGGCCACACGCGGCGTTGATGAGCTTAACCTGCATTTGCGGCTCCACATTTGCGAAGATGCACATCACGAGCGAGTTGAACACCGTTCGCCAATCCTGATGACGTGCCACGTTGGCGGCTTTCTCGGCCTGCGCATGGCGCTCGAAGAACGTGATGCCAAGCTGTTCATGTGTGTGTCCCCAATCTACAAAGAAGTAATCGGACTGGTTATGGCACGCGCCACGCGGACTGGTCGCATAGGAGAGCGCCATGCCCGAAACCCCGCGTGGATCGTGATACGCAACTTCGAGTCCGTTCACCTGCACAGCTTCCTCTTCCGCGCCGAAGTGCCGGGCAAACCAACGCGACCCTTGTGCCATGATATCGCCGATCCCCTCGCGGCGACCGATCAGATTCACGAGTTGTTCTATCGCATCCAGATCACCCCACTTCAAAACACGGCCTGTATCTTTTTCAGTGATAACACCTTTTTCAAATAGATGAAAAGCCAGCCCAATCGTGTTGGATGTACTGATCGTGTCCATGCCATAGCGGTCGCAGAGCTCCCCAAAATCCACAACCGCCTCAAGATCGTCGTTCAGCAGGTTCGGACCAAATCCGATGATCGTTTCGTATTCGGGACCTTTGCGTTTTGCCCTGTCTCCAAGTTTCACTACGCGTCCGCACGCGATCACACATCCCTGGCAAGCACTTCGACCCGTCAAGATCGTCTCGGTCATCTTCGCGCCGGAGATGTTGTCCACGTTTTCAAATGAGCCGCGTGTGTAATATTTCACCGGCAGCGCGCCAAGGTATTCAGCATAATTGGCCGCGCCCGCAGTCCCAATTTCACGAAGTACTCTTGCCTCGTTGTCCTGCTTCAATATTCGATTGGCTTCCGAACGCAATGGTGCATATTTTGCCAGGTCGAAGACGGGGATTTGATTTGTACCGCGCACGGCAATCGCTTTGAGATTTTTCGCGCCCATCACCGCGCCCAGCCCGGTTCGCCCGGCCATGCGTCCATGATCGCACATGATCGACGCGAACAAAACTTGTTTTTCTCCGGCCGGTCCGATCACGCAGACTCGCGCGGATTTCTCATCGACTTCCTCTTTGACCCTGTCCTGCGTCGTGTATGTGTTCTGTCCCGATAAATGCGCTGCATTCCGGATCTCGACCCTTCGATCATCCTCAGGGAGGGTTCTGCTTCCGTTGATCCAGAGATATACTGGCTCCTGAGCTTTTCCCGTTATCCACAGACCGTCGTAGCCAGCCGCGCGCAACTCGGGACCCCAAAACCCGCCGATGTTGGATTCCGCCCATAAACCGGTGGCAGGCCCCTTTCCGCAGACTACGAAGCGGCCTGTCGTCGGACCGGATGTGCCCGTCATGGGACCCATCATGAAGAGCAATGGCGCTTCAGGTGAAAGAGGGTCCAATTCGCTAGAAAGGGATGAATACAATATCCGGGCGGCGAGCGATGCTCCACCGAGAAACTCCTTTTCCCATTTTTCAGGGATTCGGTATTCTTCTGTTTTCCCGGTAGTGAGGTCAATTTTGAGGATGGGTTGCATAATATTTGATGTCATTGCGAGGCGGTGCGCAAAGCGTCCCGCCGAAGCAATCTCCAGTTACACGGAAGCATCCTATTAACACGTGGATGACGATTATGAGGAGATTGCTTCGTCGTCGCTACGCTCCTTCTCGCAATGACATTCTATAGTATTTCCGTGGTCACTTCCTGCGCGCAACGGACAAAGTCCAACACGGTTGGCACGTTGCGCATCATATAACCCATGCTGCCTTTTACCTTCAGTTTTGAAGTCATCATGGCAGTCATAGGGTTGAGCCTGCCCGTAAGGATCGCAGTAATGTTTTTGTAGGACGCGGTGAAAATGAAGCCAGGTTGTGGATAGGCCTCAGGGCTGGGTTTGAAGTCCACTTTTCGGCACTTCCCGTGCCACAGATCCAGATAGAACGTGAGGCGATCTTTGAGATTACCTTCGGGTTCGATGAAGAAGAACAGATCACCTTCCCAATTCCTGGCGATTTCTCCGTAACGTTCGTCAGAATTCAGCTTTGCTTCGAGACCTTTCAGCCATTCTTTAGAGGGGAATATCGCGGGCATGTGCGAGCCTCCTGCATTGATTGGCCAATTCTACCATTTCGGGGAAATGGCATATCTTATTTAGAATCAACACCTGTGTCGATTAATCCCAGCCTTGTCCGCGAGGTTTCGGTCAGACTACCTGGGGTTGAACCAGGAAATCGGGCACAACACTTAAAAATTCATATTTGAAGGGCAGTATTTTTCTCAGCTCTCTTGCGCAAATGCCCAAAATGGTCTATGCTTAGAGCAGCATCCTATTCGTGAAAGGAGGTGTAATGTCTCCCACGATTCAGCTTTAAACAAACGGAAAGGCAACAAATACTTTCACACATAAATTGGAGGAGAAATCTGATGAAGAAACTGTACCATGCTTTGATCTTCGCGATCATAGCTTCTCTGATGCTTGCCGCCTGTGGAGGCGGAGGCGGCGCTCCGGCAGATAACCTGCTGGATGCCGTCAAACAACGTGGCTACATTGTGGTATCAACAGACCCGAACTATGCACCCCAGTCCTTCCTCAACACCGAAGGCAAGCGCCCCGCGGATACGAAGTGTCCCTCTGATGTCCTGACCACCGCCGAAATGCAGGGCTTCGATGTGGATGTGGCAAAAGCCGTCGGTGATGCACTGGGTGTTGAGACCTGTTTCGCAACCCCATCCTGGGATGCGATCACCGCTGGCAGTTGGGCAGATAAGTGGGATGTGAGCGTCGGTTCAATGACCATCACTACTGCCCGCCTACAGATCCTTTATTTCAGCGTTCCGTATTACTACACTCCTGCGGTTGTCGCCGTACGCGCTGACTCAGGATTTACATCTCTCGCTGACCTCGAAGGTCAGGCGCTCTGCGCTGGCTCTGCCACCACTTACGAGCAATGGCTGAACCATGATATGGAAGGTCTTGGACTGCCAGAATCATCCATCTATGCAACGGCACCCAATGTGACTGTCGTTCCGCTGGAGACAGACCAGGAATGCGCGCAGGCGATTGCCGCGGGCCGCGAGGATTTCGTCGGCTATGTCACTTCTGAAACTGTCGTGGATGCCAACCTCGCAGAAGGATTCCCCGTTGTGAAACTTGGCGATCCGGTTTACTCTGAGGACCTGGCTGCGTCATTCGATAAATCATCCAGCCTGCCTACTGACAGTCTGCGCGCCGAAGTGGACAAACTCTTCAATGCGATGCACAGTGATGGACGCTTGTCTGAACTTTCGAACCAGTGGTTTGGCCTGGATCTGACCCAGGCTCCAAAATAGCAAAGCTTTCGAACAATGTGGGGGCGGTGATCAGCCGCCTCCACATTTTTTCTGTTTCCCAGAGAAGGCAGATAGAATGACGGACTCTACAAGTGCACGGGCGCCAAAGCCTCCATTATCTCAAGCTGATCTACTCTATGAGGCTCAACAACGAAGAGATCGCCGATTTCGAACCAATGTTTCTGTATCATGGGGGATTATGCTTCTCATTCTTGTTTACCTGTTTAGCGGACAGGATTTTCTTGGCATCAAGACAATCAAACTGGATACTGAATTCATTAGAAACAACATCACTTTCATTGCAGGGGGAATAGGTCAAACGTTCCTTGTTTCTGCCCTTTCAATTACACTGGCCATGGTTTTAGCATTGCTGGCTGCGTTGGGACGTCTCTCTACGATTCCTCCGATTTATGCGTTGAGTACGTTTTATGTTTCACTGATCCGCGGCACTCCGTTATACCTGCAAATCTTTTTCTTCTTCCTTGCCTTGCCTCAACTGGGCATCATTTTGACCGGACTTTGGGCCGGTGTGTTGGCGCTGGGACTGAACTATGGCGCCTACATGAGCGAGATCTTCCGCGCAGGACTTGCATCGGTTGGCGAAGGACAGCGGGAAGCTGCGATCGCGCTCGGTATGACTCCCCGCCAGACCATGCAACGAGTCGTTTTGCCACAGGCTTTGCGATTTGCCATTCCACCAATTGGCAATGATTTCATCGCCATGACCAAAGACTCGGCGCTCGTTTCTGCGACTGGTTTTGTTCATGAAGTGATGTGGCGCGCCACGAGAGTCGGACGCGCTCAATTCAACAACCTGGAAGCGCTCATCATGGCCGCGGTCTTTTACTGGGTAATGACGCTCATCCTTACTTACTTTCAAAGTCTGCTCGAGAATCGCCTCGCCAGAGGAGATCGCTGAAATGATGCCCATTGTCCAGATATCCAATCTCGATAAATACTTCGGCCGTTTGCACGTACTTAGGAATATTTCGATTGAGGTCGCGCCGCGTGAAGTGATCTGCATCATTGGGCGAAGCGGTTCAGGTAAAAGCACTTTGCTCCGTTGTATCAACTTCCTCGAGGAACCCTCCTTCGGCACGATCGAGGTCGATGGAATCAAGGTCGAAGCCGGCGAAAAAGGCAAAGGGCATCGTCAGCTTGTCCATGAGGTCCGCCTGAAGACAGGCATGGTATTCCAGGAGTTTAATCTCTTCCCGCATATGAGCGTGCTCGAGAATGTGATCGAAGGTCCGGTCACAGTCAAAGGCATGAATCGCGCCAAAGCCATCGAACTGGCTGAAGAGAATCTGGATAGTGTGGGATTACTCTTCAAAAAAGACGAATATCCGAATCGCCTGTCTGGCGGGCAAAAACAACGCGTGGCAATCGCCCGCGCCCTGACCATGGAGCCACGCCTCATGCTCTTCGATGAGCCCACCTCCGCGCTTGATCCCGAGTTGATCGGCGAAGTGCTGAACGTCATGAAGAAAGTTGCCAAGGAAGGCATGACCATGCTCGTGGTCACGCATGAAATGGGATTCGCGCGCGAAGTAGCAGACCGTGTGCTGGTCATGGCTGACGGCGAAATTATCGAGGATGCAAAGCCAAGCATGCTTTTCACCCAACCGAAAGATGCGCGCACAAAAGCTTTAATTGATCGGTATCGAACGGGTGAGCGCTAACGTGGTTATTGCCATCACTCGTCAGGTAAGCCCGCGCTTTAATGAATGCGAAATCACTCACATAGACCGATCTCCAATTGATATAAATATCGCTCGCGCGCAGCACCGGGGATACATTCAGGCATTGCAAGACATGGGGTGTGAAGTAATCGAACTTCCTGCAGAAGCCGATTTGCCGGATTCGGTCTTCGTGGAAGATACAGCTTTTATCCTGCCGGAGGTAGCGGTTATCACCCGGCCCGGGGCTGATTCACGAAAACCCGAAACCGAAACCATTGTTCGCGCGCTGCAACCCTACCGTGACCTGCTGTTCATTCGGGAACCCGCTAGTGTGGATGGCGGCGACGTACTGGTGCTGGATAAAGATATTTTTGTTGGCATATCCACGCGCAGCAATCAGGCTGCCGTAGAACAAATGAATGCACTGCTTGGAAAATTTGGTTACTGTGCTCATAGTGTAGAAATGCATGATTGCCTGCACTTGAAAACTGCGGTCACGAGCGTGCATGCAAAAACGCTTCTCATCAATCGCAATTGGGTGGATGCCCAGCGCTTCGCCGGATTTGATTTGATCGAAGTTGACCCCTCAGAGCCTTTCGCCGCCAACTGTCTGCCTGTCAACGATGTGATCATCTTCCCGGCAGCCTTCCCAAAAACGCGCGCAGAACTTGAAGCGCGGGGTTATGAAGTCAGAACCGTGCAAGTGGATGAACTGGCAAAAGCTGAGGGCGCGGTGACTTGTTGCAGTTTGATCATTCAGTGAGAGACCCCAAAGGTTTGTTCTCTCTGGAATTCGGAGTGGCAAATATGCAAGGGACCATCGTTAAGCCACTTGTTTGATTGCGAAGAGAAACCCTTAGGGTCTGAGTTGGCAAAACACAAATCCCCGAAAGTTCGGGGATTTGTTACTACATCATAATGGTGCGCTGGAGAGGACTTGAACCTCCACGCCTTGCGGCACATGGCCCTCAACCATGCCTGTCTGCCAATTCCAGCACCAGCGCAAAAGCGAGCACGGCGTATTATAATCGGCTTGCTTTGCATGTCAAGCAGGGAAATCATTCAGGAGAAAATCGATGACTCGAATCGTAGTGGATGCGATGGGGAGCGACAACTATCCCGTTCCGGACGTGGAAGGCTCCATGACGGCTGCGCGTGAATATGGAGTGGAGATCATTCTCGTGGGGGACGCCTCAAAAATCCAGCCGGTGCTTGATTCTGCCAATGCAGGGAATCTGCCCATACGCGTCTTCCATGCGCCCGAGATGCTGACAATGCACGACAAAGGCGAAGACCTTGTGATGAAAGCACGCCACAAAGCCGCGCAGAACTCAATGGCAGTGGGACTCGACCTCGTAAAGAGCGGCGAAGCAGATGCGTTCGTCACAGCAGGCAATACAGGCGCGGCGATGGTAACCGCTTTATTCAGACTCGGACGGATTCGCGGTGTGGATCGCCCCGCGCTGGCAGGTCCCTTCCCCACCGCGACGGGTATGTGCATTGTGCTGGATATTGGAGCAAACCCGGATTGCAAGCCTGAGAATATACTGCAGTTCGCCATTATGGGAAGTGTCTATGCGGAGAAAGTGCGCGGCGTCCAGAATCCGAGGATTGGTTTGATCTCAAACGGCGAAGAGGCTGGCAAGGGAAGCGAAC
>Ga0209321_10002481_pt1 | contig 12431 bp, 12 predicted proteins | sample Rifsed16ft4_FD_184012 | JGI IMG/M metagenome (GOLD analysis project Ga0209321, IMG submission 184012) | Soil microbial communities from Rifle, Colorado, USA - sediment 16ft 4 - CSP-I_5_4 (version 2) | ecosystem: Environmental > Terrestrial > Deep subsurface > Rock core/Sediment | place: Rifle... | reverse complement strand
GGTTTATCTGGCAAGCATTTACGGCGGCAAGGAATATGCCTATCAAATTCTTTTCAAACAGAACGTCGGAAGATTTGCCAGTTCGTTTGCCCACAAACGCCCATTTTATTATTACTTCATAAATTTTCCTGTCAATTTTATACCGTGGAGTGTCTTTGTCCCGAGTATTGCTATATACCTGTTTTCCAAAGAAGGACGAGGAAAGATACAAAGTATCTCGTTACCTGTTATTTGGTTTGGGGTCATTTTCGTTTTCTTTTCGATTGTGTCCGGGAAAAGAGATATTTACGTCCTTTCTCTCTATCCCGCTGCAGCCCTGATTACAGCATGGTTTTTGAATGAATTTGTCGAGCAATTCCGTGAGAAACATTTTAAAAAAATAGGATATTATCCGTGTTATATCCTGTGCGGAGTCTCACTGGTACTAAGTATTCTTTTACCGATAGTGGTATATAAACTCTATCCTCAGTATACATCTTCAACAATTCCGTTTGTGGCTATTCTCCTGATCGGCGGTCTTGTAATGTTACGATTCGTGAGGTACGCCAGGATAATTCCTTTTCTCTTCACGATTATTTTTGTTATATTTTTTGCTTTTACTATCGGCACCTTGAAGGCTATTCCGATTCTGAATCAATATAAATCCGCCAAAGAAATCTGCGACAATGCCAATTCCGTGATGAAGCCCGGTGAAAAATTGGCCATGTACAATTTTTTCAGAGACCCTTATCTGTTTTATACCAATAGAAATCATATAGAGGTACTACGCGGGACAGAGGAACTGAGACGATTCCTGAATTCGAATGAACGTGTGTTTCTTTTCATCCAGGAGAAAGATTTCAACAAGGTTTCTAAATTACTTGAAATACCAATGTTTGTACTCGAAAAGGATTCTGTAGGTCATCGGGATATGCTTTTTATTTCAAACAAGGACATTTAATAAATAAGGAAATGGAAATAAAATTACAACAGCATGCAGGAACGTTGACGAAAAAGGATATACCTTTCCTCATTGGCTTATCCTTACTAGGATTTTTTCTCTTCTTATTTTATACATGGGCAATGCCTCTCATTGACCCTGACGAACCCCGGTACGCCTCTACGGCGCGCGACATGGTACTGAACGGCAACTGGATTGTCCCGCACTTTAATGGCGTCCCGCGTATCAACAAGCCGCCACTTTTTTACTGGGCCATTGCCATTTCCTATAAAATTTTTGGGATAAACGAATTTGGCTCACGATTACCCTCCGCCCTGGCAGCCACAGGCACGGTATTAATTACCTATCTATGGGGTAAAAGGATTGCAGACCGTAAAAATGGATTCTGGGCAGGCATGGTATTGATGTCCAGTCCGTTGTTCTTTCTCATTTCCCGGTTCTGTATTACAGATATGCTGCTGACTTTTTTTGTCTGTTCCAGCCTTTATCTTTTCTTTATCGAATATATGGAACCTAACAATAGGTGTAAGGGCGGGTTTGAAACCCGCCCCTATAGAAGGTTGTTTCTTTACTTTCTCCTGGGTATGGTCTTCCTGGTTAAAGGGCCTGTAGGAATATTGCTGTTTATCCTGATTACACTATGTTTTCTCTTATGGATACGCGACCTTCGATATATCAGGAGGCTATGGTGTCTACCGGGATTCCTGCTTTTCCTGGGTATCATTTGCGCATGGGGTATCCCTTTCTGGCTATCTCTGGGCACAAAGCAAATATCTTCTTTGCTTTCTCAAGAGATGTCAGGGCGCTTTGTCAGCGGGTATGCACATCCAGAGGCATTTTATTATTATCTGCCCGTATTCATAATCGGATTCTTCCCCTGGTCGTTGTTTGTATTTATTACTTTTATACATGCCATTAAACAAAGGGAAAACATGCCGGCAGAAGAAAAAAAACAGGTGTATTTTTTCTGCTCATGGCTCATTCTAACCTTAGTCTTTTTTTCCATGTCTCACTCTAAATTAATGACCTATGTCCTTCCCCTTTCTCCTTCCGTTGCATTGCTAACTGTCTCGCTTTCCCGATGGGAAATGGAAGGCAAGTTAGGGAAAAGACACCTGTGGATATTATGGCCTACAGTATTTGTTTCTGCAATGATCCCTATTGCACTAATCATTACCATGCCAAAATGGGTACCAGCCAAGCACGGTTTATCCACAATCCATATTGCCCTTCCAATTATTATTCTTTTGATTGGGACACTGATAGCATTATTTACCTTCGTCCGCAGCAAACGTTTTTTCCAATTAAAAAAGGTTTTTTGTTTTACCAATTGCATATTTCTTGTTATTACCATAACCTATTCAGCAAAATACCTGGGGACCTTTCGGTCTACAAAGGGTATCGTGGAAAAATGCCTTTCATGTAAAGACGAAAATTATGTACTCCTGAGTTACACCAAAATCGTGCCGAGTCTTGTGTTTTATAGCGGTAAAAATATCTTAGAAATGGAGACCTATACTAGCTTAAAAAAGATCGTTCCTGATCCGGAAACATCCATTTACGTCGTTATGAGTTTAAATGATTATCAGAAAAAACAGGATTGGATTCAGAAAAAAAACTTTCATGCGGTATGCCAGAATAACGCACATGTCATGCTGAAGAAAGAACCCAATACCGATAAATAAACGTAAGATTTTTTAGTTGACAATAGGGGTATAATAAATTTGAATTATCAGCTTAGTTTTTGGAGAATCCCCTCACCTAACCTCTCCCACAAGGGTAGAGGAAACTTTCTCTTCCTTGATGGGAGGGACTAAGGGAGGGTGTTATTTTCGTGCTCCTTCCTAAGGGATTGACAATAAATAATCTGAACAAGTTTGTTGTCCGACACTTTGAAGATCAGGCACTGTCAGGGCTAAAGCCCAATTCAGATAAGACCGTCACTAACCCCAGCCTTAAGGCTGGGGTTAGTTGATACATGTCATACCGGGGCTTTAGCCCTGATGACACAGCAACATGAAGTTGTTCATGTTATTTATTGTCAATTCCTGGAAAACCTGTGGGAAAAACGACCATGATAAAGGTGTTATTATTAGGTGTTGGACGATGGGGTTCGAATCATTTGCGCGTGTTGAGTTCACTGCCAGTGGAACTTTTCGTCAGCGACATACACAAGGATCATCTCTCATCAGCGCTCACAATAGGCATCCCAGCTACCCATCTCTCCACCAACCCGTTAGAATTTGTCTCAAGGGTGGATGCAGCAGTGGTAGTCACACCAGCCCAGTCGCATTTTGATCTGTGCCAAAAGTTGCTGGAATCAGGCAAGGACGTCTTTGTTGAGAAACCTATTACACTCCAGTCAGGTCAGGCGAAAATACTGGCTGAAATGGCTGACCAATACAACCGTATCCTTCAGGTTGGCCATATTTTCCGGTTCGATCCGGCATCACGGTGGCTCCACGACTCTATTGAACAAAAAATATTTGGTCATGTGAATATCCTGCGCGGTAACTTCAGCGGTTTCAAACGGCCCAGGAATGATACCGGCGTTACATTCGCCGATGCAATTCACTTCGTTGACCTTTTTAACTACTTCATGGACAGACCACCTGCAAGGGTTACGGCCATAATGAAAGACTTTATGGGCACAGGGAGGGAAGATGAATCGTATTTATCACTGGATTACGGGGGTGACCATGGCGTAACCCTTGCAACAGTTATCAGCGGTTATTATTCACCAGGTAAGTTCCGTGAAGTAATGGTCATTGGCAGTGAGTTAAGCGCTGTATGCGATTACAATGTAGCTCAATATAAAGTCCGTACCTTCGAAAACAAACACGTGAAGTCTGGTAACGATTTTAAGGCAGTCGAAGGCACTATGCGTCAACTTGAGTTTGCACCGGAAGAACCTCTGCAGGCTGAATTACGCACCTTCACTAATTCTGTACAGACACGACAGCCGCCTCTGGCTGACGGCTGGGCAGGCTATGAGGCCGTGCGAGTCATCGAGGCAGCAACGAAATCGGCACAAACAGGGCAAACGATAGCGTTAGAATAATACCCGTGTGGAATTACCACACCAATGTCATTGAACTGAGGACAAAGAGATTATGGAAAAAGTTCCACTTTCAAAGTGTCTCCTGAACGACGAAGTCAAACAGGCTGCGATGCGCGCCCTGGAGTCAGGGTGGTATATCCTTGCGAAGGAATGCGAAGCGTTCGAACGTGAACTTGCCGCTCACACAGGCACAAAGCACGCTATAGTAAGCTCATCCCTGACGGCGGGCATGTTCCTTCTTCATAAAGCGATGGATTTAAAGCCGGGTGAAGAAATCCTAGTGCCTTCCCACACGGCATTCCCATCCATCGAACCTATGATTCACTGCGGGGCAAAGCCGGTATTTATCGACATCGACGAAACCTATTGCATGGACGTAGAACTACTGGAGGCGGCAATTACATCTCGCACGGTGGGGTTAATGCCGGTACACCTCTATGGCCACCCTGCGAATATGGAGCGCATATTTGAGATTGCCCGGAAGCATCGCCTATGGGTAATCGAGGACTGCGCGCAGGCACAGGGTGCGAAGTACAAGGGAAAAACGGTGGGTTCTATGGGCGTAGCAAGCGGATATTCCTTTTTCCCATCAAAAAATCTGACGGTAATGGGTGACGGCGGTTGCATCTGCACCAACGATGATGCCATTGCAGAAAAAATCCGCATGCTGCGCAACCATGGACGGAAGGACAAATACACCCACGAACTGGTTGGATATAATCTGAGAATGAATGAAATTCAGGCAGCCATAGGCCGTGTAGGGCTGCGGTATCTGGATGCACTCAACGAACGAAGACGCGCCATTGCCGCCCACTACAACCGGCGTTTAAAAGGCATTGTGAAAACGCCGCCAGAACAATCCTGGTCCAGGTCGGTATATCATATGTACGTAATTCGGACAGAACTAAGAAACGAACTCGCAAAGTTCTTGCAGCAACGCGGCATCGGCACGGGCATCCATTATCCCACAGCCAATCATCAACAACCTGCAATCACCAAACTTTATAACGATCTGCCAAAACTGCCGAAAACCGAGCAGGCTGTGCAGGAAATCCTTTCGCTCCCCATTTTTGGTGAGTTATCCCTGAACGACGTTGACTATGTTTGCAACTCCATTGAAGAATTCTATGGTAAAAAATGAGCCGACAACCGCCTGAAATCAGTATCGTCATTCCCTGTTACAACGAAGAGGGCAACTTGCGGGCGCTTGCAAATGCGATTACCTCTGCCATGGACCCGCTCCATATTTCCTATGAGGTGGTGATTACCGACGATGGAAGCGCCGATAATTCATGGACACTCCTTAAGGAGATAGCAGTGTCTAACCCACGTTTTCGAGTTCAGCGGTTCAATTCCAACTGCGGCGAATCGGCGGCCAGCTGGGCTGGTATGATGGCAGCGCGTGGCCGTTATATCATTACCCTGGATGCTGATTTGCAAAACGACCCCCGTGACGTGCCAAAATTTTTTGAAGCACTGCGCCGGCACGATTGCGTGTGTGGCACGCGTGTGGAGACGAGGGGGAAGGGAGATAATTTTATACGGATCATCTCGTCTCGTATCGCCAACTGTGTCCGCAATAAACTCAGTGACGAAAATGTTAGCGACGCAGGATGCACCTACCGCGCATTCAAGAGCGAATGCCTCGCGCGGATCAAATTTTTCAAAGGTGCACACCGTTTTTTGCCAACATTGATCAAAATGGAGGGGTTTTCAGTAACGGAAATCCCTGTTACCAACAATCCACGATTTGCGGGTCAGAGTCACTATGGGGTGTGGAATCGGCTATTCAAGTCCTTCGCAGACCTGCTTGCCGTGAGATGGATGAAAAAACGGATGATAAGGTACGAAATCGTTGAAAAACTAAATTAAAAAGGAGATTATTTATGCTTTATAATATTGTGCTAGCCGTCACGTGGTTTGGAGAGGAACATCGTTTGTTCGGGCTGAATTGGAATTACCTCACTATTCTTGGATTCCTTGGTAATGCAATATTTTCTACCAGGTTTTTGATCCAATGGATTGCCTCGGAAAAAAAAGGGAAGAGCGTGATTCCTGTTACATTTTGGTATTGGAGCATAGCGGGAAGCATAATCATGTGTGCCTATTGGATTATGGAACGTAGTCCGGTTGGAATACTAGCCTATCTGCCGAACTCCTTCGTCTATATGCGCAATTTACATTTGATCAGAAAACACCAGCTCGCGGCAACTGCTTCGGCTCCAACCCAAGTTCCGCATAAAGAAAGTTGAGGTAAGTTATCACCTATGTCAAAGGACGAAATATTCAAAGAAAATATGCCGGTTATAGCAGACTTTAACTTTGGAGAGAAAGTTGCTTCGGTATTTGACGACATGTTGGATCGGTCTGTTCCGTTTTATCGGGAAATCCAAAGAATGATCGGGGAAATGGCGGTAGATTTTGCCGTTGAAGGAACTAATATTTATGATCTGGGATGCTCTACTGGTACCACCCTGATCAATTTGAGTCAAAATATCCCCGGTAAAGTAAAATTCATAGGTATTGATTATTCACAGGATATGCTTGCCAGGTGTAAACAGAAACTCGACGCGCATCATTTCTCCAGGGAACATGAACTGATCTGCGCTGATTTGAATCAAGGTGTAAATATCGAGAATGCTTCGGTCGTGGTCATGGTTCTTACACTTCAATTTATAAGGCCGTTGAGAAGGGACACATTGATCGGCAGCATCCTGAGGGGATTGAATGAGAACGGATGTTTGATTCTTGTAGAAAAAGTCTTGGGAGAAGATTCAGTTTTTAATAGACTTTTCATAAACTATTACTACGACTTCAAGAAACGAAACGGATACAGCGAATTAGAGATCGCCCAAAAGCGAGAGGCGCTCGAGAACGTATTGATCCCTTACAAGCTATTGGAAAACAGGGAACTCCTGCTTAAGGAGGGATTCCGATATTGTGATGTATTTTTCAAGTGGTACAACTTTTGTGGAGTGGTAGCCGTAAAATAATGGTCAAAATAGGTAACTTCTTTTTTCGATACCGGAATGTCCTTTTCCCGGTAGTCTTTGTGTTGCTTTTTTTTGAGGGAACATGGCCGGTACGTGACAGTGAGGTCGTGGAGATGTGGGAAATTGTCATTGGCGTTATAGTAGCATTGAGCGGCCAGATATTGCGGGCGCTTACCATTGGACTTGCCTACATCAAACGCGGTGGTAAAAAAAAGCAGGTGTATGCGGAAAAACTTGTTCAAGATGGGATTTTCTCGCATTGCAGAAATCCCCTCTATTTAGGTAACCTTTTGATTCTCATTGGAGTTGGAATTGCCGCAAACTCACTGCTATTTATTTTGTTTGGAATGCCGTTCTTTCTATTTGCTTATTTGGCAATAATACGTGCTGAGGAGAATTACTTGGAAAAAAAGTTTGGCCAGGAGTTCAAAGATTACTGTGAACGAGTCAACCGCATTATCCCTGACTTTTCAGGGATAGGGAACACAATTAAAGGTATGGAATTTAACTGGAAACGATTGATCGTCAAAGAATATGCCACACCCTTTGTATGGATAACTGGGCTAACGTTTTTGATCATTAAGGACACATATTTGGATCTCGGCTATGAGGCCAGTAAGTACATAATGTGGTCGCTGTCAATTTTAATCCTGGTTGTCACCTGTGCATTTTTCACTGCCTGGTATCTTAAAAAAAGTAAACTCCTGAGATCGAACTGAGAAGACAAAAATTATGCAAAGAAAGAGATTTTTAAATGATCGGAAATTTTAGAGAACGGCGAACGCGGTTTTTTGACTTATTATTGTTGACTGCGCTATCCGCTATGGTTATATTTCCCGCCCTTGGCCAGAACAGGGAGTGGGCCAGCCATGAGATCCGTCATGCCGAGATTATCCGTGAAATGGTTGAAAACGGCGATTATTTGATACCAAGGCTCATGGGAGGGGTATACCATGACAAGCCACCGGTCATGCATGCGATAGCAGCCGTACTCACGCGGATGGTCGGCAAGCCGAGCATGATGATTGCACGCATACCTTCGGCTGCGGCAGGCATATTGGGGGTGCTGGCAGTCTATGGTATAGGACTGTTGCTTCTTGACCGGCGTTCGGCGTTGATAGCGGCTATTGCGCTACTCGGAATGCCAGGCTACAGCATTGTAGCACGACACGCACGGCCGGACATGATCCTGTGCGCCTCAGTTTTATGCTCGTGCCTTTGCATCGGCCTTGGCATGAGGGAGCGAAGATACACCTGGCAAACATTCTACCTGATTTTTGGAGGACTATGTGCCGGACTTGGAGTAATAACAAAGGGTCCCTATGGAATACTCGTCCCTGCCTTTTTTGCAATTTTTGCGCCGTTCCGCCAGGAAGATCTTAAGCGCCCCCGATTTAATTGGGCCAGTTTTGTGCTTGGTTTTCTGACTGCCCTCGCTATCTGGGCTGTTCCTGCCTACCTTCGCGATGGCGGCCATTACATTCGCGGGGTAATATTCCAGCCAGACCTCGACGTAAGCATGGGCGGAAGCGGGAAGTCGGTATTCTACTACGTGTTGTATGGGATTATGCTCACGTTCCCCTATTCGCTTTTCCTGCCTCTCGCAATACGAGACTTGCGACGATGCGGCTACTCAGCCCCGCTTGCAATCGCCGGGGCTATCTTTATCGTCATTTCCTGCATTCCCAAAAAACGACAACATTATCTCGTCCCATTCTATCCATTTTTTGCGCTGGGAATCGCCGAGTCACTCGTCCGTTACTATGAAACAAGCCGTCTGGTGCGGCGCGCAGCGCAAATACTTGTGCCTCTCTCGATCATCGCCGTCCCCCTGTACTTTGTGGCCGTTCAACCCTTTGTACAACCGTATAAAAATTCACAGATGTTTTTTGCGAAAGAAATCCTCAGGGTCATCGAACCAAAATCGCAGATATACTGTTTATCAAGTGAAGAAGCGCTGGCCTGGGTCGGGCAGAGATATGAAGGAATAAAGACACTCAGCGGCGATAACCCTTCTCTTGTATCCCAAACGTTGCGCAATGCAGGGGCAGGATCATACCTGGTTATCGGCGAAAGGGATTATACGTCCCTTTTAAAACACCACGAAGCTATTCCGGGTGAATTGGTCCTCAGCCATAAGGCAAGCCACCACGAAAAGATGATGCTTTTCCGGCTGGGCAAAAGAACATCTGAAACACCGTGAGATGGATTTTTTCCATAATGTACCTCACATGCCAAACATATTGAGTTAATACTCGTTGTAAATCAACCTGCAACAGACCATACAGTTTGTTTTGAAAATGCATAAACAGGTTCTCATAGTATTTTTGATCCTTCTTGGAGGCCAAACACTCTCCGCATCCTTACAGAGCGCGTATCCCCAGACCCCGGGAAATATCTCTGAACAAACAGTTCCAGCAGATATCAGGATAAGTTATGGTAACTCCGTACACACAGTTTACAAAGACGTTTTTGGTCAGTTTGGCGATAATGCAGAACGACTCTACCAGCAGTACGGCGTCTTTGCCCTTGAATTTTTAAAAGAATATAAAATTGAAGGTCTTGTCCTCCTGGAAAAACATGGCAGAGAAATGGCGAACTTACATCCACTCCTGGATTATCGGGACATCTTTCGCCTGTACAGCAACCCTGGCAATAATATAAATAATCTCAATATATTCTCTCCTGAAACTCTTTCGCAATTTTATAAAACCTTCGGATCTGAAGGGGTAAAATGGATTGCAAGTAATCACGAAAACTTCTTCCTTATCAGTGAAGATAAAGACAAGGGTGTAGAGTTAATGAACCTTGCCAATGAAAAGGGTGACATTGTCTTTCCCCTTGCACGGAAACATGGGATTGCCTTTGCGAGGCTTTACGACAAAGATGTATTGAACATAGTCATCAAATTCCAGGAGGACGGTCTTCTGGCAATTAAAGAATTTGGTGAAAAGGCAAAGATTTTATTCAACCTTTTCATTGACGATGATACTTTTTACCACGTGATTAAGACATACGGGCATAAACAAACCATTCCCATCATATATCTTTTTTACGATAACAACGATTTTAACAACCAAGTCTATGACTACATGAGGAAAACAAAGGTTTACGAATGGGTCTCTGATTGGTGGTATGGCACAGACACCTCTGCTCCAAATACACAAAGTGATGCGGTCATAAGACGCGAAAATGCCCGGGGGGCGGTCAATCTTATTTTCGAATTGGGAAATGATTTTCTGGATAGATTCGAAATCCTCGATATCAATAATGTTAAGGAAGAATCCATCACCACCATTACGAATAAATTAAGGAACTTCTTTATTTCTGACGTTGAAAAGGTCAGCCGCAAAAGAATTCGACAGGAAGACGTTACCTTCCAGGACAAGTTGTTTGCCGGACTGGATATGCTGGGGATCATCCCTATCGGTGGTGGTATCTCAAAGGGGGCAAAGTTTGCGGCAAAAGGGGCGCGGTTCGCCAAGACAACGAAGGGATTTAAAGGACTCATCAATCTGACGGACGATCTCGTTAAAACATATGGGGATGACGTCGTTCAATTTGTGGCAAAATACGGAGATGACGGCATCAAGGCATTAAAAGCAACGGACGGCAAAATCCTCAAAATCTCACAGCAATATGGGGATGATGCGGTTCGATATGTCTCTAAATATGGTGCGGATGCGGGGACTGCAATTGAAAGATACGGCAACGACGTCCTATCCCTGGCCTGTCAATATGGCGATGATGTTATCAAATACACTGCACTTTACGGCGATGACGGCCTTCGGGTCATTCAGAAGCATGGCAAGGACGTTGTGCTTTTGAGCTCAGTTTATGGGGATAATGTTATTAAAATGGCCGCACTCCATGGTGATGATGTTATATCGTATGTATCTAAGTATGGCTCAAGCGGCATTAAAGTCATTGAAAAATATGGAGACGACGTTATCAGACTGGCAAAAAGGCACGGAGATGACGTCATTAAGTATGTCGGTATGTACGGTGATGATGGGCTCAAGCTTGCCAGAAAAGGGAAGGTCGGTCTATTTGTAATGCGCTTTATGCCGCCAAAAACATTTGCAAAATGTGCAAAGTTTGTTAAATACGGGTTAATTGCCTCAATCATACTCACGTTTCTTACCCACCCAATTGCATTTCTCTCCGGGCTAATAAACGCTCTTGCGTGGCTGTTTCATACCAGCCCGGTCGTAATAGCTATTATTCTGAGCCTCATAGCAATCTTTTTTATTATGAGGTTTTTGAAAAAATTCAAGTGGCTCTTCAAACCATTTGTGATATTATTCAAGACATTGAAAGGGTGAAATAAAATAAAGCATAGACAAAGGAGTAATTAAATTGTTTTCTAAGACATCAAAGCACAAAATACTTCTTTATTTAAATTCGATTAATTATTAAAATAGGTACTACTTCTAGTAAAATGTAAGCAAAGACAAAAAGGGAGGAAAATATGCCGATTGCAACACTTACACCAAAAGGACAGATGACGATACCAAAAGAGGTAAGAGACGCCTTAAATCTGAAGCCTTCTGAAAAGGTTATTATCGTAGTAGAGGGCAGCCATGCCATTATTAAACCTCTGAGAGGGAATATCCTAGACCTTGGTGGTTCTGTAAAAATACCTGATAAGGAAAAGCCTATAAATTTTCATAAAATCAGGGAAGAGGTGAAAAAAAAGGTTGCCAAAAGGGCAGCTACAGGAAGGTAAAGAATGGAGAGGAAATTCATTGATACAAATATATTCCTCAGGTTCCTTACAAAAGACGACCCTTCGAAGTATGATAAATGTAAGGAACTTTTTAAGAGGGCGATGGAAGGAAAGATAAACCTTGCGACATCGAGTTTAGTTGTTGCCGAATTAATCTGGACACTTCTTTCCTATTACAAGGTATCGAAGGCAGATGTAATAGAAAAGGTATCCATCATCGTGGGAACTGAAACCATACACATTCCAGAGAAGGATACTATTGCAGATGCCCTTATCCTTTATAGCAGAGAAAACATTGATTATATTGATTCCTATAATGCTGTCTTCATGAAACAAAACGGCCTAAATGAGATTCTATCATATGATAGTGATTTTGATGTAATTGACAGAATTAAAAGAGAAGAACCATGAAATTCTATTCACAGACACTTGTACAAAAATTCATTGGACATATGAAATTGGGTTATTTATACTCTCCTGCTCCTGTGAAAATCCTTTAAAATTGAAGGTCTTAGCGAATCCACTACAATGCACACATTATCACCTGATACCCATTCAAAAGCTGAACAACTCCATATAGAATTGCTTCGCAAGGCACCCATTTTCAGACGATTGCAGATAGTCGCCTCACTGGTCAACCCCTATCCTGGCAGGGTATTTGTGAACGTTACCCGCATGATACTGAAGAATCACGTATAGAACGTTTTC
>Ga0209321_10002479_pt1 | contig 12433 bp, 10 predicted proteins | sample Rifsed16ft4_FD_184012 | JGI IMG/M metagenome (GOLD analysis project Ga0209321, IMG submission 184012) | Soil microbial communities from Rifle, Colorado, USA - sediment 16ft 4 - CSP-I_5_4 (version 2) | ecosystem: Environmental > Terrestrial > Deep subsurface > Rock core/Sediment | place: Rifle... | reverse complement strand
CCTGCCGAAGGCCGAAGCCTGACCTCAGCCTGACGGCGCCCCGTCCGGCTTCCGGCACACGTAGGCCAGGATGTAGCAGTCCTCGATCTCGGAGAAGAGGCCGCAGGCGCGCGCCACGGCCTCCTCCGAGAACTCGGCGCGAGACGTGATGGGGCCGGCGTGGTTGATCCCCTTGGCCTCGACGATCCCAAACCCGGCTTCGGTCAGGTCGCGCGAGAGCTCCCCGTGGGTGTACTCGTGCTCGTGGTCGGGGTCGATAAACTCGTCCTGCTGGAGCCTCGTGATGCGGGCGTTCGGCGTGTCGAGGGCGAAGAATCCCCCCGCCTTCAGCACCCGCCACACCTCGCGGCAGGTCGTGGCCGCCTCCGGCCGCGTCACGTGCTCGATGGACTGGCCGGCGTAGACGAGGTCGACCGAGGCGTCGGGAATGGGCTGCAGCGTGGTCATCGACTGGTACAGGTAGTCGACCGGGCCCTGCTCGGTCTGGACGACCCCGACCGCGGGCCCCCCGTCGCTGCGGTAGAGCTCGTGCCGCTCGCCGTCCGGCAGGTCCACGATCGTGAGGCGCTCGAAGCGGTAGGGGTAGCCCAGCTCGACGAGGGCCCCCCGGGCCGAGGCCTGGCAGCTGCCTCCGAGGTCCACGATGCACCCCGCCCGGGGCAGCGAGCGCACGAACCGGCCGCGCCCCTCGTGGATGGACGTGCCCAGGTTGGTGTGGAGCCTCGTGCGCGCGAACTCCTGAGAGTCGACGAGCGTCCGCAGGAAGATGTCGCGGGAGATAACCCCTCCACGGAGCCGGCCGAGGAAGTGCCGCCGGCCGGCCTCATCCGAGGCCCGGCCCAGCAGGAAGCGGTAGGCGAGGTCGACGAATGTCTCGTCGTCGAGACGCTCCGTGTCGCGAATGCTGTGGAGAAGCCGTCCCACGAAGCTCATGAAAGGGCCTTGGTGTCGTTGCGCGCCACGCTCGCCTCGTCCCCGGCTGATCACGGGCCCGCGCCCTGCTTCACGAGCTGGCGCATGCGGCCGGCGAGGATCCCGAGCATCGACTGGGCGGCACGGGGGCGATGGAGCAGGGTGCCGCGCAGACTGGGGCCGGGGATGCGCAGCACGCGCACCGGCCCTCCTTCGGGCCGGACGGTCGTGGAGCGGGGGCTGCCGTCGAGGACGGAGAGCTCGCCCACGAGGTCCCCGCGTCCCAGTATCGCGATTGGGCGCTCGGCTTCTCCGGAGTCGCCAGGCCCCCGACCGACGACCGCCGCCTTGCCGCTCACCACCACGAACAGGGCGTCCGAATCAGCGTCGCCTGCCTCGCAGATCGTCGCCGGGGCAACGATCGTTTCCTCGATCGCGAACTGGGAGAGGTCGTAGAGGTCGCTCGGATCGAGGTCGGCGAAGAACGGCGCCACATGGAGGAAGTGCATGGTCTCGATCGACGAGAGGCTCGTCGGTTTCTCGCGACCGCCGGCCCGGAAAACCCCGCCAAAGTGGGCCGCGGTCTCGCGCACGAGGGGGTGGTCGTCCTCGAGGGCCCGCGCGAGCGGCCCCTCGAGGGACTTCTCCGGGTCCCCGGCGGCCACCCACACGGCCCCGGCACGCAGATAGGGGTTCGCCTCCTCGAGCAGGCGGACGAGGGTTCGAGCCTCGCCGTCGCGGTCGAGCTCGGCCGCGGTCGGCGACCGACCGGCGACGAGGGGCTCGAGCTCGCGAACCAGCTCGTCGGCGCCGGGGCACGCGAGGGCCAGCACCTTCAACGCGGTCTCGCGCTGCGCCGGGTCGCTGGCGAACAGCCTCCGGCGAAGAGACTGAATCACGGGGCCGTCGCCCGCGATCTCGAGGAGCTCGAGGAACCGCTCGATGGATTCGTCCCGGACCCGGGCCAGCAGGTAGCAGAGGAAGATCCGGGCCGCGGTCGGCTCGGTGGCGCCGACGGTGGCGAGGTCGCGGCGCAGCCGCCGGGCCCGCTCCAGCTGACGGCGGGCGCGGGAGAACAGCTCGCCTGACGCTCCGCGAATCCGCGCGAGGACGGTCTCGTGGTCGCCCGAGCTGACCCCGAAGCGCCGGCGCAGCTCGTCGAGCTCCTCTTCCGTCGCCGCGCGCAGCAGCGCTTCGGCCAGGGCGACCTGGTAGCCCTCGAGCTGGGCGTGCGCCTCGACGCCGGAGGCGCCGCCTTCCTCGAACAGCTGACGCTCTTCCTCGGTGAGGCGAGCCAGGATCTGCTCGTGCTCCTGCTCGGAGATGCCGAGCTGCCTGCGAACGCCCTCGAGCAGGCGCAGCTCGCCGGGCCGGACGAGGCCGTCGGCGATCATCTCCCGCACCGTGGCCGCGTAGGCCGCGACGTGCTTCTCGCGGGCGTGCCGGCTCGCCCGGATCCAGCCGTAGACCTCGCTCGGGTCCCTCGGCGGGGGCGCCTCGAAGGGCCAGGAGCGCAGCAGCCGGGTGGCCCCGCGCTCCCCGATGAAGTGCTCGGGCGTGCGCTGCCACCGCCTCCGCAGGAAGAGGGTCCCCACGAGCGGCGCCACGAAAGCGGCGGCGCGAGTGCCGCCGGGAAGCTGCCGCAGGCTGGGCGCGCCGGCGAAGACATAGAAGAGGTTGAATGCGGTGAAGGCCGCCAGCGCGAGCCCGAGGTGGCGGCTGCGCTCGCCATTGCCGACGACACCGCCGATGCCGACCTCCAGCAGCCGGAACAGACCGTAGCTGGCCACGGAGAATGCGACCAGCGTCAGCGTCGCGGCCAGCACCGCCGGGACCTGGGGCGCAAAGAAGAATCCCTCACCCACGACGAGGGCCGCATCGACCGGCCGCCTTGTCCAGCGTCCGTCGAAGTAGGCCTCCCAGTCACCGTGGCGCAGCCAGTAGTAGGTGTAGAAGGCCAGCACCAAGCCGGGAAAGGCATAGATCGCCAGCCTGCGGCCACTGCCGGTGACATCCTTCCAGTACGCATTCTCCTGGTCGATGTCGGGGCAGTGCCGCTTGCACGCGGTGCACGGGTCGCACTGCGAGTTTCCGGTCGACCGCAGGGAGCGGGGCTCGGCGTAGACCCGCTCCACGAAGCCGACCGGGCAGACGAAGTTGCACCAGGTCTTGCCGGTGAAGATCGCGTTCGTCACAAAGGCCGCGAGCGCCAGGGCGACGAGCAGCCCCGAAAGCCACAGCCGGTCGCCGTTGGTCGCGACCAGGCGCAGGACCAGCAGGACGAGCAGGATCCCGAACGTCGCCGGGAAGAAATAGCTCTCGAGCCAGGGCGGCACCCGCCGCTGCCGGCCGCGGTTCAGCCGGCGGCCCAGCTGCCCGAGGAAAGCGAGCGGACAGATGTTCCGCCAGACGTGAAAGCCCATCAGGACGACGCCCACGGGCAGGAGGGGCAGCAGCATCGTCCAGAAGATGCGCGGCTGGGTGTCGCTCACCAGCCCGAGGCCGACGAAGCCCAGGTAACCGGCAACGAGGACGTTCCGCGTCTGCCGCAGCGCCGGGGTCAGGCCCTTGACGATCGGAGGCATGCCTCAGAGGCGCGGGACGACCTCGAGTGGTGGCCGCCCCACCCCGCGATGGGACGACGGCGTCTCACTTGGGCGGTGACTCGAACGTGCGAAGGCTGCGCAGTGTCATCATCGGACACCTCGCTGTTCCAGGAGCCGCCGGAATGCTGACTGGATAGCTTGGATCTGGCGGGAGCATAACAGAGGTCCGGGCCCACGTGGGGGTTCCGCGGTTGACCTGCGGCGCCCGGGGGGAGTAGTCTGCACCCCGACCCAAGCAGTTGACAACGAGCTGCCGTACCAGCGCCGCCAATGCCGATAAGTGCGGCGGCGCGGGATCTCATGAGCTAGGCCCGAAAGGAGAAAGCGATGCAGAACGCTGCGGGAGTGGGTCGGGGCGGGAGCGTCTCCCCGATCAGCCGGTTCGTCGTCAGAGCAGCACTTCTGGTCGGTGTGCTGCCGTTCTTCGGCGTCGTACGTGCCCAGGACCAGCCTGCGACGCAGAAGAGCCTGTACCAACGCATCGGCGGATACGACGTGATCGCCGGAGTCGTGGACGACTTCCTGAAGCAGCTCCAGGCCGATCCGGCGTTTCAGCGCTTCGGTCAAGGCCGCGGCCAGAACTCGCTGGCTCGCGGGCGCCAGTTGATCGTGGAACAGATCTGCCACCTGAGCGGCGGCCCCTGCGTCTATATCGGTCGCGAGATGAAGCCGGCGCACCAGGGATTGGCGATCACCCAGGCGGAGTGGGAGGCCGCCGGCAAGAAGATGGCAGCGGCACTGCAGAAGTTCAATGTGGCCGAGCCCGATCAGAAGGAGTTCGCGGCCATGATCGAGAAGCTCCGGGTCGACATCGTGGAGCCGCCGGCCAAACCGGCGGAACCCAAGCCCGAAGCGAAGAACTAGACTGCGGGGAGGGGATGCCCCTCACTTCGCAGGTGGCGCGGGCACTGGAAGATCGGAATTGAATATGTCGGCAACCGCCTTCCACTTGCCGTCCGCCTGTTTCTTGTACACCGTTACGTACTTGCCCCGATCGTTCGTTGGATTTCCCTTGGCGTCATTCATGGTCATCGCGTAAGTCCCATAGGAGTAACCCATGTCGCCACTGCGAGCGACCTCTACTTTCGTAGGTTGGAAGCTCCCGGAGAATCCAGGCGCCTCAAACATCGGCTTCAGGGCCTCACGGCTCGCATCTCTTCCGTTGGCCAAGGGACCATTCGGCGGGAGAGTCGCGACATCGTCCGCATAAAACGCGACAAAGCCGTCCAGATCTTTTGCCGCGAATAGCTTCGACCATTCCGCTTCGAGGTCGCGGATGGCGCGCTCATCCGCCGCTCGCGTGTCCGGCGCAGGCTGAGGCCCGCATGCGCCAGACAGAATCATCATTCCGACACTCCATGCCAGCAGGGACAGCACTTTCATAGATAACCCCCTCCTTGAGTACGCAGAGTATTCTCGGGGAAAGAATGTCTTGTCAAGGCGGCGCGCGACGCAAACGGGGAAAGGCCCCGGCGCTCGACCCGGGCCGGCTCCAGGGCTACGATGACGATTTGCCCATGGAGCTCGACCGCATCGTCATCACCGGGGCCCGCCAGCACAACCTCAAGAACGTCACCGTCGAGATCCCGAAGAAGAAGCTGGTCGTCTTCACCGGGGTCTCCGGCTCCGGCAAGTCCTCCCTCGCCTTCGACACCCTCTACGCCGAGGGGCAGCGGCGCTACATCGAGTCGCTCTCCGCCTACGCCCGCCAGTTCCTGGGTCAGATGGACAAGCCGCTCTACGACTCGATCAAGGGGCTTGCCCCCACGATCTCGATCGAGCAGAAGACGGCGAGCACAAACCCCCGCTCGACCGTGGGCACCGTGACCGAGATCCACGACTACCTGCGGGTCCTGTGGGCGCGGGTGGGACGGCTCACCTGCCATCGCTGCGGGCGGCCGGTCTCGCCGCAGTCGGCGCAGCAGATCGTCCACGAGATCCTGGCGCTACCGGAGGGGACGAAGTTCCTCGTCCTCGCCCCGCTCGTCAAGGAGAGGAAGGGCGAGCACCGCGACGTCATCGAGCAGGTCCGCAAGTCGGGCTTCGCCCGCCTGCGCGTGGACGGGATCGTCCTCTCCCTTGAGGAGGAGATCCGCCTCGACAAGAAGAAGAAGCACTCGATCGACGCCGTGGTGGACCGGCTCGTCGCGAAGCCGGGCCTGGGACAGCGCCTCCACGACTCTGTCGAGACCGCCCTCCGCCACGGCCAGGGGGTCGTGGTCATAGCGCCCGAGGGGCGGCCGGAGATGGTCCTCTCCGAGCACCGCGCCTGCCACCACTGCGGGATCTCCTTCCCGGAGCCGACGCCGCAGCTCTTCTCCTTCAACTCCCCCTTGGGCATGTGCCCCGAGTGCTCGGGGCTCGGGACGCGCCTCGAGATGGATCCCGAGCTCGTCGTCCCCAACCCCGACCTCACCGTCAACGAGGGGGCGGTGAAGCCGCTGGGGGCGGTGGGAGAGGCCACGACCTGGGGCAGCGACATCGTCCGCGCGGTGGCGAGAGAGAGGGGGATCGACCTCAACCGGCCCTGGCGGGAGCTGTCCGCGGAGCACCGCCGGATCCTGCTCTACGGCACCGGCGCCGAGCGTGTGCGCGTCCGCTACAGCGGCTCCTGGGGCAGCGGCGCCTTCAAGATGCGCTACGAGGGCGCCATCAATTCCATGATGCGCCGCATGCGGGAGACGAGGTCGGAGGACATGCGGCAGCACTACCAGAAGTTCCTCTCCTCGCGCGCCTGCTCGGCCTGCGAGGGCCGGCGCATCCGACCCGAGGCGATGGGGGTCAAGATCGCGGGCCGGACGATCTCCGAGGTGACCGCCCAATCCGTCGCCGACGCCTACGGCTTCTTCGACTCCCTGGAGCTCAAGGGGGCGGAGGCGAAGATCGCGACGGAGCTGCTCAAGGAGATCCGCTCGCGCCTGCGCTTCCTCCTCGACGTGGGGCTCACCTACCTCACCCTCGACCGCGCGGCGCCGTCGCTCTCCGGGGGCGAAGGCCAGCGCATCCGCCTCGCGAGCCAGATCGGCTCCGAGCTGACGGGCGTCGTCTATGTCCTCGACGAGCCGTCGATCGGGCTCCATCAGAGGGACAACAAGAAGCTCCTCGCCGCGCTCAAACACCTGCGGGACATCGGGAACACGGTGGTGGTCGTCGAGCACGACCGCGAGGCGATGGAGGAGGCGGACTGGGTCATCGACTTCGGCCCCGGCGCGGGCCGAAACGGCGGCGAGATCGTGGCCGCGGGGACGCCCGCCCAGCTCATGCGGTCGAGGCGCAGCCTGACCGGGCGCTACCTCCGCGGCGAGATCGCGATCGAGGTCCCTCCCCGGCGCCGCAAGGGGAACGGTCGCCGCGTCGTCGTCCGCGGCGCGCGCGAGAACAACCTCAAGGGCGTCGACGTCGCCTTCCCCCTCGGCCTCTTCGTCTGCGTCACCGGCGTCTCCGGGGCCGGCAAGAGCACCCTCGTGAACCACATCCTCTACCCGGCGGTCGCCCGGACGCTGCACGGGAGCGACGTCCCCGTCGGCGCCCACGACCGCATCGACGGGCTCCGCGAGATCGACAAGGTGATCGACATCGACCAGAGCCCGATCGGCCGCACGCCCCGCAGCAACCCCGCCACCTACACCAAGCTCTTCGACCTCGTCCGCGACTTCTTCGCCGAGCTCCCGGAGGCGAGGATGCACGGCTACACGCCGGGGCGCTTCTCCTTCAACGTCAAGGGCGGCCGCTGCGAGGCCTGCGAGGGAGACGGGGTGAAGCGGGTCGAGATGCACTTCCTGCCCGACGTCTACGTCCCCTGCGAGGTCTGCCACGGACGGCGCTTCAACGAGGCGACGCTCCAGGTCAAGTACAACCAGCTCTCGATCGCCGACGTGCTCGACCTCACCGTCGACGAGGCGACGCTGCTCTTCCGGAACCACCCCACGATCCGCCGGGCGCTCGAGACCCTCGCCGACGTCGGCCTCGGCTACATCACCCTCGGCCAGTCCTCGCCGACGCTCTCCGGCGGCGAGGCGCAGCGGGTCAAGCTCTCGCGCGAGCTCTCGAAGCGCTCGACCGGACGCACGCTCTACATCCTCGACGAGCCGACGACCGGGCTGCACTTCGACGACATCAAAAAGCTGCTGAGGGTCCTCGACCGGCTCGTCGAGGCCGGCAACACCGTCGTCGTGATCGAGCACAACCTCGACGTGATCAAGACCGCGGACTGGGTCATCGACCTCGGGCCGGAGGGCGGGGACGGCGGGGGGGGCGTCGTGGCCGAGGGCACGCCGGAGCAGGTGGCCTCTGTCCGCGGCTCCTACACCGGCCGCTATCTGGCGCCGATGCTGAGGCGCGAGAAGGTCATGACGCGGCCACGCCGGGCAGCAGGCTGACCGGCCTTCCCCAAGGGGCAGCCTTCGACGACCTGGCTCAGGCCCCTCCCGCCCTTCGGGGGTGGACTCCCGGCGAGTTGTCAATTCCGCGAGGCACTTTGGGTCGCAGCCGCCGCGCCTCCTCGACAGTAGCCCAGGGAAGCGTGTCCTTGCCGGGCCCTACTCGAAGGTGCGGAGCTCGAGCCCGTCGACGCGTCCGAACTCCCGCGCGTTACGGGTCAGGACGGCGAGGTCGTGGCAGAGGGCGGTGGCGGCAATAATCAGGTCGTGAGCGCCGATGGCGGCGCCGCGCTGGAGGAGGCCCGCCCAGGTGCGGGCGTGGACGCGCGCCACGTCGAGATCGAAGGGCAGGATGGGAACAATGTCGAGCACGCGCTCCACGAAAGCCTGGCGCCTCGCCCTCCGCGCGTCGTCGGCAGCCCTCTCCACTCCGTGCAGCAGCTCCGAGGCGCTGATGGCGGAGATGAACACACCCTGATCCTCGATCTCCTGCAGGAGTGCCGGAGACCTCGCACGCTCGAGATCAACCAGCACGCTCGTATCGATCAGGAGCGCCACGAGGGCTCGGCGGGCGGCTGCTCCACCCGGATCCGCTCCAGGTCGATGACGAAGTCGTCGTCCGGAGAGGGCAACGAGGCGAGACCTCGCCGCAGCTCTCCGAGAGTGACCCGTCCGCTACCGGCCGTCGGCACGATCGCGGCTACTTCCTCTCCTCCGCGAACGATGGTGAACCGCTCTCCCCGGTATCGGACCCGATTCAGAAGATCAGAGAGATTACGGGCTGCCTCCGTGGCGGTCAGCTTCGATTTCATAGTTTTATGATAATCAGATTGTCCCCCAAACCACAACACGAAAGTTAAGGGGCGCGCGGCTCCTGTCGTGTTGCAGAAGGCCTGGCCCATTCAAGGACAGGAGGCGGGTTTCCCCCAGCAAGACCCGGACGAGTCCCCCGAGCCGCTCCCCGATCCGGGCTCGTTACGGGCGCCGCTTTCAGGCCCTCGGCTGCTGCTGCGTCAGGCAGTGGAGCGTCCCCAGACCCCAGACGAGCTCGACGGCGTGGATGCCGACCACGGGGCGGTCGGGGAAAAGCCCGGCCAGGATCCCGAGCGCCTCGCGGTCGGCGAGGTCGTTGAACGTGGGGACGATGACGGCGGCGTTGGCGATGTAGAAGTTGGCGTAGCTCGCGGGGAGCCGCCGGGCGTCGAAGACGAGCGGCCGCGGCATCGGCAGCTCCGCCACTTCCGGCCTCGAGCCGTCGGCGAGCCTCGCGCCCTGCAGTCGCTCGCGGTTCTCTTCGAGCGCGCGGTGGTTGGCGTCCCGCGGGTCCTTCTCCCGGCACAGCACGATCGTGCGCGGGTTCACGAACCGGGCGAGATCGTCCACGTGGCCGTGGGTGTCGTCGCCGGCCAGGCCGCGCCCCAGCCAGATCGTCTGGGTGGCGCCGAGCGCCTCGAGAAAGACCTGCTCGTAGTCGGCGCGGCGGAAGCCGGGGTTGCGCACCTGAACGAAGGGGTCGAGCAGGCACTCCTCGGTCGTGAGGATCGTGCCCCGCCCGTCCACGTCGATGCCCCCGCCCTCGAGCACGACCGGCCGGCCCTTGAAGACGGCGCGCCGGAGCTTGAGATCGAGCGTCTTCGCCACGCGCTCCGGGACCTGGTCGTCGCGGCGGAAGTCCGGGTACTTGGCCCAGCCGTTGAAGCGGAAGCGGGCGACCGCCACCTCCGGCTCGGGGTGCTCGCGCCTCACGCAGATGGGGCCGAAGTCGCGCGTCCAGCTTCGGTCCGTCGGCCAGCGAAAGAACTCGACCCGCTCGCTCGCCGCCCCCACGCGCGCGAGGAGCTTGCGCGCCTTCGCCTCGTGCACCCGGCCGGGAACGATGATCCGCACACGCTCGCCCTCGACGAGCCTGCGCACGATCTCGCCGTAGACCCAGGGGATCGGTGCGAAGCGCCCCGGCCAATCGCTCCGGTTGTGGGGCCAGGCGAGCCAGGTCGCCTCGTGTTCCTCCCACTCCGCGGGCATCCGCCAGACCTCGAGAGCGGCGTCGAAGGCGGGGCTCGCGGCCAAGCCCTACTCCCGATCCAGGAAGCGCTGGTCGATCCCGGCGTAGGCGTCGACCCTGCGGTCGCGCAGGAAGGGCCAGTTGCGGCGGACCTCCTCGATCCGTGGCAGGCTCACCTCCCCCACCAGGACCTCTTCGCGGTCGGTCGAGGCCTCGGCGATCACGATCCCGAAGGGGTCGGCGAGGAAGGAGGTCCCCCAGAACTCGAGCCCGGGCCCGCCTTCGGCCGGGACCTCGTGACCGACGCGGTTGACGACCGCCACGTAGACGCCGTTGGCGATGGCGTGGGCGCGCTGGATCGTCTGCCAGGCCGAGCGCTGCGCCGCCCCATGCTCGGCCTTCTCGTGCGGGTGCCAGCCGATGGCGGTCGGGTAGAAGAGGACGGCCGCGCCCCGGAGCGCGGTGAGCCGCGCCCCCTCCGGGTACCACTGGTCCCAGCAGATGAGCGTCCCGATGCGACCGGGCCCGACGTCGAAGGCCTGGAAGCCGAGATCGCCGGGGGCGAAGTAGAACTTCTCGTAGAAGAGCGGGTCGTCGGGTATGTGCATCTTGCGGTAGAGACCGACGAGCCTTCCTTCGCAATCGAGGACCGCCGCGCTGTTGTGATAGAGGCCCACCGCGCGGCGCTCGAAGACGGGCACGACAACGGCGACGCCCGCCTCCTTCGCCGCGCGGCCCAGCGCCTCCGTGCTCGGCCCCGGCACCGGCTCCGCGAGGTCGAAGAGCGAGGCGTCTTCCTTCTGGCAGAAGTACCGCGAGCGGTAGAGCTCGGGCAGGCACACGACCTCCGCCCCCGCCCGGGACGCCTCGCGGACCCTGGCCACCGCCTTCTCCACGTTGTCCTCCGGCCGGGCGGACATGGCCATCTGGACGATGCCGACACGGAAGCGCGGCTTGCGCATCTCGAGGGGCAGTCTATCCGATCAGCCGCCGGTCATACGCTCGCACCGCCGCCGCAGCTCCTCCTCCGCCGCCGCGTCCCGGAAGCGGCACCGGCGCTCCTGGCGGTCGATCCAGAAGAGCCCGCTGCGGCCGCTCGGCTCCGGGCTCGCCGCCAGCCACACGACGGTGTCCGCACCCTCCTCCGGCCGCTTGGCGCGCAGCGCCGCGTAGGCGGAGGCGGCGAGGCCGACGAGCCCTCCCCCCTTCCGGAAGAGCTCGGTGGCGACGAATCCGGGGTGCATGGCGTTGGCGGTGACGCCCGTCCCCTCGAGCCGACGGGCGAGGGCCCAGGTGAGCATGCGGTCGGCCTGCTTGCTCTGGGCGTAGGCGTCGCGGCCGTCGTAGGGACGCCGCCGGAACTCGACATCGGTGAGGTCGAGCCCCCCCGCCAGCTGCGAGGCGACGTTGACGACCCGCGCCTCACCCGCCGCCCGCAGGAGCGGCAGCAGGAGCTCGGTCACGAGGAAGTAGGCGAGGACGTTCGTGGCCCAGGTCCGCTCGATCCCCTCCGGGCTCGTCCGCCGCCGACGGAGCCAGACGCCCGCGTTGTTCACGAGCACGTCCAGGCGCGGGTGCCGCGCGGCGACGGCCCGCGCGAAGTCACGGATCGCGCGCTGGTGCGCGAGGTCCACCACCATCACCTCGACCTCGCGGTTCCCGGTCGCACGTGCGATCTCGCTCCGCGTCCCCTCGCCCTTTTCCGGGTCTCGGACCGCGAGGACGACCTTGGCGCCCAGGCGCGCCAGCTCTCGTGCCGTCGCGCGCCCGATGCCGGCACTCGCGCCGGTGACGAGGCAGGTCCGCCCCGTCAGGTCGGCCTTCAGCGGCTCGGGCACGAGGCCTCCGCTGCCGGATCATCCCCGCCCGTCACGAGCCGTCGGCGGGCAGCACGTACTCGAGGCCGTCCTCGTCGAGCGGGGCCGACGCCTCGAGCCGGCGCACGAGGCCGATGACACGGAAGGCCCACAGCGTGCGGCAGACCTCGAAGTCGGTGAGGCTCGACTCCGCGCAGAGCGACTCCACGTCGCGCGGGCCCTTGACGGCCCGGAAGAGCGCCACCTCGTCCACGCCGAGCGTGAGCTCGCGGAACGCCGCGCCCGCCCCCGGCGCCGGGGCGTAGCGCGCGGCGAGCCCGCCGCAGCCCCGCTCGACGCGGCTCCAGGCCTCGATCCGTGAGAGGCCGTCCAGGATGAGCTGGGGCGTGCTGATGTTCAGCGTGATCGCCTCCTCCGGCGTCGCCGCCTCCTCCAGCCGGTAGTCCCCGGAGGTCCACTGGAAGCCGTCGAGGATGATGTCGCGGGTCTGGTCCACGACCCCCCTCACGACGTCCTTCGCCTCGAGGACGCCCCGCTCCACCAGGATGGTGCCGAAGCGCCGGCCCGGCCCGAGCGCCTGGCCGGCGTCCTCCATCTCGCGCCGGGTGATCGCCCCGCGGCGCAGCAGCATCCGTCCCAGCCGGTGGTCGGGGTTCGAGGAGGAGGCGAAGACAAGCCGGCCGTCCTCGACCGTGATCGTGAAGCGCTCGCCGGGCC
>Ga0209321_10002478_pt1 | contig 12434 bp, 9 predicted proteins | sample Rifsed16ft4_FD_184012 | JGI IMG/M metagenome (GOLD analysis project Ga0209321, IMG submission 184012) | Soil microbial communities from Rifle, Colorado, USA - sediment 16ft 4 - CSP-I_5_4 (version 2) | ecosystem: Environmental > Terrestrial > Deep subsurface > Rock core/Sediment | place: Rifle... | reverse complement strand
GGCGTCGTCATTGACTACGCGAAAGATAAACGCATCGTTGCCATTGAGGTGTTGGATGCGAGCAAGCGAACGACTCGCAAGCCTGTGGACCTCATAGACTTGGCCATCGTGAAATCTTCCGGTGTCCGCGAACGCGATCCGGAAGGGCATAGCCGAAGGTGCTGCGAATGGCGCCTTCGGTTATACGGCAGGCTCAGTGCCCAGCCTTGGGCCCGACGGCAAGTATCAAGTTATTATCAACAAGATTCGTTTTGGTCCTCCGCAGGCGTCAGACGACGAAATTGATCTTGAAACCGGCTTCCTCATGATGCCGCAAGCAATTCCGGAGCCGGCTCCCCAACCAGGGGAACCACTACCGGTTCCTGGAGGTTCTGGCGGTGGTCCAGGAACAGGGCCGATTCCACCTGAGCCAACGCCACAAGAGCTTCCCCTTGGCTCAAAGGAGAAGATAGTCGAGCTAACATTTACAGCCGACAGAAATCAACTGTTCACGGCCTGGAATGCTGTCGCCAACCTAGCAGATCTCGCCGGGAGCGTAACAGTTACAGTGAAGGCCGAGTCTGAAAAAGGCTTTGACCAAAGTAAACTACGCAACGGAGTCCTTGAGCCGCTAGAGGAAGCAGATCTGATCGAAGACAAGAAATAGTGAGAGATACAGGGAAGAATTGAAGCAAGGCGGCAATTTCCACTGGCGGCGGCGCGTAGCACCCGCCCTGTGGGGCGGGCGAGGATTGAAACGGGTAAGTCTTAGCAATGTATTCCGAGACGAACTGTGGAAAAAGGGCTTGTCAGGAGGCCTGCCTATCGCCTAGAATCGGGCAAACTCGATATAGCAGATCTGTATGCAACTCTTGACCGATTTCTTTTCTTAATCGAATAACAGGAGGGTGACTAAGATGTTGGTAGAACATCATGCGAAAGAGAAAGTGTTCTGGCCCGATGGTTGCCGCCTGGCGGTGGCGCTGACGTTTGACTTTCAAGGCGGAGAGGATGTCAGGCCGGACCGCAACGGACGGACGAATCACGAAGAGTGGACCCAGGCGGAGTACGGGCCGAACACGGGAATCTGGCGAATTCTCAGGATTTTAGAGGAGAACAAAGTCAAGGCAACCTTTATGGTCTGCGGCGGCATTGCCGAGAGGTATCCTGAAGCAGTCAAGGCTATCGTCCAAAAAGGGCACGAGATTGCCGGGCACGGATATCATCATGAGGTCGCCCGGGATCTGTCGAAAGAGGAGGAGAGGGAAGTGATCCGGCGCACCACGGAGATGATTCGGAACAGAACGGGAAAGCGTCCCGTGGGGTGGCGCTCGTGCACCCAGAGCCCCAATAGTTTGGAGCTGCTCATGGAGCAGGGATATCTGTGGAACAGCAATTCCTTTTCCCATGATCTCCCTTTTGTCTGGGAGAATGGGAACAGCAAGCTGGTAGAGCTTCCGCGTCAGCCTTTCGGCGATGGCAGGGTCTACGGTCATAGGGACTCAGGCAACCCGAATGACGCGCTGATGGTATGGAAGCCTTTCTTCGATGAGCTCTATGAGGAATCAAAAGCGGCTCCCACCTTTTGCCCGTTTCAATTCCATCCGTACATTTCCAGCCGGCCGGGCAGGGCAAAGGCCCTGAGAGGTCTGATCCAATACATGAAGAAACAGAAGGGCGTGTGGTTTGCGACCGGGAGCGAAGTGGCGGAATGGTGGCTCAAGCAGGGCTTTTCCAGCGGGCTGGCGCGTAAAACCGCAGGCCGGGTTGCGGTTAGTTCTTAATTCCGCCACCGCTTTCTTGACAAAACAACAGGTGAAACGTATGGTAATTGCTATCATTGCCAGTAGCTATTGAGTGTTTTAAGGAGGAATGAATGGCTCGTGCGGAGAAAGTTGGAGTATCTGATGCGAGAGTAGCCTATCGGGGCCTGCGCGATTGGCTGGAGCAGGTGGATCGAATGGGCGAGCTGTTGAAGATCAACGGCGCCCACTGGGATAAGGAGATGGGCTCCATCACGCAGATGCTCACGGAGAGCAGTAGAGGAAAGGCGCCGGCGATTCTTTTCGATGAAGTGCCGGGCTATGCGAAAGGGTTCAGAACCTTATACGGGCAGTTCTCCTCCATTAAAAGAGTTGCTTTGACCCTGGGCCTGCCGCTTGAGTACGAGAGGAAAGCGGACATCGTCAAGGCCTATCACGAGCGCATGGGAAAGATGACCCTGCTTAAACCCAGGACCGTTAAGACCGGACCGATCCTGGATCACGTCATCGAGGGCGACAAAGTGGACGTGCTCAAGTTCCCCGTTCCGCTTCACCACGAGCTCGATAAGTCCCGATACATCGGCACTGCGGATTTAGTAATCACGAAGGATCCTGACACGGACTGGTACAATCTGGGAGCCTATCGCTGCCAGGTATACGATGAGAGAACGATCGGCTGCCAGATCACTGAGGGGAAGCACGGACGAATCCACCGCGACACATACTTCGAGCGTGGGCAGAGCATGAAGGTGGTGGTGGTCTGCGGCCAGGACCCGCTGCTCTACATGCTTTCAGCGAGTCCTCTGCCGAAAGGGGTCTCTGAGTATGATTTCGCGGGCGGAATCAGGGGAGAGCCAGTGGAGGTGGTCAAGGGCCCTTACACCGGTTTTCCTATACCCGCAGATGCGGAAATCGCTGTCGAAGGCGAGACGGTTCCCGGCCAGGCGAAGCCTGAGGGGCCCTTTGGGGAGTGGGTGGGATATTACTCTGATGACGTCGTACCCCGTCCTTACATCGATGTGAAGACCGTCCTTTACCGCGACAATCCGATTCTCACCTGCGCGCCGCAGCACAAGCCCGTCGACGAGACGGGTTTGCTGAAGGGCATTGCCGGCGCAGCTGAGATCTGGAAGGCGTTGGAGGCGTGCGGGCTGCCGGATATCCTCGGCGTGTGGAATCATGAGGGGGGGCCGGCGACGCGCTTTACCGTGGTTCAGATTCGTCAGCGTTATCCTGGTCATGCCCGGAACGTTTTGCACGTTGCGGCAAACTGCACGGCGGGGGCCTACAACGGGAAATGGACGGTTGTAGTGGACGACGACATCGACTGCTCCGACCTGGATCAGGTTCTTTGGGCCATGAGCACACGGTTCGACCCTATTACGGATATCGACATCGTCCAGAAGGCCTGGTCATCCGGGCGAGACCCGACGTTTCTTCCCGGCAACTTTAACAACCGCATTCTCATCGATGCCTGCATGCCCTATGACCGCAAGCTCAAGGGCAAGTTCCCGACGGTCGTCGACGTGAGCCCGGAGATGAGGACGAAGTTAAGGGCTAAGTTCGCCAAGTTCCTCGCCTCATCCTGAATTGCCCGCTCCTTAAATTACTGCGGATCTTCCAGGTCCACCCCCTTACTCGCTTCCGTGTGTTTGGCCGGCTCGCGCAGAAACAGGAGGACGGCCATCCCCAGCAGGTAGGAGCCCGAGATCACGCTGAAGGCATAGTGAAACCCGGACCTTTCCATAATCCATCCTGTGAGCAGCGTCCAGACGGGCGCCGAGAGAAAGCCGATGAAGTAGTAAAGGCTGAACGCCGCATCCAGGCTCTTTTCGTCGGACACATCGCTCAAAAGCGCCTGCGTGAGTGTCTGACGGGATGTCACTACTGTGCCGTAGAGGACGAGATTGGCGAGCAGCCCCGCAGACACCGTGGATTGCCACGCGAGCCAGAAAGTCGTAACCGCTGAGAGAAAGAGCGAGACGTGGAGGGTGCGCGCGCGGCTGAAGCGGTCCGAAATCCAGCCCCAAAGAACCGGGCCGGCGAGTCCCCCCATCTGAAGCAAGGTAAAGAGCAGGGCTGCGTGGCTCGCCTCTACATGGAGATCATTTATGAAATGGGGAATCAGGTAGGTAACATTGACTCCCTGTCCTCGTCCCGCGGCGCCGGCCATCAGGACTAGGGAGACGACCAGGATATTCCTGTTCTGCAAACATTTTTTGTAAGCCTGCCATCCTTCGTAAGAGATTCCTGATTTTTTTCCCCGGGCAGAGGCAGGACGGAGCTGGTCGCGAAAGAGAAGACAGGCGGCTCCCAGAATCATACTCGGTATCCCGACCACATAGAAGATTGCTCGCCACCCCATGTAGACTAAAAGAAAGCCTGCGAAAATCGGCGCCAGAAGGGTGCCAAGGTTGCCTGCGATGCTATGGACGGCCAGGGCCTGTCCTCGAGATCCGCCGTAATACGATGCGAGTATGGTCGATCCGACCGGGTGCTGGGGACTGGAACCGACTCCGCCGAACAGCCGCGTGCCCAGGACGAATTGATAGCTGGGAGCGAATCCCGTGGCCACGACGGAAAGGCCCAGCGCGATGTTGCCGAGACCCAGCACTACAGCCCTTCTGACGCGGGCGGCGATGAAGCCGTAAAGGGCTTGAAGCAAACTGCCGACCATGTTGTAGGCGGCGGTGAGAATGCCGATCTCGACGTAGCCAAAACCCAGCTCTTTCATCATAAAGGGGTAGAGCACGCCGATCATGGAGGACTGAAAATGGTTTAAAAGATGAGTGCCGCAGACGATACCGAAAACAGCTTTGCGCTCTAGAGAGTTGTCCTTTAAAGCGGGATTTGCTTCTTTCATTGCCGCTCCCGGCTGTCGCGCTTGAAAAACGAATCGGTCCGCCAATATAAACTTTTTGACGCTGATTTCAAACTGCCCCTTTAATTTTTGTCCCGCTTTACGTTAAGATCGCGTCTCATCCATTATTCAGAGGAGGGGGGCACCATGGCGTCATACACGAGTTGGAGAGGGATCGTGGGTTTAATCAAGCCGACGATGAGACCGGGATCGTTGGAAGAGTTTATTCGTCTGCTTCCCGAGGGAATAGGAGTACTGCCTCTTTTTCTCGGTATCCAGCGCGGGACGGAAGACGAGTTTCGCGGGGTTCTGAAAGCATTTGAAGCGAAGGTGGGAGAGCTGGCGGAGTTAAAGGTCGATATCATCCATCCCGAAGGAGCGCCGCCCTTTATGGTACATGGCTACGAGGGAGAAGGGAAAATTGTCAAAGACTGGGAGCAGAAGTATAAGGTTCCGATTGTCACTGCCGGCATGACCCAGGTCGAGGCATTGCAGGCTCTGAAAGTGAAAAAGATTTTGGGAGTTACCTATTTTACGGGAAAGATCAACGATACCTTTTCCCGCTACTTTGCCGGCGCCGGTTTTGATGTCCTTGCGATGGAGGGAATTTCTGTCGCCTTTGAGGATGTAGGAAAACTATCTTCTCAGGAGGTCTATGCCCATACCCGGAGGGCATTTTTAAAGCATCGCGGAGCGGACGCCATCTATATGCTAGGATCAGGCTGGCGCACGCTGGACATCATTCATCTGCTGGAGGAGGATCTGCAGGTCCCGGTGGTCCATCCGGTGCCCGCGCGCGTCTGGGCTATACAGAAGAGGTTGCATGTGAGACAGCCGGTGAAAGGGTACGGACAACTTTTGGAGGAAATGCCCTGACCTCGCCGGGGCGAGCTTAAGCAGCCGGACGCAGCCCTCAGAGACCCGCGGCAAAAGTAGCCTCGGGGCAATGGCGTGCTTCGTTTAGTGGAAAACTTTTTCTTGCCCAGTTGGAGGAAATGTCGATCCTTGCCTTGAGCTTCGGCCTCAGGTTGACATAATAGCTTCTTATCGAATACTGTCCACCCCAAAAGGGTGACCTGGAGCCAGCCGACACTCTCCGTGGGCCCTTTCCCTATCCCGATGGCTGGCTAGCACGTGGTCGAGGAGGCGACTTTTGAGTTCTCAGTGGTCCTATCCTAAAAGCGAGTTCCTATCTCTCACTTTGCCAGGACAGGTTATTGCCCTTCGGCTTTTCCTGGCACTGCAGTTATTTGTGGCGGGTCTGTGGATCCCGGCTAGCGCCTGGGCACAGAAAAACCTTCCGGTCTTGCGGTTAGGGATTGCTGGCGTCAGCGGCACCAACAGCCATCCCTACGTTGCCAGAGAGCTCGCCCTATTTCAAAAGTACGGCGTGCAGGTGGAGCTGGTCGTATTCCAGGGGGGAAGCCAGCTGACCCAGGCAATGATTTCCGGCGATTTGCCCCTGGCCCTTCTCGAAGGGACCCCCGTGCTAGCCAGCAATTTGGGGAGCGCGAGTCTGGTTTTCATCGCTGGCATTGTCAATACATTTCCTTTCACTATTTCATCGAAAGCGGAGATTCGGAATCCTTCAGATCTTAAAGGGAAGAAAATTGCCATTAGCCGTTTTGGCTCCTCCTCCGACACGGCAGTCAGATCAGCATTAGAGCGTTACAACCTTAAACCAGAAAAAGAGGTGGCCATTCTTCAGATTGGCGGCCAGAGCGAGCGCTTTGCGGCACTTAGGGCGGGCGTCGTAGACGCCGCCATCGTTAGTCCCCCTTTCAATCTAGTGGCGCGGCGTCTTGGCTTCAACGACCTTATTGATATGTCGGAGAGCGGGATTGCCTACGCCCACCAGCAGGTCGTGGCCCGCAGAGATTTTACGGAACGCAACTCGGACCAGACATTGGCGTTCCTGAAGGGTCTGGTCGAGGGATTGAGTTATTGGAAAGAGCCGGGCAAGAAGGAAGCAGTGACGCGAACGCTAGCCAAATTTCTCAAGCTCGACCCCCAAAGAGACCGAGACCAACTCGATGAGACCTTTCGTTATTACGGGAAAATTTTTCCTGCGAAGCCCTATCCTACCTTGGAGGGACTCGAATATTCTTTACAGCTTTTAAAGAAGGTCAGACCGGAGGCAAAAACTATTCAAGCCAAAGACTTTGTGGTAACCCGTTTTGTCGAGGAATTGGATAGGGGCGGTTTTCTGACCCAGCTCTTTCCCGCCCGCTAAACAATTCGCCTTTCGAAGAGTTCATCCCTCACCGATCTTTTTTCTCAAACCTGACATGGTTGCTATCGGCGATCATCGAGGTTGCTGCTCCGCCTATATCTAAGGAGTTAAAAAAGCGCTGGTCCTACTTCATCAGAAAGGTTTATGAAACTGACCGCCTCACCTGTCCCAAATGTCAGGGGGAGATGCGAATCATCAGCTTCATCGAACAGCCTGATGTGATTAAAAAAATCCTTCAACACTTAGGTCTATGGGAAGAGTCCCATGCCCCGCCAGGAAGAGATCCTCCAGTAAAAGAGATTACCTTTGACCCATCCTACAGCCAGCTAATTTAAAAGTCTCTTACCCCAATTGAGGGGCAGATGTCCAACCCTATCTGCAAGCCGATCTCGGGTTGACGGGATCGGTCGGTTTCAGATAGCCTTTGCGACGGAAAATCAATAGCCGGGAGGTGCAATTATGTTTGAGATCGGAGGAAAGAAAATACCAGGCACGTTGGCGGAAATTGTTGATCCGAAGCGGACGGCATTACTCCTCTGGGATATGGAATATGCCATTGCGCCCAACGCTTTTAACTACAAAGATATCCTCGCGAACCTGAAGGATCTATCCGCTTTGGCGCGCCAGGTAGGCGTTCCGGTTTTTTATTCGGTCCAGACCGGATTCGATCTGGTGAAGGAGGAAGCCGGAGTTTGGGTGCGCGTGAGGATGAAGCGTGCGAAGGCCACGGACCCGAGTCAGCTCCTGAAAGAAAAAGAAGATCCCAAGGGAAGGGAAATCGTGGATGAGTTAAAACCTCAGCCTCAGGATATCGTCTTTCATAAGCGCAGGCCGGATGGCTTTGTGGGGACCGACTTCGATCTCATGCTGCGAAGTAAAGGGATAGGGACCATTCTGATTGGCGGCGTCGCCACCGAAGGCGGTGTGGAAGGCACAGCGCGCAGCGCGCGCAATCTCGGATATGACATGGTCATCCTGAAGGACTGTGTCGGCTCAAGAAACCGGGAGCTGCACGAGATGGCGCTAAAACTCATGGGGCAAACGCATTTCGATCTCGCCACGGCAAGCGAAATCGCAGAGATCTGGCGGCGAAAATGATTGCAGAGGGCAAAGCGTGGCCGATCGTCTTTTCCTAACGCTTCTGCTGATCCTACGAGCGAGTCAAAACTTGACGAAGATATCCTTGGCCTCGTCGCCGGTAAGCTGTTTGATGGTGGTGATCCGGTCGCTGAATTCTTTTAGTGTTCCCAAGGAACTGGAGCCGACGTCGATCAGGATCGAGAAAAGGGAGAAGCCGAGTTTTTCTTTTTCATCGCGGAATTCCTCCGCCCATTCGGGCGCAACCTGGCATTCGCCGTCGGTGATGAAGACAATATCACCTTTTTTGTAGCGCGATTGTTTCAAACATTCGAGGGCGGCATCCAGGGGTTTCTGGAAGTCGGTGCCGCCGCCGGGAAAAAATTCCGCCAGGTCCATCACTTTTTTCATCTCAACCTGGTAGTGTTCTCTGGGATTCATGTCGAGCACCTGGAGCGGGGTGTCTTCCGAGGAAAAACAGATGGAGCGGAAGAGCCGGCGCTGGCGGCGGGCGATTTCGAGCAGGGTAAGCGTCACCGCCTTGGACCAGATCTCCTTTTCGCCGGCCATCGAAGAGCTGCCATCCAGGCAGACCACCATCGGCCCTTTCCCTTTCTCCTCGATTCCCTTCAGGGAGTACTGGAGAAGTTCCTGATCCAGGAGGCGGCGGTAAAAATCCTTGCGCAGGATCGGATGGTGCAGGGTCAGGAGCTCATGGGGAAGAAGGCGGTTCAGAAAATCACCCCGCTCCACTTCCAGGATCTCCTCGCTGGAGCGCTCGAAGATCTTCTTGCGCAGCGCCAAGGCGTGAAATTTCATCCGGCCAACCATTTTAGCAAGCTTCTTCAGTTTCTCATTCCCGGCAAGCCTCTTGCCCAGTTCCAGCTTCTGCCCGGGAGGGGAACGATAGCCCGTTCCCAGAGTTAAGCCCCAATGCTCCGCCTCCTCCGAGGCCTCCTCAAGCTGTTGGGCCACCTTGATCGCCTCCGCCTGGAAGCGGTTCGCAGCTTGCGGCTCAAGCCGTGTTAGTTCCTCCTTCAGCCTCGCTGCCTTGTGACGCAGGAGGGCTTCGGCCCCATCGAATTCGCCCTCTAATCTGTCCTTTGCCTTTTCTATGAGCTTCTTCGCCTGATCGGAGAGTTGCTCTCCGGAAAGATTCTCAGTCTCAGTTAGCTCCCCCTTCTTTTCCTCCAGTATCTCCTCCTGTTTTTGTATGTCCCACAGGTCGAGCATGTCGCGGCGGGTAAGGACCTTCTCCGATTTGAGCAGAGAGAGGAGCGCCTCGCCCAGGAGGAGGGTGCAGAGTCCGCTCTTGGCCTCATCCAGGAGCGTTAACTCGCGCAGGATGCGATAGAGATCCCCATTGTGCAGGGCGTTTATCAGAATGCGGTTGAAAAGGGCGCTTGGCAGGACATCCCGGTCGCGCATAAAGATGATGTTATTTTTGAAAAATAGGCAGAAAAGATCTTGCAGCAGCGATGGAAAATGGGGGATGAAAGTAGAGCCGTTTTCCTCCAGAGCGCGCAGGGAAAGAGCCTCAGAGCGGAGATTGCCATAGGCCCTCCGGTCATAGGCATCGCTCTCAATCCAGCAAATGTTTTGCGCTAAGGGCTGGAGAGTTCTCTTTGGGGCGGTAATCTTTTTTCGTCTTGGTGGCATCAGGTGGTTACTAATAACTAAAACTTCTCCAGCAGCTGCTTTTGCATCTCCTCGATCTCCTCCTTGACGGCCCCCACGCGCTCCAGGGGTCGGCCGAGTTTTTGCGATTTCTCCAGGATTTGGTCAACCTTGGCCAGTATATTCCGGAGTTTGGTGTGAACCTCGATGAGGGCCCGCGCGCGCTCGTCGCTGGTTGCCCACGGACGCAGGGCGGAATCCCGTATCTCCCGCGACTCGTAAAGGAGCTCTTTGACTTCCTCTTCGTAACCCAAAAGTAGCTCACGAATGGTATCGCGGACCTGAGGCTGCTCTCCCGGGTCACGCCACAGCACGTGCTCCAGGAAAAAGAGGTTTTTTTCCGTGACCTCGTTTCCTCCCGCTAGATAGGCGTGGGCTTGGAGCAGGGAGAGGGATTGCCGGTAGCGCCGGTCCGAGGCGACAATATTTTTCTTCCCAAGCTCCCGTCGGATGTCGGCAACGGTTCGGTAGACATAGCCGGGTATGGAGATGTCGCGGACCTGCTTCTGCATTCCGCAGAGTTCCTCCAGGCTCAATGTGGTGCGCTCGGTTTGCGAAGGGCTCTCGAGCATCCTGAGAAAGCGGAAATCTTCTTCGATGTACTTCACCACGAAGCGGAGGAGAAAGCGGTCGTAGAGAGCCAGCAGCTCGTCGTCCTCAGGCAGCTCATTGCTCGCGCCAAATAGGGTAAGCAGCGGGACCGAGACAACCTCTTTGCCGTTGTGAAAGATCCGTTCGTTAATGAGAGACAGGATGGCGTTCAGAATAGACGAGTTCGCCTTGAAGACTTCATCGAGAAAGGCGATGTGCGCTTCCGGGAGCTTGTGCGCAGTGACCCTGCGGTAATCATCCTGCTCCAAGGCCTTGAGGCTTACCGCCCCGAAGATTTCCTCCGGAGTGCTGAAGCGGGTCAAAAGCCACTGAAAGTAATTTGCCCCCTGGATGCGGCGGCAGATCTCGTCGGCGAGCATCGATTTTGCGGTTCCGGGAGGACCGATGATCAGCACGTGCTGGGAGGCGAGCAGGGCGGAAAGGGCGCCATCGATCAGCTCGCCACGTTCGAGGAAGGTCTGTTTTAGCTCTTCGCGGATCTTTTTGAGTTTTTCTTGCACTGTCATTACCCGGTCGTTACGGTAGCAAATAGCGCGGATATAGACAAACAATTCATTTTGCTGCCAGCGGCCGGTTTAACCAGGTCGGGCCATAATCCGTTGGTAAGGTCGCAACACCTTGGAAACCCTGGCCGTCGAGAAGGCGGCGGGTGCAAGGCGGAGCGAGGGATCGCACCGGAGCGTACAGGGGAGGTACGTGAGGATGCGAGCCCGAAGCGACAACGCAGCAAGCGTCCCTTATCGACGGATCAGGGTCGGGTGTCTTGGCTTGACAGTCACAAAGGAATGGTGGAAATATTCGCTCTGGTCAAGGAGAAGGCTCATCAGCCATTCCCATAAGAGAGGGATCCTCGCTTTAAGGATCGTGAGAGTAGGATGAAGAACTACGACCTCTGGGCGCTCTAAATGGGCCACTCATTTGGATCTGATTCACGGTAGCGGTGATTATGAATCCTGAGATTATCGTAAGGCAAAGAAAGGCGATGGCCGAAAGGGGGCTCGATGCCCTTATTTCGATGTCCCCTGAAAATGTAACCTACACCACGGGTATTGTGGTCCCATCGCAGTCCTTGATGCGCTGGCGGCATGCGATTGCCGTGGTTACCGCCGGCGGAGAGATCACCATGGTGGTGATCGATATGGAGGAGACAACGGTCCGGGCGCATGGCGGAATAAAAGGGCTTAGAGTCTATCGGGAATTCACCGAAGACCCCATGGACAAGCTCTGCGAGTCCCTGAAGGATCTGAAGCTCGAGCAGGCGAAGATCGGTATCGAGATGGAGTACATTCCGGGGAAGGATCTGGCGACGCTCCGGCAAAAACTCCCTGGCGCCGTATTGGTGGCGGCCGACGTTATTTTCCAGGAGCTTCGTCAGGTCAAGAGCCGTGAGGAGTTGGATCTCCTGCGCGGTTTAAGCAAGATTACCGACAAGGCGATCTGTGATACCCTTAAGCATGCGCGAGCGGGGATGACGGAGATGGACCTGGCGGGACTTTTAGTCGGCGGGATTTTTGCCGCTGGAGCGGAACAGTTCAAGCTCATGATCATCGCCTCCGGTGAGAGAAGCCGGTTTCCGAACGTCGGGCCGACCCAACGAGTAATTCAAACAGGGGACATTATCCGGATGGAGATTTTCGGCGTGAAGAGCGGCTATCATGCGGGCGTCTGCCGTACGGCGGTTGTCGGGAGTCCTACGCCGGAACAGGAAAAGATCTGGGGGAATCTCATTCAATGCAAATATCTGGTTATGGATTTGATCAAACCGGGGGCCGGTTGTAAGGAGATCTACCAGAAGTTTTTAAAGAAATTCAGCGAGCTGGGCTTTGAGCCGATCAGCTTTGTGGGCCACGGCATCGGCCTCTTTCTCCACGAAGAGCCTTATCTGGGGCGCTACGGCGACAAGACTTTGCAGGAGGGGATGGTTCTTGCCATCGAGCCGCTGGTCTTTATCCCGGAAAGGATGGGATTGCAGAACAAGGACATGATCGCCGTCACCAAGAACGGATGTGAGCTTCTCTCGGACTATACCCCGACGGACAGGCTCATCCGGGTGGGGTGAAAGGTGATGTGTGTCGACCAAAGCGCCTTCCCGCGGACAAAGCTTCCGGGCACAGACGGCGGAGTTGCCGTTCGGGGACTCGCCTCGCGCGCCGAAAGCAATAGGAGAGAGGGACCTCCCTGCCCTCTTGGCTCACCGTCTCGTCGGCTGGAAGGTTCGTTCGGGGACTTACCT
>Ga0209321_10002477_pt1 | contig 12435 bp, 9 predicted proteins | sample Rifsed16ft4_FD_184012 | JGI IMG/M metagenome (GOLD analysis project Ga0209321, IMG submission 184012) | Soil microbial communities from Rifle, Colorado, USA - sediment 16ft 4 - CSP-I_5_4 (version 2) | ecosystem: Environmental > Terrestrial > Deep subsurface > Rock core/Sediment | place: Rifle... | reverse complement strand
CGCCGGCGCGCGAGTCCGATCCGATCTAAGAGACGTGCCCGAAGGCAAGACGCGCGTCACCATCTACCTGGACAACACCGTCGTGCATTTCTTCAAAATGAAAGCAGGGTCACGCGGTTACCAAACCCTCATCAACGAAACTCTGGCGAGGTTCATCCGCGAGCGCGACCTCGAGGACATGATACGCCGCGTGGTTCGCGAAGAGTTGAGCGATTCGAAGCGTGAGTCAGCCTGAGGTTTTTACGCTGGTCTTACATGCCCTGCCGACGAGGACCACTTGCGTGCCGTAAGCGCAAAGACGCTCGGCGGCCTCGAGGTCATCAACCTGAAGCAATGCGTTCTCGTAGCGTCGGTACCCGATTCCGCGCTCTGCCGAGCTGCCTCGACAGCCACTCTCGGCCGTTGACGTAGACCTGAATCTCGAAAGGGGAACCAACTCTGGACCGGGCCTACGCCGAAGGGGTCGCCGCGGCCCTGGCCGCGTTCCGCTGACCGCGGGTTATCATAGGTCCCGATGTTCGCTCGGCTGTCCCTCGCCGTCTTGGTCCTCTGCGCGGCTCGCTCGGGCGGCGCGGAGCCTGGGCTCTATGAGATCGACCCGCAGCACCTCACGCTGGGGTTTCTGGTGGAGCACGTCGGCTTCGCCAAGGTCCTGGGCCGATTCCCGGAGGCGGAGGGGGCGTTCACTTTCGACGAGGCGACGGGCGAGATTTCGAACGTCCGCGTGGTGGTGAAGACCGCGAGCGTCGATACCACGGTCGAGCCCCGCGACCGCCACCTGAAGAGCGCGGATTTCTTGAACGTCGAGAAATTTCCCGAAATGGTCTTCGAATCGAAGGGAACGACGAAGCTCGAAGGCCGGAAGGGGGAGCTCCGGGGGGTCCTCACGCTCGTCGGCATCACCCGGCCGCTCGCGCTTTCGGTCGCCTGGAACAAGAGCGCGACGTCGCCTCTCCCGGGAGAGCCTTATGTCGCGGGGATGTCGGCGCGAGGGAGCTTTCGCCGGAGCGAGTTCGGGATGAGCTACGGGGTCGCGGACGGTCTGGTGGGGGACGACGTCGAGCTCCTCGTCGAGCTCGAAGCTCACCGTCGATGAAGCGATTCGCCCTCGCCGTCCCCTTCCTCGTTTGCTGGAACGCGCTCTTCGCCTTCGAGAACGTCCCCTCGACGCCTTCGATGCGGCTCGTTCCGAAGCTCTCGGTCGAGATCCTCGTCCTGGTCCTCGTCCTCGCGGTGACGAAGGGGATGGGGCTCCGGCTTTCCCGGCTCGCCCGGGCGAGTCTCGCGTTCCTCCTCCTCCTCGCGTCCCTCGTCCGCTACGTCGACGTGACCGCGTTCGGTGTCCTGGGGCGGGAGTTCGACCTCTACGGGGACTTCCCCCACCTTCATCGGGTCTTCGCGATGTTTCTCGAAGTCATGACCCCGGCGCTCGTTCTCCTCGTTCTCTCGGTCCTTCTCCTCCTGGCGGCCGTCGGGTTCTCCCTCAACTGGGTCGGTCTCGGCGCCCTCGATCGAGCGCTCGAGAGAGCCTCGTGGCGCCGCGGTCTCGCCGCGGCATCCGTAGCCGGCATCGCCGCCTTCTTCGTCTCGTCGGGAAGAGCCTTCGCCGAACCGGTGTCCTCGATCGCGGCGCGACAGTACGGACACCTCATCGAAGGGGAGTCGGCAGGGCCCGCGCTCTCTGACGTCGACTTCCCCGCGCAATCCCTCGACTCGGACCTCTCGCGCCTCGCCGGCGCTGATGTGTTCCTGATATTCGTCGAATCCTACGGGGTCACTCTCTTCGAGGATGCCCACCACTTCGAGCGCATCGAGCCCCGCTACCGCGAGCTCGAGTCGCGTCTTCGGAAAGCAGGCTACTTTTTCTCGTCGAGCCAGATTCAATCCCCGACGTTCGGCGGAGGCTCCTGGCGAGCGCATGCGACGTTTCTCTCCGGTTTCAACGCCGAATCCGAACATCGCTATAACGCCCTTCTCGCGTCGAAGCGGAAGACCCTGGTCCACATCCTGAAGGAGAAGGGGTATCGCACCGTCGCCGCCGAGCCGGGAATCAAATGGTACTGGCCGGACGGCCTGTTCTACGGCTTCGACCGCATTTACGATTTCGAGTCCCTCGACTACCAGGGGCCTCCCATGGGCTGGTGGAAGATTCCCGACCAGTTCACACTCTATCGCTTGTACAAAGAGGAGATCGCGCGCGCCGAGAAGCCGCTTTTCGTGAAAGCCTCGCTCATCATGACCCACATTCCGTACTACCCGGTGCCGGCGTACGTTCCTGAATGGAACCGGTTCGATGATGGCACCGCGTACGGGGCGGGCCTGAAGTCGGTGGCCCACGACGCCTATCGCGACTTGATGGAGCTTTCGACCTGGTATCTGGCAGCGATTGGTTACGAGCTCGACGTTCTCGAGGGCTTTCTCCTCAACTACGTCCCCGACGACTCCCTCGTCATCATCGTGGGAGATCACCAGCCGCCGAAGCTCGCGACCCATGACAACGACAGCTGGGCGGTCCCCATGCACGTATTCAGCAAGCGCGAAGACCTGGTGCGCGCCTTCGATGCGCTCGGCTTCGAGGAAGGTCTCGTGCCGCTCGAGGAGAGCTCGCTCCGCATGGCGGACTTCCTCGATCGCTTCCTCGAGATCTACGACGGGGCCGCGAAGGCCGGAAAGGATTGAGCGAAGCACTTCGCCGCGAGTGGGCGCTTCTCACGGGAGCGGGGCTCGCGGCGCTCTCGGCGGCGGCTTTCTTCCGGCCGTCGTCTATCGCCGGCTCGCTTCCGGTTTGGGCCTGGTGCTCGTGGCTTCTCTATCGGGGGCTTCCCGACAACCGGAGGACAGGGGATACGGAGCTTCTGCCGGGACTCGGCGCTCCCACTCGTATGACGATGCTCCGGGGCTTCCTCGTCGCGATGGCGTCGGGATTTTTTCAGGTCCCGAGCGTCATAGCACCGGCCTACACGGCGGCCGCGATCCTCGACGGCGTCGATGGGCGCATCGCGCGTCTTCGGAAGCGCGAGACGCTCCTGGGGTCGAGGCTCGATATGGAAGTGGACGCCGTCGGCATCCTCATCGCAAGCCTCGGGGGGATTCTTCTCGGAAAGCTGCCGCTCGGGTACGCCGCCATCGGGCTCGCCCGCTACTTCTTCGTCCTCGGGATCGCCGCGAGGAAACGCGCGGGAAAGCCCGTCCGAGATCTCGATGCCTCCGGCCTCCGCAGGCTTCTCGCTGGCTTGCAGATGGGGTTTCTCGCCGCCGCTCTCTGGCCACAGGTTCCCCAGGCGCTCTCGGTAGCCGCGGCCTATCCGCTCGGCGCCGCGACCCTCTTCATGTTTCTTCGAGACTGGCTCTTCGTGTCTCACCGCCTTCGAGGAGCCGTGTGAAGCTCGAAGAGGAAGCCCTCGATTCTCTTCATCGAATCCTGCCATCCGGGATGCTCTTCGAACGCTTCGTAGGCCGCGAGGCTCATCTGAGATAAGAGCGCCCGGTCCTCGAGGAGAGACTCGATTCGCCGGGCGAGGCAGAAGACGTCCCCCGGCGGGACCAGGAATCCCGTCGATTCGTGCCGGACGATCTCGTCGGTCGCGCCCGAGGCGGAAGCGATGACCGGGAGGCCGAAGCCCATGGCTTCGAGGTAGACGATACCGAACCCCTCGTAGCTCGAGGGCACCACCAGGAGCTGGGCCATCCGGAAACGCTCTTCGAGGTTCCCTCCCGCGAGCGCCCCGTGAAAGTGGACTCCGCCTTCGAGGCCGAGCTCACGCACCTGTTCCCGGATCGCCGCGGCGTACCGTGGATCGGCCTCCTCGCGTCCCACGACGTCGAGCCGGAACGGGCGCCCCCCGAGCGAATGAAGCGCCTTCAGGAGATGGTGCAGGCCTTTTCGAGGGATGAGGTTTCCGACGAAGAGGATCCGGAGCTCACCCTCCTCCGCGGCGCGCGCCACGACCTCGGTCGCGGTGATCGATCGCGAGAGTCGATCTCCGCCCGGCGTCGCGACGACGCTCCTCGTCTTCTTTCTCAGGAGGCCCTCGACCGTCTCCCTCGTGGTCTCGCTGTTGAAAACGAAAGCGTCGACGGACAGGAGGTAGCGCTTCTCGACCCGGCGGTAGAGGTGGTTCTCCCATTCCGCTCTTTCCTCGCTCGAGCGCAAGTGGTGGACGATGCTGACGATGCTCACTGGGGGGGCTGCGGTGAGGCGACGGAGGGCCCGATTGAGGCGCACCAGCGACGGATGCGCGAGCTCGTCCTCGAGAAGGACGTCGAACGAAGACTCCACCAGACGGCGGCGAAGTCCCGCCGAGAAGTTCTGCGCCAGGTTGAGCGCGTAGGAGCGGAGCGGAATCGAAACGACCTCGACCGAGTGTCCCGAGCTCCTCAGGTGGGAGACGAGGATCCCATCGTAGAGGTTGCCGCCGGAGACGACCTCGAGGCTCCCGTAAACGACGAGACCGATGCGCACGCGGCGGTCATTGTATCAATCGGTCTTTTCCGCACGAGCCCCCTTGCTCTTCTGGTGCAGATGAGCGGACTTCAGCGCGGTGGGGGCATGCTCGGCCACGAGCTCGAGGAGCTGATGGTCGATGGGGGTGAATCCGTTCTTGTGCGGGAGGAGCTGCCAGATGGCGATGATCCCGATGCTCTCCGATTCGCTCCGGAGCGGAATGACCGCGAGGGGGGTCTCGGGCGAACGTTCCCGCTCGCCCAGGGTCTCGAGATAGAACGGCCTTCCCGCGGCCGCCACCCGTCCGAGGTGGCCGTCGCCGAGAGCGACGGTTTCGGGCCACTTCAATTCCCCGCCTCCGGTCACGCGCCGCAGAACCTTCTGACGAGGATCGAGAAGGTAGATGGCGAACTCCTTCCCGCCCACGAGCTCGACCATGATGTCGCGCACGATGCGCATGACCTCGGCGGCGTCGAGCGAGGCGTGCAGGCGGTGCTTGGCCACGTAGAGATTGGAGATCGCCTCGTTCTGCTCCTGGAGCTGACTGCAGAGCTCGTTCAGCGAGCGGTTCTCGGTCTCGAGCTGCCTCAGGCGGTGCTCGAGCTCGACCACCTGGGCCGGGATCTCGGTATCGATGGGAGGGGTCCCGGAAGTCGCCTGGGCGCCGTCGCTTCTACTCTCGAGCTTCGCGACGCGCATGCCCAGGTCGGTCAAACGCTGGTAGATAGCCCGGATGTGGTCGGAGACGCTCTTCGTGGTCTTGGTAGTCTGACTCATCCCCCAAAATCATTGTGAAGAACGGCGGCATCGAGGTCAATCGCCGCGGATGGCCTGGACCGGATGGAACTTCAGATCTTTCGCCCAGCCCCCCAATGGAACGGGTAACGGAAGGTCCAGGAGAAAGGTTCCTGATATAGAATGCCCGGCCTGTGCTCCCGGTAACCCTTTTTGCCGCTTCCGTCGTCCTGCTCTCGATCGACGGGCTGAAACCCGACTACGTGCTGGAGGCGGACGCCCATGGACTGAAAGTCCCGAACCTGCGGCTTCTGGTTGCGGAGGGGGCCCACGCGACGGCGGTGGCCGGCGTCTTTCCCACCGTCACCTACCCGAGTCATGCGACGATGCTGACGGGCGTCGCCCCCGCGCGCCACGGGATCTACTCGAACCACCCCTTCGACCCGCTGGCCCGAAACCAGGACGGCTGGTATTGGTACGCCTCCGACTTGAGGGCGAAAACGCTCTGGGAGGCCGCGGAGAACGCGGGGCTGCGCACCGCGAGTGTCGACTGGCCTGTCAGCGTCGGAGCGAGCGTCTCCTTTAACATCGTCCAGTACTGGCGGGCGGGCAACGCCGAGGACCTCAAGGTCATCCGGGCGCTCTCGACGAAGGGACTTCTCGAGGAAGCGGAAGCGGGGCTCGGCTCCTATCCCGAGGGGAACGACTACTCGATTGCGGCCGACGGGCGGAGGACGGAGTTCATCGAGTACGTCCTCGACAATAAGAGCCCGGCGTTCCTGACGGCGTACTTTTCCGGCCTCGACACCGTGGAGCATCAGACGGGACCTTACAGCCGGGAGACGTTCGAGGCGCTCGAAGTTCTGGACGAACTGGTCGGGAGGCTCCGCGCGAAGGCCCGGGTGCTCTGTGTCGTTTCGGACCACGGCTTTCTTCCGTCCGATCGAGAGCTCCATCTCAACGCCGCGCTTCGCGAGGCGGGTCTCATCGACGTGGATTCGTTGGGCCGCGTGACCGAATGGAAAGCCTTCGCCTGGGATCAAGGGGGATCCGCGATCGTCGTTCTCCGCGAACCCGGCGACGACTCGACTCGCGCTTCGGTCCGCGACCTGCTGCGAGGGCTTTCCGGAATCGGCGCGATCCTCGAAGGGGAAGAGGCTCGGGCGCTCGGAGGCTATCCGGAAGCGGCGTTTCTCGTCGGGCTCGCGAGGGGCTTCCGGGGCGGCGGCGGGCTTGCCGGGCCCGTAATGCGTCCGGGAAAGCCGGGAGGAACCCACGGATATCTCCCGAGCGTCCCGGAGATGGAATCGGCCTTCTTCCTCGCGGGCGAAGGAGTGCCCCGAGGTCTCGACCTGGGCCGCATCGACATGCGGGACATAGCGCCCACCCTCGCCGGCATTCTCGGGGTCGCGCTCGCCGGGGCCGAAGGCCGCGATCTTCTCGAAGCTCATGGCAAAAGCGATTCCGCGGTTCATCGGCGCTAGCGTCAAGCGGCGGGAAGATCCCGCGCTCGTGACCGGCGCCGGCAAGTACACCGCCGACATCCCTCTCGAGGGCGCGGCTTCGATGACCTTCGTGAGGAGCCCCTACGCCCACGCCCGGGTGAAGCGCATCGACGCTTCCTCCGCGCTCACCGTTCAGGGCGTTCTCACCGTCTTCACTCTCGACGATCTCCGTCCGCTCGTGAAGTTGCCACTTCCGGTGATCGCGGAAGCGGACGGCGGCACGTTCGAGGAAGTGTTCTCGACCGAAAGATATCCCCTTGCCGGAGATCGAGTCCGCCACGTGGGCGATCCGGTGGCGGTCGTGGTGGCAAGCGATCCTTACTCTGCCGCCGATGGCGCCGCGCTGGTCGAAGTCGAGTACGAGCCCCTCGAGCCGCTCTCGACTCCCGATCGGGCGCTCTCGAAGGACGCGCCCTCGCTCCACGACTCCCCACACGGAAACCGCGCCTTCGTGTGGACGCTTTCCGGGGGCGATGTAGAGGGAGCTTTCGAACGAGCGGCAAAGGTCGTCGAGCTCGACGCCTCGATCCAGAGGCTCATTCCCAACGCCATGGAGCCGCGCGCTGTCGCGGCCCGCTTCGACCGGGAGACGGGGTTCACCCTCTGGTCGGCGACGCAGATCCCGCATCTGCTGCGCGACCACCTCGCGGAGATTCTCGGGGTCGAAGCGAAATCGATCCGCGTCGTCGCGCCCGAGGTGGGCGGCGGCTTCGGAGCGAAGTGCAACGTCTACGGTGAGGAGGTGCTGGCCCTCGTTCTCGCGCGGCACCTGATGCGTCCCGTTCGCTGGGCGGCGACAAGGAGCGAGGACTACTTCGCGACGACCCACGGGCGCGACCAGCGGGGCGTCTTGAGACTCGCAGCCGAAGCGGACGGGAAGGTCACGGCGGCGGACCTGTCGCTCGTCATGGACTGCGGCGCCTACCTCAGTCGCGCGACTCCCGGCATCCCGCCTCTCACCGGGCTCATGATGACCGGCTGCTACGACGTCGCGAGCGCTCGCGCCCGCGCCGTCGGCGTCTTCACCAACAAGGTGTGGAGCGAGCCCTATCGGGGCGCCGGGCGGCCCGAGGCCGCGTACCTCATCGAGAGGGCGATGGATGTCCTCGCCGCCGAGCTCGGGAAGGACCCGATCGAGATCCGGCGCCGGAACTTCATCCAACCGGATCGATTTCCCTATCGAACGGCGACCGGCCTCACCTACGACAGCGGCGCCTACGAGCGCGCGCTCGACGAGGCGCTGAAGCGAGTCGACTACGCGCGCTATCGCGAAGAGCAGAGAAAGCGGCGGAAGGAAGGTGGAAATCTCCTCGGGATCGGCATCGCGTGCTATGTCGAGATCTGCGGATTCGGCCCCTGGGAGTTCGGATCCGTCAAGGTCGGAGCGGATGGGAGGACCACCGTTCTCACCGGAACGTCACCTCACGGTCAGGGGCACGAGACGAGCTGGGCTCAGATCACAGCCGACACCCTCCAGATTCCCCTCGAGGACATCGTCGTCCTCCACGGCGACACCGCGGTCGTGCCGCGCGGAATCGGGACCTTCGGAAGCCGCAGCGCCCCGGTCGGAGGCGCGGCGGTACTCGAGAGCTCGATTTGCGTTCGCGAGGGCGCCAAGGAGCTTGCGGCACACCTCCTCGAAGCCGCCGCCCCGGACATCGCTCTCGAGGACGGGCGGTTTCACGTGGTCGGAGTTCCTGCCCGGAGCGTCACCTGGAAGGAGGTCGCGTCCTTCGGAAACTCGGAGAAGGCGCCCGAGCCGCTTCGCAAGAAGCTCACGGCGGAAACCGATTTTCGGCCCAAGGGGGAGACCTATCCCTTCGGCGCCCACGTGGCGGTCGTCGAGATCGACGTCGAGACCGGCGAGATCCGGATCCTGCGTTTCCTCACCGTCGACGATTGCGGGCGGGTCATCAACCCGCGTCTGGTCGAGGGCCAGATCCACGGCGGCATCGCCCAGGGAATCGGCCAGGCGCTCTTCGAGGGCGCGTTTCACGACGAGCAGGGGAACCTCGTCACCGGCAACCTGATGGAGTACGCGGTTCCGCGAGCGGAATCGCTCCCCTCGTTCGAATGTCATCGCACCGAGACGCCCACCCCGCTCAACCCCCTCGGGGCAAAGGGTGTGGGTGAGGCGGCGACGATCGGCTCGACCCCCGCGGTGGTGAACGCGGTGGTCGACGCCCTGGCCGGGAGGGGCGTCCGGCACATCGACACCCCGATGACCCCTGAGAAGATCTGGAAGCTGCTGCGGGCTACTTAAGAAGCCTCTGGTAGCGGGTCCAATCGGCGTCCGAAAGAGGCGTTTCGAGATCGAACCGGTACCGCTTGTTCTTCCCCAGGCTCAGAGTGTCTTTCTCGAAAGTCTCGACGATGAAAGTCGTCCCCCCGGGGCGCTCCAACACCCGGATGTCCTCCGGGCGAAAGGCCATGTCGTGGGCCGGTGACTGGAAGCGAACTCCGAGAGACGCGAGGCTCAGCTCGCCTGCGCATCCGCCGAGGCGGTGTTTGTGCCTCGCGCCGAGCACCAGGGGAAGGCGCATCTCCCAGATCTGATCCGTGACCTCGGCATAGAGCTCGCTGGCGCCGGTGAAGGACGGGTCGCGCGAAAGGAGAGTCTCCAGGGTCGCGCGGCTCCTCTCGAGCTCGCCTTGCTCCAGGGCGACGCGGGCTTCGTAGAAGAGATCCGCTTCCGTGGCTGATTTGCCCGGTTCCCCCAACGCCGCCTCGGGAAGAGATGGCGACTGCGGTTCGATCGGTTCCTTTCCCGCGGGCACCGTGGGTTTCGGCGGCTCGGTACGTGCCGAAGGAGGCCTTGTCGCGTAGATCGATATCGCCGGTGTCGTCGTTTCCGGTCTTTGAACGGGTGGCGGCAGCTCGACTTCGTCCGTGGGCAGCGGGGGCGGTTGATTTTCTATGGGCTCCATGGGCGCGGCGCTCGGTTGGGGCGCGTTGAGTCGGATGGCGGCGAGGGCCACCACCAGGAGCGCGAGCGAGAGCCACAGGGTCCGCCTTCGGCTCGTCCTGGGCGCCTCGCGCTTCTCGATCTTTCCGGATTCGGCGGCGGCGAGCGCTCGCAGGACTTCCGGCGCGCTTCCGGCGCGCCCCTCGGGCGACTTCTCCAGGCAGTGAAGCACGAGATTCGAGAGCGCCCTGGGGATTCCCGGATTCAGTCGCTCCGGCGGAAGGGGCTTCTCGTGGAGTATGGCGTGGGCGACCGCGGCGAAGGAGTCTCCGGTGAAGGGGAGAACTCCGGTCAACATTCGATAGAGAACGACGGCGACGGAGAACAGGTCCGTGCGCGCGGTGATCGGGCCCTTCGCCAGCTGCTCCGGCGCCATGTAGTAGGGACTTCCCAGGAGATCCCCACCCGCGGTGAGCTCCGAGCCCATCACATGGGCGATTCCGAAGTCCATGATCTTCGCACGACCCTCCGAGGTAACCATGATGTTCGACGGCTTGACGTCCCGATGCACGATCCCCTGGGCGTGAGCGAAGCCGAGTGCCTCGAGCACATCTCGCGCGATGCGGAGCGTTTCGGCTAGAGTCGGCTTTCCGTTCTCGAGGAGCTCGCGAAGGGTCTCTCCCTTCACGTACTCCATCACCAGAAACGGCGTCCCGTCGTCGGTATGGCCCACGTCGAACACCGTGGCGATTGCCGGATGGAGGAGCTGGCCCGCGGCGCTCGCCTCACGATAGAACCGCTCGCGATACTTGTCGCGCTGGGAAGCGGTGAGATAATCCGCCGTCTGGACGAGCTTGATCGCAACCACCCGATCGATCGCCGGGTCCTTCGCGAGGAGCACCGCCCCCATCGACCCTCGTCCCAGGAGTCGGTCCACCTCGAAGCGCCCGAGCTTCTTGGGAAGCGTCGCGCCGAAAGCCTTTGCGTCCCTCGCTTCTGGCCCCGAGACGCGATCCCGAAGCTCGAGGACTCCGGTAGCGATCAGGCTTGAAAGAACCTGCATCGTCTCCCCGTCGCCGAGCGGCGACCGCGAGACGATCTCGGAAGGGGTGAGGTCCCGGTTCGCCTCCGCGCGGAGGAAGTCGATGAGAGCGGTCTCCCTGGTGGAAAGAGTCGTCTCCCCGATGTGAACCGGAGGGCGGCTCGCCCAGCGGATCACGCGGTCGGTGGAATGGAGCTCGTCCCCGACTGGCCCGACCGGAGTGTCCGAAGTGTTCATCCGCGGCTCTCGATGGATTTCGACATGACTTCGCCGCAGAGTGCGGCGAGCGCACGAATCTCTTCTTTAGGGAACTACTTCCAGGGTACGTGGATCGGACGCTGGAGTCAACGAGGCAAAACCGTCAGGATCGATAGCGTTTCCGGATGTTGGGGACCAGGTACTCCTGGAACGCCCTCTCGGCGTCGTACTCCGGCTCCCATTTCCAGTCGCGGCGCGCCGCGGTGTCGTCGAGGTCCGCGGGCCAGGTGTCGACGATGGCCTGGCGTTTCTTGTCGGGGGCGAACTCGATGCGGGCGTCGGGAAAAGCCGAACGCACGAGGTCGCGCACTTCGGCGGCGGTGAGGCTGAACGAAGCGACGTTGTACACCAGCCGGGTGAGCGACGCCTTGGGCGCGGCCGCGAGCCGGAGGAGGGCGTGGATGGCGTCGGGCATGGCCATGAATGGAATCTGCACCTCGGGGGCCACGAACGAGCGATAGGGCTCGCCCCTGGCGGCGGCGTGGACCATTTCGGGAGCGTAGTCGCTGGTGCCTCCGCTCGGCAGAGTGAACGCGCTGATGAGGCCCGGGAAGCGCAGCGAGCGAAAGTCGATCATCACCGGCTTCTCGGCAGAGAGCTGCTTGTAGTGCTGGCTCAGGTAGCTTCCCAGGAGCTCGCAGTACAGCTTGTTGCAGCCGTACATCGTGGTGGGGTTGGTCCACTCCCACTCGCGAACCCGAGAGTATCGAGCCTTCGCCTCGAGCGTCGGAAGCCCGTAGACCGCGATGGAGCTCGGGAAGATGAACTGGACTGGCTCACCCCGCCACTGCGACTGCTCGGAAGCTAGCCTCAGAAGCTCGAGGGTTCCCTCCACGTTAACCCGGTGGGCCTGCTCCGGCGTGAACTCCGACCGCGTCGAGAGCAGCGCCGCGAGGTGGAAGATGCACTCGATCTCGTACTCGGCGACGAGGCGGGAGAGCAGACTCCTGTCGAGAATGTCCCCCTGCACGTGGACGTGGCCCGTGGGAAGCATCGCCGGGAGCGAGCTCAGATCGAGCGTCAGGACCGTCCGCGGCGACGTTTCCGTCAGCTTCTGGACGAGGGAGGTTCCCACTTCGCCCGCGGCCCCGGTGACGAGCGTGACCTTCTTCCGCATGGGCGGGGATGGTATTCGCTTTTTTCAGCGAAGTCGATCCGCCAGGAAGCGTCCGATGTCGGCAATTTCCTCGGCGGAGACGCTGTGTTGAATGGGATAGGTGCGCCACTCGGGCTCGTACCCGCACTCTCGGAGCGTCGCGACCGTCGCCTCCGCGAGCGCCAGGGGAACGAGAGGATCGTACGTGCCGTGCGCCATGAAGAGGGGAACCTCGGCATTCGCCTTCGAGATCCGCTCCCGGATGATGTGGGGCAGCGGGTGATAGCAGGAAAGGGCGACGATACCCGCGAGACGTCTTTCGAACTGTAGGCCTGCGTAGAGAGCGATGGCGCCGCCCTGCGAGAAGCCCGCGACCACGATCCTCTCGCAAGGCACCCCCGAGGCTTCCTCATGGCGAATCCAGGCTTCGAGCTGACGCCGCGAGGTCTC
>Ga0209321_10002473_pt1 | contig 12438 bp, 11 predicted proteins | sample Rifsed16ft4_FD_184012 | JGI IMG/M metagenome (GOLD analysis project Ga0209321, IMG submission 184012) | Soil microbial communities from Rifle, Colorado, USA - sediment 16ft 4 - CSP-I_5_4 (version 2) | ecosystem: Environmental > Terrestrial > Deep subsurface > Rock core/Sediment | place: Rifle... | reverse complement strand
ATCAAGGAGGCAGTTCCACTCGCCGCGCTGCCTGCCACCCGCACGCAACAAGTATTGGATGCCATATGTGAGGCTTATCCTCAATTTATTGATGGAGTGAACGTTCTCCACACAGGTATGAATAACATGGGCGCGATCTTCCACCCGGCACTGACGTTGCTTAATATGGGCTGGATCGAAGCCACACATGGCGATTACCAGTTCTACATAGATGGCGTGACTCCTTCAGTGGCGCGCATGCTTGAAGTGCTGGATCGTGAACGCGTGACCGTTGCATCCGCGTTGGGTCTGCGCGCCCGTACTGCGCTGGAGTGGCTTAAACTGGCCTACAATACCGGCGGCGAGAATCTACATGATGCCATTCACAACCAGCCAGGCTACTATGGAATCAAAGCTCCTTCCACGCTCTATCATCGCTATCTTTTTGAAGATGTGCCGATGAGCCTGGTTCCGATTGCCTCATTGGGCATGCGTTACGGCGTCTCTGTGCGCGGCATGGAAAGTATGATCCGAATTGCCAGCATTATTCATCAAACCGATTACTGGCGGCGCGGCCGCACGGTAGAGAAATTAGGCCTGGCAGAATGGAGCGTGAGTGAACTCACACGTTTTGTTCAGGAAGGCAAGCTTGATTAATGATAAATGAACCTCCAATGGTGCGGGACGGTCGCAGTTTATGATTCACATCATGCAGACATTTGACTGGTTCAGCTGGGTCATTCTGCCGCTGATCGTTTTCCTTGCACGGGTAATTGACGTTGGGCTGGGGACAATGCGCATCATCTTCATCTCGCGCGGAAAAAAAGTGCTGGCTCCCCTGCTTGGCTTTTTGAAAGGATAGTAATGGCAGAAGCGATAACGATTGGCATGGCTCGCATGCATGCAGAATTTGGAGAGCGACGCGACTTTCTACCGTCCTTGGTTGCAAGACTCATTCGCTGCGGGGCAAATATTGTTTTAGAACATGGTTATGGATCAGGGATGGGATTTACTGAGAAAGACTATCATAATGCCGCACCCAAGGTTCAATTTGCAGCACATCGAGAAATCTATAAGCAGGAATATGTCCTCGTCCTGCGTTGTCCCACGGAAAGCGAACTGAAACAGCTCAGGCAAGGTTCAAAATTGATCTCCATGCTGCATTATCCAACCCGGCCGCAACGGGTTGAACTTTTGCGCTCGTTAGGCGTGGAAGGTATTTCCCTTGACTCGTTGAAAGACGACAATGGACGCCGTCTTGTCGAAAATTTAAAATCGGTGGCATGGAACGGACTCGAAGTCGGTTTTCAAGTACTTCGGCGTTTGTATCCCGCGCCCGGCATGGAAGGCATGGATCGTCCTCCAATTCAAGCAACCGTATTGGGGGTTGGCGCGGTTGGTATGCATGCAGTTCAAGCCGCAAGCCGTTATGGCGATATGCAACTATGGCAGTTTATGGCAAAGCGCGGCATCCCAGGCGTGCAAGTTACAGCCGTAGACTATGATGTGGTTAATCATGAAGAAACCATGCGCGCGATCCTCAAACGCACGGATATATTGGTGGATGCAACTCAAAGACCCGATACAAGTAAATTTGTTGTTCCAAACGAGTGGGTTGGTTTGACGCCTGAACATGCGGTTCTTGTGGACCTTTCAGTTGATCCCTACAATTTCGACATTGACCCGCCCGAGGTAAAAGGCATCGAGGGCCTTCCGCAAGGGAATCTTGATCAGTATGTGTTCGCGCCGAATGATCCGGCTTATGAGCGCATACCAGATTCGGTGTCCACAAGGAACCGCAGGTACGCAGTCTCGTGTTATTCATGGCCCGGGCTTCATCCCAAGGAATGTATGGAGTTGTACGGCAATCAACTGCGAACCATCCTGCGCGTGCTTATTGAAAAAGGCGGCATACAACATATTAATCCCAAGGGCGGATATTTCGAGCGCGCCATAGCGCGTGCCATGCTGTCTCGTTGGGCAGGCTCTGAAAAATCGGGGTTCATCAGAACCGCTGAAAAACGAACAGAAAAGAGGAATGAAGAATGAGCTTACCAAGATCGATCGGTTTCCCCCGCATGAAACAGGAGCCCGGCGAGAGACGCGTGTTCCTGCCGGAGTTCATCCGGTTCATTGCAAGCCTGGACGTGAAAGTTTACATTGAAGAAGGTTATGGCTCCCGTTCAGGTTTTACATTTGCAGATTACAAACGCGCCAGCCCGAATGTATTTATGTGCAGTCGTGAACAGGCTTTTCAAAAAGATGTGGTGTTGATTCTCCGCTCGCCCAAACCTGACGAATATAAACTGGTCAAACGCGGCACAACCCTGGTATCCATGTTGCATTACCCAACGCGGCCGATCCGAATCGAACGATTAAAGGAATTTGGCATCAAGGCAATTTCACTGGATAGCATCGCAAACGACAATAACCTGCGCATGGTTGAAAATATGAAAGCCGTGGCATGGAACGGGTTGGAAGCCGCCTTTAATTGGCTTGAAAAGAGCTGGCCCGGGCTTATCCGCCCCGATAAAAAACCGATCGACGTTTTAATTCTGGGTACCGGGATGGTTGGCAAGCATGCCATAGAAGCCGCCACAAAGCTTGGTAATGTGGAACGCAATAATGACCACATCGATTCCAAAGGACCCGGGGCGGTTGCCCTTTCAATCGGCAGGAATGTCGCTTCAAACCCCGAGACGATGAAGACACTCATGGGGCAGGCAGATATGCTCGTGGACGCCACCCAACGCCGTAACCCATCCAACCCTGTGATTCCCAATGACTGGATCGCCTGGCTGCCAAAACATGCCGTGGTTGTTGATCTGGCTGTGGATCCTTATACGCTCGATGCCGACCCGCCGGTTGTGCGCGGACTCGAAGGCATTCCGCAAGGGAATCTTGATCAATACGTTTTCCCCGCGGACGATCCCAAATGGGACAATCTGGTGCCTGAATCGATCCCATCCAAACAGCGCCGTACAACTGTAACGTGCTATTCATGGCCCGGCGTTCATCCCGAAGCATGCATGTTACATTACGCCCAGCAACTCGAAGCTTTTATTGAGATCTTGTTTGAAAAAGGCTATGACGGTCTGTCATTGGATGGCACATATTTTGAACGTGCGCTCTCTCGCGCTACTTTAAAGACATGGCTGCAGCAGGCAGAGGCTGAGAGTGCTTCCTTTTCTGTAAATGATTCAGGGACCGATTAGATGATGGAGATAACTGCACAGGGACCTCTTGATTGTGACACTGCCCCTCATGCCATCATTCAACAATCATATTTCAACTTCTTCGGCAGGAAGTCAAAATAATGACAAACCTGTTCGATCACCTCGTCTTTCTTTACGGGGAGGAGCAAGCCCCGCAATTGATCAGCCGCGTTGAAAAACTTATCGCGGACTATCGCACGCGAATCTCCGCGCGTGATGGCGAACTGACTGAACGAGACTCCATCCTCATCACCTATGCTGACCAGGTCCAATCGCAAAATGAAAAACCACTACAAACACTTGGCGCATTTTGTAAACAGTACTTGAAGGATGTTATCAGCGGAATTCACATCCTGCCGTTCTATCCATGGACATCGGACGATGGTTTCTCGGTTGTTGATTATCGCCAGATCGATCCCGCACTCGGTGATTGGGACGATGTCTCGTCCATGCAGAGTCATTTCCGCCTGATGTTCGATGGCGTGATCAATCACGTCTCATCGCAAAGTGAATGGTTCAAGGGCTTCCTGCGCGACGATCCGCGTTATCGTAATTACTTTATGACAGTGGATGGAGAACCTGATCTTTCACAGGTCGTTCGTCCGCGTGCTTTACCCTTGCTCACATCGTTCAAAACCGCCTCGGGTGAAAAGCGCGTATGGACAACATTCAGCGATGACCAGATTGATTTGAATTATCAGAACCCCGAAGTCCTGCTTGAAATCCTTGATATTTTGCTCATGTATGTCGAGCGCGGCGCGACCTTTATCCGCCTCGATGCAATTGCCTACCTGTGGAAGGAAATCGGCACAGCCTGTATTCATCTTCCGCAAACGCATCATGTCATTCAATTTCTGCGCGCCGCTTTGAATGAAGTTACTCCGCATGTTCACCTCATCACTGAAACGAACGTGCCACACAGCCATAACATTTCCTATTTCGGCGATGGAACGAACGAAGCCCAACTCGTGTATAACTTCGCCCTGCCGCCGTTGACCCTGCACACCTTCCACACGGGCGACGCGCGCATGCTATCGAATTGGGCGAAAACGCTGACTCTGCCATCTGATAAGACGACTTTCTTCAACTTCCTTGCCTCACACGATGGGATTGGGCTGAATCCTGCGCGAGGAATCTTATCCACCGCAGAAGTTGAGGCACTTGTGGACAAAACCCTCGAACATGGCGGGCTTATCTCCTACAAGCACAATGAGGATGGTTCACAAACTCCGTACGAGATGAACATCAATTATTTCGATGCGCTCTCGAATCCGAACGGGAATGAGTCGTTGGACTTGCAAGTTAGCCGCTTCATCGCCGCACAAGCCATCATGCTTTCGCTCGTCGGCGTGCCTGGCATTTACTTCCACAGTTTGTTTGGTTCGCGCGGATGGCTGGATGGCGTAAAACAGACGGGACGCAACCGCACGATCAACCGCGAGAAGTGCGATCTGCGATTCCTGCAACGCGAACTTGCAGACTCAAAATCATTACGTGCGCGCCTCTTTGCGCGATACCGTGAATTGCTTTCTGCTCGCAGAAGTTCTCCTGCGTTCAATCCGCATGGCAGGCAAAAGATATTGGATTTGCATCCTTCGGTGTTTGCGCTTGAACGAATCTCGTCGGATGGAACATCAGGCGCGTTATGTTTTCACAACGTCAGCGCGCAAAAAATTACTTTCCCCACTTCTTATGAGTCAGTGACAGATCTTTTCACAGCTCAACCTTTACAGATTTCACAAATCTCCCTCGACCCTTATCAAACTTTATGGATGAAACTATGACAGACACTTTACATCATATCGGCTTTGTTTCCACTCGCTTCGCAGGGACGGATGGCGTCTCGCTCGAAACAGAAAAATGGGCAACTATATTGGGGCGGCTGGGACACAGATGCTTTTACTTTGCAGGTGAATGTGACCGCCCTGCTGAGCAAAGTCAAATTGTGCCTGAGGCGTTTTATCGTCATCCCGAAATCGATGCAATTAATCGAGATGCGTTTTCAGGAAGTTGGACAGTGACAAAAGAAGCGCGCGCCGCCCACCCCGAGATTGCCGCGTTGTACAAGGATTCCTTCTCCATCTATATACGCCCGCCGGCAATGACTCGCCGCGTGAATGAACTTAAGCGGTATTTCAAAGAGCAGTTATACGAATTCGCGCATCGCTTCGATTTGGAAATTCTCATCATCGAGAACGCTGTGACGATTCCCCTCAACCTGCCGCTTGGTCTGGCGCTCACGGAATTTATCGCGGAGACAGGTTTCCCCACCATCGCGCATCATCATGATTTTCATTGGGAGCGCCAGCGCTTTCAAGTCAATTGCGTGGGAGATTATCTTGCAACGGCATTCCCGCCCAACCTGCCATCGATTAGACATGTGGTCATCAACTCGATCCAGGCCCAGCAGATCGCTTCGCGTTATGGCGCGACCTCGCGCGTGATCCCCAATGTGATGGACTTCGACTCCCCGCCACTTGGTCCCGACTCCTACACCCAAAGCGTCCGCGCGGACTTTGGCATTCAATCTGGCGAATACTTTTTCCTGCAACCCACGCGCGTGATCCAGCGCAAAGGCATTGAACATGCTGTGGAGCTGGTACGCCGCCTCGAACTCCCTGCCAAACTTGTGATCTCGCATGCCTCAGGCGATGAAGGCTCAGATTACGAGCAACGTGTGCGCGAATACGCTCACCTGCTTGACGTTTTCGTCCGCTTTGAATCCGATCAGGTGCAGGATGAACGTGGTTATACAAAAGATGGCAAAAAGATTTACAGACTCGGCGATATATATCCTCATGCTGACCTTGTTACCTATCCTTCGAGCATTGAAGGGTTTGGCAACGCCTTTCTTGAAGCCGTGTATTACCACCGCCCGATTTTGGTAAATAACTATTCCATTTATGAAGTGGATATCAAACCTAAAGGTTTTCGCGCAGTCTGGTTTGATGGTTTTATCAGCAAAGATACGATCAAGATGGTATGCGAGATTTTACAAAATCCCGCGCAGGCGCAGGAATGGGCGGAAGAGAATTATCAACTTGCAAAACGATATTTCTCCTTCACAGTTTTGGAGCGCCGCTTGCAATCCATTCTCGCAGATTGTTTGGGGGGACAAATATGAACATTGCCATTCTGCATTACTCGGTGCCACCCATTGTCGGCGGCGTGGAAGGTGTGATCGCGCATCATGCACGCCTGATGGCCGCGGACGGAATGTCCGTCCGCTTGATTGCGGCGCGCGGCGAATCGTTGGGGGAAAAGATTTCGCTCACTTCAATTCCGCTCGCTGATTCGCAACATCCACGCGTGCTGATGGTAAAAGAGCAATTGGATCGCGGCGATGTGACTGACGATTTTGGCCTGCTGTGCAATGATTTAACTTCTCAATTACAGGTTGCCTTATCAGGTGTGGATATTTTGATCGCACACAATGTCTGCTCGCTGAACAAGAACCTTGCCCTTACTGCCGCGTTGCATACATTGCACACTGCAAAAAAACTTCCGCGTCTGATCATGTGGCATCACGATCTCGCGTGGACTACGCCACGTTACATCCCTGAACTTCACGATGGTTATCCCTGGGATCTATTACGCACGGATTGGGGTGGGACCTTGCATGTCGTCGTCTCAGAGCTGCGCCGCAGAGAATTGGCGGAATTGATGAAACTTGACCATGCGTCCATACGCGTAATTCCCAACGGCGTGGACACGACGCGCTTTTATAAACTTGAATCGCAAACTCAAACGTTTCTTGAGCAGACGCGCGTGATGGATGCCGCGCCCATTTTGCTCCTGCCTGTGCGGGTGACGCCGCGCAAGAATATCGAGCTGGCTTTGCATACGCTGGCGGAATTACACAAACACTTTCAACAAGCCGCGCTCGTAGTCACTGGTCCGTTGGGGCCTCACAATGCAAGCAACCAGGAATACTTTGACTCGCTCCTACAGCTTCGCACACAGTTGAGCCTGCAGGGATCGGCACATTTCCTGGCTGAACTGTCGGATTCTTATTTACCCGATGAAGTGATCGCGGATTTCTACCGTATATCAGATGCATTGATATTACCCAGTCGCGAGGAGGGATTCGGTATCCCGTTGATCGAAGCCGCGTTCAGCCACCTACCCGTGTTTTGCGCGGACATCCCTCCCCTGCGCGAGTTGGGAATGGGCGACACGACCTTCTTTTCACCCGATGCAGACCCCGCCGCCCTCGCGGGCTTGATCGCGGATCACTTTCAAGCCGCCGCCCCGGCGCGGCTCGCCCTGCGCGCCCGTGCCGCCTTCCGTTGGGAGGCGATCTTTAATCAACACATCGCACCCATGTTGAAATAGTTTCCGCTCTTTCGGGGGCTAAGCCCTCGAAAGAGCGTGGAAGTGAAAGGACGAGTCTCATGCAAAAACATTCTGTATTTACGCCCATTCACACCATACTAATTCCTTTTGTGCATGAGGGACCTGGCGCGCAAGTGCTGGAAGTGGCGCGCCATTTGGATGCAGAGATAATCCTGGTGGGCGTGGTGATAGTCCCATCTGAACAGTCACTTAGTGTGGGTGCGGTTGCCGCGCGCGCCTTGCGCAAGCAATTACGCCATTATGGAAAGGATGAACGCATTACAGGAAAGGCGCAGATCATTGTCTCGCATCAACCCTGGATGGAACTGGCAAGTTTTTTGCAGGATGAAAAGCCTGACCTGCTCTGCCTGGAATGGGATTCGCATTTCCATGCCTTGGGTGTGACTGCGAGTGACGTGTTGACGCGCCCTCCGTGTAATGTGGCTCTGGTGCGCGGCAAATTGCCGAACAAGCCGAAACAGGTGCTCGTCCCGGTGAGAGGCGGTCCTCACGCAGAGTTGGCGTTACGCGTGGGTCTGGGCCTGCATGCAAAAGGCGTAACCGCTCTGCATCTGCGCCGCACGGACGACCCGGAGGCGGGGAGCGACGCACCCTTCAAAGGCCTCGACCGCGTCCTGAAGCAAATGCCCGAGGTGCAGAAGCAGTTCACAGTCACGGATGACGCGGCGCAGTTTATCCTGGAAAACGCCCAACGCGCGGACGTCATTGTTCTCGGGACGACATCCCAGCCCGCCGCTAGTTCGGCCTCCCTCGGACCCTTCGCCGACCGTATCCTGCGCGAGGCACCCGGCGCGGTCATCGCAGTAAAAAGCGGACGCCCATTACCTCAGGCAAATTATGATGAAAGCGCGGGCGTGCAAGCCATATCCATTCTTGTGGATAAATGGTTCGCGGAGAATACATTTCATGCAGATGAATTCAAACAACTGGATGAGATTGTCGCGCTTAAGCGTGAACAGGGAGTGACTATCAGCCTTGCTTTACCCGCGCTCAATGAACAGGAGACGGTGGGCAAAATCATTGACGTCATTAAAAAGGAATTGATTGACAAAGCGCCGCTGCTGGACGAGATCGTGTTGATCGATTCCAATTCAACCGATTCCACGCGTGAAATTGCCGCACAGGCGGACGTGCCTGTTTACATTCACCAGCATTTGTTGGAACGATTGGGCGCGCGCGACGGTAAAGGCGAAGCCCTGTGGAAAAGCCTGCTCGTTACACGCGGGGATATCATTATGTGGATTGACACCGACATCGTCAACATCCATCCACGCTTTGTGTATGGCATTCTCGGACCATTGCTGATCAACCCACAGGTGCAATTTGTGAAAGGCTTTTATCGCCGGCCGCTGAAAGTGGGTCAGAAGATGCAGGCAGGCGGCGGCGGGCGCGTGACCGAGTTGACGGCGCGCCCTCTGCTGAATCTTTTTTATCCCGAACTCTCTGGCGTGGTGCAACCGCTCTCCGGCGAATATGCGGGCAGACGTGAGGCCTTGGAGAAAGTGCCTTTCTTTTCAGGATATGGTGTGGAGACTGGTATGTTGATCGATATCTATGAAAAGTACGGTTTGCAGGCCATCGCGCAAGTGGACTTGTTGGAACGCATTCATCACAACCAGCATTTGGAGGCATTGAGCAAAATGTCTTTTGCCATTATCCAAACGGTAATGCGCAAACTGGAGAGTCGCTTTGGGCGCGCAGTGTTGGAGGATGTGAACAGGTCCATGAAGTTGATTCGTTATAACAACAAAGGATATTTTCTCGAAGTCGAAGAGATTGCCGAGCGCGACCGTCCACCCATGATCGAACTGCCCGAATATCGTGAACGGCTTCGGCTGTTATCCCACAGTTGATGGAAAGTTCGGCCCTCTCATTCTGCGCGGGCATAATGAGAGGTAGGTTTTTGAGTATACTAAACACGCAAGGAGACGAAATGGATATGCTGGTGGCTTGTACAATTGCAAGTATCCTGTATACTATTCCTTATAATTGGTCCTAGTCAGTTACTGGAGGCTGTTATGGATACTCCTTCAATAAAATTATTAATGCTTGCGGTCGTGCAGGAGCAGGACCTGGATACAGCGAACCGCGCACTCGAGCAACTGGGCCTGCCTGTTGTGTTTTTTTCCAGTGCGGGCGGGTTCCTTGGGCGTCGTAACGTTACGCTGTTGATCGGATTGCGTGAGGGAACAGAAGGGAGTGCGCTCAAGGCTTTGGAAGAATCGTGCCGCCAGCGCATCGAGTATCTCACCCTTCCATTGGAAGGTTCGCCTCTCCCCATGCCCGCGCCTGTTCCCGTTACCGTGGGCGGCGCGACCGTTTTCGGGTTACCCGTTGAACGTTTCGAAGAGCTCTAGCCAGGAGTGTGCCTCATGAAAATGATCATTCTCATCGTCAAAGACCACGACTCAGATGGAATCACGCAGGCGCTCACGGCTGAAAAATATCGCGTGACGCGCGTGGCATCCACCGGCGGATTCCTGCGGAGCGGGGTGGTAACCCTTCTGCTTGGCGTGAGGGACGAGCGCGTCGAGTCTGCCCTGGATCTGATCCGTAAAAAACTAACTCCTCTGCCATCAGGCGAAAGACGCGCGACGCTTTTCGTTGTTCCGGTTGAAATATTCGAACAGGTGTAAAGTCACTCCGCCGGAAACAGCTTCTATCATCAACGAACACCTTGCGGGACATCTTACCAACAGAGGGAAGGGACTTTTTTGGCATTTGCGCGTCTTATTCGCTGAATATCTTTTCATCTCAAAGAGTGCCGCACGCATGTCCGACATGCGACACTCAACAAGAATTTGATTTTTGCCCGTATTTTCCTGCAAAAGTTTAATGATTTATGCAACAAGCGGTAGAGGACCAAATTGTGAATTCAGCTCGTAAGTGCAACAACTGAATGATAAAACACTTCAAAAGGTGTTTTGAAACGCAGGGTTTTTCGTGGTCTGAAATTGAGTCTTGTCATAACCTGTTCAAGCTCTTTCTTGGAAACGGATCGGAAGTCAGATTTCTTTGGGAAATATTGTCGGAGCAAACCATTCGTGTTTTCATTGGTGCCGCGTTCCCAGGGAGCATAGGGATGTGCGAAGTAAAATTTGAGTTCAAGTATTTGAGCGATTTGTTCGTGGTCAGCAAACTCTTTACCATGATCGGAAGTCAAGGTCCGCACTTTATTCTTGACCGGTAATAACATGCGACAGACCTGCTTCCGCACGGCTTGTGAGGTTCGCCGTTTCACCTTGCTCACCACGGTGAAACGGGACTTGCGCTCGGTGAGCGTCACGATGCCGCTGCCCGCCCGGAGGGGGTCGAGGAGATATGATGAGGCGTTCTGGAAGGAGTTGCTGAAAGGAAATGCGAGGAGAAGCAAAGAAGAGAATTCGAAGGAGTTGGGATTATAAGCGAATACCATGAAAATCGAACACCTTAGTTTCGATTTTCATGGTATTATTTAGGTATGATTAAGCGTGCTTCCATCCTTTCAACGATAAAAACAGCACTTGGACGTAGTCGTATCGTAGCCCTCATTGGACCGCGTCAGAGTGGAAAAACCACACTGGCTCGCCAGTTTGTCCGCCCGGACTCGGTCAACTATTTTGATCTGGAAGACCCTGTCAGTCTGGCAAGATTGGAGCAACCTCTTACGGCCTTGCGGGACTTACACGATGTTGTGGTTATTGATGAAATCCAGCGCCGCCCGGATTTGTTTCCCATTCTGCGCGTGCTGGCAGACCGCGAGCATCTTCCTGCACGATTCCTGATCCTGGGCAGTGCTTCACCTGAACTCATACGTTCATCTTCAGAGTCACTGGCGGGACGGGTGGAAACAATTTCCATCAGTGGTTTTAGTCTCGCAGAAATTGGCATTGACTCGCTTCAGCAGCATTGGCTGCGCGGCGGGTTCCCGCTTTCATTTCTCGCGGAAAACGATTCCAATAGTTTCGCGTGGCGTAAAAATTTTGTCCAGACTTTTGTGGAACGCGATCTGCCGCGCTGGGGTGTGCAGATTCCCGCCGGAAACCTGCTTCGTTTCTGGACGATGATATCTCATTATCATGGACAGGTATGGAATGCTGCCGAGCCTGCGCGTTCCTTGGGAGTTAGCGAGCCAACTGTGCGCCGTTATCTGGATATTCTTCAAGATGTCTTCATGGTGCGCATCCTGCGACCCTGGCATGCCAACCTGAAAAAGCGTCAGGTGAAAGCGCCGAAAATTTTCTTCCGTGATAGCGGACTTTTGCATTATCTGTTGGGGATTCGCACTCCCCATGATTTGCAGACACACCCGAAAAGCGGCGCGTCGTGGGAGGGATATGTAATTGAAGAGGTGATCAAATCGATCGTACCTGACGAGACCTATTTTTGGGGGACCCATAATGGCGCAGAGATTGACCTGCTCCTGCTCAAAAATGGACGCCGCCTGGGCGTGGAATGTAAACGCGTGGATGCGCCGCGCCTGACCCCGTCCATGCGAAATGCTCTTGAAGACCTTCAACTGGATCAATTAGTAGTTATTTATCCGGGCGATCGGTCATACCCCTTGATTGAAAAGGTTACTGCTGTTCCTGTCTCCAGTTTAGGAACTGATATGCCTTCTGGGATCTTTGAATAAGTTCAATGCCTGATTGTTCTTTCAGCGAACTGTTGGGCTCGGGACTCCCGATGCCGCTGCCTGCCGAGGGGGTCGAGACGGTATGATGAGGCGTTCTGGAAGGAGTTGCTGCGAGGAGGCAAGAGGAGCAGAGAGGAGAATTTGAAGGAGTTGGGGTTCTAAAGTAAATTGTATGGTAGTGGTCAAGTCGAAGTGATTTATAGTATAGTTTGAATATGATAGCAAAACTTGTTGTTTACACATGTCGAAATTGCGATAGTCGAAACATAGTGA
>Ga0209321_10002469_pt1 | contig 12443 bp, 15 predicted proteins | sample Rifsed16ft4_FD_184012 | JGI IMG/M metagenome (GOLD analysis project Ga0209321, IMG submission 184012) | Soil microbial communities from Rifle, Colorado, USA - sediment 16ft 4 - CSP-I_5_4 (version 2) | ecosystem: Environmental > Terrestrial > Deep subsurface > Rock core/Sediment | place: Rifle... | reverse complement strand
TCCCTTCGAGGGATGCCCGTGACATACCATGAGGAGGCCCGTATCGTCGCGATCGGGACTCCGCCGAAGCCCCGGCGTGGGGGCGTCCTCGTCGTGACCGCGGGCACCTCGGACATCCCGGTCGCGGAGGAGGCGGCCGTCACCGCGGAGCACATGGGGTGCAAGGTGACCCGCCTCTACGACGTTGGTGTGGCGGGGGTGCACCGTGTCCTCGACCGCCGCGACCTGTTGCGGAAGGCGAAGGTGATCATCGTCGTCGCGGGCATGGAGGGCGCCCTTCCGAGCGTGGTCGCGGGCCTCGTCGATGTGCCCGTGATCGCCGTGCCGACGTCCGTGGGATACGGCGCGTCCTTCGATGGGCTCGCGGCCCTCCTGGGCATGATGAACTCCTGCGCGCCCGGCGTCGCCGTCGTGAACATCGACAACGGGTTCGGCGCGGGGTACCTTGCGGGCCGGATTACCTGAGTCGTTCCGGGTCTAGAGGCCCGTCAGCCCGAGGAACATGCCGCTCAGGTACAGCGCGCCCACGAGGACGAGGATCCCAATCCACGCGAACTTGTTCCATGCCCACACCTTCGCCCCGTCGAGCGGGAGGATGGGGATCATGTTGAATCCCGCGAGGACCGTGTTTATGAGCCACGCGTTCACGAAGAGGATTGTCACGAACAACGCGACGAAGTCCGACAGGGACGCGGTCCGCGAGATCGTCGTGGCGGCGAGCACGAAGCCCGTCCCGATCAGCAGATTCGACATGGGCCCGGCCGCGCTGATCCGCCCGTTCTGCTCCCGCGAGACGACGCCGGACACCAGGGTCGCGCCGGGCGCGGCGATGATGAACCCGAACATCGCGAAGACGAAAGCGAGGGCGAGGCCTCGGAGGTCGTACCGGAACTCCGCCCAGTTGCCGTATCGCTGGGCGATGATCTTGTGCGCGATCTCGTGCAACCCGACGCCCGTGGCAACGGCGACGAGCGCGGCGATGAACGTCAGCCCGGCCAAGGCGCCCAGGTCGCTCGGCGTGACGCGGACGGCCCGGAATCCAATCACCTGCGCGACCGTCAGGGCCGCGCTCAACGCGAGGATCGCGACGAGGAGCTGGAACAGCTCCGTGCGGCTGAAGTGGACCCCCGGCTTCGGCCCCGTCCGCGTCGGATAAATGTAGATGGGAGGCGGCGCGTAGTCCGAATAGGGCGCTCGCATTGGGGACCCCGCATGGCCCGACCATATTTAGGATTGTGGATTCCGTATCAGGCGAACCGGGCGCCGCAGTTCTCGCATTCCTCCGCGGTGCTCTCCAGTCGGAGGTCGCAGAGAGGGCATCGGTACCGACCGCCTTCCGCCTTCTTCATCACCTGCGCGCGGATCAGGCGGGCGCTGATCTCCCGGAATCGCTTCGGGTCGACCTCCAGGAGCCGCTCCAGCGGCACGACGTCGAAGCCTTTCGCCCTCCACGCCACGAGCTGGTGCTGGCATTCCTCCCGCAGGAGGTCCTCCTCGCTCAGGCCGCCGAACGCCTGCAGCAGGTCCCGCCGGATGTCCTCTGGCATCCCCTGGAAGTCCTCGTCTGCCGCGAGGTCGATGATCTCGCCGGTCAGCTCCTGCAGCTTCTGCTCGACCACGGCCGGGTCGAGTTCGAGGTCCGGCGAGGAGCCGCATGCGGCACACCGGACCGCGTCGGCAAGCCACGCGGCCCCACACATCGGACAGCGCGCGCCGGTCGTGTCGTGGTTCGGCCGGGGCGCGAGGTCCGCGAGCATCGCCTTCCGGGCGATCGTGTGGTGCAGGCCCTGGCGGACCGCGCTCTCCGGGAGCGCCAAACGGACGATGTCCGAGAAGTCCCGGAATCCGTGGGCAACGAGGATCTTCGCGCGGGATTCCGTGATCCCGGGTACCGCGGTCAGGGCGCGAATCGCCTCGTGGTCCCCCGGCGTCGGAGGCGCATCGATTGACGCGCCGCAGGCGTCGCAGGCGGCAATCCAGCCGTCGAACGTTTTTCCGCACCTCGGACACACGGCCCGGTCCGGCCGGAGGATCGTGTTGCAGCGCTGGCAGATCGCCTGGTCCGTGCGGAAGCCGCATACGAAGCAGCGGGCCGCGGTGATACAGCCGCGAGGGTCGGCTTAAGCGCCGCGTCCCGATTATCTCGCCCCGAAACGCCCCGGAGTAGTTTCGGCCCCCTCTCCGGGGAAGCCCTTCATAGGGCCGGCCCCTCGGGAGAGCCCACCTTGTCATCCTCGGGAGTCGAGGCACTCGAGTCCCCGGAGGCGTTGCGCCGATCCCCTGTCGTGCTCGCCTGGCCGTTCGAATCGATTCGCCGAGGGCAGGTCGAGTTCCTCGAAGACGCCCGGCATGCGATGGCCGAGGGCCGGCATCTCCTGGCCCACGCGCCGACGGGGATCGGGAAGACGGCCGTGGCCCTCGTGGCCTCCCTCGAACATGCGATCAACGAAGGGAGGCTCGTCCTCTTCCTCACGTCGAGGCAGAGTCAGCACCGGATCGCGATCGAGACGGTGAAGCGACTCGAGGCGAAAGGCGCCCGCGTGTCCGCGGCCGACCTAATCGCGAAGCAGTCGATGTGCCTACAGGAGGACGCACCGACGTTCGGCCGCGCGTTCCACGAGTTCTGCGACCTCAAGGTGAAGTCCCGCACCTGCTCGTTCTTCACGCGGGACAACTCCGCCGTCGTCGCGGCGGTCCTCCAGCGGACGCTGCACGTCCAGGAGCTCATCCAAGCGAGCGCCGCCTGCCGCGTGTGCCCGCACAAAGTCGCGATGGACGCCGCCTCGCGCGCGCATGTCGTCGTGTGCGATTACAACTACGTGTTCAGTGACATCCTCGAGCGGTTCCTCCCCCGCCTGGGCCGATCCTTGGAGGACATCGTCCTCATAGTCGACGAGGCCCACAACCTCCCGGACCGCATCCGCGCGCACCTGTGCGGCGATCTCTCCGTGCCGGACGTCCTCCAAGCCGCGAGGGAGGCGCGGTCGGTCGACGGCGAGGTGGCCCATCAACTCGTCGGCGTCGCGCGGTCGATGGAGCGGTACCTCATGGTCCTCCGGACGGAACGCGTCGCGCGCCAGGAGGAGTTCCTAGAGGTCGTCGAGGCGGGGCTCCGGAACGGGCTCGGTCGGACGATCGGGTACACGGACCTCGTCGAGATGGTCGGCTTTGCGGCGGAGGAATCGGCGCGCCGCGGCCTCCCGAGCCAACTTCCCGCGGTTGCGGAGTTCCTCGCGCGGTGGCGGGACGCGACGGAGGGAATCCTGCGCCTGGTGGTGCCGGGATCCGAAGGGAAGTTCGCGTTCCGCCTGATGGATCCGAGCGTCCTGAGCCGCCGCGTCTTCGAGCGGGTCCACTCGAGCATCCTGATGTCCGGCACCCTGTTCCCCGCGGAAATGTACGCGGACCTCCTTGGCATCGGGCCTTCGCGGCGAGTCATCCGGACGTACAAGTCGCCGTTCCCGCGCTCGAACCGTCTCCTGCTCGTCCATCCCCGCATCACGACGCTCTACGCGAAGCGGACGGCGGAGATGCACGACCTCGTCTCCTATGAAATCGCGGCGATCGTCGCAGCGGTCGACGGCAACGTGGCCGTGTTCTTCCCGTCGTACGAACTCATGTCGGAGGCTCTCGGGCGGATCCGTACCGCGCGCGTGAGCAAGAAGCTCCTCGTCGAGCGGCCGGATTGGACGAAGACGAAGCGCGACGGGGCTCTCGAAGCCCTGCGCGTCGCCCGCGCGGAGGGAGGCGCGTTGTTGCTCGGCGTCCAGGGTGGCTCCCTGAGCGAGGGCGTCGACTACGAGGACAACCTCCTTGCCGCGGTGGTCGTCGTCGGGTTGCCGCTGAGTCCGCCGAACGTGGAGGTCGAAGCCCTCAAGGACTACTACGCCCGGAAGTTCGGGTTCGCGAAGGGCTACGACTACGCGTACGTATATCCGGCGGTCAACAAGGTGCTCCAAGCCGCCGGCCGGCCGATCCGTAGCGAGAGGGATCGCGCGGCGATCGTCCTCCTGGAAGGCCGCCTGCTCGAGCCCCGATACACGCGGTGCCTCCCGCCCGAGTTCGAGCCGAGGACGAGTTCCGCGCCCGCCGATGAAGTGCACCGCTTCCTCGGCCGCCCCGCTTCGCCGAGCGGCTGAGGCCGACAAGGTTTTCTCATCCCCGCGGCATCGCACGTCCGTGCTCCTGAAGCGCGGGGCGGAGGCGGAGCTGCGGAAGACAGAATTCCTCGGCCGAGCGGCGGTCGAGAAGGTTCGCGTGCCGAAGGCCTACCGCCTTGGCGCGCTGGACGAGGACCTGCGTCGTTCGCGCATCCGCACGGAAGCGAAGCTCATGGCCGAGGCGCGCTCTGCCGGCGTGACTGTCCCTATTCTTTACGACATCGATCTCTTCGAGAACAAGATCGTGATGGAGTTCATCGACGGCCCGACCGCCAAGGAAATCCTCGAAGCCGGAGGCGACCGAGCGATCCAGGTCGCACGCCAGGTCGGTGAGATCGTCGGCCGTCTGCATCGGGCGGGGATCGTCCACGGAGATCTCACGACCTCGAACATGATCTTCCGGGACGGTCGGGTCGTGATGATCGACTTCAGCCTCGGCGGGAAGGATGATGGCACGGAGGCGCGCGGGGTCGACCTCCATCTGCTCCGAGAGGCCCTCACGAGCGCTCACCAGAGGGCGACGACGTACTACCGCGAGGTCCTCCGGGGCTATCGCAAGGTCATGGGGAAGGCGGCCGACGCGGTCATCGCGAAGGTGAAGGAGATCGAGTCGCGGGGACGGTACACATGATCGCGTTCGTCACGACGAACGAAGGGAAGTTCCGAGAGGTCTCCGTGAAACTCCTCGAGGCCGGCATCAAGCTCGTCCGCGAGGATCGAACGTATCCGGAGATCCAGGCGGACCGGCCCGAGAAGGTCGTTCGATTCGCCGCGACGGTTCTAGACGACCAGATCCCCGGAGAGTACCTGATCGACGATTCCGGACTGTTCATCGACCACTTTGGCGGATTCCCGGGCGTGTACTCGTCGTACGTGTACAAGCGCCTCGGCTGCGCGGGCGTCCTGAAGCTCATGGAGGGCGTGCGGGACCGCGGGGCCATGTTCGAGACCGTCTTCCTCCTCCGTCGGGGCGGCGACCACGAGGTCTTCCACGGACAGTGCCGCGGGACGATTGCGGATGCAGAACGCGGGAAGGGAGGCTTCGGCTTCGATCCGATCTTCGTCCCGGTGGGCCACCCGAAGACGTTCGCGGAGATGACCGTCACGGAGAAGAACGCGATCTCACACCGCGCCCGCGCGGTCGATGCCCTCGTCGCCTACCTGCGTGAATCGAAGGAACCTTGATTACGTCGGCGCGAGTTGGGCGCGGCGAGGACTGTGGCCCGACCGCGGATCGTGATCACGGGAGGCGCAGGGTTCATTGGGAGCCACTTGGCGGACGTCCTCGTGCGCGAGGCGAACGTCGTCCTCGTGGACCACATGAAGTCCGGGAAGCGGGAGAACATCGCGGATGCCCTGCGGGCGGGGGCCATCCTCGTTCGGCGGGATGTCCTGAGGGCGGATCTGCGCCCGATCCTCCGACGCGCGCAGGCGGTCTATCATCTCGCGGCGAACCCCGATGTGCGCCTGGGTAAGGACGGGACGAAGGCGCACATCGACCAGAACATCCTCGCGACCCATCGCGTCCTCGAGGCCTGTCGCGCCGCGAAGGTGCCGCAGGTCGTCTTCGCGTCCACTTCGACGGTGTACGGCGAAGCGATCGAGGTCCCGACACCGGAAGACTACGCGCCCATGGAGCCGATCTCCTTGTACGGCGCGTCGAAGCTCGCGTGCGAGGCCCTCCTGTCCGCGTATGCGCACTCGTTCGGGATGAACGCGGTCATCTTTCGCATGGCGAACGTCGTCGGCGGCCGCAGCGGCCACGGTGTTGTCGTGGATCTCGTGCGCAAGGTCCTCCGAAACCCGAGGCGGCTCGAGATCCTCGGTTCGGATCCCGGCACCGCGAAGTCGTACGCGCACATCGACGACGTGATCGCGGGCTTCCGGGCGGGCGTTGCCGCGGCGGACGGCGCGGTCGCGGTGTACAACCTCGGGAGCGAGGACGCGATCACCGTTCGCTCGATCGCGGACGCCGTCTGCGAGGAACTCGGCCTGCGGAACGTGCAGTACGCCTGGACGGGCGGGGCCGGCGGCGTCGGCGGATGGGTCGGCGACGTGCGGGTGATGCAGCTCGCCGTGGACCGCCTCAAGGGGACCGGATGGACGCCGCGGCATTCGAGCGAGGCGGCGGTCCGCGCGGCCGCACGCGATGCCGCGTCCCATCTCCGTCGACGCGACTAGAGAACGTATTTATCGCGCGAGCCGGTTGCTCGCCGCGCAGGGGCTGTGGGGTAGCTTGGTCTATCCTTCGGGCTTTGGGACCCCTCAGGGGGCAAGAGAGCCTGCGACGGCAGTTCAAATCTGCCCAGCCCCACTCCTCACGCGGGGATCTTGGGGACGAGCCGAGCCCGCGTAATCCTCCAGGTGCCTGCCGTCCCTTCCCATTTCGGTTCTGCGGAGATGACTTCGACCCGTTGATGGAACGTCGGCCCATCTAGGACGATCGTCTCGAACTCCCCTCCTTCCCCGCAGGGATGGACGCCCTTCGAGTCATGGAGGCGCAGGAGGTCCTCGACGACCTGCGAATCCCAGCGCCGACCGAGCCAACTCTCGTCCAGGCCTTCCGCGGAGACGCTGGAGAAGGCGATCTCGAATCCGGCAGCGAGGTAGTCGTGGACGAGGCGCCTCGGATCGTGTCGCCACAGCGGCGCGAGGACCCTCAGGCCCAGTTCATCCGCCACCCGGTTCACCCGGCTGTGCTGGTAGTCCGACGCAATAGCTCCGACGACGACCCCGTCGACGTCGACGCGTCGGAAGATGCGCCGAAGGGCATCGAGCTCTCCGGCCTCCCCGGCGGACGCGGTCTCCTGCACGAGCGGGAAGCCCATCGCCTCCGCGAGGAGCGGCGTCACGTGTAGGTTCGGCACGTGGAACATCATGGAGTCGCGGTCTTCCGGGACGATCGACAGGAGGTGGGTCACTTCCCACCCGCGTTGCGTCGCGACGTACGCGGCGTACGTCGAGTCCTTCCCACCGGAGAAGAGGACGGCCACGCGCACGCGGCGCAGAAGACCATGGGCCGCTAAAGGCCTGCCGCCCCGAGTTAACCTTAAACAAGGTTAACAATCCGGCATCGGGCTCAGAACTCTTTATGGCCCTGCGGACGATTGTCGCGGCGTGCGGCTCGAAGAACTCACCTCCGAGGAATTCGCCGCGATCGTCCGTGAGGATCCGGTCGTCATCCTCCCCGTCGGCGCGCTCGAGGAGCACGGTCGGCATCTACCGCTCGGCGCGGACATGATGCAGCCGCTGCACGTCCTCGAGGAGCTCGCCCGCCGGACCGGCGCCTACGTCGCGCCGCCCATCCCGTATGGCGTGTGCACGACCACGCGGCCCTTCCCGGGGACGGTCAGCGTCTCCGTCGAGGCGCTCAAGGCGTTCGTGCGGGACGTGCTGGCGGACCTCGTCCGGAACGGCGTGCGCCGCGTGATGATCGTGAGCGGGCACGCGGGGCGGGAGCACATGATGGCGCTCCGCGCCGCGGCCCAGGAGGTCATCGATCGAGGGACGGGCCTGAAAGCCACTGTACTTTCCGACTACGACATCATCTATGCCACGCAAGGAGTCCTGCCGGAGGGCGACGGCCATGCGGGCGCGGGCGAGACCTCGCGGATCCTGACCGCGCGGCCGGAGCTCGTGAAAGGGAGGAGCCCCGCCGGGAGGAACGAGATTCCTCCCTATGCGGTCGTCGACGATCCTCGGAAGTACTGGCCCGGGGTGACGGGCGACCCGGCGAAGGCCTCGAAGGCCTTGGGCGAGACACTCGACCGCCTCGTAATCGAGGAGCTCGGAAAGCTCGTCGACGAACTGCGGCGGAGGGCCTGACGTGGCGAGTCCGGACGAGCAGAAAAGAAGGGCCGCCGAGGCGGCGCTCAAGTACGTGAAGCCCGGGATGGTCTTGGGCCTCGGGACCGGGTCGACGGCCCGCCATTTCCTCGAGGGCGTCGCCCGCCTCGCACACGAGGGCGTGGACCTGAGGGGCGTGCCCACGTCGTTCGCGACCGCGGAAGCGGCGAAGCAGCTCGGGATCCCGCTCACCTCCCTGGAGGAACATCCTCGGCTCGACCTGTGCGTCGACGGAGCCGACGAGGTCGACCCGAAGCTCAATCTGATCAAGGGCCTCGGCGGCGCGCTCTTCCGGGAGAAGATTGTCGCCGCCGCTTCGAAGAGGTTCGTCGTCATCGTGGACGAATCGAAACTCGTGCCGCGCCTCGGCACGCGGGCTCCGGTCCCCGTGGAGGTCCATCCGTTCGGCTGGCGCACCGCGGCCAAGGCCCTGGAGGACCTCGGCGCGAAGGCCGAACTCCGCCGACGGGGCGGCCAAGCCTACCGCACGGACAATGAGAACCACATCCTCGACGCCCGCTTCGGGCCCATGAAGTCGCCCGCGAAGGTGGCGGCGGCGATCGACGCCATCCCGGGGGTGATCGGCCACGGCCTCTTCCTTGGCATGGCGGACGTCGTCCTCGCCGGGACGCCGAAGGGTGTGCGGACCCTGCGGGCTACGCGTAGCCCTTGAGCTTCTTCCGGTTCGCTTCGATCCGGTCGATCTTCGTCTGTTCCTCGCGGTCGATCTGCCCGAGGATTTCGGACCATGGGACGCTCAGCCGGTACGAATGCACAGGCCGTCCCTTGCCCTCCTTCTTGATGTCCCGCTTGTCGACCCACTTCCGCCGCCGCAGCTCCTGCATCGCGATGCTGACCTCCGGCTGCCTCAAGCCCGTGGCCTTCTCGATTTCCACGGAGGTCGTCTCCTCGCGTTTCGAAAGGAATACAAGGGTCTTCGCGATATTCCGCGAAAGGCCGGTCTCAATGAGCAGGTCCACCAGGGTTTCGTCCCGTCGGGATAGGCGGACTTCCCTGCTCATTGTATCTCCCCGCCATTTATTAATATAGCAATATATATTTCTTGCGATTCAACAACCAATGTTTCCGCCCGGACCGCCTGGACCGCGGGCTAACGGCGTGCGATCACCGGTCCCCGCCATCGCCGCGACCGCCGCGCGAAATTCCTCCTGCGTACCCAGCAACCCATAAATACGAGTTCCTCTCTGTATCGCCACTCGGTCGGCCCTCCATGAAACTGCCCCAACGAATCCGCGGTTACTGTCCCTTCTGCAGAAAGCACGTCGAGCTGGAGGTCGAGCGGGTCAAGAACCGCCCGAGGTCCGAGCTCCGTGCCGGCCAGCGTCGTTTCCGACGGGTCACGGCGGGGTACGGAGGCTTCCCCCGCCCCAAGCCGGAGGGCCGCGAGAAACCGACGAAGCGCATCCATCTCCGGTATCGCTGCCGGGAATGCAAGAAGGCCCACCAGCGGCGGGGCATCCGCGCGAAGAAGTTCGAGCTCGTGGAGGTGCACAAGTGATCCCGAAGCCCACGAGCAAGTTCCTCCGGGTCAAGTGCGAGGATTGCGGCAACGAGCAGATCGTCTTCGACCGCGCCGCGAGCACGGTCCTCTGTCAGGTCTGCGGCGCGACGGTCGCGAAGCCGACGGGCGGGAAGGCCGCGATCCGAGGCGAGATCCTGGGGGTCCTCGAGTAGATGGCCGAGCGGACGGAAGCGGCCCGAGGCTACGACTGGCCCGACGAAGGCGAACTCGTCGTGTGTTCTGTGGCCAACGTAAAGAACTTCGGGGCCTTCGTCACCCTGGACGAGTACGAGAGCAAGGAGGGCTTCATCCACATCGCCGAGGTCTCCTCGGGGTGGATCAAGTACATCCGGGACTACGTGCGGGAGGGGCAGAAGGTCGTCACCAAGGTCCTCAAGGTGGACCAGGAGAAGGGCCACATCGACCTCTCGCTGAAGGCGGTCAACGAGCACCAGCGCCGCGAGAAGATCCAGGAGTGGAAGAACGAGCAGAAGGCGGAGAACCTCCTCGGGATCGTCGCGACCCGCCTCGGGAAGACGCCGGCGGAATGTTGGGAGGAGTTCGGGTACGAGCTCCTCGATTCCTTCGGCACGCTGTACCGCGCGTACGAGGAGAGCGTGATGGACGACAGCGCGCTCGAGCAGGAGGGCTTCAAGGGCCCCTGGGTCAAGGTGTTCGTCGAGGTCGCGCGGGAGAACATCGTCCCGCCGCACGTGACGATCGACGGCTACCTCGAGGCGACCGACCCCTGCCCGGACGGCGCCGTCCACTTGCGCGAGGCCCTGACGAAGGCCGCGGCGGAGGGAGACGGCATCAGCGTGAAGGTGCAGTACATCGGCGCGCCGCGATACCGAATCGTCGTCCGCGCGCCGGACTACCGCGTCGCCGAGGAAGAGATCCAGAAGGCGGCGGCGCGCGTGATCAAGGCCCTTACCGCGAAGGGCGGCGAGGCGACGTTCCACCGGAAGGACTGAGACATGCGGTCCGTCATGAAGAAGTGCCGCGCCTGCGGCACGTACAGCCTGAAGGATGCGTGCCCGGCGTGTGGCCAGGCGACCGGGAACCCGATGCCGCCGCGGTACTCCCCGGAGGACCGCTACGGCGTCTATCGACGCAGACTTAAGGCGAGCCGACGAGTTGAGTAGGTGACCCTCATGGAGAACATCGTGATCCGGTACCTCGAGCACCCGAAGCTGGACGACCCGATCTTCATCGAAGGACTTCCGGGCATCGGGAACGTCGGGAAGCTGGCGGCGGAGCACCTCAAGGACGAGCTGAAGGCGGTCAAGTTCGCGGAGATCTTCTCGAAGTACTTCCCGCCGCAGGTCCTCGTTCAGGAGGACGGCCAGGTGAAGCTCGTCAACAACGAGATGCATTACGTGAAGCGCGGGCCCGGCCAGGACCTCGTCCTCTTGACGGGGGACTACCAGGGCCTCACCCCGGAGGGGCAGTACGAGCTGAGCGACTTCATCCTGCGGGAGCTCAAGAAGCTCGGCGTCCGGCGGATCTTCACCCTGGGCGGGTACGGGATGGGGCGCATGGTCACGAAGCCCCGGGTCCTCGGCGCCGCGACGGGGACGGACCTCGTGAAGGAGATGGAGAAGCACGGGGTCGTGTTCAGCCGCGGGGAGCCGGGTGCGGGCATCGTCGGCGCGAGCGGCCTCCTGCTGGGCCTCGGCCGGCTCTACGACATGGGCGCCGTGTGCCTGATGGGCGAGACGTCCGGGTACTTCGTGGACCCGAAGAGCGCCCAGGCCGTCCTCGAAGTCCTGACGAAGTACCTCGGGCTCGAGATCTCGTTCTCGGAGCTGGAGAGCAAGGCGAAGCAGATCGATCAGATCACGTCGAAGCTGAAGGACATCGAGTCCTCGCCGGAAGGCCCGGAGAAGCGCGAGGACCTCGGGTACATCGGCTGACGGCACGCACGAAACTTCTATACGCCCGGCGGGTGCTATTCCCGGCCACAGGGATGGGCGACGACGAGAAGCGCAAGGCCTTTCTCAAGGGCTACGAGGAAGGCCTCAAGGCCGCCTGGCGGGAGATCGGCGCCCTCACGACGCGCGGGTACTCGTCCACGGAACTCAGCGTGATGTCGAAGTCCAAGATGGCCGTCCTGTACCGCGCCGTCGAGGCGATGGAGGCCCGCCTTCTCGAGGAGGAGGGCATCCCCGTCATCGGCGGGGGCGAGATGCCCGCGACGAAGGACATCGGGCGGCGCGGCGTCTACCTGGTCCGCGAGCCGAAGGCGGATCGGATCTTCGAGATGTTCACGGATTTCCTGAAGGCACGGGCCCGCGGCCTGTGCATCACGCGCATCCATCCGGACGACCTGCGTGCCCGGTACCCGCCCCTCGAGGACGCGGGGTTCATCTGGCTATCGAAGTCCGTCGGGAAGAAAGGGGGGCGGATGGCCGTCGCAGAGCCGTCCGCCCTGGTCGACATCGCGTCCGCCATCTCCGACTTCGCCGCGGACGGTGGAAACGGGGCGGTCCTCCTAGAAGGTCTCGAGTACCTGATCTCTCAGAACGGATTCGCGTCCGTGATGCGTTTCCTCCAGAAGGTCAACGAGAAGGTCGTGCTGAACGACTCGTACCTGTTGATCTCCGCGAATCCCGCCGCGATGAAGGAGCAGGAGTACAAACTCCTGGCGAAGGAAGTCGCCGGGGAGATCTGACGCATCAGCGGTCTGGACTCGCGACGTCGTCCGCCGTCGTCCGTTCGACGCGTTGCCCACGCATGAGGGAGACGAGGGTGATCACGGTGACCACCTCGACCGCCTTCGACAGGAGGCCGAGCGGGTCCACTTCCTCCACGGTCCCGATGGGCCACACGGCGACCGTCCTCGTGACGACGTACGCGGCAATCAGGGACGCGGTCAGGCCGAGCCACGCGGGGTCGAGCTCCTGCTTGGTGGA
>Ga0209321_10002467_pt1 | contig 12451 bp, 10 predicted proteins | sample Rifsed16ft4_FD_184012 | JGI IMG/M metagenome (GOLD analysis project Ga0209321, IMG submission 184012) | Soil microbial communities from Rifle, Colorado, USA - sediment 16ft 4 - CSP-I_5_4 (version 2) | ecosystem: Environmental > Terrestrial > Deep subsurface > Rock core/Sediment | place: Rifle... | reverse complement strand
CGACCGCGATGCGCCGGGCCCCGAGGTAGTCGACGAAGGCACGCCCCACCCGCCTCGCGACCTCGGCGTGCAGCTGGGTGGGGTGGATCCCGCGGATGTCGTAGGCCTTGAAGATGCCCGGCTCGATCGGCGGCATGGGCGCACCCCTCATGCGATTCCGAGCATGCGGGAGAAATCCGTGATCGCCGAACCCTCGCCGAGCACGGCGCCGCGGAGGGCGGTCGCCCGGCCCATCCTCACGCCGGGGCCGAGGAGCGCCTCCTCCACGAGGGCCTCCGGTCCCACCTCGACCCCCGGCCACAACACGCTGTCCCGTACCCGGGCCCCCGTGTGGACCCGTACGTCCGCGACCAGCACCGCCTCCGGGCCCACCGTCGCGCCCGCTTCCACGGCGCAGCCCGGCCCCACATAGAACGGCGCTTCGAGGCTCGCCGCGGGGGCCACCCGGGCCGTAGGGTGGACCCAGCCGCCGGCGTGAGGGGCGCCGTCGAGGGAAACGAGGAAGCGGCGGTGGAGAATGTCCCGATGCACCTGAAGGTACTTTTCTGGCGTCCCGATGTCGATCCAGTATCCCCGATGTACGTGGGCGAGGACCTTGTCGCCGCGCGCGAGCAGGTCAGGGAAGAAGCGGCGCTCGATCGAGCAGGGGCCGGTCGGCATCAGCTCCAGGACTCGGGTCTCGAGGATGTAGATCCCGGCGTTGATCGTGTCGGTGGTCACCTGCTCGGGCCGTGGCTTCTCGACGAAGCGCAGGACGCGTCCTCGCTCGTCGACCTCGACGAGGCCGTAGGCGGCGGGGTTGGGGACCGGCGTCAGAACGATCGTCGCCGCCGCCTGCTGCGCCCCGTGCCGGCTGACGACCGCCGCGAGGTCCACGTCCGTCAGCACGTCGCCGTTGAGCACGATTGTGCGACCGTCCAGCAGCGGCTCCGCGTTCTTCACTGCCCCACCCGTGCCCAGCGGCGGGTTCTCAAAGGTGTAGCGGATGTGCAGGCCGAGGGAGGACCCGTCGCCGAAAACCGCTTCCACGCGCTCCGGACGATAGGCGACGGAGAAGATGACCTCACGGACGCCTGCCCGCTCCAGCAGGTCGAGTTGGTGACGCAGCAGGGGGCGATCGACGATGGGAACGACCGGCTTCGGTGCCGACAGGGTGAGGGGCCGCAGGCGCGTGCCCTCCCCCCCGGCGAGGATGACGGCCTTCATGGGCTCCCGTCCGGGGCGACGGGGCGGGGATAATAGCACTCTTCCCCCGCCGGAGGCCGGCGCTTTGACTGCCCTCCGCGGGGTGCACCATAATCCGCGCGTTGAACCTGCCGAACGCCCTCACGCTGCTGCGGATCTTCCTGGTGCCGGTGCTGGTCGCGGTCCTCTTGACGCGAGTCGACGGGCACGTCTTCCTGGGGGCGGGGATCTTCGCCCTCGCGGTGGCGACCGACTACCTCGATGGCTACCTCGCGCGCCGCCGGAACCAGGTCACGCGTCTCGGGATCCTGCTCGACCCGCTCGCGGACAAGCTCCTGATCGCGGCCGCCTTTCTGTCCCTCGTCGAGATGGGACTCGTGCCCGCCTGGGTCGTGATGATCATCCTGGCACGCGAGCTCGCGGTCACCGGCCTGCGGAACGTGGCCGCCGGGCGCGGGGTGCTGATCGGGGCCTCCGCCCTGGGCAAGGCCAAGATGGTGGCGCAGGTCACCTGCGTGCTGCTGCTGCTCCTCTCGCGCCCCTACCCGGTCCTGCGCGCGCCTGCTCTCGGCGCCCTGGTGGTGGTCGTCGCCCTCACCCTGGGCTCGGGGGCGGACTACGCGCGGCGATTCTGGAGGGACGTCCTGCGGCCGGTCACCCCTGACCCTCTTACCGCAGCTCGGCCTGATCCCCGACCATGACCTCGTTGCGGGCGTAGGTGATCTTGGCGGTGGCCGTCCTCTCGCGCACGGACACCACCGTGGCCTCCCCGATCACGTTGCGAGCCGTGGGGACCGTGGGATAGATGACACGGTAGAGGACGAAGACGCTGCCCGGTGCCACCCCGTCCTCGGAGCCCGCATCGAGCGTGAGGAACTGTCCGGCCCCCGCGATCATGGCGTCGTTCTGGAGGTCCACGACGTAGGGATTGACCTTGCCCGAGGGCGGGGTGAGGCGGTCCGCCGGCGCCCGTCGCACGACGAGGGGCACGTTGACTCTCTCGAACGGCTTGAGATAGTCGCCGGCGTGAATGTCGGCGCACGACTCCTCGACCACGGCGGTCGCCGTGTCCTCCAACACGAGGATCACCTTCACCCAGCCCGTGGTCTCGATCTTGGTGCCGATCGTCCGGCTGCTCGCGGGGTGGTGGACAGGGTATGCGACGTGATGGAGGCTGTAGAGATCGCCTGCCTTCACGCCCGCGTTGCTGCCCTTGTTGAGATACACGATGTCCCGCTCGGCGAGAGCCATCTTGTCGCCGCCCTCTTCGGAGCCGAGCAGCACGAGGGACTCGTCCTCACGGTCGCTCAGCACGTACTGGGCGCACTGCAGCGAGGTCTCCTCCGTGACCGGCACCAATGCGGCGGCAGCGCCCGCCTCGCCCGGCTCCGCTCCGGGCACGCCCGGCTCCTCCATCCCCGGCTCGGCGGCCTCGACCCCCTCGGGAGCGCCGATCGGCGGCGCCTCGCCGGCCCTTGCGGCGACGAGGGCCACGCTCGGAAGGACGAGAGGGTCGCCAGGGTAGATCCAGTGGGCGTCCTGGATGTACTTGTTCTGGTCCCAGATCTGCGGCCACAGGTAGGGGTTGCCGAGAAAGCGCCCGGCGAGATCCCAGAGCGTGTCGCCCTTCTCGACGATGTGGTAGGGCGCCCCCTCGGGGATCGAGGTGGGGTAGGACGGGTTTCGCGTCCAGTGTGGCGCCACCGTGGCCGGACCGGTGCGCAAGCCGCTCGCCGGAGCGTCCTGAGAGCGCGCAGCAATGCCCCCCAGGGCGACGACCGCGAGGCCAGCGAGGATGACCTTGGCTTTCACTGTCTTTCCTCCCGGACGGGCCCGGTCTCCGTCCCGCACTCCCCTTCCGCGCACTCCTCCGCGTCGTATTCCTCGAAGAAGCACCCGGGCTGGCGCCACGGTAGCAGGAGAAATGGCCTGAGGTCAAGGGCCTTTTTTGGACGAACCTCAAAGTGACACTTGAGGTCAGGGCTGTGAGGCGGGAGGTGGCGGTTTGGGCGTCTCGACCGCCGGGGGCGGCATCGGAGGGAGGGTACTCTCGAGCTTCCGTGCCTCGTCCACGTACTCGCTGGCCGGGAACTCCTTGAGGAGACGGTCCAGGAGGGGAAGGGCCTCTCCCCCCCGCCCGGCCGCGGCCAGGCACTCCGCGAGTCGGAAGAGGACCTCGTCGATTCGCTCGTAGTCCGGGTACTCGGTCAGGAGACCCTGGTAGCGACCGATCGCGGCGCGGTAGGCCTGGCGAGTCCGCTGGTAGAAAAGGCCCACCTGGAACTCGTGGCGGGCCAACGTCCGGCGGCAGACCCGGATCCTCTCCCGCGCCGTCTCGGCGTAGGAGGACTGGGGGTAGACGTCGAGAAGGCGCTGGTACTCCTCCAGGGCCTGCAACGTCTGGGTCTGGTCGCGATCGGAGCTGTTCCTCTGACGGAAGTAGGCCTCGGCGGCCTGGAACTGGGCGTAATCGGCCTTGGGGTCGGAGGGGAAGAGGGTGAGAAACTCACGGTACTCGGCGACGGCCAGGACGTAGCTGCCGGTGCCCCCTTCCTGCATGTAGGTGTCGGCCAGGGCGAGACGCGACCCGGGCTGATATGTGCTGTTCGGGAAGCCGTCGATGATCCGTCGGAAGTACTGCCGTGCCGCCTCGTAGTCCTTCTTGCCGAGCGCCTTCTGCCCCGCATCCCAGACGATCTTGTCCGAAGCGCTCGAGAGCGCCTTGAGGTCGACCTGGCCCCCGCCGCCGCAGGCGGCGGTCACGGAGAGGAGCGCCGCGGCCAGCGTCCGCCTCAGTGGGGTGAGCGAAGCCATTCCCACTCCCTTTCGAGGCCCTCCTCGAGCGACACCGAGGAGCGGAAGCCGAGATCACGCCGAGCGGCTCCGGTGTCGGCAAAGGTGTCCCGCATGTCCCCCTTCTGAGCCTCCTCGTGTTGGACGCGGAGCCGGAGTCCAGTCACGCGCTCGACCAGGCGGAGCACGTCGTTGATCGCCACACGCTCCCCGCCTCCGACGTTATACACGCAGCCCGGCCGACCCGAAACTGCGGCCGCGCGGGTGGCGCCCACGATGTCGGTGACGTAGGTGAAGTCACGGGTCTGGGCCCCGTCCCCGAAGACGCTGACCGGTGCCCGGTCGCGGGCGGCGGCGAGGAAGCGGTGGAAGGCCATGTCGGGGCGCTGCCGGGGGCCGTAGACCGTGAAATAGCGCAGGCTCACGGTGGGCAGGGCGTGGTTGCGGTGGTACAGGAGCGCGAGGTGCTCCGCCGCGAGCTTGGTGACGCCGTAGGGGGAGACGGGCCGGCACACCGCATCCTCCCGCAGCGGGAGGGTTGGCGCGTCGCCGTAGACCGACGAGGACGAGGCATTGATCAGCCTCGGCACACCCGCCTCCACCGCCGCCTCCAGAAGGCGCTGCGTCGCCAGGACGTTGTGCTCGGTGTAGACGGCGAAGTCGCGGCCCCAGGAGGCCCTCACCCCGGCCTGGGCCGCGAGGTGATAGACCTGGTCGGCGCCTTCGAGCAGGGCCGGCAGTTCGAGGTCCTGCAGACACCCCTCGAGAAGGCGAAAGCGGCCGTTCTCTCGTGCGCGGGCGAGGTTTCTTTCCTTCAGAGGGCGCGGATAGTAGTCAGTGAAGCCGTCGACGCCGACGACGTCGTAGCCGTCGGCGAGCAGGCTCTCGACCAGGTGCGAGCCGATGAAGCCGGCGGCGCCGGTCACGACGACCCTCACTGGTCGGTCTCCGCATAGCGCACGCGGATGCGGGTGCTCGAGACCGCCGTCAACGACACGCCCCGAGGAGCCCGGAAACCGCCGCCTCGGGATCGCCCGTCCCGAAGGCGGCCGCGCCCGCGACGACGATCTCCGCCCCCGCTTCCGCCACCGAGCGGATGTTGGAGGCGTTGATGCCGCCGTCGACCTCGATCTGGGCGCGTAGCCCGCGGGAGCCGATGAGCGTGCGCAGGCGTCGGAGCTTGTCGAGGGTCCCCGGCAGGAAGGTCTGTCCCGCGAAGCCCGGATTCACGGACATCACGAGGACGTAGTCGACCTCGGGCAGGATCTCCTCGATGGCCGCGAGGGGGGTCGAGGGGTTGAGGGCCACTCCGGCGCGCGCGCCGCGGCGGACGAGATGGGCGACCGCCCGCTGCAGGTGGGGCAGCGCCTCGATGTGAAGGCTGACCCAGCCCGCCCCGGCGTCGACGAAGGCGTCGAGGTAACGGTCGGCCTGCTCGATCATGAGGTGGCAGTCGATCGGGAGGCGGGTGGCGCGGCGGAGGGCCTCGACCACCGCCGGGCCCAGGGTCAGGTTCGGGGCGAAGTGACCGTCCATGACGTCCACGTGCACCGCTCCCGCCCCGCCGCGCTCCGCGGCCGCGACCTCCTGCGCGAGGCGGCCGAGATCGGCGGCCAGGATCGAGGGCGCGATGATCACGACTCCGCCTTGCTCACGTCGAGGATCACCGGCGTCCGGCTGCTGATGCGATGACCGGCGGGCGGAGTCTGGCGGATCACGATCCCGGGGGCGACGCCGGGGTAGAGCCGGTAGCGGATGTCGGCGACCTTGAGCCCGGCGACCCGGAGCCCGTAGAGAACGGCCATCGCATCCCGACCGATGAGGTCGGGCATGACGAGGTCGCGCCCGCCCGCTCCGCGGCTGACGAGGAGGGAGGCCCCAACCGCATCCGCTTCCGTATCCCCCGCGGGCGGATGCTGAACGAGCACGGTTCCTTCCGGCGCGAGGTCGTCGACCTCGACGATGCGGGCCACGGACACCCCTGCCTGCTCCAGCGCGACGCGCGCCGCGCGCGCGCTGTCGCCTTCCACCGAAGGGACGACCACGCGGTGGGGGCCGAGGCTGACCCACACCCTCACGCTGCGGTGGGCCTTGAGCGACCCCCCGGGCGGCGGCTCCTGCGAGAGGACGTGCTCCGGGGGCACGGTGGCGTCGTGGCGTCGGCCCTCGACGCGCAGGGACAGACCGCGGCTGGCCGCGAGCGCCCCCGCATCCGGCAGCCTCCGGCCGACCAGCGGCGGCACCGCCACGTTCCGGGAGGAGAGCACGATCCGCATCGTCAGGACCGCGCTCGCCACAAGGGTGGCAGAGAGGGCGACGAGCAGCAAGCCGTTGCGGGCGAGAAGCAGCAGCAGCGATCGCAGCGTCAAGGTGGTTTCGTCCCCGGGCTTCGAGGACAAATCTCAGCCTACCATATCCCTCGATATCGTTCGCGGCTTGTCTCCCCGCGGACGCTGGAGCGGCGCCACGAAGAAGGCGTCGCCGCCGTGGGTCTCGGGGCAGGTGCGGAGGAAGCGGCCGTCGGTGAAGGGACGCGCCCACTCCGGCGGCGTCGCGGGCTCGAACTCGGGATGGTCCTCCAGGAACCGGGCCACGACGGCTTCCGTCTCCTCCTCCTCGTCGGAGCAGGTCGCATAGACGAGCAGCCCGTCCGTCCCCACGAGAGGGGAGAGCGCCTCCAGCAGCCGGGACTGGCGCCGCGAGTGGCGCGCGATGTCCGAGGCCCGGCTCCGCCAGCGCACGTCGGGATGGCGGGCGAGGGTGCCGAGGGCGCTGCAGGGGGCGTCAAGGAGCAAGGCGTCGAACACGGTCGAGAAGGGAGGTCGAGCCGCGTCGGCGACGAGAAGACTGAGGTTGGGTGAGGCCCACCGGCGGCGCAGCTCGGCGAGGGTGCGCAGCCGCGAGGGTGAGGCGTCGGCGGCGACGACCCGCCCGCCCGAGGCTTCGAGCTCGTCGGCGAGCAGGAGCGCCTTGCCTCCGGGCGCGGCGCAGGCGTCGAGGACGAGGCGGGGCCGGGCGGCGAGACGCGCGACGAGCTGCGAGCCCTGGTCCTGGACGTAGATCACGCCCTCCGCAGCGAGCTCCGATACGCGGCCGCCAGTGGCTTCCCACGCGCCGGGCACGCCACGGAAGCGATTGTGTTTCTGGGGATCGAGCGAATCGATACTGATGCCCATGCCCATCACGCCGATCTCGACCAGCTCCTTCGCCATCCGGTCATTGATCAACATGCCGTTGGTCCCGAACACCACCATGAAGCCGAGCGTCACAGCGTGGCGCGCAATGTCGAGGATGTCAGGACGGACGAGCGGTTCGCCGCCCGTGATCACGAGGAGACAGCCCTTGTTGACCTCTGCAATCTGATCGATGAGCTTGTAGCATTCATCGGTCGAGAGTTCGTCGTTCCCGCCGGCGGACTTCGTCGTCGCGTCGAGATAGCAATGGTCGCACTTGAGATTGCAGCGTTTCGTGAGGTTTAGGGCGATGAGATAGGGTTTGAAGTCGTCAACAGTTCGGCCGTCATGCGGCGCAGGAGCAGTGGATGACGGAGTAAAGAACTGCGTCACCTGTTGCTGGATAGAGCCGAACGCGCCAGCAAGAGACGGGGCATTGAAGATTGGAAGAGATTTACCCATGAGTTTTAGGCGCTACGTGTTGAATGTTGAATTATGAATGTTGAATGGGAAATGTGAGCGTCGGGACAGGCCTGTCATTCAACATTGAGAATTCAACATTTAACATTGGCAAAGCTAGGAACTAGCTTTGCCGGTCAGGTTCGAGATCATGTCCTTCAGGTTGCCGGTCTTCATGGCTTCCGCCATGTAGTCCTTGGCTTGTTCGATGCCCTCGTGGGCCACTTCGGCCGTGATGACCAGGACGCCGATCTTATCGGCATGTTTTTCGATAAGGGCACGCGTACACTCGCGCATGAACCCTTCAGGGGCCCGCTCGAGTCGTGATTGAGCCTCCGGCATCCAGGTATAGGGAGAGGCCGGGGCAGGTTCCGCCGCGTGGCCGTTCTCGTTTCCATGATCGTTCTCGTGCGAGGCAGTCGCGCCATTGGTGCCGGTCGTTGCAGCGGCCACGGTAGCCTGTGCTTCAGTCGAGGCGCCGGTTCCCTTATTCGCGAAGATGGGGGTGTAGTCTTCTGAGGCCGCTTCCTGAATCATGGGCGCGGCATACTCCAGCGTGATCGTGGTCATGCCGAGTTTGCGAGCGGTCTTTTCGATTTTGGCCTTGGCGCGTCGACGTTGGAATCCGGCTGGGACTGCACGGATTCCTTCTTTGGCGTCCTTTGTCCATTGCATGGGGACGTCATCGTAGGCCAGGTCAGTTTCGAGGGCTCCTTCAACGTGAGCCGCTGCCTCGAAGATCTTCTTGTCGACCAGTTTGAAACGGTCGCCTCCGGCGGCACAGACGGGGCACTTTACGGGCGTCTCGCCCTTGCCGATGTAGCCGCAGCCGTCGCAGACGAAGTAATCCTGGGTCATCCGGTCCAGGTAGGCTTGAGTGCCTGCACTGACTTTCGGCTTTTCTTCCACGATCTCGGTCATTATGCCGCTGAGCGTCGAGCCCATGAGATCCTGCACCACGGACTCGTCAGCCTGCATCTTGTCGCGGTCGATGCCCGCGGCATCCAAGCTGCCACCCAGTGCGCGCATGGCATCCATCGCGCCCTTGGGAAGGATGTGCCCTATGGCCGCATCAACCACCGTGTTGCTGATGATGGTGTGGCCCTTTTCGATGGCATAGCGGTGGATGGCCGTCTTGGCCACGCCTCTGGCGAATATCGGGATCTTTTCCATCCGGCGGAGGGCTTCTTCCGTCCAGGCGATGGTGTATTCCGCCAGCGTATCGATCGGTGGTATGTACTTCCGGTTCGACACCAGGATATTGCAGGGCGCGGACCGCAAGAGATTTTCCGTGTTGCTGCCGATGTCCATATCCTCGTCGCTGTGCACGCCGATCCGTCCGACGATGAGCAATGCCGGGATATCCTTGCGCACGTATTGAATGATCTTTTCGAAGGCCTTGCCGTCCAGCAGGGTAGTCTTGACGTCGGTTTGCTCGGCCTGAGCGATCTCGCGGCAGATGTCGAGGTGCGACTGGTAGATCTTCGCGAGGCCGCTGTCGATGATTTCTTCGTGTAGTTTTTCCTGCTCTTTAAAGCGAAACACTTTGCCGGCTTCCTCGTTGAGGACACCTGAGATGCTATGAAAGGCGGCATAGTGGAAATAGGGATCGAAGGCCGAGATGGCTTCGACCGGCATGTTGAAGGCCTTGCCCAGTGCCAGGCCGGTCATGAGTCCACCGAAGGAATAGGGGCTACCGTCCACCGCCACCACGATTCTCCCGGCGGTCATGGGCTGGGTCTGCTTGATGATCAGCATGTCCGAATTCCGCACGCGACGAAGCACGCGCTCGGTGTTACTGCCGATCACGCTGTCCTTCACCGCGCCGACACCCAGGGCGCCCATGATCACTAGGTCGTAGGCATTGGTATTGATGTCTTCGGCCAGCACCTTCCAATTCCGGCCTTCGAGCGAGCGACGCTCGATCGGCAGGTTGTTTTCCGCGCATTTCTTATCGACATAGTCGAGGTAGGAGTCGGTGATAATCTGAAGACCACGGGTAATCAGTGAATCGTGAATTTGGCGCTGACGGTCGAGTTCTTTTTCATCGTGGTATTCTTCGGGCAAGCCCGCTTCCATCTGTTTGAAGCGTTTATCATGCATTTTGGCCGCATAGACGTGGCTGCCCACGATCTTCGAGCCGAAGGCTTTAGCGAAATGAACACCGACGTCGACGGCTGTGTTGGAATGGTCGGAGTTATCGACCGGGACATAGATCGTCTTATACATAGAGATGTCTCCTCCAGATGCCCTCCGGGCCAGGGCGAACGAGGGTAATTGTCAAAATTTCCAAATGGTTGACGAACTTCCACAGACTCAAAGAACACGGATGATAGCACCGGCCTGAATTCGAATGCAAGGCGTCGACGGGGGCTGGTGGGACAACACTAGGATGCTGGGGTCACGACGGACTTTTCGCTCGCATCCTTTGCGGAGCGAAGGGATTGTCGGGAACGGAGGATCTCTTCCAGGGACAGGAGGGCATCGCGTCCAGAGTTCCCTTCGATCCCTCGGATCAAACTCTTGTCGGCATAGGGGCCTGATTCTTTTGGGGCTTGGGATAGGGATCCCGTCCACTTCCGTGGGTCCCGGCTTCCCTCTTTCCGTTCCCAGGCCCGGAGGCAGGCCTTGGCGATGAACGAGTTCAGCGGCGCCGGGTTATAGAGGAGCTTTCTGATACTCGTCGGAGTCAACATCAGAGGGTTATAGCCGGCCGAGAGGTATCCCTCTTCTAGTAGCCGTTGTTCCAAATCGGTGTTCGGCTGAATGCCCAAAAAGAACATGAGGGGGAAGACGCGCTCCTCACCGAGGATGGAGGCAACCACCTTGTAGGACTCTACGCTTTGGAGCAAAGACTCCTCGGTTTCTTTTGGACTGTTTAGCGAATAGTTGAGAATGACCTTCCCTTTGAATCCCGCTTCCGCTAGATAGCGACAGCCATCGTACAGCCGCTCAAGCTTGAATCCCATGTGGAGGTTGTTCAACACCTCCTGGGAGCCCGACGTAATGGCGACTTCGAGATCGCCGACGCCGGACCGGACCATGAGCTTTGCCATCTCCGGAGTGATGAGCGATGTCCGAATATAGCCGGACCACTCGATCTCCAACTTTTCGGCGAGAATCCGTTCAAGGATTTCGGTGCATTGGGGATAGGCTTCCTTCCCGGTAATGAACTGTGCATCCGTGAACCAGAAACGCCTGGCACCCCATTGATGGTAGTGCTGAGAGATATCCTTGACGACCATGGAGGGGGGCCGATAGCGCACCCGCTTTCCTTCAATATAAGGGTAGAGACAGAAGGCACAGTCGTAGGGGCAGCCTCGCTTCGACTGGACCCCGATGGATTCACCCGCATATTCTTGATATTGCGGAAAGATCGAAGTCAGGTAGGGCAAGTCGACGGTGAGGGCATCGAGGAGAGCCGGCGCGCCCTGCTGGCCCTTTCGAATGGTTTTTCCCTCCCGGAGGATGTAGCGCTCCTTCTCCAGCGACTGGCCTTCAATGACCTTGAGGATGGCGTCTTCTCCTTCCCCAAGTATCCCGATGGTACCTTCAGGGAGTTTCTGGATAAGCTGATCGGCAAAGGCGGTAAAGGCTCCCCCGCCGATCATGATCTGCGCCTTCGGGAACTCCTTCGCGATCAACCAGGGGTAGGAAAGCGCCGCACGGATATGACTGTAGTAGCGGTAGAGCTGTTGCAGCCCCGCAAACGAGGCGACAATCCGCTTGAGTGGATTGCTCGCAAAGTAGAAGTTAAACGCATGTTCCAGCGAGGAGTCTCCCTCATGCGGGGAAAAGATCTGAATGTCTCGCCAGGAGAAACAGACGAGGTCCGGCTTGAACTCGATGGCGGCATCGCGGACCGCGCTGCTCCGTTGGGCGTCAGGATAGAGGGATAGATCGAGAATACGCTGCCGCACCTCTGGCTTACGCCGATGAATAAAATCAGCGAGATAAGTCACACCGATGGGATAGACCTTCTTGCAAGGGAGAAAAATGTAAAGAATTGAATTCATAGTCTAAAGTCGTCAAGTCTGAAAGTCATAAAGTCGGAAGCCAAGGACGTGATGACTTTCCGACTTTATGGACTTTCCGACCATCATTTGGTGGCGACATGTATCGCCACGATCCCGCCGGTCAGATTGCGATATGTGACCTGACGAAAGCCTGCGTCGAGGAGCATCTGTTTCAATCGCTCCTGATTCGGGAAGTTCCGAATGGAGGCGGGGAGATATTCGTAGACGCCGGTCGTGTCATGCGCCACTTTCGTGCCAATCCAGGGAAGAAGCCGGAACGAATACCAATCGTACAGTGCCCGCAGCCAACCGAAGACGGGTCGGGAAAACTCCAGGCACACAAACCGCCCGCCTGGTTGCAAAATACGGTGAATTTCCGTGACTGCTTGCCGAAGATCGCCGACGTTCCTCATGCAAAATCCCGTGGTTACGGCATGGAAGGTTCCATCGGGAAATCCCAGATGCTCGGCGTTGGCTTCGAGACAGGTGATCCGTTGTCCCAGGCCCCGCCCGGTGACTTTCTTCAGCCCCTCGACGAGCATGGCGTGGTTCAGGTCGGAGGCAATGACGCGACCGTTGGTTCCCATGCGTGGTTCGATCAAGAGCGCGAGATCGGCTGTGCCGGAACCGACGTCGAGTGCCCGGCCTTCTGTAGTGACGGGCACATAGGAGGCAGTAATTTTTTTCCACCGGTAGTGCAGTCCAAAACTCAGGAGCGTGTTGTTGAGGTCGTAAACGCCCGCGATTGCAGTAAACATCCGTTGCACGGCTTGTTCACGGGCTTGGCCCGACCAGGTCGAGACGGCGAGCGGAGCCGCTGGGGAG
>Ga0209321_10002466_pt1 | contig 12452 bp, 12 predicted proteins | sample Rifsed16ft4_FD_184012 | JGI IMG/M metagenome (GOLD analysis project Ga0209321, IMG submission 184012) | Soil microbial communities from Rifle, Colorado, USA - sediment 16ft 4 - CSP-I_5_4 (version 2) | ecosystem: Environmental > Terrestrial > Deep subsurface > Rock core/Sediment | place: Rifle... | reverse complement strand
ATCTGGTATCCGGTCAAGTGGTCGCCCGCGAGGCCGACGGTCTTGCCGAGGAACTCGCGCCCCTTCCGGAAAATGGCGTAGGCGCACTTTCCGATGTCGTCGGAGGCGATGCCGGGAAGCTTCTTGTCGCCCATGGGCAATGTGATGTACAGGTTCCCGTCCGGGCCCTTCTTGGGGCCCATCCCGAAGTAGATCAGGTTCTCCCAGTAGAACGAAGTCAGCAGTAAGGTTGTCGGAACACCGAGTTTCGTAAACGCCCGGTTGGCCTCGCCCTTCCCGTCGAAGTGCGGCACCTTGTAGTTCCCGTGGAGCGTGGGCATGCGGTTGTCGCCGAGCGGAACCCAATTCCGGGTGTCCTCCAGGGTTGACCAGATGGCGTGCTCCACGCCGGTGTTTTTTGCGGCAATGGCCATGTTTTTCGCTTCGGCAACCTCCTTCTCGGGAGAGAAATGCTCCCAGAAGAATGTGACGCAAAATGCCCCATGCGCGCCGTGGAAAACCCTCTTCAGACTTTCCACGTCGCCGATATCTACCCGAACGACTTCGGCGCCCATTTTTTCCAGCTCTTTCGCCTTCACGGATTCCGTGTTTCGCGTCAATGCGCGAACCCGGTAACCGCCGTTCTTGTCCTTCAAGATAGCCCGGCACAGCCCGCCTCCCTGGGCACCGGTGGCACCAACGACAGCGATGATCTTATTGGCCATGAAAATCCTCCTTGTGTCTTCCCTTTCAGGTTCGGTGGGTTGCATCGTCGACGAACGTGCCCCTGCCCTCACCCGTTTCGATCAATTCGGACAGGCAAAGGATTCGTCTCTGCGCGACATCATCGCAATTTCCGTTTCCGCGAGAGTACGGTCGGGTCAGGACCCCGCCAGTCGTCGGAGACACTCATACGAAAGCGGAACCCGCCGGATCTCCGGACATCCAAATACTATGGCGGCAGGAAGGCAACCGGCCTCAGGTAAGGAAGGGCCCGCCCTTCCGGATACGACGGACTTCCGGCGGTCGTCGGGGGGCCGACCGCGGCGGGACGCCATGGACCCTCGACACGGGCGGAGGTGGGATAGTAAACTTTACCCGAAAGGGGGGACCGGATATGGCGAACGCGATCATTCTCGTCAACACGGAGCCGGGAAAGGACCGGAAAGTCGCGCAGGGGCTCAAGAAGATCAAAGGGGTGGAAGGAGTGTTTCTCGTGAGCGGCCTCTACGATCTGGCGGCGACGGTTCGAGCGGGGAGCTCCGAGGAGATCCTCGAGACCGTCTACGACAAGATACGGCCGCTTTCCGGGGTGCGAAGCAGCCACACCATGTTCTGCCTCGAAGCGTGACGGGATACCCCGGGGACCGACCAGCGGCAGGGGTTCGGGCCGCGTGCGCCGTCGCGGCCGCCCTCCTGTTCTTTTTGGCGTGCCTGACCCCCGCGATCTCCCGCGCGGGGGAACCCGTGATCCGGGAATACCCGGTGCCCCCGGGCTCGCACCCCCACGACGTGGCTCCCGCCCCGGACGGGGCGGTCTGGTACACGGCACAGCACCGGGGGGAGCTCGGCCGGCTGGACCCGGAAACGGGTCGGACGCGCCACATCCCCCTGGGTCGCGGCTCCAGCCCGCACGGGGTCATCGTCGGGCCGGACGGCGCCCCGTGGGTCACCGACAGCGGACTCAACGCGATCGTCCGCGTCGATCCCGCAACGGAGAAGGTGCGGGCCTTTCCTCTCCCGGAGGGAAGAGGGTATGCCAATCTCAACACCGCAGCGTTCGACAGCAAAGGAATCCTCTGGTTCACGGGACAGGGCGGGATCTACGGACGCATGGACCCCCGGACGGGAAAGGTCGAGGTGTTCGACGCCCCGAAGGGGCGGGGACCTTACGGGATCGCGACCGCGCCTGACGGCCGGGTCTACTTCGCGTCGCTGGCCGGAAGCTACGTCGGACGGATCGACCCGGCGACCGGGACGGTCGCCGTGCTCTCCCCCCCGACGCGCGACCAGGGGGCGAGGAGGGTCTGGCCCGACTCGAAGGGCCGGATCTGGGTGAGCGAATGGAACGCGGGCCGGCTCGGGATGTACGATCCGTCCTCGGACGGGTGGCGCGAGTGGACCGTCCCCGGGAAAAACCCGATGCCGTACGCCGTCTACGTGGACGGACGGGACAAGGTGTGGATTACCGACTTCGGGGACAACGCCTTCGTCCGCTTCGACCCGGAGAACGAATCGTTCGAGGTCTTCCGCCTGCCGAGCCCCGGGGCGAGTGTGCGCCAGCTCCTGGGACGCCCGGGCGAAGTCTGGGGAGCCGAGTCGGGAACGGACAAGCTGGTCGTGGTGCGGGATCGGCCCATCCGGAAGTGAGCGCGGGTCCGCCGCACGGATGACCTTTTCGCAACGCCGCCGGATCCTCTTGGCGGTCCCGAAGCCGTGACGGTTGATTTTTTCCCGTCTCCGTTGAGTTTCTTGCGGATGGCGTCGCGGATCGTCGACCCCGCATCGATCCGGTGGATAGGCTTCAGCCATTTCGAGTCGGACGAGTGCGGATCGATGAACGAGTGGCGCGTGGCGGAGATGAAGGAGGTTCTGGGCAAGGACGAGTGACCCGGGGCGGTTCCCCGAAGCGTAGGTGGTTCAGCGGACCGCGGGGAGCCCCTCTTCGAGCCACCGCTTGATCCCTCCCTCCAGATGGTAGTAGCTGCGGAACCCGAGCTCCCTCATGATCCCCAGGGCGCTGGCGCTCCGGTTCCCCATCCGGCAGTAGACGAGGTAGGTATTCGTCCTGCCTAGGCCCGCCATCTCCTCCCGTAACCCGGGGGAACGGTAATCGACCAGCACGGCGCCTTCGAGGTGCCCTTGGGCGAACTCTTCCGGCGTGCGGACATCCAGGACCACAAAATCCCGGGTCCCGGCGTTTTCCCGGATCAGCGCCTGCGCATCTTTCGGCCCCACGTCCCGTGCCGTGTCGCCCCCGGCCGTGGCGGCGCCGATCACCACCACGAGAAACGCCAGAGCGGGCAGGGTGAGAAGGAACGTGGGTTTCAGAGTACTCCCGGTGCACACCATAATCGCCCCTCCTCCGGATCGGTTCCCTTTCCGCAATAAGATTCCGGAGATCCCGGCGCGGATTCTCCCTGCCCTTTTCTTTACATAAACTGCGAGCGGCGCCCGTCGGGGTCAGTCGCCGCTCGTCAGCTTCATGCGCTTGTTTGCCACCCGGATTCGATCACGATCCAACCTGTCGCATCTCACTTCTTCTGCGCTCGGAGCTCCTGGACGACTTTCTTTTCGAGGTCGGCCCGATGGGCGAAGCTCTCGAGCGGCGTCACCTTCCAGTTCCAGACCCCCCAGGCCGGAAGCGCACGAACGAATTCGGTCACCTCATCATGCGACTTTGCCGCGACGACGAACGCGCCGGCGCGCGCGCCGACCAGGAGTCCTCCCGCGCGGATCCTGCCATCCTTCGCCAGCTTCTCGAGGGTCGGGATGACGAGTTTGTCAAGCAACTCGATGGCCTGGTCGCGGGTCGTCGGAGCTCCGGCTTCGGTAGCTACGAACTCCACGAGATAGAGCATGTTCTCGCCCTGGGCGGCAACCGAGGGCGGGTTCGCGGCCATGAGCACCGCGGCGATGAGCGCAAGTGCCGGAACTCCCATTAAACGCGCAAAGTTCTGCATCTTCGTTCCTCCTTGGAAGAGTGTGCCTGACCGTTGACTGTTAAGATGGTATGTCGAGGTTGGCGTTTCGCTCTGTCCCCACCTGACATGGGACTGCATTGACCAGCCGGTGGGAGGCAGGACGATCCCATGTTTACCGGGCGACCGGACGCAGCGGGGTAAGTAAATCGACCTGCGCCACAGTCATGTGCGGTTCCGACGCGTCCTGGAGGTCCGTCTACCGGAGGACGCTCTCTTCCCGGGGGCGCCAAGGACCGTTCGAAGAAACGCCGATGCCTCCCCGTAAATCCCCGGGCACTTGGATTCCCGGGGGCCGGCGACATTGAGGATTTCGATACGGTTCCGCCGGATCCACGACCCCACCTCTCCGGGGTCGCCGGCATCGACGAGATCGACTACCAGGATGGGTCTTCCCAGGGCCTTCGCAAAGCGGATCGTCAAGGCCGTCCCTCCGGAGGGCTCGCCCCTCGTGAGGACCAGAGTGCCGCCGGAATCCCGGACGTTCCACTCCGTCCGCTGCGCCGTCTCCCCGGAGGGCGTCTCCGTGAGCGGATACCGGTCTCCGATCCGGCCGTCTTCGGCGTACCGATCCCACGGGCACCATCCGCCACATGGGATCCCTATCTCGATCGCGGCATCCAGCGCGGCCCGGTCCACGCCGGACTGCCCCCCGGAGACGATCTTTCTTAAGCGGTCCGGGCCCACGGACGCTCACCTTCCTCCATCCGGCTTACACGATGAAGACGATAGCAGGCGGGATCGGATTGCAGGGGATCCTTAAGCCGGCTCACCGCACCTCGATCTTCCCCTTCATCCCGTGCTCGGCGTGCCCCTTGACGGTGCAGACGAGCTCGTAGGTCCCCTTCTCCATGGGCACCAGGAACCATTCGATGCCCTTCCCCGGGTACACCTCCACCGCGGAGAAATAGGGCGCCTTGACCTCGCCGTCGGTGCCCTGGATCTTCCTCGTGGCGATGGTCCTGAAAAACCCTTCCGCGACGAAGTAGTGGGCCTCCTTGCCCTCGTTTTTCAGCACCAGCTTGGACGGGATCCCCTCCTTGAGAACGACGGGCGAAGGAGAAAAAGCGTACTCCGTCATCGTGACGGTCACGGTATCCATCTTCGACCAGTCCGCCTTGGCGAGCACCGCGGCCGGGTCCGCCCCATACGCGAAGATCGCGGAAGCACAAAGGAGAGGGAAAGACAGGACAAACGCCGCTCGAACGACCGACTTCATCTCGCACCTCCGGTAGTCATGATCTTGTCTTGAACCATTCGATGACAAAACCCGGAATGATGATTCGCCCGGTCCGCTCCGCTCTCCGGGAAGTCCGAGCATCGGCGGACGGCAAGGTGTACATCTGCAACACGGGGGACTTGGTGGGTTCCCAGTCGAAGATCCAGCGCATCCCCGCCGATTTCCATGCAGGCACTCCGATCGAGGACGTGGCGCCCCTTCCGCGCATCGGCCCACCGCCGGACCGGACCGTGGGCAACCCGGACGGAAGCCAGGATGTGATCGAGTTCGGCAACAATGCCTCCGCACCGAACGCGATGGCTTTCCGCAGCGACTCCTCGCTGTTCGTCTCCGATTCGTTCCGGGGGGCGATCTTTCGGATCGAGAACGCCGACCTGTGCACGGGGAGTTGTTCCGTCTCCACGGTCCAGCATGACGCCCTGCTTGCGACAGCGGGATTTCCCCCCTTTGGTGCAAACGGGATCGCTTTCGACTCTTCGGGCCGTCTCTGGGTCGCCGCAAACCAGGCCGACGAAGTCGTGGTGCTGAACGGGGAGTGGATATAGCGGCACGGCACGGAGACGCTCCCGGTGAGCACGCCGCCGCGCCGACGGATCGGATTCCGATCCTTTCCCGGAAAGGACTTGGCTCGAAATCCTGTCGGGAGGGAACCGTTTGACCCCTTTCTTTTGTTGCGGAAATACCGATCATCGCGCCGTAGATGGAAGGTCAGGGATCCTCGCCGGGTCCTCCGCACCCGACTCCCGCTCCTTCCCGTGGTCGCGGGCGATGAGCATGTAGATGGATGGGACGACGAACAGGGTGAAGAGGGTGCCGATGAACATGCCGCCGACCAGCACCAGGCCGATCGAATTCCGCGCAGCGGCGCCGGGGCCGGTGACCAGGGTCAGCGGGAAATGGCCGCCGATGGTGGCGGCGCTGGTCATGAGGATCGGGCGGAGTCGGGTCATCGCCGCCTGACGCACGGCCGCAATCTTCGGCAGGCCCTGGAGCTGCAGCTTGTTGGCGAATTCGACGATCAGGATGCCGTTCTTGGACACCAGCCCGACCAGGGTCACCAGCCCGACCTGCGAGTAGATGTTGAGGGTGGTGGTCCAGCCGTTGGTCCAGAACGGGACATTCGGGTCGGGCATCTTCAGGAACGTGAAGAGGAGCGCGCCGAACATGGCCAACGGCACCGAACCCGCCAGGATGACGAACGGGTCACGGAAGCTGTTGAATTGGGCCGCCAGCACCAGGAATATCAGGACGATGGCCAGTCCGAAGGCGGGCAGGAACCTGTGCCCTTCGGTACGCAGCTGGCGGGACTCGCCGGTGTAGTCGATGACGTACCCCTTGGGCAGGACCTTCGCCGCTTCGTCCTCCATGAAGCGCAGCGCCTCGTCGAGCGGTCGGACGGCCACGCCGCTGATCTTGACCGCGTTCAGCTGCTGGAAGCGGTTGAGCGAACGGGGCACGACCGATTCGCGCAGGGTGGCCACGGTGCTCAAGGGGATCAGCCTGCCGTTCGGACCGGTAACGTAGACCTCCTTGAGCTGGCCGGGGTTGAGACGGTCCACCCGCTGGATCTGCGGAATGACCTTGTAGCTGCGGCCCGAGATGTCGAAGCGGTTGACGAAGTCGCCGCCGACCAGCCCGCCCAGGTCGCCGCCGATCTGCTCCAGGCTGAGCCCCAGGGAGGCCACCTTGTCCCGGTCGATGACGAATTCGGACTGGGGCTGGTCGATCTTGACGTCGATCAACGGCGGGAAGGCGAACATCCCGCTCTGCATCGCCTTCATCTGCAGGTTTTGGGCGAATTCCAGGATCTGGCCGGTTTCGGCCGTCGAAGCCATCACGAATTCGACCGGGAAATCGCCGCCGCCGGGGAGGGCCGCCGGGGTGACCGGGAAGATCCGGATGCCGGGAACCTTCTGCAGCGCCTGCTGGACACCGGGGAGAATCTCGAAGATGGATCGCTCGCGATCATCCCATGGTTTGGCGACCATGCCCCCGAAACCGGAGTTGGGGAAGGTGATCTGGAAGGTGAAGTCGGTTTCCGGCACCTCGTGGAAGACCCGGTTGACCTCCGCGGCGAAGAGGCTGTTCTGGTCGAGGGTGGAGTTGGCGGACGCGTCGAGGATGCCGAAGATGACCCCCTGGTCCTCCATCGGAGCCAGCTCCTTGGCGGACATGACGAACATCGGCACGGTGACGAGGGATACCGCGATCCAGACCGCGTAGACCGCCGGACGCGCCGACAGGGTGGAATCGAGACGGCGGCCGTAGGCGTTTTTCAGGCGCTCGAGATCGCGGGTGATGCGGCCGGCCAGGCCGCGCTCCCCGGCGCCGGGCTTGAGCAGCCTGGCCGACATGAGCGGCGACAGGGTCAGGGCCACGATCCCGGAGATGGCGACCGCTCCCGCCAGAGTGAAGGCGAACTCCCGGAAGAGCGCGCCGGTCAGCCCCCCCTGCAGACCGATGGGGAGGTAGACCGCCGCCAGGGTGACGGTCATGGCGATGATCGGACCGACCAGTTCGCGGGCGCCGGTGAGGGCCGCTTCGATGGGAGGTTTTCCTTCGCGCAGGTGGCGTTCCACGTTCTCCACCACCACGATGGCGTCGTCGACCACCAGCCCGACCGAGAGAACGATGGCCAACAGGGTGAGCAGGTTCACGGTGAACCCGAAGGCCTGCATCAGGAAGACGCCGCCGATCAGCGACACCGGGATCGCCACCACCGGGACGAGGACCGAACGGAAGGAGCCCAGGAACAGGAAGATGACGACCATGACGATCATCAGCGTGTCGCCGAGGGTCTTGAGCACCTCCCTGATGGCGCTCGAGATGTACTCCGTGGCGTCATAGGCGACGCGGGCCTCGAGGCCGACGGGAAGGTCACGCCGGATCGATTCCATCTCGGCCCGTACCGCCTTGATGACGTCGAGGGAGTTCGCGTTGGGGAGCGGCCAGATCCCCATGAACACCGCCGTCTGGCCGGAGAAGCGGACCTCGGCGTCGTAGTCCTCGGCTCCCAGAACCACGTCGGCGATGTCGCCCAGCCGGATGATGGTCCCGTTGTTCTGGCGCACCACCAGGCGCTTGAACTCGTTAACCGTACTGAGGTTCGTGTCGGCGGTCAGGTCGACCTGGATGAAGGCCCCCTTGCTCCGGCCCAGCGCGGCCAGGAAGTTGTTGGCGGCCAGCGCCCGGCGCACCTGGGCCGGACTGATGTCTTGGGCGGCCATCCGTTCCGGCTTGAGCCAGATGCGCATGGCGAAGGTGCGGGCGCCGAGGACGTCGGCACGCTGCACCCCCTGGATGGCGGAAAGGCGGGGCTGGACGACGCGCACCAGGTAGTCCGTGATCTCGTTCTGCTTCAGGAGGTCGGAACTGAAGCTCAAGTAGGCCGAGGCGAACTGGCTGTCGGCCGACTCGATGTTGATGACCGGCACCTCCGCCTCCGGAGGGAGGTCGCGGCGCACCTGGTCCACCTTGGAGCCGATCTCGGCCAGGGCTTTGGTGGAATCGTAATTGAGACGGAGGCGCACCTTGATCGTGGAGAGGCCGAGGGCGCTTTGCGATTCCATGTACTCGATGCCGTCGGCGGCCGCGATGACGCGCTCCAGCGGCGAGGTGACAAAGCCCCGCACCAGGTCCGCGCTTGCGCCGACGTACACGGTGGTGACGGTGACCGTCGCGTTCTCGCTGCGGGGGTACTGTCGCACGTTGAGGGTCCGGATCGCCTGGAGGCCGGCGATGATGATGACCAGGTTGACCACCAGGGCCAGAACGGGACGGCGGATGAACAGGTCGGTGATATTCATGGCTTCAGTTGTTCTCCGGGGTGGGCGCTTTCGCAAAAGGCGGGGCGAGCCGGTTGTCGACCACCACCGCCTGGCCGTTGCGCAGCTTGAAGACGCCGGTGCTGACGACGGTCTCCCCCTCCTTCAGTCCCTCGGTGACGGCCACGAAGTCGCCCCGCTTCTCGCCCAGTCGCACGAACTGCTGGCGTACCGCCTTGCCCCCCTTCCCCTCCGTGTCCTCGACGACCACGAAGACCGAGTCGCCGTAAGGGGCATAGAGAACGGCCGTGGCCGGAATGGACAGCACCTTCTGCCGGTCCGGGAGGCCGACCGCCACGTTGACGAACATCCCGGGCCGGAGCTTTTCCGCCCGGTTCGTCACCGTCGCCTGCAGCCGGACGCTGCGGGTTTCGGCGTCCACCAGCGGGTTCACGGCCGTGATGCGCCCCTGGATCGCCGGGCCGGGCAGGCAATCGCAGGTCACCCGCACCGGCAGGCCGGGGCGCAACCGGGACAGCTCCTGCTGGGGGAGGGTGAAGTCGACATAGATCGGGTCGAGGGATTGCAGCGTGACGATCGGGTCCCCTTCGCGCAATATCTGGCCGAGGTTGACCTGCCGGATGCCGAGGCGGCCGCTGAAGGGGGCGCGGATCGTCTTCTTGCCGATCGTGGCGCGGATGTTGTTTGCCTGGGCCGTCGCCTGCTCGGAATTGGCAACGGAGGCGTCGTAGCCCGCCTGGGAAATGATCTGTTCCGCCACCATCTCGGTGTCCCGGGCAAGAACGGTCCGAGCCAGGTTCGCCTGGGCCACGGCGCCGGGGAGTAGGGCCTCTTCCACGCTCGTGTCCTGGCGGATCAACAGGTCCCCCTGCTCCACCTTCGCTCCCGATTCGAAGGCGATGTGCACGACCTTCCCCGGCAGCTCGGCGGCGACGGTGACCCCCTGGACCGCGGTCAAAGAGCCAACCGCCGTCAGCGTGGTCTCCCACGATTCGGCACGGGACACGGCAGTGGTTACGGTCTCCGGCTTCGGTACGGCGTTCCCGGCCTGGGCGATCATCGCCTGGATCTGCAGGGCCTTGACGGCGGACAGCGCGCCGATGAGCACCACCAGGCCAAGGATGACGAAAAGGATGCGCTTTTTCATGGTCGGACGGCTCCGTGGATAGTTTTCAATCGTTCCTTGATGTTGTTGACATTCCGTCTTCCGGTTCGCGGTTCCACCACCCGCCGCCGAGCGCCTGGAAGAGCGCGGCGGTGTCCGAAAACCTCGCGGCCTGGGCCTGGACGAGGCCGATCCGCGCCTGCTGGTGCTGGCGCTCGGCATTGAGCAGCGTCAGATAACTCGCTCCGCCCAGACGGAACGCCTGCCGGGCGAGGTCGAGCGCGGCTTTGGCGGCCGATTCGGCGTCCGCCTGCGCCTTGAGCGCCTGCGCATCCATCTCCAGGGCGCGCAGCGCATCGGCCACGTTTTGAAACGCGAGGAGAACGGTCTCGCGGTACTGCGCCTCGGCCTGGTCGTAGGCGGCAACAGCGGCACGGCGCCTGGCGGTCAGCTCCCCGCCCCGGAAGACAGGCTGGAGCATCCCGCCCCCGAGACTCCACACGGACGTCCCGCTGCCGAACAGATCCTTTCCCCTCGCCGCCTCCGACCCGAGGCTGCCGGTCAGGGCAACCTGCGGGTAGAGGTTGGCCGTGGCAACGCCGATGCGGGCGCTTGCCGCATGAAGGAGCTCTTCCGCGGCGCGGATGTCCGGGCGCTGCCGCGCCAGAGACGAAGGGAGGCTCACCGGCAGTTCCTGCGGCAGGCTCATCCCGTCGAGGTCGAATTCGGGGAGCGTCCCCGCATCCCCGGGAAACCGGCCGGCAAGCACCGCCAGCCGGTGCCGGATCTGGGCAAGCTGTTTTTCCAGCGGAGGCAGGGTCGCCCGGGTCTGGGCGAGCTGGGCCTGCTGGGCGAGGACGTCCGGGCGGGAGACCCCTCCGAGCTGGAACTGCCGTTCCACCAGGGCCAGCTGCTGTTCCTCCGCCTCCACGATTTCCCGGGTCGCCCGGATCTGGGCGCGCAGCGCCGCCTCCTGCACCGCAGTGGTGACCAGGTTGGCGGTGAGGGTGAGCCAGGCCCCTTCCCGCTGGAAACGCTGGAAATCGACCTCCGCACCCAGGGCCTCCAGCTCGCGCCGCGTGCCGCCGAACAGATCGAGCGCGTACGAGACGCTCACCGAGGCGTTGTAGAGGGTGAAGGATGAGCTCGTGTTCTCCGGCAGGCCGAACGAGGCGCCCGAGATCTTCTGCCTGCCTGCCGTGGCGTTGCCGTCGACGTTTGGAAGCAAAGCGCCGAATTGCGCCCGGCGGTTCTCCTCGGCCACGCGGAGCGTCGCCTGCGCCGCGGCGAGCGTCGGGCTGTCCGAAAGCGCTTGGCGGATCAACCGGTCCAGGGCCTCGGAACGGAACAGTGACCACCACCGGGAGGGAATCTCCTCCCCGAAGACGAAGCGCTGGGGCGCGCCGCCGGCAACCGGCGAGGCGGCCGTCGTATCCGGCAGCGCCTCCGACGTGTAGGACGAGACCGCAGGGGGGGTGGGCCGGCGGAAATCCGGCCCGACCGCACATCCGGCGAGAGCCGCAGCAAGGAGCACGGCATGCAGCCGGGTAAGACGCCCCCTGTCCTTATGTTTCGATGACGTTCTCCTGACCTCGGGCCGCATCTTGCGCATGGACCTCATCGTTCCCCTTATGTGAGATGACCGGGTGGTCCACTCCTCCATCCCTTCCGTGCCCAGGATCCGGCCGCTTATCCGGCCGGATGCCCGGGCGCCGAAGTCAGGGGAGAAGATCGCCTTCTCCCCCAACTCGTATAAATCGTAAATTGCCTTGTCTATTAAGATTAGATGGGATGACCAGGGTTGGGATTCCGCCACCGGTTAGAAGCCGGATATCCCCGCCGACCAGAAATCGACGGCGGGCCGTGAGGGCGCAGCGGATGAACTTGTCGCCGGCCCGATCCCGCGGGTACCCGGCCCCACGCAACCTCTTCCGGCGCCTTTACGCCGCCAGGATACCCGCTGTCAAGTCGGCCTCGCAGGCGCGACGGACCAGGCGGGCCCACGACGTCCGCCGCTCCTTGGGCCAGGCGGTTTAGGACTTCCGGGGTGTGGACGAGTTGGGGCCCCGCGCCGAATCGGCGATCCGGCCCATTTGTTTTTGCCCCCGATCCTTCGGCTACTTCGAAAAGGCGTCGACCCCCGCCTTTGCAACCTGGGAGTCCTCCGAGGACTTTGCCCCGCTGACACCGATTCCTCCAACGACCATGCCGTCCACGATGAACGGCAGGCCGCCCTCCCTCGGGAGGGTGTTCGGGAATGTGAGGATCGCGTTGTTTCCCGCGTTGACCGCATCCTCAAGGGCCTTGGTGGGCCGCCGGAACGCCACCGCGGTGCGGGCTTTTCCGATCGCCACATCGATGGAGCCGACCTGTCCTCCGTCGAGCCGCTCCAAGCAGATCAAGTGGCCTCCGTCGTCCACGACGGCGATGATCATCTTCCAGTTATTCTTCCGGGACTCTTCCGCCGCCCCGGCGACCGCCTTCTTCGCGTCCTCCAGGGACAGGCTCTTCTTCGTCAGAAGTTCCCCGGACGCCGCGCCTGCGATCAATACTCCCGCCAGGACCGCCAGGCCGATTCCGATCAATGTTCCGCGCACGTTGACCATGGACCTCACCTCCGTAGGATGGGCTTATTGGGAGGT
>Ga0209321_10002465_pt1 | contig 12455 bp, 13 predicted proteins | sample Rifsed16ft4_FD_184012 | JGI IMG/M metagenome (GOLD analysis project Ga0209321, IMG submission 184012) | Soil microbial communities from Rifle, Colorado, USA - sediment 16ft 4 - CSP-I_5_4 (version 2) | ecosystem: Environmental > Terrestrial > Deep subsurface > Rock core/Sediment | place: Rifle... | reverse complement strand
GGCCTGCTGTCCTCGATCATCCACCTGGACACGAAGGAACTCTACTCCGTGGAAGGGATGCCCCCCGACCTGAGAGACCCGCCGTCGGGATGCCGATTCCATCCCCGCTGTCCGCACGCCCAGGCGATCTGTGCGGAACGCGAACCTCTCCTCGAGGAGTTCCGGCCCGGTCAGTTCGCCGCATGCCACTTCGGCAAGGACTTCCTTTGACGCTCCTCGAAACCGTCCCGGGGCAGTCGGCGGACGAATCCCTGCTTTCGGTCCAGGATCTCAAGGTTCACTATCCGGTCAAGATGCCTTTCATCCAGCGGCTACTCATGCGAGAGAAGCCCGTCGTGCACGCGGTCGACGGCGTGACGTTCACCTTGCGGCGAGGGGAGATTTTCGGGCTCGTTGGGGAGAGCGGCTGCGGCAAGACGACCGTCGGTCGGGCGATTGTTCGCCTCGTCGAACCAACTTCGGGCGAAATTCGCCTCGACGGAGAGGATATCACCCATCGGAAGGAGAAGGATCTCCGCGACCTCCGGCGGAAGGCGCAGATCATCTTCCAGGATCCCCACGCGTCCCTGAATCCAGCGATGACAATCGGCCGTGCGATCGGACATCCGCTCGAAATCCACGGCATAACGCCGACCGGACCCGTCCAAGCCGTCGTGGACGAAGGCGTGTTCCTGCCCGTCGCCTCGGAAATCCAGGACGCCGTCCTCGAGATCATGCGGGAGGTCGGCCTCACGCCCGCGGAGCAGCTGTACGAGAAGTATCCTGCGGATTTGAGCGGGGGGCAGAAGCAGCGTGCGGCGATCGCGAGAGCGATGATCCTCCGACCGAGCCTGCTCGTCGCCGACGAGCCCGTCTCGATGCTCGATATGTCCATTCGCGCGAGGGTGCTCGAGCTCATGCTGGATCTCAAACGCCGCCACGGGCTCACGTATCTGTTCATCACGCACGACCTCGCCACGGCGAAGTTCATCTGCGATCGGATCGCGATCATGTACCTCGGGCGGATCGTCGAGATGGGATCCGCGAAGGAGATCTACGCGGAACCGAAGCACCCGTACACGAAGGCCCTCCTCCAAGCGATTCCGATCCCCGATCCGACGAAGCGTCGGGCGAAGTCTCTGCCGAAGGGAGAGGTCCCGGACGCGGTGTACCCGCCCGCGGGCTGCCGATTCCATCCCCGGTGTCCCGTCGCGCTCCCCACATGCGGGTGGGAAGGCCGCGACTTCCTTGACTACCTCGAGGAGCGGCGTCTCGATCCCTTGAAGGTCGCTTCCGAGGAGGCGGCGTTCGGGCTCCTCGACGACTGGTGGGCCTCGGGGTTCGAGGCCGGTCGTCGGGTCGAGAAATCCCAGGGCGAGGGCCTCCTCGCTCGGATCCGGGCGGCTATCACGGAGGCGCCCGCGCCCTTGGCAGGCGCCGTCCAGGACGTCTTGCTCGAGGAGGGCGCAGCGATCGTGCGCTTCCGACCGCCGGATCCCCTTGAGCCGCAACTCGTGGACGGCCGCCTCGTCGAGTGCCTCCTCTACTGACGAGCAAGGCTTAAGTCGCCTGTCCTCTTGGGGACGTCAATGGACGATCTGGACGGGTTCGCCTCGGCCTATCCGGAGTTCTGCGACCCGAAGGCCGTCCGCGTGCCGGGGCATGGAGACCTTCCGCCCCTGGACGGCGGCCGACCCTTCGAACTCACCGCGGACAACCTGGCGGCGTATCGGGCGACCGTCCCGAAGGACCCCGCCACCCTCCCGGAGATGCTGAAGAAAGGACCCGAGGCCGTCGCCTTCTACGTGAGCTTCCGACTCGCTCCGGACCGCTGGGGCATCTACGTGCAGGAAGCGCGGCTCCGAGCCCTGCAAGAGGAGTACCACCGGATCATCTGGCGGGATCTCGGCAAGTACGCCGACAAGCCGGTGGACGATGTCGCGCAGAAGGTCGAGTACACGCTCGTCCTCGACTACCTGCTGTCCCACAGCCGGATCCACTTCCTCGTGGACCGCGTGGCGGCGCGGTGGGAGGTCGAGAGCGGTCAGGCGAAGTATGTCCCGTATCAGGCCGCGTGGTACGACGCACCGCCGAAGCCCATCATGCGTCCGGAGGATATCGGGAACCTCGAAGAGGCCCTCGCGAACCTCGAGGCGTTCCGGCAGTACATCAACCCGACGTACGCGGAAGGCGTCGCCCGACTCGTGGAAGGGCGCCTCGACGAGCGGAACGTGAACGAGTGGAAGGCGTTCTTCATCGGCGGCCGCTTCGGGGTCGAGATGGCGAACGTATTCTCGCGTCAGCCGCCGGGGTGGAAGGACTTCGCGAAGTTCCTGAACCGCAAGACGTCCGTCGGATCGACGAACTACGTCCGGATCCAGTATTCGTACAATCCGGAAGCCCTCGAGCGCGGGCAGAAAGAACTCGCGCGCCGGCTCGCGGGCGCGGAGGGCGTCGCTCCGGACACCCCGAACGTCTTCAAGGCGGAGCCCTCGGACTTTCCGAACGTGTACCTGCTCTGACCCGCCTGCGCCGGGCCTACCTTTTTATCGCACGCCCAGGTTCGGCGGGCGTGGCGGCAGGGGCCGGCTTCGACCGCGGCTGGGCGGTCCATGCCGCGATGGTCGTCCTCGTCGTCTTCTGGGGGCTCGCGTTCGTCGCGATCAAGCAGGCCCTCGTGCACATGTCGTGGATCACCCTGACGTTCCTGCGGTTCGCGGTCGCGGACGTCTGCTATGCCGCCTACCTGCTCGCCAGGCCTGGGGCCCGCGTCCCGGTCGACCGGAAAGACTGGCCGATGTTCCTCGTCCTCGCGTTCTTCGGCTTCACGGGATACCATCTGTTCCTGAACCTCGGCGTGGAGGACCCGAACGTCACCGCGGGGACCGCCGCCCTCATCATCGCCTCGGCGCCTGCGTTCATCGCGGTCCTTGCGGTGCTCCTCCTGAGGGAGCGGATCGGTCCGGTCCCCGCGGGGGGGATCGCCCTCGCGTTCGGCGGTCTCGGCGTCATGATCTTCCTCGCCCAGCCGGGGAGCGAATACACCTTCCAGGTGTCCACCGGCGCCCTCGCGGTCCTCCCGCCCGCGGTCTTCGCGGCCCTGTACGCGGTCCTCGGCAAGGGATACCTCCGTCGGTATCCGCCGTTTTCCTTCGTCGCGTGGACCCTGTTCCTCGGGACGCTCCTCACGCTCCCGCTCGTCCTCCTGTCCTACGAAGGGTTCCTGGCGGATCTCGCGACGATGGGCGGGGCGGGGGCGGCGCCCGTCCTGTACCTCGGGATTTTCCCCACGTTCCTCGCCTACGGCATCTGGTTCCGCGGACTCGAACGGATGCCCGCCGCGGCCGCCGGAGCGTACGTCTACCTGAGCACCCTCGTCGCCATCCTCGGGGGGATCGCAATCCTCGGGGAGACGATTACAGGTGCGGGGATCCTGGGAGGCGCGATGGTCATCGCCGGCGTCGTGCTGGCTCAGCGGCGGTCGACGCGCGAGGTCCCGGACGGCGCCTAGGCCCGGTAGATGTCCTGCTTCTCCGGAGGCGCCTCCGCGCTCCCGTGTGCCCTCTCCGACCACGAGAGGAGGGCCGCGCAGGCGACGGCGGCAAGGAGGATCACGAGGGGAAGGAGACCGAGGAGGAGGGATCCCTCCGAGGGCGGGAGGAGCCCGCTCTCCAGGGCGAGGAGGACCAGCACCACGTCCGTCATCCCGCGTCCGACGGTGGCGATGAGTACGCGCGTGTCGCGTCGGTCCAGTCGATATGCACGGGCGAGTCCGAGGGACGTCGGCACGCGGGCGACAACGAACGCCGCGACGAGGAGGCCCGCTCCGAACAGAGCCCCGGGGGAGAAGGAGGAGAACTGGATCAGGAGGCCGAGGTACACGAAGAAGAAGGTCCGCAGGCCGAACGTGATCTCCTTCTGGAAGTCCTGGAGCCCGGCGCCCTCCATCTCCGTCAGGGAATGGGGTCCGTCGCGACGGTAGCCGATCACGAGGCCGAAGACGAAGGCCGCGATCGCCCCGTTCCCGCCGACGATCCCCTCTGCCAGGGCGAACACGACGACCGCCAGGGCGATCGTCGCGATGTACTGGAACTTGAAGGGCAGGAGGGTCCCCGTCACGGACCGCCACGCAAGGCCGACGAGGAACGCGACGGACGCCGACAGACCGACCTGGGAGAGGAAGTGCATCACGTCGGACGCGCCCGGCGAACTCGGGAGCTGGAGGGCCACGAGCACGACGACCGCGGCCACGACGTTCCCGATGACGCCCTCCAGGACGATCGTCCGCAGGGCTTTCGGACTCAGGCCGATGTGAGGCGCGAAGCTCAGGACGATCGTCGCGCTCGGCCCGCTGAACGCGGCCGCGAGGACGAGCCCCGTGAGGCTGCTCAGCCCCAGGACCGCCGTCGCGAGGAACCACGTCAGGGCCATCGTGATGGCCATCGCGCCGAGGATGTGCGCCGTGAGGGCGCCGACCCCGGAACCCGCCCGTGCGGCGTTCAGGGAGAGGCCGCCCTCGAACATGATCATCGCGAGGGTCAGACCGATGAACGCGGGGAGGATGGGCCCGAGGGCCGCGACCATGCCGGGACCGAGGGGCTCGAACGGGACGTGGCCGAGGACCACCCCGAGGAGCAGGAGGAGGAAGAAGTCCGGCACACGATAGCGCTCGAAGGCGAGGGACGCCGCGAAGCCGACGAGAAGGAGGACCCCGCCGATGAGCAGGGATATCCATGCGTCCGCGATCGCCGGCCCCCCCGACGGATCACCGGATGCGCTCGAGCTGGAACGACCCGATCATGAGCGCCTTGTTCGTGAACTTGTACGGCACCCAGTCGTTGGTCTGGACCTCGCCGAGGCCCGCGACCTGGAGCATCGTCTTCTGCTTCTCCGACTTGAAGTGGATCGCGCCGTCGACCATGTGCTCGAGCGCCTCCAGGGTCTGGTCCGTGTGCATCCCGCGCTCGAGCGCCATGAGGCTGACGACCTTCGTCTGCCGGAGGCGGTTCACGAGCCGCTGGAAGAAGTTCATCGCGTCCCGCTCATCGGCCTGGGTGATCGCAGAACTGAGCGTGAGGAACGCGAGCCGGAAGTAGGGGTACTTGCCCTTGAATTCCTCGTCGAGCTGGCTCACGATCTGGTAGATCCCGTCGAAGTCCGTGGGTCCGTTCACCCGCCAGACGTTCTTCTCCCGCACGGTCTTGCCCCCTTGCATCGGGGACGTGCAGTCGATCCACCGCACGAGGCCGAGCTGATCGTACTCGACGAACGTCGGCAGGATCGGGGCGATGTCCCTCGCGATGTCGATCGGGAGTTTCGTCGTCGTGATGATAATCGCCGGGATCCCCTTCTTCAGGCCTTCCGCGACGAAGTTCAGGATCCCGACCTCCTTCCCGACGAACGCCGGGCCGACGAACAGGACGTTCGAGTTGAACGGAATCCCGCCGTACAGGAGGTCGTCCAGGCGCGGGGTCCCCGACTTCACGCGCTCCTTCTTCGTCTCCTCCGCGACGGCCTCTTCGATCGCGGCCTCGGAGACGCCCGTCGTGATGCGGGCCTTCAGGGCGCTCTCCCGCATCTCGTACTCCTTCTCCTTCTGGTAGGTCCGGCGCTTGAACTCCTCCTCGCGCTCCCGGAGCCGCCGTTCCCACTCCTCGAGCTGCTGCTCGCGGCCCATGTCCCGCATCCCTGGCGTCGAACCGGACGCGCGGGCCTCCCGGGCCTGCTGCTCGAGTTCCATTTCCCGCAACTGGAGCTGCGATTCCCGCTCCTCCATCTCCTTCGCCTTCTCCAGGAGTCCTCGGTTCTCTTCGTTGAGCCTCTTGATCTCCATCTGGAGGTTGCCCTGCATGTCCGCGAGCTTCCGTTCCCGCGAGTCGAGGGTCTCCTTCTGCCTCTTGATGTCTTCCGCCCCCGCCCCCGCAGCCGCCTCCTTCATCTTCGTGTCCTTGAACAGCTCGGCATACTTCTTCGTCTTGCCGTCCAACTGGGATTGCGCCTCTTGGACGGACGAGGCGGCCCGCTCGATCTCCGCGGCCCGTTCCCGCAAGGCGGCCTCCTGGTCCGAGATCGTCTTCTCCCGGGAGACGAGTTCCGACTCGCGGTCCTCGAACATCCGCCGTTGAGCCTGGAACTGCTTCTCGATCCGGGTCGCGTTCTCGTATCGCTCCCGCAACTGGTTCTCGAGGGTCCGCAGGTCCACCTCGCGGCTGCCGAGTTCCTTCTCCTTCGCGAGGATCTTCCCCTCCCAGTCCTTCAGCTCCCGGATCCGGGTGGCCTCCGCGGTCGAGTGGGTCGCCTCCGTCTGCTCCATCTTGAGCCGCAGCTCAGACTCCTTCAGCTCAAGCGACTTCTCCTTCTTGAGGAGGGTCGTGCGCTTCTGGTCAAAGGATTTCTCGAGTTCCTGGATCCGCGACTCGCGATCCTCGATCGACTTGAGCTTGGCCTCCGACGCACGGACCTTCGACGTGATTTCGATCGAGGTGCGCTTGACTTCCTTCTCTCGCTCCGCGAGGGATGCCTCGCGCGCGCCGAGGGCCTGTTTCGTCTTCTCGAGCTCCGTCTTCACGGTCGTCAGGTCCGCGTCCCGCAGGCGCAACTCCTCGACCTTCGCCTCAATCTCCGCCCGGGCGGACGCGACCTTGCGGTCGATGTCCCGGAGCTCCTTCGTGGCCTTCTCGACCGCGACCTCGCGCCCCGTGACGTCCGTGATCTTTGCCTTCAGCTCCCTCGCCTGGTCCTCGAGTTCCTGCTGCAAGGCCTCGAGGTGTGCCTCCCGGCCGCGCAGGGCCCGCTCCTTGTAGTCGAGGGCCTCCCTCTTCCGCTCGTAGTCCTGCTGGACCATCGCGAGTTTCGTGTTGTCCGCCTTGATGATCTCGCGCTTGTAGATGCTCGTCGAGGAGGCGATGATGTGGAGAAGGGACCCGGAAAGTTCCGTCGTCAGGGCTCCGATGAGGAAGATGTCGACGTAGAGGCCTCGGCCCACGTCCGTCGAGGTCGAGAACCCTCCGATGAGGAGCAGGATCGCGAGGAGCGGCATCACGAGGGCGAGGCCGAAGCTCCCGAGCTTTCGGGCCCCGAGGCCCTGCCACGTCATGCCCATCGAGATGATCGTGAGCGGCACGCCCGCAACCGCGATCGGGTAGAGCCAGGGCGCGACCCACGTCGGCAGTCGCTGCTGGATCAGGAAGATGATGGATGCCGCGACAAAGAAGAAGAGGACCATGCCCGCGGTCGAAGCCGCGAAATGGCCCGCGAGGTAGTGCCGGTGGTACGGCTCCCTCTTGAGGCGGACGGCATCCCACGAGGCCACGGCCCCTGCCAGGGCGGGGAGGAGCCACAGGAGGTAGTCGAGCTCCACGCCTGGCGGCAGGGGAGGCGTCTGGCCGGCGACCTGGAGCAGGAGGATTGCGTTGAGGAGGAACGCCACAGCACCCACGATTCCGTAGCCGTGGGCGTGCCGCGCGAAGGTGAGTTGGAGGAGGCCTTGCTGGGCCGCGGCCGCCGCAGGCGATGACGGTGCAGCCTTCGTCGTCTTCGGCTTCTCATAGGACGGCCTGAATGCCGGCTTCGGAGCGCTCGCCGGCTTCCGAGAAGTCGCCTTTCGGGCCATTCAAGTCCTCGCGCGCACCTGCGGCTGGGAGGGTCGATTCAAACGAACCGGCTCAGTTTACTTAAAGGATGCGCCGAGAAATACCAAAGTTGATACTGTTTGCGTACAGGGAGGTGGAGACGAGGATTTCGCGGCGGTCGGTGAGGTTAAATCGCTCGGACGCTTCGGTGATCGCGGTGGACCATGCTCGAGGTCGGTGACAAGGCCCCGAACTTCCGCCTGCCTGCGGACGACGGGCGGACGTACTCGCTCGACGGCCTGCGCGGGAAGAAGATCGTGCTGTACTTCTACCCGAAGGACGACACCACGGGATGCACGAAGGAGGCCTGCAGTTTCCGCGACAACCTCGCGCGTGTCACGTCGAGAGGGGCCGTCCTCTTGGGCGTGAGCCGGGACGATGTGGCGAGCCACGAGAAGTTCCGGGACAAGTTCCACCTCAACTTCCCTCTCCTCGCGGACGTGGATGGGAGGGTCACGGAAGCGTACGGAGTCTGGAAAGAGAAGACCAACTACGGCCGCACGTACTGGGGGATCGAGCGGACGACGTTCCTGATCGACGAGGAGGGCCGCATCTCGCGGATCTGGCCTCGGGTCAAGGTGGACGGACACACGGACCAGGTCCTCGCGGCCCTCGTGTGAGTGGGGAAAGGTTCATCTCGCGCGTGGGATTCGACCCAGGGGCTTCGGATGATCCCGCCGAACGCGCTTCCGCCGAAGACGATCGTGGTCTCGTACCCGGGGGCCGAGGAGAAGGTCCGGAAGCAATACGTGTATCAGGTCTACCTGTCCCCCGAGGAGCGGGACCGGATGAACCTGGTCCCCGGAAATCGCCTCGTCGTGAAGTTCAAGGATGAGGTCGTCGGGGAGGGGCAAGCGATCCTCGTCGAGAAGACGACAATCGAGAGACTCTCCCTGTATGACGCGATGAGTGCGGGATACGAGAACGCGGAGACGCAGAGGACGCACATCCTCGCGACCGTCCTGCGGGAAGCGAAGAAGCAGGAGAAGGCCGAGTTCTGGAAGGTCCTTTTCCGGTGGATGTGACGCCCGCTTTCGTGGCGCCCCCGGAAGCCCTTATCAGGGTCCGTGCGTTGTTCCCTTGAACGAGGGCGATCGAATGAGGCCCGTGAAACCGATGGTCATCAAGATCGGCGAGACGATCGTTCATCCAGAGGCATTGAAGGAGGTGCTCACGCAACTGGGCGTGAGCGAACCCGGCCGGCAGCGGTTCCTGAGCACGCACGGCGCGGACGGCCAGACGCTCGTCGAGTTCGCGGGACGAATCTGCTACGAGTCATACGAGCCGGGGCTGAATCCCAACGTGACACGAATCCGGGAAGATCCCGCGGACTATTTCCGCAACATCCTGCTCCGCGGCGATGGGAGTATCCTGGAACACGGGCAGGTGGTATTCGCCCTCCTGAACCTGAGCCGCATTTGCACGCACGAGATTGTCCGCCATCGCGTCGGCACGGCAATCAGTCAGGAATCGTTGCGCTATGTCCGCCCGCCCGAAATCAAGTTCTGGATCCCGGACGAACTGCATGACGATCAGCGGGTCGCCATGGAGGAGGCCGTCGAAGCCGCGGAACGGTCCTATCGGGATTTGGAGGCTCAGATTCCGTGGGACTCCCTTCCCATGGAAAAGAAGAAGCGACTCACGTCCGCGATCCGTCGCATTCTGCCGGACGGCATCGCGACGAACCTGATCTGGAGCGCGAACCATCGGACGTTGCGCTGGGTCATCGAGATGCGCACGGACCCGGCTGCGGAAGTCGAGATCCGCATGGTGTTCGACCAGATTGCGGAGATCTGTCGCCGCGACTACCCGTACCTGTACGGTGATTTCGAGACGACCGAGCTCCCAGACGGGACCAAGACCTGGAAGCCGAAGTTGCGGAGCAAGGTGTAGCTCAACGCGACGCCACGATGCGCGCGATCATGTCCTCGAAGTCCTTTGGAGAGAACCGCGGTGGACTTCCGAGTGAAGCGCGAATGGCGACGGACGCGAGGAGGCACCAGCCGGCATTCGCGATTGCGGCCCTCGCAGCCATGACCTGCTGCTTTCGCGGGGCACCGGCGTCCCACGTAGTCGAGAAGTCCCACACGGCGTTCAGCACCCGCTTGAACTGACCGACGCCGGAAATTCCTTTTGCCTCCAGGAAGTCCGCCAGCTTCCCCGTGTAGGCCTCGAAGTCCACCTTGCCGGCCTCCCATTCCTCGACATACTCGAAGCATCCTGCGTTCGCACACACGCCGATGGAGGCGCTCGCGATCACGTTCTTACAACGCTCGGCCGCGCGCTGGTACTCGGCCCGGCGCGCGAGCACGGTCGCCGCGGCGAGTCCCCAGGTATGTTCCATCAACTCGAACAGCGATTCTCCGGCGCCCGGCGTGCCGGATCGATCGATCAGGCCCTCCGCGTTTTTCCGGAGCTTGCCCCCGAGGCGCAGCAACCGGTCTGCGTCTTCCGCGTCTCGCCTCAGACTCGAGAGGAGCCTCGTCGGGTCCGCCTTCGGTTGCGCGTGCCACAGATGATCGTGCAGCGCTTCGGTGTCCTTGTTCACGCGTTTGTCCAGCACCGCGAAACCGACGGCCATGGGAGCCCGGTCGGGAAGGCACGTCGTAGCCCTTAAGCATTTCACGCGGCGGCAGGGGCCTACGGGCGGACTTCGTACTGGGTGACCTCCGGAGGCTCCGTCGTGAGCCGGAGGAGGGAGAAGAAATCGCTGCCCATGGCGGGATCCGATCGCAGGCGGACCTCGAGACGACGGAGCTGGTCCTCCGAATCGAAGAGCGCGATCACGACGAATTCCGTCGACGGGTGCTGGCCCTGGCCCACCCACGCATCGCGGCATCCGTCCGCGGACGCGATCCGCTTCGCGTGGTTCCTGAGCACGTCCGAGCCCGCCGCCTCCTGACCCTCCCGGAAGCGGAAACGACTGAAGCGGATCCACACGCGCCGGGAGACACCGCCGACTCCCAAAGAGATTGCGCTGACCGGTAACTTTATGTCAGCCGGCCGTCGTCGCTCCCGGGATGTTCAGCCGGAAGAACATCGGCAGCGAGCCGCAGAAGTGCGAGAAGTGTGGTAGCGAGAAGGTGTTCTTCGTTCAGCACGCTCACGGGAACTATCCCATCCTTGACTACGTCTGCCCGAAGTGCGAGCTGGGCGGCGAGCAGGGGGTCCCCGACTGGTACGTCTCCCCCGAGGGGAAGGATTCCTCGGCTCCGTGAACCTGCGAAGGATGCGTCCATGGGAGACGTCGTGATCCGCGCCTACCGGATCAGCGGATATGTCGAGGGCCCGTGCACGAAGTGCGGGAAGGACGAACGGGGCCTCGTGATGTTCGACGACTACGGCCTCGGCTGGGAGTGCCTTTCCTGCGGGGAGATCGGCAAGGCGGACCGCGTCGAGTGGATCGAGGGGAAGGACCCAGCCCTCGAAAGCCTCAAGGATGAGGACGAGTAATCACAGGAGCCCGCAGGCCGGGCAGATCCCGCGGCCGTAGCAGTTCGCGCACTTGCGTTCCATCCCGAGCCATCGGCGCACGCCTCGGCCCGCGCAGTGCGGGCAGAAGCCGGTGTCGCTGCAGCGGTCGCACGGTCGCTCGATCTTCCGGATCGTGAAGGGGATCTGTCGGTTCGTCGGGTCCGCGGACTCGAGCCGGCGGAGGATCTCAAGGGCTGCCGGTCGGCCCGCGTCCCGATCCCGGCGGAACAGGAGGCTCGCTTTCAGCATGAGGGACTTCCAGTGGTTCGGCTGGACGCTCAGGACGTCGTCGATCGCCGCGAGCGCTTCGTCGTACGCCCGCGCGACGTCGGGGCTGTCGTCGAACTCAACGTCATAGTCGATCTGCCGACGAAGGAGGTCCTGCCGACGGGCTTCGCGCGCGCGGTCCGCGATGCGGATCGCCCTCGCGAGATGGACGGCCGCGTACAGCTCACGGACATCCGGGTCCGCCGGCGAGGCATCGTAGGCCGCCTTCATGAGGGCGAGGGCTCCCTCGAAATCCCCCCGGTCCAGGGCTGCTTTCGCCTCCTCCAACGCCGCGGTCGTCACGGGACCCCCGTCCTCAAGGGCGCGTCCGATTTAAGCGTGCTCCCGCGGGACCACCCGAACCTTCATCCCGGCTCGCCGGTTCGTCCTCGGCGTGCGCGACGCGGACGCATTCGCGGGATCGGCGTTCCTCGGGCTTGCGCGGGACGCGAAGCGCGACCCGTATCGGTTCAGCCTCTTCGCGCGGCACCTGGACGCCGACGAGACGCCCCTCGTGTTCGTCACGATTCACGGAGGCACCCTGATCGTGACGGACCGCCGGGTCCTCGAGTTCCGCCCGCATCTCGAGACCCACGGCGCGTGGAACGTGAAGACGTTCGTGGGATACGAGATCGCTCGGTCCCTCGATCGCGGCTCCGTTGCGGACGTCGCCCACGAGGTCCGCCCCGCCGCGGACGGCCGGGGCGGGGTCGAGGACCGCCTCGCCGAGGCGTGGGTCGCTCATCGCGACCATGAAGCGCACGACGGGGCGCGGAGTGTAGAACTCGCCAGAATCGCCAGCGGCGTCGCGCATCTCTCGGAGCATGGATTCGTAGAGCGCCCCCAGCGTGTTCAGCTCTTCGCTGGATGTGAAGTGGATGCCATGGACCTTGTTGATCACATCTCGTAGGAGGTAGCCGCTCCTCATACGATTATCCACCCCACCGAAGACCGTCGCTATTACGTCGCGGCGATCATCCCCATTAGAGCTGGAGACCTTGCGCAGGTAAGCGAACAAGCCTGGACCGCGTGTCCCGTCGGGGCGAGTGCACTCCTCCGAATTGATGAATGACAGCAACTCGTCCCCGGTCGTGCCATCGGCTC
>Ga0209321_10002462_pt1 | contig 12456 bp, 12 predicted proteins | sample Rifsed16ft4_FD_184012 | JGI IMG/M metagenome (GOLD analysis project Ga0209321, IMG submission 184012) | Soil microbial communities from Rifle, Colorado, USA - sediment 16ft 4 - CSP-I_5_4 (version 2) | ecosystem: Environmental > Terrestrial > Deep subsurface > Rock core/Sediment | place: Rifle... | reverse complement strand
CCGCCATGGCGGCGAGCGCGTCCTCAAAGGCATCACATTCCGATACCATCGCGCGCACGATCTTCTCGAAGAGCTTGTGTCGACGGTGGCCCGTGGGTGAAGCTTCCCGGCGGAATGACGGTGAAGGACATGATCGCTGATAATTTCCTCCAGCAGATCCTGACAAGGCCTGCGGAATACGACGTGATTGCCACCCTGAATTTGAACGGCGATTACATCTCGGATGCGTTGGCAGCTCAAGTCGGAGGAATTGGAATTGCCCCGGGCGGGAACATCAACTACGAAAACGGTTTTGCCGTCTTTGAAGCGACACACGGAACTGCGCCGAAGTATGCGGGACAGGATAAGGTCAACCCTGGTTCCGTCATCCTCTCCGGCGAAATGATGCTCAGGTATATGGGATGGACAGAGGCCGCCGACCTCATTATTCGCGGTCTCGAGAGGACCATCAAGTCGAAGATCGTCACATATGACTTTGCCCGCCTCATGGAAGGGGCAAAAGAAGTGAAATGCTCTGAATTCGGAGAAGCAATCGTACGTAACATGTGACAGGCGTTCAGAAACGGTGACAGGGCATCCTCCGACGTTACGAGGATGCCTTTTTTTTCACTCTTCCTGTTTATTGAAAGACACGCCGTTTTTGCGTATTTTCGAGAAAGATTCCTATGAGCTGGGAGCATTTGCAGAAAATAATCGGCGCTGCAGGGACACGCCCCGCCGGCGAAGAGAAAGACGAAACAGACGTCCTCACGGGGGAACCGGCAAAAGTCATCCTCTACAACGATGAGATCCACACCTTCGAAGAGGTCATCGGACAGCTCATGAAAGCTCTGGGATGCGATGCTGCAAGGGCCGAAGCGTTGACGTGGGAAGTCCATGCGAAGGGAAAGGCTATGGTTTATGATGGGGTGATGAACGAGTGTCTTCGCGTTTCTGCAGTGCTTGAGGAAATCGCACTTCACACCCAGATCGAAGTCTAGATCACTTTGTGTTTCAACTGGTTTTGAAATGACATCACGAGAAATTCGAAATAGTTTTCTTTCGTTCTTCAAAGAGCGCGGCCATGCCGTGGTTCCCAGTGCGCCTGTCATTCCCCAAGATGACCCCACCCTCCTCTTCACGAACGCCGGGATGAACCAGTTCAAGGACGTGTTCCTGGGAACCGGAAAGCGCTCGTATCTTCGCGCTGTCGACACGCAGAAATGCATTCGGGTGAGCGGCAAACACAACGATCTCGAAGAGGTCGGCCGCGATACGTATCATCACACTTTCTTTGAAATGCTCGGGAATTGGTCGTTTGGGGACTACTACAAAAAGGAGGCAATTGCCTGGGCATGGGAGCTTCTTACGGATGTGTGGCAGCTGCCGAAGGACCGGTTGTGGGCCACGGTTTACAAAGACGACGAAGAGGCGGAGAAACTGTGGAAAGAGGTGACAGACATCAATCCGGCCCACGTGCTGCGGTTTGACGAAAAGGATAATTTCTGGGAGATGGGAGAAACCGGCCCCTGCGGACCCTGCTCCGAGATCCATATCGATCGCACTCCAGGCGGGACAGCAACGGCCTCCATGGTCAACGCGGGCACGGCCAATGTTATTGAGATATGGAACCTGGTCTTTATTCAGTACGACCGAGACCAATCCGGGAAGCTTCATCCCCTTCCGGCGAAGCACGTCGATACGGGAATGGGTTTCGAGAGGCTTTGCGCGGTGCTTCAGAAGAAACTGTCGAATTACGACACAGACGTTTTCATACCGATCATCAATGCCATCAGCAGCATGGCGGGCAAAGCGTATGACGGTCGAATGAACGACGCCATCCCCCGCGGCCAAATGGAGCTGGATACAGCCATGCGCGTGATTGCGGACCACGTTCGAACGCTGACGTTCGCCATTGGAGACGGAGCCATTCCTTCGAATGAGGGGCGCGGGTACGTTCTGCGCCGTATTCTCCGCAGGGCGGCGAGGTTCGGTCGGAATCTCGGGATGCATGAGCCGTTCATCTACAGGCTCGTGCCGACGCTTGTCGAGCATATGAGTTACATCTTTCCCGAAATCGAGCACAAACAGGAGCACATTCAGCGGGTAATCAAAGGTGAAGAGGAAGGATTCAGCGCGACGCTTGATCGCGGCCTTGGTATTTTTTCAGAAGTCTGCGAAAAGGTCAAAAGTCAGAAGTTAAATGTGATAAGCGGAGAGGATGCATTCAAACTTTATGATACTTTTGGTTTTCCGCTAGACTTAACACAGCTGATGGCTAAGGAACAGAATTTGACCGTCGATATCCTACAGTTTGAGAAACTGATGAACGAACAACGGGAGATGAGCCGATTTACGAGAGAAGTAGAAGTTGTTGTCCATGACAACCTTGGCATCAAGACCTCCGAATCACGGTTTGTTGGTTACGAGCAATACGAGAATGAGACAATTGTCGTCGAACACCGACATCATCCAATGGATGGCTACTCGGAACAGTCGTTGAATGATTCAGAGCCTTATACACTCCAGGTTCGTGGTCTTGCAGAATATGTTGTGCTAGACGCAACACCGTTCTACTCCCAAGGTGGGGGACAAGTCTCCGATATCGGAAAAATAGTGACACTTGATACAAAGAGGACCGTTAAGGTGGATGATGTCTTTAAGACATCGACCGGGGCAATTGTTCATGTCATTCCCAAATCAAGTGACATTGAAATTGGCATGAAAGTGAAAGCAGCGGTGAACCAAACTCGGCGAAATTCAACTGAACGCAACCACACTGCCACTCATCTCGTTCATGAGGCGCTCCGCCTGGTGCTGGGGAACCATGTTCATCAATCGGGATCGCTCGTTGCGCCCGACCATCTCCGTTTCGATTTCAATCACTTCGAAAAAGTCTCGCCCGAGCAGCTGCAATCGATCGAAGAGATGGTGAATGAAAAGATCGCCGAAGGGATCGACGTTGTTGCAATCAATGATCCTTCACAATGGATCACTATTGAACAGGCGAAAAAGAAGTGGCCCAATGTGAAGATGTTTTTTGGAGAAAAATACGGGGAAAAGGTGCGGGTCGTCGAGATTGATCCGAGATTTTCCGTAGAGCTTTGCGGGGGGACACATGTGAAGAACACCAGTGAAATAGGCTATTTTCGCTTCCGTTCGGAGGGAAGCGTCGCGAGCGGGACAAGGCGCATCGAAGCGGTAACGGCAGATCATGCCCTGGAGCTTCTCAAACTTCGTGACAAAGAGTTTGGCGAGCGACTTGAGTATGCGTTTGCCCAATTGGAAGAAGTAATGCGGCTCAGACAGGCAGGCGGCGAAAAAGAGACGGAGAATCTGGAACAGTCGCTCAACACCCTCAAGCGATCAAGGAATGCGCTTCCGGAACGTTTCTCGTCCTTTACCGGCGCCTTTCGGTCACAGGATGACAACAGACGGATTCTGGAAGATATTGTGCTGCGGTTGGCCGATATACGGAAAGACATGGAGAAGGAGGTTTCACGTTCCCGACTTCAGTCGTTCAAGTCCGACGTTGAGGAGCTCATCAAGAAAAGTGTCACGATCAACGGGTTAAGGCTCGTGACGGCGCAGTTGAGCGTCGGCTCCATGGAGGAGCTCCAATCGCTCGGCGACACGGTGCGCACAAGGCTCGGCAGCGGCGTAGGGCTCCTTGCCTCCGTTACGGACGCCAAAGTTCTTCTCGTCTGTGTGGTAACCGACGACCTGGTTGCAGCCGGGAAGCTCCAGGCCGGCAGGATCGTGGGGGCCGTGGCAAAACTTGTTGGAGGAGGAGGGGGAGGCCGGCCTCATATGGCCACGGCAGGCGGCAAAGATGCATCGCGTTTGCCGGACGCCCTTCGTTCTGTTGAGTCGATTGTGCGAACATTTCTTCACTAGCCAGGACTGCTCATGACTACGTTTGACCGTCTCTTGTCGATTCGAAAACAACGCGGCGCCGGGTACCTGATTCTCATCGATCCCGATAAGGTTCACGACGAGAACCTCCCTTCGTTTGTCCGGAGCGCGACGGAAGCCGGAGTCGACGGTTTCCTTGTCGGAGGCAGCCTCATGATGTCGGACGAGTTTGAGAAACAGATCACAACGATCAAGCGCAACACAACGCTCCCTGTCGTGATCTTCCCGGGAAGTCCCTTTCAAATCTCCGCCGCCGCAGATGCAATTCTTTTTCTTGTGCTCATCAGCGGCCGGAACCCGGAACATTTGATCGGCAACCAGGTTCTCGCCGCCCCCATCATCAAACGTCTGGGGCTGGAGGCGATTTCCACCGGATACATGCTTGTCGGAACAGGGACTATGACATCCGCCGAATTCATCAGCAATACCAAGCCGATCCCCTACCACAAACCTGACATAGCTCTTGCCCATGCCCTGGCAGCAGAGACCATCGGCATGAAGTGTCTCTATTTTGATGCCGGGAGCGGCGCCGACAAGCCGGTCTCTGACGAGATGATTCAGACAGTCGCCAGGTATTCTTCGATCCCGATTATTGTCGGAGGCGGCATTCGAAAACCGGACGAGGCGCTGAGAAAAGTTGCCGCGGGGGCGTCCTTCGTGGTAACAGGTACCATTTTGGAAGAACAGGGTCATTCAGATATGATCCGCCAATTTGCAGAAGCAGTTCATTCCACCAAGGTGAAGGCTGCTCCATGAAATCCAACCGTGAACAATTCATTCGCAGTTCCCTCAGAGAGAGCGCGGCGACAAAACAGAGGATCGAAGACCAGCTGCTTCCCGAAATCTCAAAGGCGATCGACCTCATCAAGAATGCTCTGCGAAAAAAGAAGAAGATCCTCCTGTGCGGAAACGGGGGAAGCGCTGCCGATGCCCAGCACCTGGCCACGGAGTTTGTCATTCGCCTGAGCCCCGCCATTCAACGGCCGGGTCTCCCGGCGATTGCGCTCACGACGGACACGTCAAATCTTACGGCCGGGGCAAATGACCTGGGGTACGACAACGTTTTTGGCAGGTCCGTCGAGGCACTTGGAGCCAAGGGAGACGTGCTCATCGGCATCAGCACGAGCGGGAATTCTGAAAGCATCAATCAAGCATTTCGCGTTGCGCGGAAAAAAAAGATGGTGACGATCGGATTCCTTGGAAAAGACGGCGGGAAATCCAAGGAATTGACCGACCTCTCAATCATCATCCCATCGCAGGACACACAGCGGATACAGGAAGGACACATAACCGTCGGCCACATCATTTTTCAGCAAGTCGAACAGGAAATCTTCGGCTAACCGGCCGCCGTTCCCATGGCACCCCACCGTAAAGATGCGCTGATTCCGCTCCTGACCGTACTTTCCGACATTGTCGCGATCGAGGGAGCCTTCCTTTTCTCATACTGGCTTCGGTTCTATTCTCCCCTTACGGACCTTTTCCCCGTAGAGCTCGGTTTTCCTCCTCTTGAAGCCTACGTATACGGCTCTTTCTTTGTCATTCCCTTCTGGCTGTTTCTCTTTCAAACCCGAAAGATGTACGCGACCCGGAGGACGATTCATTTTTCGGACGAATTCTTTCCCATCGTTCGCGTTGTCGTCGTGGGAATGCTCGTCGTGATGGCAGCCGCATTTTTCTACCGGGCATTTTCATTTTCGCGGCTCGTCTTCGGCTTGCTGGCAGTTTCATCCGTCGCTTTTCTCTCGCTTGGAAGGTTCGCGGTCCTCAAGGTCGAGCAGCTGCGGTATCGCCGGGGCCGCGACATCAAACAGGTCATTATTGTCGGGGCAAATGATACGGCGAAGAGGATCTTTCAGGCCATGATGAGCCAGCCATCCCTGGGGTACCGTGTCATCGGCTATTTCACCTCCGGCGCAAAGCAGGTTCTCAAGGTCCCGGGGGCCAAAAGGCTCGGCTCGATTGCCGCAGTGCCGAAGTATCTCAAGGACCACTCCGTCGATCTTGTTCTGATCGCCCTCTCCAACAGCGAGCACTCGAAGTTGTTCGACCTTGTCCGCGACTGCCAGGGACTCAGCGCGGAAATGATGATGGCGCCGGACATGATCGAGCTCATGACAAGCCGGATGCGCATCGAAGAGATCGAAGGAGTCCCGTTCATACAGGTTCGTGAAGCCTCGCTGAGCGTTTGGAATCGTATCCTCAAGAGGGCCTTTGATGTTGCCTTTGCACTCGTTGTCCTCATTCTCGCAAGCCCTCTCCTTCTTATTCTCATCCTTCTCATCAAAGCGACATCACCCGGACCGATATTCTTCCTCCAGGAGCGCGTTGGCCTTGACGGTACGTTATTCCGGGTCATCAAGTTCAGAACCATGCGAACCGATGCCGAGAAAGAAACTGGACCTGTGTGGGCAGCGAAGAACGATCCGCGGACGACGTCCATCGGAAAGATCCTGAGGCGCTACAGTCTCGACGAACTTCCTCAGTTGTTCAATGTTCTCCTCGGAGAAATGTCCATCGTCGGGCCACGCCCCGAGCGGCCGTACTTTGTCGAGAGATTCAAGGTGAAGATCCCGAAATACCTGGATCGCCATCGCGTAAAAACGGGGATGACCGGTTGGGCCCAGGTAAACGGCTTAAGGGGGAACGCTCCAATCGAAGAGCGGACCAAGTACGACGTCTACTACATGGAAAACTGGTCCCTCATCTTCGACCTGAAGATCATCCTTAAGACAGTCCGTGCTGTCCTTTTCGGCAAGGATGCGTATTAAGCATGGTCTCCGCCGGCGTTTTTGCCCTCCACGGAATTGCGGCTGTGATCGTTTTCGTCGCCCGGAAGAAGAAGGCGGGGGTCGGAGAAGGATTTCTCGCAGTGGGCCTTTTTGGCATTCTCTTTTCGGTCGGGTGGACAATCCTCACGATGATAACGAAGCTTCTGCTTCCCCCCGAAGGATTTGCGGAGTGGTTCAACAGGGACGCGGTGACGCTTGTTGCCCTCACGATTATGGAGGGTGCGCTTTACCTCGCTCTGAAGCCCGAAAGAAGTGGGGAAAAAAAGGATTCTACTTCAGCGTGAAGAGGAATGTGACGGTACAGGATTGCTCTCGCTGGGGTTGGGATGAACGGAGGGGCTCAAACTTCCATAGACGAACCTCCTTCATGGCGGCATCTTCAAGTTTTGTGTTTGCCTTCTGCGCCGGCTGAGCCGATCGAACCGAACCGTCGGGCATCACCACGGCAAGGATCTTGATCTGAGCTTGCACATTGACCCCCGACGGGTATTTTGGCAGATCTCCGCTGATTTTTCGGCGTGTTCCCCCCTGGGTCCACTGGATTGAAAAAGCCACCCCTTTCTCCGTCCCCTCACCTACACCGCCCGAACCCGGAGTAATCCCCGACGATGTGCCGGGAACCGTTGCGGGATCAGACCGTTCTCTTTCTCCAACGCCGCGGCCCGTCGTGCCTTCACGCTCTCCCAGCTTTCCTTCTTGAACGTTTCTTTGCGGAGCACCTTGCTGCGGTGTCTCAAGTTTTTCTGCCTTCTGAACCGGAAGCTTCTCAGGAGAGAGGTCGGCCATACGCCGTTCGGGTAAAATGACCGGCTGAGAGGGCTTCTTGGCCGTGCGGACCTCTTTTTTTGCCACAACCGTTGTAGCCCGAGGAGCCGGGGAAGGCTCCGATGCGTCCGGACTGGCTTCGGTTGAGGTCACACCGGAGACCGGCGTACCCCACGTGACGACAATGAAATCCTGATTTTGGATTATTTCGGGAATGCTGATGAAGAAGAAGAGGAGAAGAAGAATCCCGTGCACCACGATCGATGCCGCCCATCCCGTCCTTGATTCTGTCGTCATGATTCTTCCGAAAACTAAGATCCCTGTTGCGTGGCAATAACAAGACGCATTGCACCGACCCCTTTGGCAATGTCCATGACCTGCACAGCGCTCTGCAGGCTTACCATTTGGTCGGCCTTGATAATAACGACTTTGTCCCGATCTTTGTCGATAAGAGGAGCCAGTTGCCCGCCCAGGGTCTCCGCTGCGACCTGTTTATCGTTCAGGTAGATCAGTCCTTTTTCGGTCACGGTTACAACAATTTGCTTTTGCGATTCCTGTTCGGCCGATTCCGACTTCGGGAGCTGGATCTTGATTCCCGACTGCACAACAAACGACGATGAGAGGAGAAAGAAGATCAGGAGAAGGAAAACAATGTCTGTTAATGAAGAGTAGGAAAAGACGGAGAGCGGCTGGTGCTGGGTCGAGAATTTCATTTCTTCCCCTTCTCCTTGAAGTATTCTTCCTGTTGCGAGCCTGCCCGCGAACCGCTTGACGGGTTCTCGTTCTCTTCGAGCTTTCCCGACACAACCAGATCGAGAAACTCTTCGGACCCGTTTTCCATTTCAAAGACAAATCTTCCCACGCGGTTCACATAGTAATTATAGAATGCAAAGGCGATTATTCCCACAATCAACCCAAAGGCGGTTGTCAACAGGGCTTCCCAGATTCCGCCGGCGAGGTCGCTCGGATTGACCGCCCCGCTCAATTGTTCGATCGTTCGGAAGGCGGCGATCATCCCGGTCACTGTGCCAAGAAACCCCAGGAGCGGTGCAATGCCGGCCACGGATGCAAGAATGCCAAGCCGGTGTTCAAGTTTGAAGGTCTCTTCTTTGCCCGCGTTCTCAATCGCTTCCCTTATTCGTTCCTGGCCTTCGGGATACTTCGTTAATCCTTTTCGAAGAATATTGGCGAGCGGGGCTTCAGTCTTAGAGCAGAAGTTGATCGCCTCCATGATGTTCCCGCGTTGGAGAACGCTTCTCAGCCTCAGCATGAATTGTCCAGCGTCGATCTTCGCTTTCCGAAGCACGAGAAAACGCTCGACAACAACCACAATTGCGAGAATAGAACAAAAAAGGATGGGGTACATGAATACCCCACCCTTCACAAACAAATCAAGTAGATTCATAGGAAATACGCCAGTTGTTCAGAGAACAGTCAGTTCGCCTTAATGCGATCTATCCAGTAATTTGATTTCAGTTGATAGGCGAACGAATCGACCGCTTTCTTCGCCGCTTTGATCGATGAATATTTTCCTATCCGAACCAAGTACCATGAACCATCCTTGAAGCTGCGCTGCTCGACAAATGCGGGGTATCCGGCCACTTCCAGCCGCTTGACGAGGGTCTCTGCTGTCGGCCTGTCTCTCCACGCCGAAACCTGAATCGTATAGTTGCCGGACATCTCATTGAGCTTCGACGAAGTGGACATCGATACCGGTTCTCCCATCGAGCCCGACAAAGTCTTTGTCTTGCCGCCCCTGTCAGTCACCAGGCCGGACATCTCCGATTCCTTTTCCTCGGTCAGCGGAGGAGTATCGACAAACGAGACCCCGGTTGTATCCGTGAGTGCCGTCGTATCAGCCGCCGCATATTGCTCCGCAGGGTATTGTTCCTCAGGAATCTGCGTCACGACAACCGGCTGCGCTTTCTTGCCCCAGAGTTTCACAATCCCGAACTTATTCAACGCAAAGACACCCCCGGCGATGATGACAAGAACAACAATGATAAGCACCATCTTTGAACCCCCTCCGCCTCCTCCCTTCCTCCTCATTGGAGCCGCAATCGGCTGCATTCCGCCTTCACCTCCACCCTCCTCTTCTATCAAATTTACATTTGGCATGGTTCCTCCGTTGATTTGTCTGTGATCACACTCTCTTCATTTCACCAGCGGTACGTCAGACCCGCGCTCATTCTGAACGGTTCCGCCCTGTATCCTTTCCAAGTCTCATAGTTCTGATTCATGAAGTTTGTTACATTCAGGAAAAACCTCAGGTCACCCAACCCGAGATACTCCACTTTCATCCCTGTCCACAGATGCCCCTCGACACGAGAAGTTCCAGCCAAGTCGGCATCCTGTCTGCTCACCATCCCGACGCCGGGCGAAATGTCCAACACATCCATAAACCGATGCGTCCATGAAGCAGACGCCTCAAACTCGGGAGCATAAGGGATGTGCTGCGTCACGGTATTTGACGTCACACGCGACGTACTTTTGAAAGCAAAATAATCATTAGAAGTGATGTTTGCAACTGCATCAATATGGAACGACGTGATTGACGTTTTGCCTCCATACGCCAAGAGCCACATCCCCGAATTGGCCGAATCGACGTAGAACGGATACTCTGTCATCGATTTATACTCGATCCACAACCTGGTGCTCAACCAGGCACTCCAATCCGACTCAAGTCCGCCACTCACTGCCAATCTGGCAATCGGGTGTCTCATCGACGCACCGCCGGACAGATACGGGTTACGATCAAGGTGATCTTCCAGGGCGGCGAATTCGGGAGACGGCCTAAACGAAAGAAACGCGGCGTGTCGGCTTGTGACACGAAGGTCAAGGAGTACAAAAGGATAGAAGTACGCTCCTTTCTGGCCATCCATCCCTTCCACGGCGTGACCCTCGGCTCCCGCACTCATAGAGAAATTTCCCCATGAGAGGCGCGGCGTGCCAACGGAAAGCGTAATGAGAGAAAGCTTCCTCGCCGTAATTGCCGTGACGGTCGAGAACCACGCACGGCCTCTTACATCGAGAGGAAAACCGACAACGGGAAGGGTGCCGCTTAAATCCGCTCTGAATCCATTTTCGGTCGTTGTGGTCGTGCTGTCTACGACGGAGATGTTTCGCACCGTCAGGCCGCCCTGAAGCGATGTTTCCGATCCGATATCGCCTGATGTCTGAATGTGGAGAGCAAACCGCGAAATGTCTCTCTGGGTTGACGGCACGAGAGAACCGTAGAACTTGTAGGCGCGTGTATCGTACTCGAGAGCACCTTTGAGCCTCACGTTCTGGACCGTAGAAGATCCTGTTTCGATTTCGTGGCTTCCCTGCACGGCGATCGCAGCCGACGATGCGTCGGCATTCCGCGTAAATCCTTTTGTTCTCCTGTAAGCGGCGCTTGCCGTCAGATCATACGATGCATCGGACAATCCGACTGAAGCCGCAATCTCCGGTGTAAAGAAATTTCCAAGGCTTGCACGCAACATACCGCCAAGGTATTTCGAAGGAGTCAGCAGCGACTGTTTGAACCGCTCTCCGAGGTCAATGGTCTCGCGATCCCTCGTTCCCGGGGTATTCTCGGACGCATGACGGACATAGAGCCCTTGTTCATCGTACGGGTACTTTTGTGCATCGGGAGGATTGATGGTTACGGACCCCGTGATCACGAATTCGGGAAGGTCAATGGCAGGAAGTGCGGCTTCGTCGGGTCGTTGTTGAACATCCAGTGGTCGTGACTCCGGCTGACGTTTTCCTGTTTTGTCAATCTCAACCTTTTGTGCCGTCACAACCGCGGGAAGGATCACGAACATAATATACAGGCAGAGCCTCATGATCGCTCCATCCGCTTCAATCGCCGCTGGGCCTCGGCAACCTCTTCGCGCTGCCGGTCGAACTTAAGGACTGTTTTGTACGCCTCCTGCGCCCGCTGTGGGTCGTTGGTTTGCTCGTACGCCTCACCCAGTCCGAGGTATCCTCTCGCCAGCCAATCCTCGTGGGTCGGAAAGATATACCTTAGCCGCAGGAATGCCGTGATCGCCGCCTTCCAGTCCTTCTTCGCGGATTCCGCCAACCCTATAAGATATTGTCCCTCGGCGCCGAGCTCGTCCGTTCGGCTCGTCGCTACATGTTGGGCATATTGGATCGATTCGGCATAGTTGGTCTCGTCGAGATAAATACGTGCCAGAGCCAGTCGCGCCCGATCGGCAGCAGTCGACTTCGGATATCGGCCCACGAGGGCGTTGAATTGACGATGTGCGTCTGCAGGAGAACCTGACCCCTTCAGCGCATTTCCCTTGAGGTACATCGCATCAGGGATCAATTCCGATTCAGGATAATCCCGCTCGAGACGCGTCAGTGCATCCAGCGCCTTGTCGCGGCTCTTCAGCGTCAGGTAGGCCTCTCCAAGGTCCAGGAGGGCCTGGGCCGCCGTTTTGGGACTGCCGTTCCTGACCGAAGCTGCGCGCTCAAATGCCTGTGCGGCATCGAGGATTCTGTTTTGAGCATGATGACTCTTGCCGATCCAATAAAAGGCTGCAGCGATTGACGGAGACGACGGGTATTTCTCTGAAAACGATCTGTATTCTTTTATGGCTCCGTCATACTGCTGCTGACCGTAGAGCAAATCCCCCTTCTTGAGGAGCAGGGCCTCTGCTATTCCGGCGTCGGGATTCTCCCTGAGAAACACATCAATCACCCGCAGAGCTTCTTGCTGTTTTCCCTGGGCAAGGAGACAATACTGGATTCCGGTCACAGCATCTGCAACATACTGGCTTTTTGGAAAACGATTCAGGACATCACGGTAGCTCTTCTCCGCGGCGCCGTACTGCTGCTGGTTGTAGTATGCATCGCCTATGCTGTACGTTGCCCTCGGAACGAGATCGCTTTCGGGAGAATTCTGAAGGATCTTCTGGAATTCCTTGATAGACTCGGTGTACTGCTTGTTTTGAAACCATATCCAGCCGATCGCATATTGGGCATCATCGGCCAGCGCCGATTTGGGATAACGTTT
>Ga0209321_10002458_pt1 | contig 12469 bp, 10 predicted proteins | sample Rifsed16ft4_FD_184012 | JGI IMG/M metagenome (GOLD analysis project Ga0209321, IMG submission 184012) | Soil microbial communities from Rifle, Colorado, USA - sediment 16ft 4 - CSP-I_5_4 (version 2) | ecosystem: Environmental > Terrestrial > Deep subsurface > Rock core/Sediment | place: Rifle... | reverse complement strand
CCTGTCTCGTCGCGGACGAACACGACATCAGCGGCAACCTCGCCCGCCTGATGAAAGCCGCGGGACAAAAAGCACCGGCCTCGCAACCTATCCTCGAGATCAACCCCTCGCACCCCGTGGTGCAACGACTCAAGGGCGAAGAGAAACGCTTTGATGACTGGGCGGCGGTGCTGTTCGATCAGGCCCTGTTGGCAGAAGGCGGCCAGCTCGACGACCCGGCGGGTTTTGTGAAGCGGGTGAATCAGTTGATGCTGGAGATGAGCGCCTGAGTGATTTGAAACTCAGGAGTTGGAAAAACGGGCACCTGAGGGTGCCCGTTTTGTTGTTGCTAACTAGAGGGGCTGCTAATCGGTGCCAAAGCAGACCTTTTTCGTTTTTATGAAAATGGTATCGGTTCTGCATGCCGAATGTCCGCTTCCGCTTTTCTGAACAGTCGCTTTGTGCCATAGCCACTCATCCAAACGAATGCCAACTGACGTGTGATTGACACATGGATAGCCCGGTCCTACATTCACGGCTTCCCGTCAGACAGCCAAGTGCCCCAATGTCCGTTCCATTCCTCGACTTCTACCAAAGCCTCGATCCCGACTCCGCCAAGCGTGGCAAGCAGTTCGAGCACTTCGTAAAATGGTTCCTCAAGGCCGATCCCGAGTGGGCTACCCAAGTCGATCAGGTATGGCTGTGGAATGAATGGCCGCAACGCTGGGGCGCTGACTGTGGCATTGACCTGGTGTTCCGTCATAAGAACGGCGAACACTGGGCGGTGCAAGCCAAGTGCTATTCGCCCGACTACGACATCACCAAACACGATGTCGATAAATTCCTCAGCGAATCGAACCGCCCCCTCATCCAACACCGCCTGCTGATCGCCACCACCGACCGCATCGGCAACAACGCCAAGCAAGTCTGCGATGCCCAAGACAAACCCGTTGTTCGCTTTCTGCTGTCCGACTTCGACAAATCCGCGCTGGACTATCCCGCCGACTTCGCCTCACTTCCGCAGGCTAGACGCAAGCCGCCTCCCGCGCCGCGCGACCACCAGAACGAGGCCATCGCTGCCGTAGAACTTGGATTGCAGACCGCCGACCGTGGGCAGCTCATCATGGCCTGTGGCACCGGCAAGACTTACACCACGCTTTGGATCAAAGAGAGGCTAGGGGCAAAACGGACACTGGTGTTACTGCCATCCCTCGGCCTGTTGGCGCAAACCCTGCGCGAATGGACATTCGCCGCCGCCACCCCGTTTGAAGTGCTGTGCGTATGCTCCGACCAAACCGTCGGCAGCAAAGGCAACGACGAAGCCATCCACAGTGTGGCCGACCTGGCCTTTCCCGTCACCTCCGATGCCGACGAAGTAAAACGCTTTCTCAGCGGCACAGGCAACCGCGTCGTGTTCTCCACTTATCAATCCTCACTGGTTGTCGCCGCCGCCCAAGCCGACTCCAGCATCCCCGCATTCGACCTCGCCGTGGCGGACGAAGCCCACCGCTGCGCAGGCAAAGTCGGCAGCGACTTCACCGCCATCCTCGACAACGCGCAGATACGCACAACAAAGCGCCTATTCGCCACCGCCACCCCGCGCACCTACTCCAGCACCGTACACAAAGCCGCCGCAGATCGCGGCGTCGAAGTCGTCGGCATGGACAACGCCGCCCTGTTTGGCGAAGTGCTGTATGCCTTGCCGTTCGGCAAAGCCATCGAACGCAAACTGCTTACCGATTACCGCGTCGTCATCATCGGCGTGGACGACCCCACCATCGCGCAGTGGATAGAGAATCGCGAACTGGTCAGCCTTTCGCTCCCTCGCCCTCTGGGAGAGGGCGGGGGTGAGGGCGCTTTTCATGATCAAAAGAATCAAACAAGCCCAACCCGCCAAACCGACAGCGAATCCCTCGCCGCCCAGATCGGCCTGCTCAAAGCCATCAAAGACTACGACCTCAAGCGCATCATCAGCTTCCACAGCCGCGTCAACCGCGCCGAAGCCTTCACCACCGACATGCAAAACACCATGCAGTGGATCAGCGACGAACACCGCCCCAGCGGAACCCTGCATACCGACTTCGTTTCCGGCAACATGAGCGCCAACAAACGCAAGATCAAGCTCGACCAACTCAAAGGACTGAGCGCAGACGAAAGAGGAGTGCTGAGCAATGCCCGCTGCCTGTCCGAAGGCGTGGACGTGCCCTCGCTCGACGGTGTGGCGTTCATCGACCCGCGCAGCAGCCAGGTGGACATCATTCAGGCCGTGGGTCGCGCCATCCGCCTGAGTCCGGACAAGAAGGTGGGAACCATCGTCCTGCCGGTATTTCTTAAAGCTGGCGAAGATGCAGTGAGCACGATAGAGGCCAGCAACTTCAAACCGATTTGGGAGGTATTGGATGCGTTGAAGGCGCATGATGATGTGTTGGCTTGTGAACTGGATCAGATAAGAACTGAGATGGGCAGGAAGCCGGGAGCAGGTGTCAGTGCAGACGGGCTGTGGAAAATCAGGATTGATTTGCCTGCTACGGTGGATGCGAATTTCGGTAACGCACTGCGCACTTATTTGGTGGAGCAAGTTACGGCATCTTGGAACTTCTGGTTTGGATTGTTGGAGGCGTTTGTGGAACGTGAAGGACATGCCAATGTTCCTGCCAATAACAAAACAGCCAATGGATATCGAGTCGGTCAGTGGGTAGGAACCCAGCGAAGAACAAAAGAAAATATGTCCCCGGAGCGCGAAGCTCGGCTGGAAGCATTACCCGGATGGAGCTGGGATGCCTTGTCAGATAAATGGGAAGAAGGGTTCCTCTACCTCAAGGGATTCGCAGATCGAGAAGGGCATGCCACGATTCCTACGAATTACAACGCGGCAGGTGGATATCGACTTGGTCAGTGGGTAAGTAACCAGCGAGCAAAAAAAGATGATATGTCACCTGAGCGCAAAGCACGGTTGGAAGCATTACCCGGTTGGAGTTGGGATGCATTGTCAGATAGGTGGGAAGAAGGATTTCGCTATCTCAAGAAATTCGTAGATAGTGAGGGGCATGCCAAGATACCTAAGAATTACAAGATGGTGGATGGATACCGACTCGGTAACTGGGGCGCGATCCAACGAGCAAGTAAAGACAGCATTTCACCGGAGCGTAAAGCACGACTGGAGGCATTGCCTGGGTGGAGTTGGAATCTTCTGTTAGATCAGTGGGAGGAAGGATTTCGCTATCTCAAGGAATTCGCGGATCGAGAAGGGCAAGCCAAGGTACCGAAAAATCACAAGACAGCAGATGGATATTCAATCGGTAGCTGGGTAAGTAATCAACGAAAAACAAAAGATAAACTCTCACCGGGGCGCAAAATACGGTTGGAAGCATTGCCCGGTTGGAGTTGGGATACTGTGGCAGATGCATGGGAAGAAGGTTTTCGCTATCTCAAGGAATTTGTGGATCGAGAGGGTCATGCCAAGGTGCCGAATAATTGCAAGACGGCAGATGATTATCGAGTCGGTCAGTGGGTCAGTGTTCAGCGAGCAAAAAAAGACAAAATGCCACCAGAGCGCAAAGCACGGCTGGAAGCATTGCCCGGATGGTGTTGGGATACTTTTTCAGATGCATGGGAAGAAGGATTTCATTATCTCAAGGAATTTGCAGATCGTGAGGGGCATGCCAAGGTTTCTAAGGATTTCATGGCGACAGATGGATTTCGCCTTGGTCAGTGGGTTCGTGTTCAACGATCAAGAAAAAATAACCTGTTGCTGGAGCGAAAAGTACGGCTGGAAACATTTCCCGGTTGGGTTTGGAGAATTAAGTAAGGCAATCGGCATGAACAAGACAAAGTTATATATCATTGGCAACGGTTTCGATCTCCATCACGAGATACGCTCTGCCTATAGCGATTTTAAAGCGTTCATCAAGAAGGAAGATTGGGGCCTGTTCCGGCTTGTGGAAGATTACCTCCCAGTAGGGGAAAATTGGAGTGAACTCGAAATCGCATTAGGTGATATTGATATCGACTACGTGGTTGATAATAACTCTGTGTTTCTTCCATCATACTCAGCCGATGATTGGAGTGATTCTGGTCACCATGACTTTCAATATGAGATCAGCAAGATTGCGAATAATCTGTCATCCGTCCTAAGAGCCCAGTTCACAAACTGGGTAAGGCAGATTGAAATACCTGATGCAACCAGCGCACAAAATCGACTTTCGACTCTCGACATAAACGGGCGATACCTATCCTTCAACTACACGTCAACGCTGTCAACCGTATATTCTGTTCCGGCGATAAATATCCTGCCTATCCACGGGGATGCGGCCATGCATGACACTGAACTTGTTCTCGGACATGCATGGAACCCTAGCGAGAGAAAATCATTGAACGACTACTCAGGTGTTGAGGATCAGGACACCAGAGTGACAGAGGCATACGACATTCTTGATGGGTATTTCAGCGCAACATTTAAACCGTCGGAGGAAATCATTCTGAAGAACGCTCCCTTCTTCGCAGGTCTACACAATATCGAAGAGGTCTTTGTGCTCGGGCATTCGTTGAGCGACGTGGATCGCAACTATTTCGAGGCAATAGTTAAGGCGATAAACATTGACGTTGCGAAATGGACAATTGCCTGTCTCGATTCAGATGAGATGCCAGATAAGCATGCTACGGTTAGGTCGTTCGGCGTTCCTGCTGGCCTTATCAGTACGGCACATTGGCATACCTTCTAGCCAGTGTTAAGGTGGCTTTCTGGCGAAAGTTAGACAATTATCCAAGTGCCATTGTCATATCTGAATTCATTGCGAATCAAACTTTCTAGCCAGTCTCTCAATGATGTTTGAAACCTGGCACCTTTGACCATGCCATGTTCATCGGAAGGGTCAAAATAGGTTATCGGTAGTTGGGAAATGCAAGGCAGAAAACCACCGATTGGAAATTTCCCGCCAAATTCTGTCTTGATCCGATATTTTGCCAGAGATTGAACCAGAGTCATGTACCGTGGCGTGTACAGAAGCCAATAGGAATCAACTCCTGACTGAACATATTTTTCTTGGCGGCGCAGGTAATCGCGCAAGTGTTGATACGAATGTTGAACTTCGATCACAATTTGTCGCCCCCCAGCCACGAAGAAAATATCGGCTTTCCATGCGGAAGTAGCGCTACGCCCAGACACCTCATCCCGAGGCACCATACCCAAAGAAAATAGCTCTTTAACGAGAGCGTTCTTGGTAGTAATGTGCCATTGCGACTCAGGGGAAGATGCGCACTCATCTGAATAATGCGCAAAAAATTGCAGGGAATTTGGACTGGTCTTGGGGATTGCTGGCGTTTTGCAGCACGGCATCAGCAAATCGCCTACTTTGTAGGAGTCCTTCAGGGCTTGCCACTCATGCTCATTGAAGTTTTCAGCAAGCACATATTTTCCTTCTCGCGAAATTGCTATGGATGTCATCGCCCCCCCGAAATGATCGATGATTGAATGGCGAATTTAGGCTCGCTTGCGCTGCCCTGAAACATCGATTCAAAATTCTTCATGTGTTGAACGTGGTGGTGGCGGAATGTGGCGTGCAAATACCCAAACGCCAGCAACTCGTCGGCCATGGATTGATCGTTGTGATGTGCCGGAGTAGTTCTTGTCCCGGCAGCCGTAGTGCGCAGAGAACTCGATCTCGTACATTACTTCGATGGATTCACCGGTGATCACGACATCCGTAATTTGAGTGTCATCAATTTGCGCACGCTCATCGAATTCCGAAACGCCGTGGTCAATGGCATATGCAAAATCACTTTCAAGATGGCCTTGAAAGTATGCGGCGAAGTCGATGTCTTCTTCATCTGGAATTGCGATCTCAATGACTGCTTCCAAAATTAAGTTCAGCAATAAGGAGGGCGGGTTCGGATTAAATTCATACCCAAAAATCGCTTGGAATGGCCCACGTTACGCCGCTATCGGCATAACCTCTTGGTCAATCTTGTCCCCCAGTTCGTTTTCGGCGATTTCCAGATCGTACTGTGTTTGCAGGTTCATCCATGTTTGCGCGGACATGCCGAACAAGCGGCCAAGGCGCATGGCGGTGTCGGCGGTGACGGCGCGTTTCCCGGTGCAGATTTCATCTATGCGGCGCTGGGGGACGCTGGTGAATTTTGCGACCTTGTAGCGAGTGAGCCCCATGGGTTCGATGAAGTCATGCAGCAGGATTTCGCCGGGATGCACGGGCGCAAGCCTCTCGCCGGTGACGACGTTGCCCCACTTCATGTTGCTTAATTCTTCGCGCTGAATACTCATTTCATTCTCCTAGTGGTAATCAACGATTTCCACATCCCCTGCGTGGCCGCTTTCCAAAAGATCAATGGGGTCGTACTCGATTGATTTTCATCCCTCTCGATGTATTCGCGCAAATTCCAGAGTGGCGGGGGCTTGCATTAACACATTTCAACCTGCGCAATGGAAATGAAGTATTACGCTATTCTGTTGAATGCCAGCAATATCATCATTTCACTAAACGCCCCGACCAATAGGCTGGTTGGCGGCGTTGGTGCGCGACTGCAAGCACGATAATTTGATTTTGCTCAGCGCGATAAATGACGTGAAAGGGGAAACGCTTCAATCCGGCTTTGTGGATGCAGGGCGCGCCAATGGTCGGATAAAAGTTGGGAGCAGTGCAAATATGTGCCATGACCGTTTCGAATTCTTTCAGATAGTCCGCACCCAAACCAGGCAGTCTGTCTTCGTAGAAATTGACGTTATCGTAATGTTCGTTTGTTGCGGCACGGTGAAACCGGTATTTCATCGCAACAGCGCACGGGCGGCGGCACTGACTTCTTCGGAGGAAACAGTATCGGCAACGCCGCTGTCAATTTCCGCAGAGCGGCGCAGTGCTTCAATACGCCATGCCTCTGCAATCTCATCCTCATTTTGAACTTCAAGGCTGAGTAACAACTTGTGCGCAAGCTCGGCACGTTGTTTCAGGGGGAGGTGCAGTGCGGTGTCTTCAAGCTTTTCTGTATTCATGGCGTTCCTTCTTGAGGCAGGTCGGTAGCGAAGCGATATTGTTGCATGATACTGGAATGCAATTTCAACTCTGATGGGTGATTTTCAGATTGCTGATGAACTTCGGGGCGGCTTCGACCCGAGCACGAATCGGTAGCGTCATTAGTCTGACAGTGCCTGCGTCAATTCATTTGATGTCACTCGTTGACCGGCAAGGAGTTGGCGCAATCCCGTTTCCGCTTCATCCAACAAGACCAAGCCAGCATATTCTTCTTCAAGCGCATGGTAGTAGTCCAGTTTTCGAGCATCGACGATGGCAACAAAGCTTGAGCCGTTCTTGGTCAGCACTTTTTCAGAACCCGCGCCGACCACTTCATCGGCAAGCTCTGTCAGCCGTGTACGCGCTTCGCTGATCGACATCACATCACTTGTTCGCAAAGTCATGGTAACTCCTTAAAATATTTGTTTCAGTTTCCATTGTACGGCACGCATGTCTAGCCAGACAATCAATTCAAAGAGCCAATTCAAAGAGCCGCAAATCAATTCGAATCAATGGGGTGGAAGATATGGAAACCCAAAGTGCCTGAGTGGAATTGTTTTGCAGCGATATGGGGTCGGGTTGAGTTTGATTTTAACTGCCATAAATGGCCGCTGCGGGTCGGGAACAGACTCTGTTTGTAGATCATTCTGACGATTGCTGAGGCCGATTTTCAGTCCGTCGTCATTTTGGCCATTGCTGCCTGCGAGCGTCCGCTTCTTTGAATATTGATCGGCTGTTGCCGACACAGACCGCCGTCTTGTTTTATACCTTTCTTGCCGCATTCACCGCACTGCCTGCCCGCAAAACGGGATTTCTGGAAGCGCTCGGAACTGGCGTAACATACCGACCTTTCGATACCCCTGACCCGCATGTCCGCCATCGTCCTCGCCACTCTCAACGCGCGCTACATCCATGCCTCGCTGGGTTTGCGCTATCTCGCCGCCAACATGGGCGAGCTGGAAAAAGACACCGAGATCATGGAGTTCATCCTGCAGAACCGGCCCGAGGAGATCGTCGAGGCTTTGCTTGCGGCCCAGCCGCGCATCATCGGTTTTGGCGTATACATCTGGAACGTGACCGAGATCACCCGCGTGGTCGCTTTGCTCAAATGCGTCGCCCCGCAGATCACCGTGGTGCTGGGCGGGCCTGAAGTCAGTTACGAATGCGATGAGCAGGAGATCGTGCGCCTGGCCGATTACGTGATCACTGGCTGGGGAGACATCAGCTTTGCCAAACTTTGCCGCGAACTTTTGCTAAAGCGCCCGCAGGCGCAGAAGATCATTGCCGGCATCCAGCCGAAGCTTTCCGAGATCAAGCTACCCTATGCGCTTTACTCGGACCACGACATCGCACAGCGCACGCTGTATGTGGAAGCTTCGCGCGGCTGCCCGTTCAAATGCGAATTCTGCCTCTCATCATTGGACAAGACGGCCTTGACTTTCGATCTCGACCGCTTCCTCGATGAGATGGACAAGCTCTATCAGCGCGGCGCCCGCCAGTTCAAATTTGTCGACCGCACCTTTAACCTCAACATCAAGAGCGGCGTGCGCATTCTGGAATTTTTCCTCGAACGCCTGGACGATAAACTGTTTGTGCACTTCGAAGTCATCCCCGATCACCTGCCGGAGCAACTGAAAGAGCTGATCGTTAAATTCCCTGCCGGCTCGCTGCAATTCGAGGTGGGTATCCAGACCTTGAACCCCGAAGTGCAGGCACTGATCTCGCGCAAACAGGATGCGGAAAAAACAGAAGAGAACCTGCGCTGGCTGCGCCAGGAAAGCCACGCGCATGTCCACGTTGACCTCATCATCGGACTGCCCGGTGAAGATGTGGCGAGCATCGCTGATGGCTTCGACCGCCTGGTTGCGCTGAAGCAGCAGGAGATCCAGGTCGGCGTGCTCAAGCGCCTGCGCGGCACGCCCATCATCCGCCACACCGGGACGTACGCCATGCACTACACCCCGTACCCTCCCTACACCATACTCGCCACCGACCGCATCGACTTTGCCACTATGCAAAGACTGGTACGCTTTGCCCGCTACTGGGATCTGGTGGGCAACTCACAGCGTTTTCAGAAGGCACTGGAACTATTGCTGGGTGAAAGCCCGTTTGCGCGCTTCCTGACTTTCTCCGACTGGCTCTATTCCACCACGCACCAGACTCATCAGATCCCGCTGCACCGGCTGTTCGATCTGATTTTTACCGGGCTGACTACTGCACTTGCAGTACCAGCAGAAATGGCCCGCACAGCGCTGGAGCATGATTTTATCCAGTCAGGCTGCAAGGAGCTGCCGCCGTTCATGAAAACAGAGAAGGATTTGCCCCGCAAGACCAAGGCAGGAAATCTGGCGAAACGGCAGGCACGGCTTCCGGCGGAATGACTTTTATATCTGCTGTTTTCGCATGCGGGCATGGTGGCAACTGAAAAAGCTACTTAAAATACGTTCTTACGCTTTCGCTGAATCGCCATGAAACCCGTCGCCGTCTTCCGTCACTCCCCCGTCGAAGGTGCAGGCCACTTCACCGCCTTCCTCGACGAGCAGGCCATCCCCTGGCAGCTCATCCGCATCGATGCAGGCGAGGCCGTGCCGCAGGATGCCAGTACCTTCAGCGGCCTGGTGTTCATGGGCGGGCCGATGAGCGTGAACGACGACCTGCCGTGGATACCGAAAGTGCGGGCACTCATCCGCGACGCCTATGCGAAAGACATCCCGTTGCTCGGCCATTGTCTGGGCGGGCAGCTCATGTCCAAGGCCTTGGGCGGTGTGGTGACGAAGAATCCGGTGAAAGAGCTGGGCTGGGGAGCGGTGCAGGTGGCCGATAACGCCACAGCGCGCGAGTGGTTCGGCGATATCCGGCAGTTCGACTCCTTCCACTGGCACGGCGAGACTTTCTCGTTGCCGCAGGGCGCGGTGCATCTGCTGTCGAGTGCGCACTGCGCCAATCAGGCCTATGCCATCGGCAAACATCTGGCGATGCAATGCCATGTCGAGATGACGGAACAGATGATTGAAGACTGGTGCCGCGTCGGTGCGGCAGAACTTGCAGCCAACGCCAGCAGTCCGGCGGTACAATCCGCACAGGTGATGCAGGCGCAGATGCGCGACAAGCTGCCCGAACTGCATCGGGTGGCGGCGCAGCTCTATCAGCATTGGCTGCGCGGCCTGGCGCACTAGTTTCCGGAGAAGTATGAAATGACCTACGTCGTCGCAGAGAACTGCATCCGCTGCAAATACACCGATTGTGTGGATGTGTGCCCGGTCGATTGCTTCCGTGAGGGCGAGAACTTCCTGGTGATCGATCCGGACGAGTGCATCGACTGCTCGCTGTGCGTGCCGGAGTGTCCGGCCGGCGCGATCTATGCCGACGCCGATCTGCCGGAAGGCCAGCAGCAGTTCATCGCGCTCAACGCCGAACTGGCCAAGGTGTGGAAGCCCATCGTCGAGAAGAAGGATGCGCCCGCCGATGCGGACGCGTGGCTCAACGTGAAAGACAAACTCAAGCTCTTGAAACGGTGAGTGCATCGGCCGTCTTCTTCGATCGCATCGCCCGGCGCATCCTGACAGCGCAGGCGGCGGCACAGCCCGACCTGCGCGGCACCATCGTCCTCCTGCCCAACTACCACGCCGCGCAACCGCTGGCGCAGGCGCTGATGCGCGTGGCGCAACGGCCGGCGCTGCTGTTGCCGCAGATGGTCACCCTCAACGAATGGGCGCAAAGCGTGGCGCTGGACGCGCCCGTCGTCACCGACAGCCAGCGCAGCGCTTTGCTGTATCAGCATCTGCGCAGGCAGCAGTGGTTCGACAACGCCGACCTGTGGAGCATGACGCAGGAACTGCTCAAGCTGTTCGACGAACTCACCCACTCCCTGCACGAACTGCCGCACGATGCCGAGACGTTCGCGCTGGCGGTGCAGCAGGCCTACCAGGCCAGGCAGAACAGCACGCTGCAACTCGAATCACGACTGGTGTTCGAGCTGTGGCATGCGATGCAGAGCGGCTCCGAACTGGATGCGGCGCGCGCCTACCAGCAACGCCTGGCGACGCTGGCAGCGCAGGCACGGCAGCCGATGTTCGTGCTGCGCACCTCCGACTGGAACGCGCTGGAGCAGAGATTCCTTGAAGAATATGAGCGGCGCGCGGCGGTAAAGGTGTTCGACCTGAGAGAGATGCGGGCCCTCTCCCCAACCCTCTCCCACTCGTGGGAGAGGGGGCAAACTCATTCCCCTCTCCCGCTTGCGGGAGAGGGGCTAGGGGAGAGGGCAAGCGCCCCGCGCTTCTTCGCCGCAACATCGCTGGAACAGGAAGCCCGCGCCGCCGCCATGCAGGTGCGCCTGTGGCTGGCCGCCGGCAAGCGCGACATCGCCATTGTCGCGCAGGACCGCGTAGTCGCGCGGCGGACGCGGGCGTTGCTGGAGCGTGCCGAAGTGCTGGTGGCGGACGAGACCGGTTGGACCTTCGCCACGCTGTCGGTGAGCACTGTGCTGGAGCGCTGGCTCACCGCGCTGCAGAGCGACTTCTACCATCACGACCTGCTCGACTTGCTCAAGTCGCCGTTCATCTTCGCCGACATGGCGGCAGGAGAGCGCAAGTCTGCCGTGTATCAGCTGGAGCAATTGCTGCGCAAACAGGGCGTCGTCGCCGGGCTGGAAAAGTTCATGGCGCTTGCCGGGCATGAAGTAGCCTTGCACCAGCCGCTGGCGCGTCTGCGTCAGGCCGCGGCCCTGCTGGAACAGAACAAGAAAAGAACGCTGGCGGAATGGCTGGAGGCGTTGCGTGAGAGCCTGAACGTGCTCGGCATCGACAGTGGACTGCAGCAAGACGATGCGGGGCAGCAATTGCTGACTGCGCTTGCGACCTGGCAGCAGGAGTTGGTGGCAGATGACGGCCGCTACCGCTTCGCCGAATGGCGGCGCTGGCTGGCGCAGCAACTGGACACCGAGACCTTCCGCGACAGCAGCATCGACAGCCCGGTGCGCTTCACCCATCTGGCGGCCACGCGCTGGCGCGCCTTTGATGCTGTGCTGCTGCTGGGCTGCGATGCCGACCATCTGCCCGCCGCGGCGGACGGCGGACGCTGGTTCAACGATGCCGTGCGCAGCAGCCTGGGTTTGCCGACGCGCGCCACCAATGCCGCGCGGCAACGCGACGATCTGCTGGCGCTGCTGGCACTGAACGACCGCGTGCTGGTCACCTGGCAGAAAGAGCAGGATGGCGAGGAACGTCTGCTGAGTCCATTCCTGCAGATGCTGCGCGACGGAATCGATGCAACCTCTTCACTCCTTCCCCCTGGCATAACCAGCGACTTGGCTGGCGTTGTTTGCCAGCCTAGTCGAATGGCTAGTAGCTCCATCAGGGGGAAGGTTGGGATGGGGGTAGACGCGGAGGTGCGGAACGATTCTACCCTCTCCCTAACCCTCCCCCTGCAAGGGGGAGGGGATGAAACCGGATTGCTTGCCTTGCTGGCGG
>Ga0209321_10002451_pt1 | contig 12481 bp, 13 predicted proteins | sample Rifsed16ft4_FD_184012 | JGI IMG/M metagenome (GOLD analysis project Ga0209321, IMG submission 184012) | Soil microbial communities from Rifle, Colorado, USA - sediment 16ft 4 - CSP-I_5_4 (version 2) | ecosystem: Environmental > Terrestrial > Deep subsurface > Rock core/Sediment | place: Rifle... | reverse complement strand
ACCCGAGTGAAAAACCGGCCGTAGCGTCCCTGGCCGCGGTGGCGGTGGCGGCCACCCGCTGGCTGCCGGGCAAAAAGAAGTATGGCACCGTGGTTCCCGCCGTCACTCGCACAGCGTTGATCCCGGCTGCAGCGCCGCCGGGGGAAAAGGTGTAGCTGTTCCAAGTGTATACCCCGGTCATCACGGTCAGGCTGTTGGCAGTTGCCGCGTTCTGGTAGTCGAATTTGTTTTCCAGGGCGACTTGTTGCGCGACGGTCGATGCATTGCCGAGGTTGGTCAGCGCGGAGAGGCTCGCCAGATCCGCGGCTTTCTGCAAATCGCGCTTGACCCAGAAGATGTGCCCAAGATCCAGCGCCAGCGCGGCGACGGCGATCGACACACCGAGGGCCACCGCCGCCAGTACGCTAATGGCGCCTTTTTGCCGCGCCCGCCTTGTCGGCGTAACCATATGTCTTTCCTCTGAACGCACTTATTCCCGCTATTTTTTTTCGCCGGATGCAGGCGTTTCCGAAAGCAACTGGTCGGGTATGGGTTTGGCGAAACTGTCCATGTAGCGCTGGTAGCTGGGCCCCGCTTCCGCACCGGGGATGGTCAGCATGTTGCCCGCGGCGCGCCCTTCGCGCTGGATATCCAGCCATTGCGAGGTGCGTGTGCCGACCGCCGTCTTTTCACTCTTGTCGCCGTCAGCCTTCGCGTCGGCTGCCGTTGCGGAAAACGAGCAGCCTATCCAGAGTAATAACATGGACAGCAGGTACTTCATCGTGTCGTGCTTCATTGCGCGAGCTCCCTGGTGATTTTCAGTCCGGACCTGACATCGCTGGAGCGTGCCAGAATGTCCTCGCGAACGCGGGGCGCGAGGTTGTAGCGTTGCATCAGTTCCTGCGCCTGCTCAAGCTTGCCGCTCAAGGCCAGCAGCAAGGCGAGGTTCGCGCCTATGCGCTTGTTGCCGTCATCCAGTTCTGCAGCTTTCAACAAAGCCAGGCGCGCATCCTCGAATTTCCCCAGCATCAGAAGCGCATAACCCTGATCGCCCAGGATGGCCGCATCCGTCGGTGCCAACACGGCCGCGCGGTTCAGCGCCTCGCTGCCTTGCTTGATGTTGCCGGCGCGCATCTCGATCAATCCCAGGCCGTGATAAGCGCGGGCGGCGAGCGAACCTTTCAACAGCTTGCCATACATGATCTTGGCGGCATCCCCCTGCCCGCTTTCCCTGAGGGCGTGAGCACGCAGCAGGGTTGCGTCATCGCGGCGAGGCCAGCGCGCGTCGAAGGCATCCAGATGCGCGAGCGATGCATAGTAAAGTCCGCGTTGCTGCATGCCGGCGATAAGCTGCAGATAGAGATCCGGCTTCTGCTCCAGTGTCTGCGCATCGGCCGCAACGTTCTCCTGAGTGCCCGGCATGGCAGACGACTCCGCCCCCGCGTAAAGATTCGCTGCCAACGCAAGCGCGGGAAACATGCCGAACGCGATGCACAGTGCAGCGTTGATCAGCAATTGCGGCCAACCGGTGATTTTGTTCATTGGCTTTCTCCTATCGCGACAGCGTCTTGAGTATGGCGAGCACGCCGGGTCCTGCGGTGACGATCAGCAGTGCGGGGAACAGGAACAGCACCATCACCACCGTCATCTTGGTCGCAGTCTGGCCGATCTGGGCCTGCATCTTGAAGTGGCGCCGTTGCACCAATTGTCTCGAATACTGCAGCAGCGGCTCCTGCAGCGAACCGCCGTAGCGGTCGGCCTGCACCAGGACGGCAACCAGTTCGCGCAATTCCACCACGCGCAACTGATTGGCTATCCTCTCGAACGCCTGGGAACGCGATCGTCCGCTGGCAATCTGGCGCGTCACTTCGCGAATCTCTTCGCTCATGACAGGCAAGGCCCTGAAGTGGACATCGGTCATCACCAACAGGCTTTGCTCGAGATTCAGCCCCACTCCCTGCAGCATGCGCAGGAAATCGACGAACAGCGGCAGCTCTTCGATGAACCTGGTCATGCGTTTTTTGGCAACCATCTTGAGAAGATATTTGGGCAACAGATATCCAATCGTGAAAACCGCATAGGCGTAGACGAAAAACAGCACCTCAAGCGTCGAACCGATCCAACTGAGCGACAGTGCGACCACCCCTGCCACCGGCAGCGCGATGCGCAGCGCGGAAAAAAGGATCACCGCGCGCGATCCGCGGAAGCCCGCCTGCATCAGCCAGCACAGTTCCTCCCGGTATATGTTGGACTCGGGCTCTTCTTCCAGCATCAGTGTCGCCATGCGCCGGATCATGCGATCCAGCACGGTGTCGCCTTCCCCCAGCAGGTCGCTCAGCTTGCCGCGATACGAGAGATTTTCGCTGTGGCGCAGCATCAGTTGCGTGCTGCTTCGCACGCTGCGCATGCGCTCCAGCGCCGCCAGAATCAGCCAAAGCAGGCCGAGACTGAAAAGGATCACCGCGAGAGCGAGGAGCAGCGGAAACTGGTTCGACAGGTTCATCATCAAGCCCCCTCAGATTCGCCCCATGCGCAGCAGGATCAAGGTGCCGGCAAAATCGAGCGCGAAGGCAACGATCAGCATCCAGCGGCCGCTCTCGTCCAGCCACATGCCGCGCATGTATTGCGGGTTGGAGGCTGCCAGCATGAGCGCGATCAGGATCGGCAGCCCCGACAGTATCCAGGAACTGAGGCGGGTTTCCGCAGTCAGGGCGATCAGTTCGCGCTGCGCGTTGTCGTGCTCGCGGATGGTGTTGGCGATGTTGCTCAACACCGCTTCCAGCTTGCCCCCGTAACGGCTGTTGACGGTCACGGCCGATGCCAGCAGCGCCAGTTCCCGGATCTGGTACGTTGCGGCGACCTGCTCCAGTGCGCTCTCGATGGATACCCCCAGTTCATGGCGCTGCACCACCTGGCGGAATACCTGCGGAATCGGTTCGATGGCCTGTTCCATTCCCAGCTTGAGCGCGACCGGCATGGTGTTGCCGACCGCGAGCGAACGCGCCACGCCTTCGAGATAGGCGGGCAATCTGGCCACCAGCATGCGCGCGAACTGGCGGATCTTCCACCTCAACGCCGTGTACAGCGCAAAGGGATAAAGCACAACAAAGGCCAGCACCGCCCATCCGCCGAAGACAATGGCCAGTAGCGGCAAGGCCAGCAGCGGAATGGCGACGACAACGGCCTGGGCGTTCTGACTGAAGTTGATTCCGCTGCGCACGATCATGCGGGCGAGCCAGGCAATGCGCAGCATGCCCGTACGCTCCTCCGCGCGGCGCTCGACTTCGTGCGGATGCATGCTTGCCCAAGCCTCCAGGCGTTTGCCGATCAAATCGCGCCGATCTTGCCGCGGAGCTCCAGACCACAACAGCACCGCACCGCCGGCCATCAGCACCGCGGAGATCAGGGCAACAACCATGGCCGGGTTCATAGCCAGGACGCCCGGAAACCGGCAAGCTTGGGATTGACCGGCTTCAGCCGGTTGCAGACCCAGCGCCCCTCGTCCGCCGAGCCAGGCGCTGCCTGCCGTTCGAAAGAAAACAGTTCCTGCATGGAGATGACTTCGTCCACAACGCCGGTCACCTCGCTAATGGAAGTGATGCGGCGTTTGCCGGACGGCAGGCGGGAAATCTGCACGATCAGTTCGACGGCGCCGGCGATCTGGCGCGCGAGGTTGAGTTCGCTGCCGAGAAAACCGCCGAAATTGAGCAGCAATTGCAGGCGGTGCAGGCATTCGCGCGGCGAGTTGGCGTGGATGGTGCTCATCGAGCCATCGTGGCCGGTATTCATCGCCTGCAGCAACTCGACCGCCTCCACGCCGCGCACCTCGCCCAGAATGATGCGGTCGGGGCGCATGCGCAAGGCGTTGCGCGTGAGATCGCGCGCCGTGACTTCGGTCTGGTTCTCCAGGCCCGGGCGCGTTTCCAGCCGGATCACGTGTTCGTGGTGCAGGCGCAGTTCGGCGGCATCCTCGATGGTCACCACGCGCTCGTTTTCCCCGATGAACTGCGCCATGATGTTGAGCAAGGTGGTCTTGCCCGCGCCGGTGCCGCCGCTGATGACGATGTTGCAGCGCGCGGCCACCGCGGCCTGGAGGAATTCCAGCATGTCCTGGGTCAGCGTGCCGTAGGCCAGCATGTCCCCCGCCTTGAGCGGATCGCGACGGAACTTGCGTATCGAAACCGCCGGTCCGTCGATGGCCAGCGGCGGGATGATGGCGTTGACGCGGCTACCGTCGGGCAGGCGCGCATCCACCATGGGGCTGCTTTCGTCCAGACGGCGTCCGAGCGGCGCCAGAATGCGGTGCACGATGCGGATCACGTGCTTGTCGTCGATGAAGCGCACGTTGCAGCGCTCGAGCCTGCCGTTGCGCGTGATGTAGATCTCGTTGTAACCGTTGATGAACACGTCCTCGATGGCATCGTCCCGCAGCAGGTCTTCCAGCGGGCCGAGGCCGGTCATCTCATGGGTCAGTTCCCGGATCAGGCGCTGGATCTCGGAGGTGTTGATCGGGGCGGGTTTCTTCCTGAGGTACTCGTCCAGTTCGTGGGCGATGAATTGCTGCACCGCCTCCTGCGACCATCTCTCGTAATCGGCGCCAATTTCCCCGACGCGGTCCACCAGATGCTCATGGAATACCTGCTTGAGTTTCTGGTATTCGTCCGTTTCGTGGAACTGCCGGTCATCCGCCACGAAGGCAAAGTAAGCGCCGGTTTCGCTCATGATTCGGCTTTCTTCAGGCGCGACGAGAATGCTCCGAGCCAGGCGGCCAGACCGGACGGCGTTGCGGCAGTCGGCACGGCAGAACGGTCAAAGTCCTGCGCAATCTGGCGGATGTGCTGAACATAGGCATCCCTCGGGTTGTTCTCCAGCAGCGAGCGTCCCTCGTTCGCGCATTCCAGCAGCGCATAGTAGCGGTTGGGCAACGTGGCCTGCGTTTCCAGTTCGAGCATCTTGTTGACCTGGCGCGGCGACATGCCGATCTTGGTGTCGTGCCTGGCGATTACCAGGCCGACGCGCTTGCGGTCGAACCCCTTGTTTTCCAGGCGCTGCAGCAGCTGGTGCGCCGAGCGGCAGGCCGGCACGCTCTGTTCGCACAGCAACAGTGTCTTGTCGGCAATGCCGAGTACATGCAGCAGGAAATCGCTGCCGATGAAGCCGCCCAAATCGACCACGATGTACTTGAAGAAGAACTTCAGCAGCGCCAGCAGGTTCATGATCTCTGCCGGCGACATTTCCTGCAATTCGGACATGTTCTGCGGCAGCGGCAAGACCGCCAGACCGCTCTTGTGACGGGTGAACGCCGCCTTGATCAGGGCATGGTCCAGGCGGCGCACCGAACGGATGGCGTCGGACAGGGTGTAGGACAATTTGGTATCCAGATAAAGGGAAGCGTCACCCTGCGGATAGCCAAAATCGAGCAACAACACCTCTTCGTCGTGCTTGAACTCGGTCTTGAGCGTCAGCGCCAGGTGCACGGCGGCCATCGAGGTTCCCATACCGGGGCGACCGCCGATCAGCGCGAGCATCTTGCCGCGCGGGGACGCAGGCAACGGCGGCGCCTTGTCCAACAGCTTCTGCACCACGTCGCGCACTTGCCCCGCCTCGATGTTGTCCTCAATGAATTCGCGCGCACCGGCACGCATCGCGGTCAGGATATTGCCGCCGGAATCCAGCTTGCCTGCGCCGACCAGCCACAGGCTGGGAAACACCTTGAGCAGCTCTTCGGCCAGGGCGGCGGAGCGCGGCGTCGCATCCGGATTGAAATCGAGGAACACCACGCGCACGCCGATGGAGCCGATCAGTTCGATCAGGGAGTTCCTGCTCTCGCCCTTGTCCCAGATGATGACGCCGAGACCGGTCAGCGATTCGCTCAGCCAGTTGAATTGTTCCTGCCTTGCGGTCACCAGTACGAAGCGGTTATCCATCGTGTCTTGCTCCTCCCGCTTATCTTGAAAGTCCGACCGATTCGTCGTCCGTCGTTGCGCCGCCGTAGAACAGCCGCTTCATCCAGGACGGGTTGTACTGCTCCGATCCGGCGCCGGGAAGCGGCGGCATGTCAGCCTTGGCAGCCAGCGGGCGCACCAAGGTCGGTGTCACGACGATCACCAGCTCCTTGTCTTCGCGCGAGAAACGCGTGCTCCTGAAGAACGCACCCAGGATAGGTATGTCGCCCAAGCCCGGCACCTTGTCCACCGAATCGCTGAAGCTGCGGCTGATCAGCCCCGCGATGATGAAGCTTTCGCCGTCACCCAGCTCGATGGTGGTTTCCGCGCGGCGGGTGAGGATTGCAGGCACGCTCACGCCGCTGGAAGTGACGGCATTGGTGAAATCGAGCTCGCTCACTTCGGGGGCCAGTTTGATGGCGATGCGCTCCTTGCTGAACACGGTCGGCGTGAACACCAGGCGGATGCCATATTCCTTGTACGTTATCGTAACCTGCCCCAGACTCTGGGCGATGGGGATGGGGAATTCGCCGCCGGCCATGAAGCTCGCGGTCTGTCCGCTGACCACGGTCATGCTCGGCTGCGCCAGCGTGTGCGCCAGGCCGTTTGTTTCCAGCAGCGCGAACACTCCGAGCGCGCTGTTGCCGTTTGAGCCCATCACCAGGTGGAACGCGTTCGAAAACGGGAGGCCGGCCTCAGTGGTGATGCCGGTGGCCGCCCGCGTCACATTGGTCAGCGCGCCGGGCGAAAACACGCCGAAGGTGATGTTGTTCTGGGAGATCAGGTTGATTCCCGTTTCCTTGAGCACCTTCTTGCTCAGTTCGACGAACTTTACATCGACCATTACCTGCCCGCTCGTCGGCGCCAGGCCGGCTAGCGGCTGATCGACCTGCACGCGGTAGCTTTTCGGCGGGGCCGATTTCTTTTCCCACAGCAACAAACTGGTCTCGCCCGGCTGCTTGCCAAGAATCAGTATCTCGCCTCGTCCGAGCACCCTCACGTCGGCGACTGCGGTGTCGCCTATTGCCACCCGTTCCACCCTGAAGGGCGGTCTGAAATCCAGTTGCGCACCCGCGCCGACACGGATGATGTTTTGTTCTTTTGGCTGGTCTTCTGCCAGTACAGGAGAGGCCAGAAAAACCAGCGCTATCGTCCACGGAAACCACCTGTTCATGTCGGCCGTCTCATTATTCCGCCCAGTTGCGCTGAGCAATTAGTGCCGCAGGCCACGAATGACCTCGACTCCGGTTTCGGGCATGGCGCTCCCTGCCCCTGATTTGCCGCCCGCCGTTCTTCCTTTCATCGCGAAACTGCCGGCCGCGACTTGCCGCAATGTCATCTTTGCCTGGTCACCTGTCGCTGCAGGCTCTGCAAGCGGAGGAACCTCGTCCAACGGGCTGCGCAGCGCCAGCAATATCTTGCCCAGTTCCGAGGCAAGGGCCAGGCGGTTCACATCGTTGAAAGGCACTGCGAGCACAACGGTGCGCGGTGGCATTGAATTCTCGGGCAGATTGCCCACATTGATATCGCGCCCCGCCACCGAGCGGTTTCCCACCGCCAGCACCCTGACACCGGCGAGCAACAATTTGCTTTGGGTTTGAGAGATTTCGTCGCTGTTGCGCCGCATGACGGCGAACACATCGACCACGTCGCGCGGATTGAGGCGGTTGCCGACACCGATGACTTCATCGACCTTGAGGGCAACGGCGCGCTCGCCTGGGCGAATGGCGGAAACGATGCTCTTCTCAAGGCCGAACATGCGGTGCGCAAGTATCGTTTCGCCGATGACGATGTTCTCCGCGGGAATCTTGCCTTCGACAGCGGCCACGTTGTCGAACGCGCCTTCCGGCCTTACCGTCATTTGTTCGATCTTGATGGAATCTTTGGCGATGGGAACGCCGGCAGGAATGGGCTTGATGGCCACCACGACATTTAGCCGCGGCGCCGAGACTTCAGCGGGTTTTTCCGCCATCGAGCGATTGGCGAGGACCCAAGCATACCAGCCCAGCAGGAGGGAGATGAGCACCATTAACACTGCGACCAATTGTTGAACTCGTCCCATGAATTCCACCTAGTCTTTCAAATGGTCAGCCACGTTAATACTGAACCGTAGCGGTTGCGCCCAGATTAGCCGGAATGGCTATGCCGAGCAAGGGTAAGGTCGGCACGAGGGGGTGATTGGCGTAGTCATATGTCACCAGAACCGTAACGCACGATATGGCCGGATTGGCAGCGCATGGAGCCGCTGTTGCGTTTACTGCTATTCCCGCCGTTGGCAGCCAGTTCAGCACGCCCATGGCCGTGTTCTGTGCGCGGGTGATGCGCGTCGCGGTGTCGGGCGCGTCCTGCACCGCTGCACGCGCACCCTCTTCCGCCGCCAGCGTGAGGGATTGATTCATGGCGAACACCAAGCCATACGCCACGATGGCGTAAAACAGCGCAAAGAAGATCAGGAACACCAGCGCAAATTCGACCGCCACCGCTCCGCGACAATCGCGCCGTTGCGCCCCGAAACTGGCGATGCTGGTGCGGCATGGAATAGCTGCAGACATGGCTCGTCACACCCTCCACGCCATTGCCGGCAACACATCCAGCACGGACACTGCGAACCCTAGCGCCAGTCCGACACCGTAGGGCACCGGTCGTTTTGCCGTCGCCTTTTTCCTGTTGAGCCCGAGCAGCACCAGCGCGCCGATGCCTGCGACGATGCCGGCGATGAGCAGGGTCGGCAGCAGTATCTTGCTTCCTCCCAGCATGCCCATGGCAGCAAACAGCTTCACGTCGCCTGCGCCCATCCATCCGGCGATGTACATTGGAAAAAACAGCAGGAAAGCGATTGCGGCGGCGAACATGGCATTCGCCGTATTGCCGCCCAGCAGAGACACCCCGGTTACCAGGGCATAGATAGCGCCGACGACGAACCCGCCCAAGGTCAGCCAGTTCGGCAAACGGCGATCACGCACGTCGAAAACCGCCGCTATGGTCGCCCACGCGAGCAGGATGATCCGCTCGATCGCTATCGACGTCATCGACGTAGCACCAGTTATTTAACTAACCCACAGGGAACGAATTAGTTAAGGGGCGGGTGTAGGTAAAGAGGAAGTGATGCTTGTGAAAATGGCGGCGATCTTGGTGCCGAGCGGACTCAGAGCCACTGCGATGACAACTGCAATCAGCGCAGCAATCAGGGCATACTCGATGGCCGTAGCGCCTTCTTCATCGCGAAGAAATTTGTTAAAGCGATTCATGATAACTATCCTCCAGATATTGAATGTTATGAAATTATCAAAATCAACTTATGAGGCAAATACATTAAATACCTTATAAGCTCATATGTCCAAGTTACAGACTTCTTGGCATATCAATAATTTTTTTGTGTGTTTAATTTAACACAACTTTAACTTCAATTTAACGTGAAATTAACACTTGTGCCGAGTATGGTTTACCCGCGAAAGAAAGTAACCTTGCGGGAAAGCGCTTGAATCCGCATCAATCACGGTTCCAGAGACATCCGCAACCAATCGATGTTGAAATATTCCGGCAACGCACCCACGGTCATCTCGGGGCGGCTGCCGACCTGACAAGCTGAGCTGTCGATCTGGCGATACCACTCCCGGAATCTCAACATGCTGACCGGATTCATCACACATGCTTTCTGAGCGAACGGATGACCGAAATGAAAAAGCATGTGCCCGATCTCGTGGGCCAGATATGCCCCGGATAACTCCGCCGCTTCAGTAGCGGAATATTTTTCCCCTCCACGCAATCGTTGGGCGTAGTCAGAGTCGTCCGTGAACGGGAACGTGCTCCACACGATATATGAGCCATATCCGCTGTTCCGGCTGTATGTCGTCGTACCCACAGACACGCCGCCGCGAAGGGCGGAATGGATATCCGCGCCGTTGTATTCGGCGCTCGCAATGAATTGATTGGTGATCACCAGATCGTATTGCAGATCCCCGTAGCCCAGCGTATCCCAGTAGATCCATTCGTTGTACGGCGAGGCATCGAGTACGGGCGCGCCATCGGATGCCTTGATCTTGCGCCAGTATTCCAGACGCTCAAGCATCACGTCCGACAGCAACTCGCTAAACTCCCTCAGGTCTTTGGGATGCATCCCGGCTGGCAGGTAAGGTTTTGCATACGCAAGCGCATCCGCCAGCTTCGTTCCGCGCTGGGTGAGCGTGGTCAACATGCTCTCGGCGATTCTGTGCCTGTCCCCTCTTCCCGATTTGAAGTCGTAGATGGAAGGCTTGCGCAACTCCAGGACGGATAGCGGGATGAGGGCGAACAGGCGATCGATACCGGTTTCCGCTATCTCCGAGAACTCGACATTGACGCCGAAATTATTCTTTACGGTCGTTTGTGCGGACGCAAACATGATCCGCAGCTGCGAATCGGTCAACCGCGGAAGCCTGGGATTGACGGCGTGGAGTACATGGATACGAACGGTGGAACCCGCCGCGACAGGCGCAACGGCGACATTCTGCCATTCGCTACCGCTCCCCTTGCATCCAGAGAGCAATACAGCCAGACCTATGCATAGTAACCTGGATAGCAAGGCATTCCCCTTCCCGATGCAAAGCATTTGTTTGAGGCTGGCTTACCTTTGGGATACGCCATTGCTTCCATTTGCAGCGGCGATCCCGGTCAGTTCCAGAACCCTTTTTGCGCGACGAACCGCTTCCAGACCTTGCCGAACTCGGCGACGCGCTCCGCATAATCATGCTCCATCCAGCCGCGGATGAGCGCAAGCGTGTCGTGCCGCGCGGCACTTTCCAGTTCGTCCAGCAGCCGATGCGCAACGGCGATGTCGTTCAGGATGCCCAGGATATCCTGAAGTTCGGCCAGCGCGGTCACGTAGCTTTTGGTCTTGGCCGCATTGAACAATGAACCGAACATCTCGGTACTGTAGCGCAGTTTCTTGCAGGCGATGCGCAAGAGGTGCAGTTGCGCCGCATCCTCGCCGACCAGCGCCTTGCCGTGCTTGGCGGCTTGTTTGCTGCGTCTCTGCAGCACTTGCGTGGCGAACAGCACCAAAGTGATTTCCGTCTCGCCCGTCTGTGTGCCATGCATCCATGCGCCGAAGCGCAGCAGCAGGCGCTGGAAATCCTGCGAAGCCAGGTTTTTTTCCATACCGGCGTGCTGCTTCTTGCGCGCCCGTTCGCTCGTGGCCAGCACTTCGCGCAATCCGGCATGTTCCGGCAGCCGGGTACAGATCGGCGCCAGCGTTTGCGTGACGAACACATCCCAGTCGCGTGAACGCCCCAGTTCCACGCACAGCTTCGCCACCTGTTCGCGCAAGAACGTCAGTTCGTCATCGGCGCGGAAACGTTGCGCGATGGCGAGCGTCACGCGCAGGCGGCGCAACCCGACGCGCACCTGATGCAGGTATTCCTCGTCCAGTTTCAGCAAGGCACCCGGAACGTTGGATTGCACATGCGCCAGGCACGCGCCGATCATGCTCTGCAGGGCGCTGGCGATGCTTTGCGACTTTTTCAGTTCTGGAAATCGAGCTTTGCTAACCGACGGCCTGGACGCCGAGAACAGCAGATAACCGTATTCCGCCTTGCTGGTGTGTTCCACATCCAGCGGCACGATATCGAGCAGGGCCAGCGCGAGTTTGAACAACTGCTGCGGTGAGCCGGACTTGAGTTCGAGTTCCAGTTCGGAAATCGGACAACTCGCCTGTCCGGCACGGATCTCGCCGCTGTCCATGCACAGTTCGATCTGCGCGCCTTCGAAATCCACCAGGCGCACGTTGCGCGAAAAGTCGGTGACGAACACGGGCTGCAGGCGATTGCGCACGCCGCGCGGCAATTCGCCACCGCTGGCCCTGAGCGCGTCGAGGTCCAGTTGTTCGGAGGGCACCAGCGTCTCCCACTCGTTGCGCTGATGCAGCCCCGCACTCACCTGCCCGCCGCCTTTCAATGTCTGCACCCATTGCCTGCCAACGCGGCGCAGGCGCAAAGCCATGGCCTGCCGGCGCAGTTCGAGATCGGCGGTGTCGTAGTAGATGCTGTAGAGCTTTTGCGTGACGGCGCGGCTTGCGGCAAGCGAGCGGATAAAAGGATGGCCCTTGAGCTGTTGCAGGTGCTCGGGCGAGATGTGCAGTTTGAGTTCGGTTTCGACGATCACGCGGAGCTCACATCAGGATGGGGCGATCCGGCATTTCGTTGGTCTTGGCGCCGACTTGGGGGTAGTGCCGCGCAAGATGTGCCCCCACGCGGCGTATCCCTGCAATGGCACCCTCTTCGAACCTGCCCTGTCGGAATGTCCCCTCCATTTCCTGGCAGACTTCCTCCCACACGGCCTGCCCCAGTTTGGCATGGACGCCGCGGTCCGCGACGATCTCGACATCGCGGTCCGCAAGCAGCAGATAGATCAGCACGCCGTTGTTCTGTTCTGTATCCCAGACGCGCAATTGCGAGAAGACCTCGATGGCCCGTTCCCGCGCGGTCTGCCCGACCAGCAAAGGTCTGAGATCCAGCGCATCCTCGACCACGAAACGGATCTGTCCGGCATGCGTCCGTTCGCCTTCCGCAATGCTGCGCTCG
>Ga0209321_10002446_pt1 | contig 12498 bp, 10 predicted proteins | sample Rifsed16ft4_FD_184012 | JGI IMG/M metagenome (GOLD analysis project Ga0209321, IMG submission 184012) | Soil microbial communities from Rifle, Colorado, USA - sediment 16ft 4 - CSP-I_5_4 (version 2) | ecosystem: Environmental > Terrestrial > Deep subsurface > Rock core/Sediment | place: Rifle... | reverse complement strand
GGTCGCTCCAGTTCGACCCGCTGGAGGCGCCCGGCGCGCGCAACCACGACCTCGTCCTCCACGCCCGAATCGCCGGCTACCGGCGCGAATGGACCGACGGGTGGCTCTACGGGCCGCAACGGCGCCTCTTCGAGATCTACAACAAGGCCCTCAACATCGTGCCGCTGGAGGAGCTGCCGCACTATCGCATCGGCTGGGAGCGCAGCGCGCGGGAGCACGACGACGGCATCCTCCGCGAGGAGGCCCCCGTGGCGACGGCGATCCTCGAGGCCATCCGCCGCGACGGACCCCTTTCGACGGCCGCCTTCGCCGAGCACGACCACAGCGTCGATTGGTGGTGGGCGCCCACGCGTGCGGCGCGCGCCGTCGCCGAGGCGCTCTTCGTCAGCGGCCGCCTCGGCATCGCCCGGCGCGAGGGCAGTCGCCGTTACTACGACCTCATCGAGCGGCTGGTCCCGCCCGACGTCCTCGCCCGGCGCGAGCCGGAAGAGGCGGCCATGCGCCACCGCCTCCTCAGCCGCTATCAGGCGACCGGCCTGAGCGCCCCCTCCGCGCAGAACGACGTGATGGCCCGAGCAGGGACGGCGAAGGAGCGGATCCGCCGCACCGCGGAGCTGGTCGACGAGGGGCTCCTCATCCCGGTGGAGATCGATGGCCTCAAGGGCACTCGCTACCTGGTCACGGCGGACGTTGGGTCGCTCCGAGAAGCCGCAGCCTGGGATCCGGACGGGCGGCGGGGAGCGGCCTTCATCGCGCCCCTCGATCCGCTGCTGTGGGATCGGCGGCTGCTGCGCGACCTCTGGGACTTCGACTATCTCTGGGAGGTCTATGTCCCCGCCGCCAAGCGCCGCTGGGGCTACTACGTGCTGCCGATCCTGTGGGGGGACCGCCTCGTCGGGCGCATCGAGCCACGCCTCGAGCGGGCCACGGGCACCCTCTGGATCGCCGGGCTGTGGTGGGAGGACGGCTTCGCGCCGCGGCGCGCGGCTGGGTTCGTGCCGGCGATGCGACGAGCGCTGGCCGACTTCGGCGCGTTCGTGGGGGCGAATCGGACCGAGTGGTCGAGCGCCAGCGCGATCGCGCCGCATAGCTCCTACTTGAGGAGCATCCGCCCGAGGCGCCGCGAAGCGATCAACAGGAAGACCGAGCCCATGACGGCCAGGTAGGCGACGTCGATCAGCTGCGAGGTCCCGACCAGGCCCGTGGTCAGGCCGCGCACCAGGTCCACGCCGCGGTAAAGCGGGGTCAGCTCGACGAGGAAGCGCAGCGACTCCGGGTAGGCCGTGATCGGGAAGAACGTGGCGCTGAAGAGGAAGAGCGGCAGCGTGACGACGAACAGGAGGTCGAGGTCCTGCCACGTGCGCATGAAGCTGACCGCGGTCAGCCCGGCGGCCGCGGTGGCGAAGCCGATGAGCATCGACGCGGGCAGGGCGAGCAGGCCCCACGTCGAGGGGACGAGGCCGAGGCCGAACATGACGACGAGGAACCCGAGCCCGTAGAGCGAGCCGCGCCCGAGCGCCCAGATCACCTCACCGAGGGCGATGTCGCCCACGTTCATCGGCGTGGCGAGCATGCCGTCGTAGGACTTCTCGTAGCGCAGCCGGAAGAACATGTTGGTGCTGTCGTAGACCGCCCCGTTCATGGCCGCCGTGGCCAGCAGCGCCGGGGCCACGAAGACGGCGTAGGGGATCGGTTGCCCGTCGGGCCCCGTGACATTGCCGATGAGGCTGCCCAGCCCGAAGCCGATGCCGAGCAGGTAGAAGAGCGGCTCGAAGAAACCGCTGAAGATGATCATCCAGCCGCGCCGGAAGATGAGCCGGTTGCGCTCGATGATGTGGACCGAGTGGCGGCTCCCGAAGGGCAGGACGCGGCGCAGCGGCAGCGAGGTCATCAGACGATCAGCCTTCGGCGGAACGTGATGAGCGCCACGGCCGCGCCGGCGACGACGAGCGCGCCGAGGGCCGCGAAGTGGATCCCCAGGACGAGCGGGTCGAGGCCATGGCCGAGGGCCAGGGCCCGCGTGAGCGCCACCCCGTGGAACAGCGGCGTCAGCCAGGCCACCGGCTGGATGGCGGCGGGCAGCTGCTCGATGGGGAAGAACGTGCCGCTGAACAGGAAGAGCGGCGTGATGACGAAGCGGAAGATGACCGGGAACGAGCTCTCCGTGTGCTGGGTCGCGGTCCACGCCGCCATGGGCATCCCGAAGGCGAGCCCGGTCAGGATCGCGGCCGGCCAGGCGAGGAGGGCGCCTGGCATGGTCATCGCCCCGAAGGCCAGCGCGACCAGCAGGAAGACCGCGGTCACGATGCCCATCCGGACGACCTGCCAGTAGAGGTGGCCGAGGGCGATGTCGCTCGGGCCCTGCGGTGTGGCGATGGCGCCCTGGAAGGTCTTCAGCCACTTGAAGCCGGCCAGCAGCGGCCACGACGACTCGATGGTCGCGGTCTGCATCGCCTGGGCGGCCAGGAGGCCGGGGGCGAGGAACGCGAGGTATGACACCCCGTCGAAGCGGGCCACGCCGCCCGGGATCAGGCTGCCGAGACCGAGGCCCATCGCCGAGAGGAACAGGACCGGGGAGACGAGCGTGGAGAACGCGGTCCCCCGCCAAACCCGGCGGTAGACCAGCACGTTGTGCTCGAGGTGACGGACGCCGGCGACGGCCACGCGTCGCCTACTCGACGAGCGTCCGGCCGGTCAGCCGGAGGAACACGTCCTCGAGGCTGCTCCGCCGCACCAGGACCGTCTCGGGACGGAGGCCGCGCTCGTGGGCGGCCACCGCCGCCGACTCGCCGTCGGCGGTGTACACGAGGACGCGGTCGGGAAGCTGCTCGACGCGGTCGCCCAGGCCGTCGAGTTGCCCGTCGAGGGTCTCCTGGACGCCGACCGGGAAGCGCAGCTCGAGGACCTCGCGCGTCGAGTAGCGCTCGATGAGCGCGCGCGGCGAGCCCTCGGCCACGATCTTGGCCTTGTCCATGACCACGAGGCGGTCGCAGAGCTGCTCGGCCTCGTCCATGTAGTGCGTCGTGAGGACGAGCGTCGTGCCCTTCTGCTTGAGACGGTAGAGGCGCTCCCAGACGAGATGGCGCGCCTGCGGGTCGAGGCCCGTGGTGGGCTCGTCGAGGAGGGCCAGGTCGGGCTCGTTGATGAGCGAGCGGGCGATGGTCAGGCGGCGCTTCATGCCGCCGGAGAGCTTCTCGACGAGGTCGTCGCGCCGCTCGTTCAGCTGCACGAACTCGAGCAGCTCGCCGGCCCGCCGTCGGGTCTCGCGGTACGACACGTCGAAGTAGCGGCCGTAGATCAGGAGGTTCTCGAACACGGTCAGCTCCATGTCGAGGGTGTCCTCCTGGGGCACCACACCGAGCCGCGAGCGGATGCGCGGGCCCTGCGTCTCGGGATCCATGCCCAGCACGGTGAGCTCGCCGCCGGAGCGCGGCGAGACGCAGCCGATCATGCGCATGGTCGACGTCTTGCCGGCGCCGTTGGGGCCGAGGAAGCCGAATGCCTCGCCGGCCGCCACGTCGAAGTCGACGGCGTCGACGGCCGTGAGAGCCGCGAAGCGCTTGGTCAGTCCGCGGGCACGGATGAGCGGAGCGGTGTCACCCTGGGGCATGCCGCGGATGGTACCGCCGATCGCCGATGGCGCCGTCGTCCGCGCGACACGACGCCGTGTCCAGGCCGCCTCCGAGATGGGGCTTGGTGCCTGATGTGGGTGTGACCCACGACCGAGACGAGTCGGCGGTTCCGCCGCGACTTCGGCGACGGGCGAGCCCTCGATCGCGCGCCATCTGTGCTGCGGAGGCCACAGCCGGAGACGTTCGCAGGGCCTGAGGGCCGAAGGTCGCGGGAGATTCGTTCCGGTCGTGGGCCCCGCCCACATCTCGCCGCCCAGCCCACGTCTCGTCGCGGGCCCGCTCAGACCTCCTTGTACTCGCCCTCCACGGTCTCCTCGCCGGCGCCGGTACCCGCCCCGGCCGGCTCCGCCTCGCCCTCCCGGGCACTCTCGGGCGGGGGCTGCTGGCCGTCTCCCGACGGGGCCTCGGACGCGGACGCGGCCTGGTAGGCCGCGGTGGCGACCCGCTGGAGGACCTCGCCGAGCTCTCGCGCTGCCGTCCGCACCGCCTCCGTGTCTGCGCCCTTGAGCGCCTCGCGGACTGCCTCCATCGCGCGCTCGGTGGCGGCCCGATCCTCGGCCGACACCTTGTCGCCCAGGTCGCGCAGGGTGCGCTCCGCCTGGAAGGCCAGGGCATCGGCCTCGTTGCGCGACTCGACGTCCGCCCGCCGCTTGCGGTCCTCCTCGGCGTGCTCCTGGGCATCCTTGACCATGCGCTCGACCTCGTCCTTGTTGAGCAGCGACGAGGCGGTGATGCGCACGCTCTGCTCCTTGCCCGTCGCGCGGTCCTTGGCCTTCACGTCGAGGATGCCGTTGGCGTCGATGTCGAAGGTGACCTCGATCTGCGGGATGCCCCGCGGCGCGGGCGGGATCCCGTCGAGGATGAAGCGCCCGAGCGTCTTGTTGTCGGCGGCCATGTCACGCTCGCCCTGCAGGACGTGGATCTCGACCTGCGTCTGGCTGTCGCTCGCGGTCGAGAAGGTCTGGCTCTTCGAGGTCGGGATCGTCGTGTTCCGATCGATGAGCCGCGTCATCACGCCGCCGAGCGTCTCGATGCCCAGCGAGAGGGGCGTCACGTCGAGAAGGAGGACGTCCTTCACCTCGCCGCCCAGCACGCCTGCCTGGATCGCGGCGCCGACCGCTACGACCTCGTCGGGATTGACGCCCTTGTGCGGCTCCTTGCCCGCGAAGAGCGCCTTCACCGCCTCGACGACGGCGGGCATGCGCGTCTGGCCGCCGACGAGGATGACCTCGTCGATCTCGGTCGGCTTCAGTCCGGCGTCCTTGAGGGCGAGGCGGACCGGGTCCTTCGTCTTGTCGATGAGGTCGGCGACGAGGCTCTCCAGCTTCGCCCGGCTGAGCGACATGACGAGGTGCCTGGGTCCCGACGCGTCGGCCGTGATGTAGGGCAGGTTGAGCTCGGTCTGGAGGGTCGAGGAGAGCTCGATCTTCGCCTTCTCGGCGGCCTCCTTGAGGCGCTGCATCGCCTGCTGGTCCTTGGACAGGTCGATGCCCTGGTCCTTCTTGAACTCGACGAGCAGCCAGTCGATGACCCGCTGGTCGAAGTCATCGCCGCCGAGGTGGGTGTCGCCGTTGACGGCCTTGACCTCGAAGACGCCCTCGCCCAGCTCGAGGATGCTGATGTCGAAGGTGCCGCCGCCGAGGTCGTAGACGGCGATCTTCTCGTCCTTCTTCTTGTCCAGCCCGTAGGCGAGCGCCGAAGCGGTCGGCTCGTTGATGATCCGCTTGACGTCGAGACCGGCGATACGGCCGGCGTCCTTCGTCGCCTCGCGCTGCGTGTCGCCGAAGTAAGCGGGCACGGTGATGACCGCCTCGGTCACCTTCTCGCCGAGGTACGCCTCCGCGTCGGTCTTGAGCTTCTGCAGGATCATCGCGCTGATCTCGGGCGGGGAGTAGCTCTTGCCGTCGGCGAGGACGACCTTCAGGCCGTCGCTCTTGGGGTCCTTCTCGACCCTGTAGGGCACGAAGCCCTTCGACTTCTGGACCTCGGGGTCATCCCAGCGACGGCCCATGAAGCGCTTGATCGAGTACACCGTGTTGGCGGGGTTGGTGATGGCCTGACGCTTGGCCAGCTGACCCACGACCCGCTCGCCGGTCTTGGTGAAGCCGACCACGGACGGCACGGTCCGCCCGCCTTCCGCGCTCGGGATGACGGTCGGCTCCCCCCCCTCCATGACCGCCACGACCGAGTTCGTCGTTCCGAGGTCGATGCCGATGATCTTGCCCATGTCTAGTGGATCCCTCCGGGGTTCGTGTCTTGCGTGCTGGTCCGGGTCGCGTCCGGAGCGGTGTTCTTGGCGACCTTGACGAGTGCGGGACGAAGGACCCGGTCGCGGATCCGATAGCCACGCTGGATCTCGCCGGTGACCTGCCCCTCCGGCGCGGCGGCGGTCTCCTCGTGGATGGCGGCTTCGTGCTCGCGCGGGTCGAAGGGCTTGCCGACCGCCTCGATGGGCGTGACGCCCTCCGATTCGAGGAGCGCGCGCAGCTTGCGCTCGACCAGCCAGAGGCCCTCGATCCAGCCGAGGTGCTCCAGCTCCCGCGGCATCGAGGCGAGGGCCCGGTCGAAGTCGTCGACCACGGCGAGGAGCTTGGCCAGGAGCATCTCGTTCGCCAGCCCGAGGGTCGCCTCGCGCTCCTGCTCGGAGCGGCGCCTGAAGTTCGCGAAATCGGCCGCCGAGCGCTGCCAGCCGGCGCGATTGTCGGCCGCCTCGCGGCGCGTCTCGTCCAGCTGCTGCTTCAGGCTCTCGACCTCGGACAAGAGCGTCGACGGCTGGACATCCAGGCCGGCGATCCGCTCCTCGGCCCGGCTGCGCTGGTGTCGCCGGTGCTGTTCGCTCATGCGTACAGCTGCCCGACGAGCTCGTTCATCAATCCGCTCACGAAGCCGACGGCCCCGATCGTCCGCGGGTAGGCCATGCGGGTCGGTCCGAGCACGCCGACGATGCCGAAGAGCCGCCCGCCGTGGCCGAAGGGCGCCATCACGAGCGAGACGTCGCTCATGTCGTCGAGCAGGTTCTCGTGGCCGATGAAGACGCGCACGCCCCGGCGGCGCGCCACGTGACCCACCAACCGCCCGAGGTAGCCCTGGTCCTGGAGGGCGGCGAAGACCCGGCGCAACGTCTCGGTGCGGGCGAACTCGGGCGCCTCCATCACGTTGAGGAGCCCGTCGCTGAAGAAGCCCTCCACCCGCGAAGCGTCGATCTCGTGCATGAGCGCGGCAACGCGCCGACCGATCGCCTGGGCGAGCGGGTCGAGTCGCTCGACCAGCTGCGCCGCCTGGGTCGCCGTCTTGCCGGCGAGGATGCGGTCGAGGCGCCCGGCGGCTTCGTCGAGGCTGGCCTGGTCGGCTTCGATGGGCAGCCCCACGAGCGCCTGGCGCATGGAGCCTTCGGCCAGCACCAGCACGAGAGCGGCGAGGCGAGGATGCACCTGCGCGAGGTGGACACGCCGGACGCGGGCGCGCCCGGGCTGCACCGGTGTGACGAGCCCGGCCGCCCGCGTGGTCGAGGCGAGGATCGACGCCGCCAGGCGGAACCACTGCTCGCTCGAGAACGCGACCTGACCGAACTGGTGGCGGATCATGAGCTGATCGACCGGCTCGAGGGGCACCGGCGCAGCGAGCGATTCGACGTACAGGCGGTAGCCCTCGTCGGACGGCACGCGCCCGGCGCTCGTGTGCGGTTGGCCGATCAATCCGGCCCGCTCCAGGTCCGCCATCACGCTGCGGATCGTCGCGCTCGAGACGCCGAGTCCGTACCTGTCGACCAGGGCATGGCTACCCACGGGTATCGCCGTGGCGACGTACTCCTCGATGATCGCCCGCAGCACCGAACGGGCGCGCTCGTCGAGCGGGCGGGTATGGGCTTGGGTGCGGCGCACCATCCGAACGTGGTCCTCGTGACGTCGGCTTCGTTAGCACTCACGCTTCCCGAGTGCTAACGCCCCGCGGATGGTAGCGCGCGGCTGCCGGCAGTGTCAATGCGGCGCGCCCTCACGGTGCGCTTCCGCGCGAACGGATCGCCCGCCTGATCAGATCATGCGCACGAACAGCTCGTCAGCCAGCAGGCGACCACGGAGCGTCAACACGAGTCTCCGACCCCTCTCCTCGAGGAGCCCTTCTGCCTCGCCCCACGCGAGCGCTTGACGCATGGCGCGGTCCCGGCGCAGTCCGGTCGCAGCAGGCCCGGCGAAACCGCTCGACAGGCGCAGCCGAAGGACCGCTCGTTCGGACGCGGCGGTGCGGCGGTCGACGATCTCGTGGCCGCCCGGCGGGAGGCTCGCCGCGCTCCCGTCCACGGGCACAAGGGCCCGGACGTAACCGTCGAGCGGCGCAGCGTTCCACCACCGTCGCCTGCCGTCGAAGCCATGAGCCCCCGGGCCGAGGGCGAGGTACGGCCGCCGCTCCCAGTAGACCAGGTTGTGACGGCAGCGGTGCCCCGGACGCGCCCAGTTGGACACCTCGTACCAGGCCAATCCGGCGCGCGCGAGGCGTTCGTCGGCCAGGCGGTACATCGCGGCGGCCCGGTCGGGGTCCTGCTCCGCCGCGGCGCGGGCGCGCCAGCGCCGAGCGCCCGGCCGCACGGGCAGGTGATCACCAGTGGGGCCCGTCAGGCCCTCCGCGTCCGGGTCGCCGAGCGTGAGCGCGTAGGCGGAGAGGTGGTCGGGCGCCAGCGCGATGGCGGCATCGAGGGTCGCCTGCCATGAGCCCATGGTCTGCCCGGGAACGTCGTACAGCAGGTCGAGGCTCACGCTCCGGGCCCCGGCCGCCCGTGCCAGGCGGACCGTGTCGGCGACATCAGCGGGCGTGTGGCGCCGCCCGAGGCGGGTGAGCTCGGCGGGCTGGAGGCTCTGTGCCCCGATGCTCACGCGGGTCACCCCAGCCGCCACGGATCCGCGCAGGTCGCCCCGGTCCCGGGGGCCCGGATTGACCTCGATGCTGATCTCCGCGCCGGGGCCGATCCCGAGTCGCCGTTCGATCACGCCGAGGAGAGCGCCGATCCGCCCCGGCCCGAGCAACGAGGGCGTCCCGCCCCCGAGGTAGACGGTGCGCAGGCCGCCGCGCGGGCGGTCAAGCGCCGCGCTGCGCAGCTCCAGCTCGACGAGCACGGCGCGCTGGAAGAGCTCGAGCCAGCCGGCGCCCTCGGTCGCCGCGAGGCCCGCCTGGACCACGAAGTCGCAGTAGGGGCACACGCTCAGGCAGAAGGGCGCGTGGAGGTAGAGCGAATGGGGAGCCGCCGTCCGGGGAGGGCTCACGAGAGGTAGGCCTCGGGTGGACCAGCGGCCACCCGTGAGACAGAGGCCACCCGCCTGCGCTGGGTCGTTCTACCCATCGTTATTCGCCGGTGCATGAGAATCGCCCTGACCACGCTCGGCCGGGTGTCGATTCGGGCGATCGCGACGGGGCGCCGAGCGTGCTCACGCCGATCCCCATTCGCCAGCGAATGGCGAGCTCACTGCTCCTCGTCGACGACCTCCCAGCCCGGTGGTGGGAGACGCTCCCGCTCGATCTCCTCGACCTCCTGGCCACGGGGCGCGAGCAAGCCCGCGTGACCGGTGAAGGCGAACACCGCCAGACGCGTCGTGGCATGACCGAGGACGGCCGCCCCGATACCGCCGGTGAACACGGTCACCCATCCGGCGGCCATCCCGAGGAGGAGAGTGAAGAAGAGCGTGTAGCGGCTACGCCCCGTGGCTGCGACGCGGGTGGCGAGGACGTACAGGAGGGCCTGGGCAACGATCGCCGCGCTGGCCGGCACGCCCATGGCCAGGAGGAGGCCGAGGAGGACCCCCCGGAAGGCCGCCTCGTCGACGACCGCGGTGCCCACCGCGTTCAGGATCGCCCCGGGGTACTCGCGCGGCGCCGGGAGGCGGAACCGCTGCCAGCGCGCCCAGGCCAGGGCCGCCGCCTGGGCGGCGCCGACCAGGCCGAAGACGAGCCCGACCAACAGGGCAACGACCCGGTCGTTGCCCAACCCGAGGAGGAGGGCGCGCCCCGGGTCGGGATGGACGAACTCGACGAGGGCGACCAGCGCGATCCCGGTGAAGTACCAGCCCAGGCGGGGCAGGAACGGCGGCCGGCGACCCCAGTCGTCCGGTTCGTCGTACTCGGCCGCGCCGAGGCGCTCGGCGTCGAGGCGCAGGATCAGCAGGAAGGCGGCCAAGGCCACGGCGACCGCGGCGCGAAGCTCCTCGACGCTCATCGGCCGCGCTCACCCAGCGGCTGGCGGAGCCACCGCACCGTCACCCTGATCACTCCTCGCTCGTGCGCAGCACCGCCAGGAACGCGTCCTGGGGGATCTCCACGCTCCCCACCCGCTTCATGCGCTGCTTCCCCGCCTTTTGCTTCTCGAGCAGCTTGCGTTTTCGCGTGACGTCCCCGCCATAACACTTGGCCAGCACGTTCTTGCGCAGGGCCCGGATGGTCTCACGAGCGATCACCTTGGAGCCGATCGCGGCCTGCACGGGGATGTCGAAGAGCTGACGCGGGATGAGGGTGCGGAGTTTCTCGACGAGGACCCGTCCCTGCGCCGCCGCTCGCTCCCGGTGGACGATCATCGAGAGCGCGTCGATGGGCTCGCCCCCGACCAGGACATCGAGCTTCACCAGCTCCGCGTGACGGTATCCCGAGGGCTCGTAGTCCATCGAGGCGTAGCCCTGCGTGCGGCTCTTCAGGTGGTCGTAGAAGTCGACGATGAGCTCCAGGAGTGGCATCTCGAGGCGCATCACGACGCGACTCGGGTCGAGGTACTCGAGACCCTCGAAGACGGCACGCCGAGCGGCGGTGAGCTCCATGAGGCTGCCGATGTACGCCGTGGGGGTCACGATCTGGACCTTCACCCACGGCTCGCTGATCGACTCGATCTCGCCCACCTCGGGCAGACGCGCGGGGTTGTCGACCACGACCTCGCCGCGGCCGTGGGTCAGCTCGACGCGGTACTCGACCGACGGCGCGGTGGCGATGAGGTCGAGCCCGAATTCGCGCTCGAGGCGCTCCTGCACGATCTCCAGGTGGAGCAGGCCCAGGAACCCGAGGCGGAAGCCGAATCCCAGCGCGATCGAGCTCTCGGGCTCATAGCTGAACGACGCGTCGTTGAGGTGCAGCTTGTCGATCGCATCGCGCAGGAGCGGGTAGTCGTTGCCCCGGACCGGATAGATCCCCGCGAAGACCAGGCTCTTGGCCGGCTCGTACCCGGGAAGTGGGGTCTCGGCGGGGCGCGCGGCGCTCGTGAGCGTGTCGCCGACCCGGGCGTCACGCACGCTCTTCAGACCCGTCGCGACGTAGCCGACCTCGCCCGTGATCAGCCGCTCCACGGGCACGAGCTGCGGCCGGAACACTCCCAGCTCGAGGATCTCGCTCTCCGCCCCGGAGGCCATCAGGCGCACGACCTCCCGGGCCGGAAGGGCTCCGTCCTCGAGTCGGACGTAGACGATGACCCCGCGGTAGGCGTCGTAGTGCGAGTCGAAGATGAGGGCCCGCAACGGGGCGGCAACGTCGCCCCCGGGTGGCGGGATGCGTTCCACGATGGCCTCCAGGATCTCCGCCACGCCGGTGCCATCCTTGGCGGAAGCGAGGAGCACCTCCTCGCGCGGGATGGCCAGCACGTTCTCGAGCTCCTCCAGGACCACCTCCGGCCGCGCGTTGGGCAGGTCGATCTTGTTGACGACGGGCACGATGACGAGGCCGGCCTGTAGCGCGAGGTGGGTGTTGGCCAGCGTCTGGGCCTCGATGCCCTGGGCTGCGTCGACCACCAGGACGGCCCCCTCGCAGGCGGCCAGCGAGCGGCTCACCTCGTAGCTGAAGTCGACGTGCCCAGGGGTGTCGATGAGGTTGAGGACATAGACGTGGCCGTCCCGTGCCGTGTGGTGGAGACGGACGGCACGCGCCTTGATGGTGATGCCCTTCTCGCGCTCGAGGTCCATGGAGTCGAGGACCTGGCTGGTCATCTGGCGCGGGTCGATCGTGTGGGTCAGCTCGAGGAAGCGGTCGGCAAGGGTCGATTTGCCGTGGTCGATGTGCGCGACGATGCAGAAGTTGCGGACTCGCTCCTGGGGGATCACGGAAGCCGAGTGTAGGCCGGGTGAGCCACCGGCGTCCCGGTTCGCCTCTGCTACCATGGGCGCTCCCGCCCGGCGGCCCGAGATCGACGCTCACCATCACACGAGGTCCCACGCGTGGCAAATACCCGCTCCGCCATCAAGCGTGTCCGCCAGAACGCCCGACGCGCACGCATCAACGCCCCCCGCCGGACCGCGGCGAAGACCTACGTCGCCAAGGCCGTGAGGACGGCCGCCGGAACGACCCCGGGCGACGCCGCGATCGCGCTGGGGGAGGCCATGGCGGCGCTCGATCGAGCGGCCAAGAGCGGGGCGATCCACCCGAACGCTGCGGCCCGCCGCAAGAGCCGCCTGGCGCGCAAGCTGAACGCGGCGCTCGGAGGCGTCGCGGTGGAACCCACGGCCAAGGCGCGCACGACCGGCAAGGCTGCCTCGGCGAAGGCGGCGCGTGCCCGGGTGGCCGCGTCGAAGGCGCGGGCTGAGGCCGGACCGAAGACGGCCGCCGGCAAGGCGCGCGTTGCCCTGGCCAGGACCGCGACCGGGACGAAGGCCTCGACCGAGAAGCCGGCGGCCAAGAGCGACTCTGCCACGAAGCCAGCCACGGTAGCGAAGACGGCCGCGCCGAAGACGGCCACGACCAGCAAGGCCGCCGGCGCGGCGACGACCGCGAGGAAGAGCCGCCCGGCCTGACGCCGGGCTCAGGACTGGGGCGAGACCCCCGACGCGATGGCGGACTCCTCGATCCGGCGCGTCCGAGCGCGCGCCGGGCGCGACGCGGTCAGCGCGGCGTCGAGGCGATCGAGGTACGG
>Ga0209321_10002441_pt1 | contig 12506 bp, 11 predicted proteins | sample Rifsed16ft4_FD_184012 | JGI IMG/M metagenome (GOLD analysis project Ga0209321, IMG submission 184012) | Soil microbial communities from Rifle, Colorado, USA - sediment 16ft 4 - CSP-I_5_4 (version 2) | ecosystem: Environmental > Terrestrial > Deep subsurface > Rock core/Sediment | place: Rifle... | reverse complement strand
CCGCGTTACGCTTGTTCTTTACCGCGACGAGAGCGATGTCCTCCTTGCGGACCTTATGGACCGTCATGTAGCGGTTCATCTCCATCGCGAAGATCCAGATGAGGTTCGGCTTCAGCGGGCGGTCGAGGATTGGGTCCCAGATGTGCGCGAAGACGCTCTGGGGATGCGGCTGGCACGAGGACATCTTCTCCTCGTTGACGACCAAGACGACATCGGCGAGTCCGGAGGCGACATGCCACCAGCCCGCAATCGTGCTGAAGACGCCGGTCCCGCCACCTGTGAAGACGCGCGTGTACGGCTTGCGATAGCCGCCGCATCCGTCTAGGAAATATTCGCCTTTCATGTGGACGCCATCGAAGGCGTCCGGCGCGGAGCCGCTCACGACCATGTCGACATCGGCGAGGGTGAGCCCTGCGGAGTCGAGGGCCATCTTCGCCGCTTCGTAGCATAGCTCCTTCGGTGTCTCCTGCAGCCGTCGCCGGAAGAGCGTCATCCCCGCGCCGACCACGCCCACCTTTGTCACTGGCCTACCCCCAGTACCGCCACGGCGCCCGTCGCAGATGGGACGAACCGCCAGGCCTGGGCAACGCCAACCTTCACGCCGTCGAGCTGTCTCGATCCGGCGTCGCCGCGCAATTGAAGGGCGACCTCCGCGGCCCGGTGCAGGCCTGTCGCCTCGAACACGTTCCCGCATCCGATGGATCCCCCACTCACGTTCACAGGGAGCCGACCTTCGGGGCCGTATTCGCCCTTCCTGATGCACTTCCCGGCATCGCCCTTCCGCGCGAGGCCGATCGCCTCGAGGTGCTGCAGCTCCTTGTACGAGAACCGGTCGTCGATCTCCGCGAAATCGATCGCCGTTGCGGCGCGGCGGATCTTCGCAAGGCGATACGCCATCTCGGCTGCCATCCGGGCGTACGTGGCCTCCACCCAATCGCGCGTCTCCAGGGACGGCGAATCGCTCGCCCATCCGATTCCGCGGATCCAGACGGGGTCCGCGTGGAACTTCCTCGCGGCGCGCTCCGACGCAACGACGAGCACGATGCATCCGTCCGCGGGACGGCTCACGTCGAGCGTCCGTAGGGGCGCGAACCGCTCCTCCGATCGGGTCACTTGGTCCTCGTCGACGTTCGCACCGTAAGCCGCAAGGGGATTCCGGAGCCCATTGCGTCGGTTCTTCGAGACGACGGCCGAGAGGGCCTTCGTCGACGTGCGCGTCGCCCGCAGGTACGCGTCCGCCTCGAGGCCTGCGACGACGAACGGGTGCATCCCGAGGGGTTTGTTCCAAATCGGGTCGAGTGCATGCTCGATCACGCCGTCCAGGGTGAGGATGTCCGACGCCTTGCTGTGCGCCTCGACCACGGCCACGTCCATGAGTCCCGTCTGGATCTGCATGAAGGCATTCGCGAGTCCTTGAAGGCCGTCGCCGGTCACCGTGCACGTGGGCCGCAACACCGCGCCGAGCTGATCCGGCACGAACTCGTCGAAGATCCCGAACCCCTCGTAATAGTCCTCTGAGCAGGTGATGAACGAGTCCACGTCCGTGCGCGGATCCACACCTGCGTCGGCGTACGCCCGGGCTGCGCCCTCGAACATGAGCTCCTTCCAACTGGACTCCGGCGTCGAGGGACGGAACGCCGTCATCCCGATCCCGATGATCCCGACTCGCATGACCTCCCTTCCGCGGGCAGCGCCCGACGCGGGGAAGACCTCGACCGCTCAAAAGACTGTCGCACTTACGGTCAACGCGGAGCGCGTCCTCGGAGGACCGCCCGTTTCAGGAGCTGTACGCCCAGGGCCGGGTCGACTCCTTTCGGACAGACGGCGCTGCATGAGCCCGCGAGCTCGCATCGGAAGCAGCCGTGGGTCGTGTCGACGATGTCGCGGCGCGCACGCCATCCCTGGTCCCTGGAGTCCGCCGCAAACCGATACGCCTGGGCGAGCGCCTGCGGACCGAGAAATTCGCGGTCGAATGCGACGATCGGGCAGGCGGCGTCGCAGAGGCCGCACATGATGCACATCGTGAACTGATAGTAAGCAAACTTCTCCGCCTCCGTCTGCGTAAGCTCCCGGGCCGGCGGCTCGAGGGCCCCGTTCTCCGTGCGGATGAGATATGGGCGGACGCGGCGATGGTGCGAGAAGAAGTCCGAGAAGTCCGTCGCGATGTCTCGGATGACGGCATAGTTCGTCAGAGGCCCGACCTCGACCACGTCGGATTCGAGTTCCGCAATCTGCGTCTCGCAGCCGAGGCGCGGCTCGCCGTTGATGAGCATGCCGCAGGACCCGCATATCCCCATCCGGCACGAGTAACGGAACGCGAGCGCGGGGTCCACGTGCTCCTTCACCCATAGGAGCGCATCGACCACGGTGAGGCCACGCCTGTACGGGACGCGATACGTGACCATCCGGGCCTCGCCGGCGTTCGCATTCGGATTGTGGCGGTACACCTTGAGCAGAATGGTCTTCGGGGACTGGGAAGGCGGCGGCGTGTCCATTCCCGACGGCGCGGGCAACACGGTGTCGTCAGCAGCCATCGTCAGACCCCCCACGTCGTGAGGACGATCGTCCGCAGACCCCACCCGACCATCGCCACGCCGAGGAGCCGAGTCGCCGTCGATACGAGGCGGTGCCTCCGCGCTCCCCACCGCGTCTCCAGGAGGATGTTCCGGAGTCCGTAGAGGCCATGGAAGCAGGCGGCGATGAGGAGAACTCCAAGGGTCAGCACAGTCGAGAACGCTCGATATCGGCCGACGACGCTGTCGTACGTGAGGGAGTCCTCGTATCCCGAGACCCCGAGGAACGCATGGGTCGCGAGGTGCACCGCGAGGGTCACGAAGATGGCGAGGATCATCGCATAGTTGATCCGCTGGAGCGTGGACTCGCGCATCTCATAGCCCCCAGAGGATCACGACGCCTGCCAGACCGGCCAGGCTCGTCATCAGCATCGCGACGTACAGGACAGACCGCTGTCCCTTCCCCAAGCTCTTCGCTTCGTACGGGTAATCGGGCCGCGCCGGCTTCCCAACGAGGGGCGTAAGCTCGAGCAGCATCACGCGGATCCCATTCACCGCGTGGAACGTTGCTGCGACCACCACGAGCCATTCACCCAGATGCATGAGCGGGTTCGACAGGGCGCCCATCGTCGACTCCCAGACGCCGCGCCCTTCCGTCACGGTCCCCGTGACGAAGATGTGGAAGAAGAGGTACACGAGGATCGCGACGCCGGACACGCGTTGCGCGAGCAGCGCGAGTCGCTCCAGATGGAGAGGGCGCTGGAACGCCCAGAGGATCGGCCGCCCCCGGCGGGGCAGCCTCGTCTTCTCCGTGGCGACGACCGAAGGATCCATCTCAATACGTCCTCTCGACGGGCAGGTGCTTCGTGATCGTGACGGGGACGTACGCGAGGCGCGGTCCCGCGGGCGTCCGGTAGGCGAGTGTGTGGCGCATCCCGCGCACGTCGTCCCTCTTCGGGAAATCGAGACGCGTGTGGGCGCCGCGGCTCTCCTCGCGCGCGATCGCGCTCGCCACGACGACCTCCGCGGCATTCAGCAGGGAGTCGAGTTCGAGGACGTGCAAGAGGTTCGTGTTGTACTCCTTCGCGCGGTCGGAGACGTTCCGGTATGCCTCGGCCTTGAGGCGGCGGATCTCCCGGAGTGCGGTCGCGAGGCCGTCGCCCGTGCGGAAGACGTACGCGTGGGCGTCCATGATCTCCTGGAGGCGGTCGCGTACCTCATACGGGCTCACGTTCCCGCCGCCGCGGAGCGTCTCATCGAAGACCCGCGATTCCTCGCGTTCGATTGCCTCTCGCGACACGCCGTCTCCCTGCCAGCCCATCGCATACCGGGCGGCCGCGTCTCCCGTGAACCGTCCGTACACGAGGCAGATCGCCGTCGAGTTCGACCCGAGGCGGTTCGCGCCGTGCACGCTCACGCACGCCGCCTCGCCGGCGGCCCAAAGGCCCTTGAGCTCCGTTGCGCCGCCGAGATCCGTGTGCACGCCGCCCATCACAAAATGTGCCGCGGGCTTGATCGGGACAATCTCGTCGACGGGATCGATCCCGAGGAACTTCATGGCCACCTCGCGGATCTGCGGCAGTCGATCGAGGATCCGTTCCTTCCCGAGGTGGCGCAGGTCCAAACCGACCGCCGAGATGCCATCAGGACCGTCGATTCCGCGGCCCTCCTGGATCTCTGTCATCTCGGACCGGGATACCACGTCGCGCGGCGCGAGCTCCATCTTCTTCGGCGCGTAGTGGGACATGAACCGCTCGCCGTCCCGGTTCACGAGGAAGCCGCCTTCGCCGCGGGCGGCCTCTGTAATCAGGATCCCGCTCGGCACGAGGCCGGTCGGATGGAACTGGACAAACTCCATGTCCTTCAGCGCGAGGCCCGCGCGGTAGGCCATGTACAGGCCGTCAGCGGTCGAGTGGTGGCCGTGGGTCGTGAAGCCGTAGATCCGACCTGCGCCGCCCGTCGCGAGGATCCCCGCCTTCGCATGCACGACGACGAAATTCCCCGTTTTCAGGTCGAGCGCCGTGATCCCCTGGAAGCTTCCGTCCCCGTGAAGGATCGAGGTCGCGAACCATTCGTGGTGGACCGTGACATTGGGGAAGGCCTGCAACGCGCCGTACAGGGTCTGCATCTCGAGGAATCCGACCTTGTCCGCGGCGAACGTGGCCCGCGGGAACTCGTGCCCGCCGAAGGGGCGCTGTGCGATCCTCCCGTCCGGGCGGCGGGACCAGGGCATGCCCCAGCGTTCGAGGAGGCGGATCTCCTCGGGCGCGGTGCGGACGAACAGCTCGACCGCGTCTTGGTCCGCGAGGAAATCGGATCCCTTGACGGTGTCCCAGACATGGGAGTCGAACGAGTCGCCCTCGTCGGGATAGAGCACGGCCGCCGTGCCGCCCTCCGCGCCGACGCTGTGCGACCGCATCGCCTGGACCTTCGTGACGATTCCGACATCGAGGCGGCCGTGGCTCACGCGGGATACCTCGAGCGCGGCGCGTAGTCCGGCGAGGCCGGAGCCGATGACGACGACGTCGTGCTCCAATCGCTCCATCGTTTCCTGGCTGTCCTCTACGGGTCGAGAGCGCTAATCCCCGCCGATTGTGCTGTGCTTGCGTCCCGTAAGAGAATATACTTCGGGAACGCGGCTCCCGCGGTGCAGGAGAAAAGCCCTTAAGGCCGTGGCCGTCCTTGCGTGCGTCGGGAGGGTTCCTCCTGCCCTCGTACTACTTCGACATCGAGACCACGGGGGACGATCCCCAGCAGGACCGCGTGGTCACGATCCAATACCAACCTCTCGGGGACGACCTTCAGCCGATCGGCCTGTTCCAGGTCATGGCGGAATGGGAGTGGGGGGAGAAGCAGATGATCCAAATGGCCATCGAGAAGGGAATCCTCGAGGCCACGTGGGACTTCGTGCCCGTCGGGAACCGCCTGCGATTCGATCTGACGTTCCTGATCGAGCGGGCGACGAGATGGAAGCTAATCGATTGGGACATGGCCAAACTGAAGTACTACTGGTTCACGAAGCCGTTCATCGACCTCGGCCCGGTGCTCGTCATGCTGAACCGCGGCCAGTTCACCGGATCGAGCCTCGGCGCGTTTTCCGACAAGGAGAGCGGTCGGCACGTGCCGAAAATGTACCGCGAGGGGCGATACGCGGACATCATCGAATACGTCACCCGCGAGCGCGATGCCGCGGTCGAGCTGCTGCTCGAGGTGAAGGCGGTCCTCGGGACCTTCGGGGACGGACGCAAGCAGCGGGCGAAATCCTAAGAGGCGGGGCGCGCTTCCGCTCCCGAGGCGGGACATGGATTTTGACCTCGCGCCGGAGCACGAGATGATTCGGCAGAGCGTCCGTGAGTTTGCAGAGAAGGAGATCCGACCCGTCGCGTCGCACGTCGACCGCACGGGCGAGTTCCCGAAGGCCACGGTCGCGAAGATGGCGGGACTCGGGCTCTTGGGCATGGCGATCCCCCAGGAGTACGAGGGCGCGGGGCTCGACACGATGGCCCTCGCGGTCGCGATCGAGGAGGTCGCGCGGGTGTGCGGCTCGCACGCGCTCATCATGGCGGCTCACAACTCCCTGTGCACGGGAACGATCTGGCTCGCCGGGAACGAGGACCAGCGTAGGCGGTACATCCCGGACCTCGCGAGCGGGCGGAAAATGGGCGCATGGGCCCTCACGGAGCCGACGAGTGGCTCAGACGCCGCCGCAATGCGGACGACCGCCACGCGAACGAAGGACGGCTGGGTCCTGAACGGCACGAAGACGTTCTGCACGAACGCGCCCGTCGCCGGCACGTTCGTCATCCACGCGATAACGGAGCCGTCGAAAGGGAATCGAGGGATCAGCGCGTTCATCATCGAACGGGGCAACCCGGGTCTATCGATCGGGAAGATTGAGGACAAGCTCGGCGTCCGTGGAAGCGTCACGTCCCAGGTCATCCTGACCGACTGCCACGTGCCCAGCGGAGCGCTCCTGGGCAAGGAGAACGAGGGATTCGTGAACGCTCTCAAGGTTCTCGATGGCGGCCGCATCGGAATCGGCTCGATGGCGGTTGGAATTGCTCAAGGGGCCTTCGAGGAATCCGTGAAGTACGCGAAGGAGCGCGTGCAGTTCTCCAAACCGATTGCCGAGCACCAGGCCGTCCAGTTCATGCTCGCGGACATGGCGATGCAAATCGACGCCGCGCGCGTCCTCGTCCGGCGAGCCGCCTGGCTCAAGGATCGAGGGCTGCCATTCAAGAAGGAGGCCGCGATGGCGAAGCTCTACGCGAGCGAGATGTCGTCCTTCGTGACGAACAAGGCCGTACAGATACACGGCGGTTACGGCTACATCGCGGACTATCCCGTCGAACGGATGCTGCGTGACGCGAAGCTCACGGAGATTGGCGAAGGGACGAGCGAGATTCAGAGGCTCGTAATCGCCCGGGAGCTGATCCGCTCCTGATAAGAAGCGTCACTGCGGCGGCATCGGCGGCTGTCTCGGCAGGCCCATCCCGGGCGGCGGACTCAGGACAGGGGCCGGCGCGCCGCAGAAGGGACAGAATGCGAATTGGTAATTGGAGGGGCGACCGCAAGCGAGGCACACGCGGAACGGCATCGCGGGCGTCGCGCGTGCCGAGGTCCATCCGATCGCGAGGGCACCCCCGATGATGCCGAGGACCATGCCGACAATTCCGAGGCCAAACCCCGCGTACCCTGTGAACGCACTCGTGAAGCTCGCGACGGATAGCACGAGGATCGTGACGCCCCACGCCACGTGCAGGTCCGGGCGGAGGTAGAGCATCAAAGACGCGAGGAGCATCACGGTCCCGAGGAATCCAGACACGCCCGTGAAAATGATCGACAGATTGTAGAAGACCGGATAACCCGGGGAGAGGACGAAACCGAGGATCGTCCCGAGCAATACGAACAGGCTTCCAAGGAGCGAGAGGATGAACGCGTTCAAGGGACGTTCGTTCATCGCATACCTCCATTCCCGCACTCCCCTCCGGCGTACTTAATGACACCGCACCTGTTCGGGACCGACCGAACTTTCGGCCGTGACGTGAGCTCTTCCCGAGAACCTTTAAGGCCCGCGGCCCGTTCGGAGGCCGAAATGCCCGAGAGTGAATACGAGGTCGAGCTCTTTCGAATCCAAGGTTTTGTCCGCCAGACGTGTGCGAAATGCGGGAAGGCCTTCTGGTCCCTCGGGACGCATGAGACGTGCGGCGAGACCCCATGCCAGGAGTACGACTTCATCGGCGCCTCGCCTTTCAAGAAGAAGCTCTCGTACCGCGCGATGCGCGAGGACTTCCTCTCCTTCCTCGACCAGAACGGCCATGCGAGGGTGAAGCGATACCCGATCGTCGCCCGCTGGCGGGACGACGTCTTCTTCGTCCAGGCGAGCGTGTATCCGTTCCAGCCGTGGGTGATCAGCGGCGAGGCGAGCCCACCGGCGAATCCCCTCGCGATCAGCCAGCCGTGCGTGAGGTTCGTCGACATCGACAACGTCGGGAAGACGGGCCAGCACTTCACGATGTTCGAGATGATGGCCCACCACGCGTTCAATTTCCCCGGTCGGCCGGTGTACTGGAAGGACCGGACCGTCGAACTGTGCCATCGATTCCTCACGGAACGGCTCGGCCTCGAACCGACCATGGTCCGGTACAAGGAATCGTGGTGGGAAGGCGGCGGGAACAGCGGACCTTGCATGGAGGTTGTCTTCGGCGGCGCGGAGGCCGCGACCCTCGTCTTCATGCAAAACCGCGATGTGAACGGGCACCGCGTGCCGATGGAGACGCAGGTCGTCGACACAGGGTACGGGCTCGAGCGCCTCACGTGGCTCTCCCAAGGCTCGACGTCCGCGTACGAGGCGGTCTTCGGGGAGACCCTCGCGTACCTCAAGCGGGCGACGGGCGCGAAACGCGTCGACGACCGGTTCCTCCGGGAGTACTCGAAGGTCGCGGGGGTGTTCAAGGTCGAGAGCCTCGCGGACATACGGGAGATCCGTCAACGGACGGCGGAGCGCCTCGGGATCTCCGTTGAAGACCTCGTTACCCAGGTCGCCCCCCTCGAGGCCCTGTACACGCTGTGCGACCATGCCCGCGCGCTCGTCTTCCTCCTAGGGGATGGCGTGGTCCCGTCGAACAGCCGCGAGGGATACTTCGCACGTCTCCTGATCCGCCGCGGCCTCCGGGCGCTCAAGGACCTCAACATCACGTACACCCTCGTCGACACGGTCAGCTTCATGATCGACCAAATGCGCGATGACTATCCGGAGTTCTTCTTCAACAAGGGAGACATCGTCAAGCTGCTGAAGGTCGAGGAGGCCCGCTACAAGGAGACGCTCGAGAAGGGACGCGCGACCGTCGGCCGGATGGCGGCGGACGTCCGAGCCGCAGGGAAGACGGCGTTCGATGTCGAGACGCTCGTGCAGCTATACGACAGCCATGGTCTCAACCCCGACGTCGTTCAGGAGTTCGCAGACCTCCCCGTCGAGATCCCTGACGACTTCTATGCGCGTGTCGCGGCCCGCCATGACCGACCCGCGGCGGAAACCAGGAAGCGGATCGAGGTTCCGAAGGACGTGCCGCCGACGAAGCTTCGGGTCTACGAGGACCGGAGGAAGCGGGCGTTCCGGGCGAAGGTCCTCGCCGTCCAAGGCGAGGCCGTCGTCCTCGACCAGACGTATTTCTATCCGGAAGGCGGCGGACAAGAGGCGGACCACGGGAAGATTGGCGACTACGAGGTCTACGATGTGCAGAAGATCGGGACGACCGTTCTTCATTTCGTTCGGGGCGACGCGTCGAAGCTTGCCGGAAAGCGCGTCGCGTGCGAGATCGACGCGGCGCGACGCGAGGCCTTGATGCGGAACCACACGGCCACTCACATCGTCCTCGGCGTGGCGCGCAAGTTCCTCGGGAACCACGTGTGGCAGACGGGCGCCCACAAGGCGCAGGACATGGCCCGGTTGGACATCACGCACTTCGACGCCCTCACGGACGAGGAGGTCACGAAGATCGAGGATCTTGCGAACGAACAAGTCCTCGGCTCGCGGCTCGTGCGGGCGAAGTTCATGCCGCGCGACCTCGCAGAACGGAAGTTTGGCTTCCGGCTCTATCAGGGTGGTTCCGTCCCGGGTGGCGAGCTGCGGGTCGTCGAGATCCCGAAGCTGGATGCCGAAGCCTGCGGGGGTACGCACGTCTCGAGGACGAGCGACATCGGACTCATCAAGATTCTGCGGTCCACCCGGATCCAGGACGGTGTCGTCCGCTTGGAATACACGGCGGGCAAGGGCGCGTTCGAGGCTGTGCGGAAACAGTCCGAGGAGCTCGCGCGCCTGGCAGACATCCTGGGCGCGCCACCGGACCAAGTCGTGCCCGTAGCCGAGAGAATCGTGGCCGAGTGGAAGGAGTACCGCAAGCTCTATCAACGCACGACGGACGAGCAGGCCGCGGCGAAGACCCGTCAGGAGATCGAGACAGCGAAGGGTCCGTGGCCCCTCCTGAAGGACGAGGTCCCGCAGGGCGTCGGATTCATGATGTCCATGTCAAAGGCAACGGCGTCCGAACCACGGGCGATCGGAATCTACTGGGCTTCCACGCCGAGCGATGTGAAGCTCGTCCTCACTCGCGGTGCCCAGGTACCCCTGGATGCGGCGGAACTCGTTCGGAAGGTCGCGCCCGAATTCCGCGGGAAGGGGGGCGGGAAGCCGGACTTCGCCCAGGCCAGCTTCCCGAACATCGAGCAAGCGCGGGCCGCTGCGGCCCAGCTGGAAAAAATCATTCGCGAGACCCTCGGGATCGAGAGCGGATGACATGGACCTCCGCGCCTGGCGCCGAAGGATCCGTGAGTACAGCGAGATCACAAACCTCGGCCCCATCCTACGCCGATACTTCGTGACCGCTTCGTTCGATGGAGCGTTGACGATCCTTGGGGTGATCACGGCCGCCTTGGCGTTCGGGGCGTCGGAGAGCGACAAACCCCTCCTCATCTCCTCTTCCATTGGCGCGGGAATCGCTCTCGCGGTGAGCAGCGCAGTCGGCGCATTCGAGGTGGAGCGGGTGGAGAAGAAGCTGGACATCCGGACGATTGAGCGAGCGATGCTCGCGCGCCTCAGCGAGGAGCACCGGGAGGCCTTTCGCTTCGCGACGGTCGTGAGCGCCTTCGTCCACGGCCTCGCGCCCATCCTTGCGGCCACCCTAGCAATCCTTCCGTTCTTCTTCCTGGAGTTCCGGTCCGCAGCGATCGCAGCAATCGCAATCATCCTGAGCTTCCTGTTCTCGATCGGCATCTACCTCGGGAGCCTCGTGCGGGAAAAAATCCTCCTCACCGGCCTCCGATTCGCCGCCGCAGGAGTCGGAACCGCGGTTCTCCTCTGGCTGTTGGGAGCGCCCGCCCTGTGACCCGCGCACCTTCATATATCCGGGGTGGTTGGCTCCCGTGATGATTTCTGCGGAGGCGGAAATTGAGTCGCTGAAGGCCGCCGTCGCGCAGCGTTTCGCCGTGCGAGGCGTCCTCGTGACCCCGATCGCGCTAACGTTCCAAGTCGCCACGCCTCCGGGCGGTATCGATGCGCCGTTCGACGCGCTCCGGCTGGATCTCATCTCGAAAGACTACATCCCGACGATCACCCAGGAACGCGGGGAGGTCTTGGTCCACGTCCAGCGACGGCCGCCCGGTCGATTCGCGAAGCGCCAGGTGAACCTCCTCCTGTTGCTCCTGACAATCCTCACAACCGTGTTCTTCGGCGGTGCATGGAATTGGTCGGGCTACGCCGGCGTGCCGTTTTTCTCGGCGGAATCGATCGGCTATGGAACCCTCTTCTTCACCCTCCCGCTGTTGACGATCCTCGGCTCCCATGAGATGGGGCACTACCTCGTGGCGAAACGGTACAAGGTCCGCGCGTCCCTCCCGTTCTTCTTGCCCTCGTTGCCTCCCCTTGGCACGTTCGGGGCGTTCATCAGCATGCGCGACCCGATCCCGAACCGTCGCGCGCTCATGGACATCGGTATTTCGGGCCCGCTCGTCGGCTTCCTGATCGCGATCCCCGTGACGCTTGGAGGGCTCGCGCTTTCGACGGCTGCGCCTGTGGTCCCGCCGACGGGCGTGGACGGGCAGTCGATCCAGCCGTCCGTCCTCTTCAGCTTCCTCGCGCTCTTCTTCCCTCTCCCGGACTCCTTCATCATGCACCCGCTCGCCTTCGCCGGGTGGGTGGGGCTCTTCGTGACCGCGATCAACCTCCTGCCTGCGGGTCAGCTCGACGGGGGTCACGTCGCTCGCGCCTTGCTCGGCAGCCGGCAGTTCTATCTTTCGTGGGCCGCGATCCTCGCGCTCTTCGGGATGAGTTTCGTGTACCCGGGATGGTTCATCTTCGGCTTCCTGATCCTGATGCTCGGCGTGCGACACCCGCCGCCCCTCAACGACCTGACGCGCCTCGACATGCCCCGCAAGTTGATCGGCGTCGCCGCGGTCGTGATCCTGCTCATCACCTTCGTGCCGCAGCCTTTCGTCTCCGTCGGCAGCGAGCGCAACGTCTTTTTTGAGGACCTCGATGGGCTTCCAATCAGTCGGCTGAACACGACGATGGCCCTCGGCGCGAGCGTCACCCTGTCGTTCGCCGTGAACCACACGAGTTCGGGTCGCGAGAGGATCGTCTTGACGATCGATCCGAATAACCTTGATGATCCCGATCCGGGCTTCTCTCTCTTCTTCCAGGACGTTACGATTGGCGACACGACGACGCCCGTGTCCGACATCACGGTCACCGTATTCTTGAACGAGACGGAGCGGGCGATCGTGAATCTCACAATCGGTGCGCCTGCATCGGGCTGGTCCGTCCCGGTTGAGGTCGACTTCCTCGTGCGAGCGGCGACCTTCGACGGTTCCCTGACCCGTGAGTTGCCCGTCTTCGTACGCCTCACGTGACGAAGACGCAGAAGTGGCGCACGAGGGACCGGTGGACGCGCATCGCGTGCGCCTCGCCGAGGTCCATCCGCTCTTCACCGGTGCGGA
>Ga0209321_10002439_pt1 | contig 12511 bp, 14 predicted proteins | sample Rifsed16ft4_FD_184012 | JGI IMG/M metagenome (GOLD analysis project Ga0209321, IMG submission 184012) | Soil microbial communities from Rifle, Colorado, USA - sediment 16ft 4 - CSP-I_5_4 (version 2) | ecosystem: Environmental > Terrestrial > Deep subsurface > Rock core/Sediment | place: Rifle... | reverse complement strand
CGACCCACTTCGCCGGCTCGGCCTGCGGTCGCGCGATGAGCGGCAATCCTAGCTCCACGCTGGGATTCGAGCGGCGGTTCAATCCGGCCCTTCAACCTCGCTCAAAGGAGGAATTCGTTCGGTTCATGCTCGAACATCTGCCTCCGCAGCCCCCGGAGTTTGTCGACATCCGCCGGAAGAATCAGGGCATCAGTTGAGCCACGAGTCGGAATGTGCCCCCCATCGACCCTCCTGAAGCCGAGATCCGCCTCGGAGAGGCCTGTGAAGTATGATCATTAGCGCACAGGTAAGCCTGTATCCGTTGCGGCAGGAGCGATTGTCCCCTGCCATCCAGGCGGTGAGCGATGCGCTCTTCGCCGCTGGACTGCATCCGGAGACCGGTTCGATGAGCACCTTGGTCACCGGAGAGGCAGACCGCATGTTCGCCGCGCTGCATCAGGCGTTTGTCCGAGCTGCCACCACGGGCCAGGTGGTGATGACTGTAACCTTGTCGAACGCCTGCCCGGTCGGGGAGTGAGTCGCCGTGCCCTGGCACATCTTTGAGAGAGAGGCGAGCACGTACGAGGAATGGTACACCACGCGTCGCGGGCGAAGGGTGGACCGGGCCGAGCGAGCTCTCCTCAAGTGGCTCCTAGCCCCGTTTCCTACAGCCCGGAGTGCACTTGAAGTCGGGTGCGGCGCCGGCCACTTCACCGAGTGGCTCACCAGGAATCGCTTGAGCGTCGTAGGGCTCGACCGGGCGCCAGCGATGCTGGCGGAGATGCGCAGGCGGTTTCCGGAAATCCCGGCAATCTTGGGCGATGCCCATCGGCTCCCGTTCCGGGAAGGAGCGGTGGATCTGGTGGTGTTCGTGACCACCTTGGAGTTTCTGGAGGAGCCTGAGGTAGCCCTGGCTGAAGGAGTGCTGGTCGCGTGCCAGGGGCTGATGGTGGTGACGCTGAATCGCTGGAGCCTGGGTGGCCTCTCGCGACGTCGAGGGTCCCAGGCCGGCCGACCTCTCTTGAGCCAGGCGCGTGACGTATCGCCAGCGTCTCTCCAAGGGATGCTGACCAGAGTCGCAGGTGAGCGATTGCAAGACGTGCGCTGGACGAGCACGCTGTTTCCTGACGGTCTCTGGTGGATCCGAGCGCCAATTCCATTAGGGGATGTCATCGGCATGGCGGCGGTGTTGACCCCGCCCGCGACCAGCACACCGGGGGCCGTGAGAGGCTGATTCACGACGAAAGGATGACATAGAAGGGCAGGGTGATAGCCGTGGTGCTGACTATCTTCCTTTGCACTAGCCCCTATGCCTTCCAGAATACCCACTCCGCCATGAGGTTGGCTGAGGCCGCCTTGGAAAAGGGGCATCAGGTGGGGATCTTCGCTTCGGGCGACGGGGTCTATGGCTTCGTGAAGGACCAGAGGGCCAAAGGGGTCCCCAATGCCCAAGAGGGGTTTGAAAAGCTGATTCGGCGGGGCCTGACCGTCGAGCTTTGAACGAGCTGCGCGAACTTTCGCGGGCTGGCGAAAGAGGCTTTTATCGAAAAGGCGGAGCTGAGCTCGATTAGGAGGCTCTTCGACCTGATGAAGCGAAGTGACGTCTTCCTGAATCTGGCGTTCTAGTACCGTTCCAACTATTTGTGCCAGGTTGCTGGCTGCACTCGATCACGACCCTTGCGACAAGGCAGGCTGCTCAATTTCGGCGTATCAAGTTGGAACGGCACTAGGAGGTAATCCGATGGGGGACTCCCTCTGCATCCTGGTCAGGACGGGTCCTTATGGGACCATCCAAGCGGCGGAGGCCATTCGGCATTTGAACGGAGCAGTGGCCAGCGGGGTGAAGGTCACGACCATCTTGATGGGAGATGGTATCCATCTTGGCAAGGAGGGCCAGGAGACTGAAACGACCGGTTGGACCTCCCTCTCGGCCGCCTTAAAGCAGACGTTGAAAGGCGGCCCTCAGGTCTACGCTCACGAGCCCTCCTTGCAAGAGAGGGGGATTAGCCTCGATGAGCTGGTGCCGGGCGTTCAGACCATCGACGATGTGGAGATGGCTAACATCCTCGGACGCTCTCAATGGCTGATGATCTTTTGATCCTCATCTCAAGTCCGCCGAACAACCCGAAGGCCCTATCGGCCTTAAGGCTCACTCAAGCCCTTCGAGGTGAGGGGCGCTCCATCTCCCTTTGCCTCCTCCAGGATGGGGTGCTCTTGGCCCTGGCCAGGCAGGCGACGGAGAGGATTCTGGCCTTGACCAGCGAAATCAAGGTCTACGCCCTCGGAGAGGACCTCAAGATGCGGGGTTTCGGCAGGCAAGAGGCCCTTCCCCGAGTGCATCTAATCGAGTATGACCGACTGGTCGATCTCATGGTGGATCACCGTGTGATGGGGGCCTTTTGAGAATCCTCCGCTGATCCGGGAGGGGGGAAACGTGAGCGACAAGGCTATTAAGCTCGGCCTCCGCGAGAACATCGGCCAGTTCTCGCTGCTTGTCCTGATCACGGCCTTCGTGGGGTCCATGGTTGGGCTCGAGCGGACCGTCGTTCCGTTGATCGGCGAGCAGGAGTTCGGACTCGTCTCGAAGACCGCCATCGTCTCCTTCATCATCAGCTTCGGCATCGTCAAGGCCATCTGCAACTTCTTCGCCGCCCGGATCTCCGAATCCTGGGGACGCAAGCGCGTGCTAGTCCTGGGCTGGATCATCGGACTGCCGGTCCCTTTCATTATCATTTACGCCAACCGCTGGATCTGGTTCGATGTTGCCAACATCGTGCTCGGCATCAACCAGGCCCTGACCTGGTCCATGACGGTGATTATGAAGGTGGACCTGGTGGGCCCCAAGCGGCGCGGACTTGCCCTCGGCCTGAACGAGTTCGCAGGTTATCTTGCCGTCGGCACCATGGCATACGTCACGGGTGAGATCGCCGCCGCCTACTCCCTCCGCCCGGAGCCCTTCTACCTGGGCATCGGCATCGCCGCGTTAGGCCTGGTCTGCTCTGTGTTGTTTGTCCGGGAGACCATCGATTATGCTCGGTTCGAGGCACGGCAGCATACATCTCACGCGCCCGCCCTTACATCAGCGAGTTCTGACAATCCTGGGGCGAGGCACCCCTCGGTTAAGGAGATTTTTGCGCTGACCTCCTGGAAGGAACGGGCGCTTTCATCCTGTAGTCAAGCTGGTCTGGTCAACAACCTCAATGATGGGATGTCTTGGGGAATTTACCCGCTCTTCTTCTCCTCGCATGGCCTGGGCGTGGCTGCCATCGGGATCATCAAGGCGGTCTATCCCGCGGTGTGGGGACTGCTCCAACCCATCACGGGCCCACTGAGCGATCGCCTCGGCCGGAAGTGGCTCATTGCGGGGGGGATGGGAGTGCAGGCCGTCGGCATCTGGTTAACAGTGCTTGTTCCCACGTATTCGTGGTGGATTCTTGCCGCGGTTTTGCAGGGCCTGGGGACGGCGATGGTGTACCCGGTCCTGCTGGCAGCTATCAGCGATGTTGCCCATGCGGGCTGGCGGGCCACCTCCATGGGGGTCTATCGCTTCTGGCGCGATCTGGGATATGCTATAGGGGCGCTATTGGCCGGTCTGATTGCCGATCTCCTCGGGATGGCCGCCGCCATTCATGTCGTGGCCGCCCTGACGCTCCTGTCGGGGCTTATCGTGGCCCTCCGCATGTACGAGACACTTCCCGAGCGGCGTCCGACCGAGGTTCGGCAATCAGCCCACCCCATTCCTCACGGAAGCTGATCCCAGGACACGGGACGGATGGAGACACCACCTGGGCGACTCGCGGAGCTGGCACGCCTATTCCTGAAGCTCGGCCTGATCGGCTTCGGCGGCCCCGCGGCGCACATCGCCATGATGGAAGAGGAGGTGGTCGAGCGCCGCCGCTGGCTCACCCGCGAGCACTTTCTGGACCTCGTGGGCGCGACCAACCTGATCCCCGGGCCAAACTCGACCGAAATGGCCATCCACGTCGGGTACCTCCGGGCCGGATGGGCCGGCCTCCTCATCGCAGGTCTCTGCTTCATCATCCCTGCCGTGCTGATCACGACCGGCTTCGCCTGGGCCTACGTCACGTTCGGCACGCTGCCCCGGGTTGTCCCTTTCCTGTTCGGGATCAAGCCGGCGCTGATCGCCATCATCCTCGCCGCCGTGTGGCGGCTGGGCCGAAGCGCCGCCAAGGGGATGCCGCTTCTGAGTCTCGGATGCGCCGTGGCGGTCGCGTCGCTCGTCGGGTGGGACGAGATTGTCCTCCTGCTCCTCGGGGGCGTGATCGGCATGCTGTGGCTCGGGCGAGCCGGCAGCCTTGCGCTCCTTGCGTGGATCTCCGCACCCGCGACGGGCATCGTTGCGGCCGCGGGGGGTGGAAGTGCAGCGGCGGCGAGCGTCTCGCTCGTAAAACTCGGGTTGTTTTTCCTGAAGGTCGGGGCGGTGCTGTACGGGAGCGGCTACGTCTTGGTGGCGTTCCTCGAGGGCGGGCTCGTCCGGGATTACGGTTGGCTCAACGAGGCGCAGCTTCTCGATGCGATCGCCATCGGCCAGCTCACGCCGGGCCCGGTGCTCAGCACGGCTACCTTCATCGGCTACATCCTCGGGGGACTGCCCGGCGCGGCGGTGGCGACGGTGGGTATCTTTCTCCCGTCCTTCATCTTCGTCGCCGCGCTCGGTCTCGTGTTGCCCCGGCTGCGACGATCGCGATGGATGGCGGCCTTCCTCGACGCGGTGAACGTAAGCTCGCTGGCATTGATGGCGGCCGTCACGGTGAAACTCTCGGTCTCGACGCTCACCAGCTGGCCCGCCTGGGTCATCGCGCTGGCGGCGGCGGGGGCCGGCCTGCGCTGGCGGGTGAACGCGACCTGGCTCGTGCTCGGGGGTGCCGTCGTCGGGCGGCTCCTGTGGCCATGGGTCAGTTGATCTTCATCCCCGATTCCGCTACCATAAACCAGCTTCGTCGAGGGACTCATGAGCTACCGGGTCGTCATCTTTGATCTCTTCGACACCCTGGCCGACTTTGTCCGGGAGCGCCTCCCCCTCATCCACATCAACGGAGAAGCCATCCGCTCGACGAGCGCCGTAATCTACCCCATCTTCGCCGCCCGGCACGGCCATATTTCCATGGAGGCGTTCTATCAAGCCTTCCGGAAGAGCTTCGATGAGGCGGCTCGTCTGCGTGAGGTGGAGGAGCGCGAGGTCTCAGCCCGCGAGCGGTTCCACCTGTTCTTTCAGATGCTCCAGGTCCCGCTCACCCAGGACAGTGAGTCCTTTCTGGCGAGCCTGCTGGACGTTCACATGGCGTGCATCGCCGACGCCGTCCATGCCCCGCCCGAACACAGAGAGCTGCTCGACTGGCTGAGGCCCAGATATCGACTCGCCCTCATCTCCAACTTCGATCACGGTCCCACCGCCCGACAGATCCTGGACCGGGCCGGGATGACCTCGTCCTTCGAGTTAATCCTTATCTCCGAAGAGATAGGCCAGCGCAAGCCTCATGCCGCCATCTTCGAGGTGGCCTGTCAGGCCCTTCGGATCACGCCTTCCGAGGCGATCTTCATCGGGGACAGCCCTAGCATTGACATCGCGGGGGCGAAGGGAGTCGGTATGGGAGCCATTTGGCTGGATCGGAAGGGAGACGGCCTCGACGAGGCGATCCCGCCCCCGGATCACATCGTGAAACGCCTGGAGGAGATCAAGGGCATCTTGTGATGACGCGGAGCACACCTCGCGAACGATCCCCGGGGGAGCCGTCTGCCGCGGCACTTACCGGCGCTGCTCGATGGGAACGTAGTCGCGCTTCCCGGACCCGACATAGAGCTGGCGCGGACGCGCGATCTTCTGCTCGGAATCGAGGAGCATCTCCTGCCACTGGGCGATCCAGCCGGGTGTCCGCCCGATAGCAAAGAGGACCGGAAAGACCTCCACCGGAAAGCCCATGGCCTCGTAGATCATTCCGGTGTAGTAGTCCACGTTCGGATACAGCTTCCGCTTGACGAAGAACTCATCCTGCAGGGCGATCCGCTCCAACTCGATGGCGATCTCCAGGAGAGGATTCGTCCCCCTCTCCTGAAAGATCTGATACGCCAGATTCTTGATGACCTTGGCCCGGGGGTCATAGCTCTTGTAGACCCGGTGGCCAAAGCCCATGAGGAGCGCCTCGCGCGCCTTGACCTTCTTGACGAACTCCGGGACCTTGTCCTTGGAGCCGATCTCGCGGAGCATCCGGAGGACCGCCTCGTTGGCCCCGCCGTGCAGCGGCCCATAGAGCGCCGCGGTGGCCGCCGCCACTGCAGAGTAGGGATCGACGTGGGAGCTCCCGACGCTGCGCATGGCATTGGCACTGCAGTTCTGCTCGTGGTCCGCGTGGAGGATGAACAGGACGTCCAGGGCCCTCTCCAGCACCGGATTGGGTTTGTATTTCATCTCGGTCATCTTGAAGAGCATGTTGAGGAAGTTACCGGCAAAGGTGAGATCGTTGTCCGGATAGGCATAGGGCATCCCCAGGCTATGCCGGTAGGCGAAGGCTGCCATGGTGGGCATCTTGGCGATCAGGCGGTAGATCTGCCTTTTCCGGTTGGCGGGATCCATGATGTTCTTGGCGTCGGGGTAAAAAGTGGAGAGCGCCCCCACCGTCCCGACCAGGATCCCCATCGGATGCGCGTCGTAATGGAAGCCATCCATGAACTTCTTGATGTTCTCGTGGATCATGGTGTGGTGGGTGATGTGGTAGGTCCACTCGTCGAGCTGCGCGCGCGTGGGGAGTTCGCCGTGGAGGATGAGATATGCGGTCTCCAGAAACGTGCTCCGCTCGGCCAGCTGCTCGATGGGGTAGCCCCGATACTGCAGGATCCCCTTCTCCCCATCGATGAAGGTGATCGTACTCTTGCATGAGGCCGTGTTCATGAAGGCGGGGTCATAGCTCATCAGGCCAAAGTCGTCCTCGGAGACCTTGATCTGGCGGAGATCCATGGCCCGAATGGCCCCGTGCTCAATCGGGATCTCGTAGGTCTTGCCGGTGCGGTTATCCGTGATGGTCACCGTCTGTTTCCCCATGGCCGCGCTCCTTTGCCCCTCTCTCCCCGCCCCTTGCCTCAGGCCTGACCGGATGTCTCTGTGTCGTCAATTATGGCACAACGACGGCGCAACGCCAACTGGAGAAATGGCCCCCTCTATCTCTTCCCTTGCCGCTTTTCCACCAGCAGGACAAGATCTCTGGCCCGCGCCGTGATGGGGGCATACACCCCCTTGGCCACCAGTCGAGGAACGACCACATGCTCACCGAGAGCGATAAGCCGAATTGGAAGTCCCAAATAGTCCGGCAGATTTTCCAGGGTGACACCCCCCTCGACCATCAGGGGGAGGGGGGGCAACGGGTCGAGGACCGCTCGGAGATAGCGCGGACCGCCGAGGGGGTCCACGGGAAAGATCTTCACCACGTCCGCCCCGGCCCGATGGACGGCGAGGATCTCAGTCGGGGTCAGGGCACCGATGACGCTCACCGCCCCCGCCTCCCGGCACAGGGGGACCAGGCTGATATCGCCGACAGGCGAGACCAGGAACCGGGCCTCGGCCTGAAGGGCCAGCTCTGCCTGCTCCTTACTCAGCACACCCCCGGCGCCGACGGTAAGGCCGTGTCGGGGTGCCAAGGCCTTGATTACCTGGTCCGCATCGGGCATGGTCACGGAGACCTCGAGGCTCAAGATACCTCCCGCCGCCACCGCCTCCGCAGCCGCCAGGGCTTGCTCCGGGGTCTTTGTCCGGATAACCACCAGCAGCCTCCGCTGGATCATCCCTTCCAGGACCGCCTCGGGACTTGTCCCCTTGTCGCTTCTCACATCTCTGCTCCGAGCCCCTCGAACGGCCTGCACCCTCTCCATCATCCCCCGAGATGCCCCTGCGAGTGTATCCCGTCCGGCAGAAACTACCAACCCCTCTCAAGGGTGTGACGCCAGGGGTGGCAGGTATTTCTCCGGCCTCACCGCCTGGACGATAATGTGCTATGATGATCTTCGACGTCCACGTCTGGAGGGGAGGAGTCATGATGCCATATAAGGTGTACGGGGTCAATTTCCTGATTCAGGTCCTCTCGCAGCCACCAGCAGGCGTGACGATCCACTGCCCACGGGGTTCCCCAATCCGGTACGGCCGCGTGGTCGCGACTGGAGACGGCTTCGACGCCGGGGCCAACACCTTCCGGGAGATGCCTCAAGTGGGCGCCTTCGTGGCCTTCGAGGAGAGCCCCGAAGGGGTGGAGGGGCATTATTTCTACATGGGAGATGCCGAGTACCGGGTCCTCCATCTGGACGCCGTGATCATCGCCTACCCGCAGGAATAGCGCTTCCCCGCTCCGCTTGGCCACGACGGCCGCGCCCGAGAGCGGTTGACTCACCACCAGGAATACCAGCCGACGGAGGCGCGTGTTGGGCACAGGCCTCGCCGGGCAGGTCGTGATCGTGACCGGCGCGTCGAGTGGTATCGGGCGGGAGACGGCCCTCCATTTTGCCCGCGAGAGGGCCCGCCTGGTCCTGGCCGCGCGTCGTCAGCAACGCCTTCAGGGGCTCGAGCATGAGATCGAGGCCCTTGGGACGGAGGTGCTGAGCCTCCCCACCGATGTGGCCCAGCAGGACCAGGTCGAGGCCATGGTCGAGCGCGCGCTCGAACGCTTCGGCCGGGTGGACATCCTGGTCAACAATGCCGGCGTCGGCCTCGTTGCCCTGGTAGAGGAGACCAGCCCCGAGGATATGGAGATGATCCTTCGGGTCAACTTCCTCGGGGCATTTTACGGGATCCGGGCAGCGCTGCCGATCATGCGGAGGCAGGGAAGCGGGCATATCATCAATGTCTCGTCCATCGTCGGGAAACGAGGCATCCCCCTCTCCGGAGCGTACTGTGCCAGCAAGTTTGCCCTCATCGGGCTTTCCGAGTCGCTCCGCCTAGAGCTGAAGGGGAGCGGAATCAGGGTGAGCGTCATCTGCCCGGTGGGGACCGCCACGGAGTTCTTCGACGCTGCCAAAGATCCCCGGGGACGAAAGCCCGGTCCCAAGCCGCCCGTGCAGACCCCGTCCCATGTGGCGAGGGCCATTATCCGCTGCGCCAGATCTCCCCGTCCGGAGGTGATAGTCTATCCCCCCGCCAGGCTCCTCGTCGTGCTGAACGCCCTCTCCCCGACGCTGGCGGACTGGGTCATAGGCATTGTGACCTCCCGCAAGGCCTAAGTGAGCGGGGGACGACAGCAATGAGGACGCCCCCCATCATCCACCTGGAACAGGTCACCAAGAGCTATGACAAGGGACCGCAGCCGATCCTGGCGCTCCAGGGGGTGAGCCTGGAGATCCGTCGGGGAGAGTTTGTGGCCGTGATGGGTCCGAGCGGCTGCGGCAAGAGCACGATGCTTCATCTGATGGCGGGGATTGACCGGCCGACGAGCGGGGAGATAGGGTTTGAAGGAAAGCCGTTCAGCGCGATGGACGAAACACAACTCACGCGTCTGCGCAGGGAAAGGGTGGGGATCGTCTATCAGCTGTATAACCTCCTGCCGCACCTGACCCTGGGGGAGAATGTCGCCTTGCCCCTCCTCCTGGCGGGCAGCCCTCTCCGCGATGTCCAGCAACGGGTGGCTGAGGCGATCCAGGGACTGGACCTGACAGAGCGAATAAACCATTGGCCGCATCAACTCTCAGGCGGTGAGATGCAGCGGGCCGCCGTGGCGCGGGCCGTCATCACCCGACCATCGCTCCTTCTTGCTGACGAACCGACCGGGAACCTCGATTCGAAGGCAGGCGAGGCGGTCCTCACGCTTTTGCAGACCCTGAACCGGCAGGAGGGATACACCGTAGTCCTCGCCACCCACAGTCAGCAGGCGGCCTCCTACGCTCAGCGGATTGTCCACCTCCGTGACGGGCGGATCCTGGAGTGATCAGCCGGGTCCGGGCCCTGCTCCTCCTCCTCGGTCGTGGGGTAGAACATTCTCCCGTCCGAACAACCCTCACCATCTTCGGCATTGGCATCGGGGTCGCGGCCTTCGCCGCCATCCAGTTGGCGAACCGAAGCGTTCTGGCTTCTTTCCATCGGACCATCGATGCGGTCGCCGGCCGCAGCGCCCTGACCGTCACGGCCGGAGAGGTCGGGTTTGACGAAACTCTTCTCCTCACGGTGCGAGCGGCAAAGGGGGTACAGTCTGCGGCCCCCCTCGTCCTGAATGTCGCGCCGGTGGACGGACGTCCTGGAGAAGTCCTCCTCGTTCTCGGGGTGGACCTCTTGGCCGAGGAGGCCTTCCGTGAGTACCTGCTCGCGGGACAGGATGAGGCAGTTGATCTCAAGATCCTCCTGCAGCCGGAGACCCTTTTTCTCTCCCGGCCGTTCGCCACGACTCACGGTCTTGCGGTGGGCGATCACATCACCCTGCTCACCGGGAGCCGCCGCCGTTCGTTCACGATCCGGGGCCTCCTGGAACCCCGAGGGCCTGCCCGAGCACTGGAGGGCCATCTGGCCCTGATGGACATCGCGACTGCGCAGGAGAGCTTTGACAGGATTGGAAGGCTCGACCGGATCGACCTGGTCCTCGAGGAAACCGCAGGAATTGACACGACAGCCACCGAGCTGGCACAGGTCCTCCCACACCATCTGACCATTGAACGGCCGGAGGGGCGCAATCAACAAGTCGAAAAGATGCTGGCGGCCTTCCGACTGAATCTCAATGCCCTGAGCGCCATCTCGCTGGTGGTGGCGGCCTTCGTCATTTACAACACCCTCTCCCTCTCGGTCATCCAGCGGCGGCGGCAGATCGGCATCCTCCGATCCCTGGGAGTCACGGGGGGCGAGGTCGCGGCCCTCTTCATCGGCGAGGCCCTGGTCTTAGGAGGGATCGGGTCGCTCATGGGCCTCGGTCTCGGCTACCTCTTGGCCGGCCAAGTTCTCAACACTGTCTCCCGGACGATCTCGCATCTGTATGGCTTCATCCGGGTCACGGCCGTGGAGTTCGACCCCTTCACGGTCCTGACGGCCTTCGGTCTGGGCCTCTCCTCTTCCCTTCTCGCCGCGCTGCACCCCAGTCTTCATGCAGGGAGGCTCACCGTGCGAGAAGCCCTTGATCCAGGGCTGGCCAGTCCACACAGCCGGCGGCCCGCCCTCCTCTCGCTCCTCGGCCTCTTGCTTCTCAGCGGGGCCTACTGGGCGTCGCGGCAGGGGGCCGTCGGCAGCACCCCGCTCTTCGGGTACGTCGCGCTGGTCCTGCTCGTTCTGGGCGGCGCCCTGCTCACCCCGTCGGCACTCCTGGGATTTTCCTGGGCGATCCGCAACCTCGGACAGAGAGTCCCCGGAGGGACGGGGCTCCTCCTCGCCTCGCATCTCAGCGGGTATCGAGGAAGGCACGCGGTGGCCGTGGCAGCGATGATGACCGCCCTCGGCATGCTGATCGGGTTGGCGATCATGATCGGCAGCTTCCGCGGCACGGTGGAGGTCTGGGTGCAGGAGACGATCCGGGCGGATCTCGTCGTGACCCCCGCTTCCCGCTTCACCAAGGGCGTCCGTGCGATCCTGCCCTCGGAACTGTCGGACCGCGTTCGCGCGATCGCAGGGATCGCGGCCGTGGATCCCTTCACGGGACTTAAGATCGCCTTTCGTGGACGTGAGCTTCTCCTCGCCGCCGGCGATTTCGAGGTCGTGGCAGCCCGTGGCAGGCTGCTCTTCCTCCGGGGCGACTCCTCAGCAATCCTGCGGGGCGCCAAAGCTCAAGAAGGGATCATCATCTCTGAGACCGTCGCTCTGACGCACGGCATTCACTCGGGAGACCAGGTTCTCATTCACACTCCGAACGGCGCCGCATCCTTTCCTGTGGCCGGCATTTTCTACGACTACACGACCGATGGGGGGAAGATCGCCATGGACCGCAGCCTCTTCCGGCGGCATTGGGGGGAGCAGGGGATCAATGTGTTGGCGGTCTACCTGACGTCGGACGCGGATCCGGATGTCATGACGGAGCGGATCAAGAGGGCGGGCGAGGGGGCAGCCATCCTGGTGATGCGAAATCAGGACCTCAAGAGACGGGTCTTGGAGATCTTCGACCAGACATTCGCCGTGACGCATGCCCTGAGGATCATCGCGGTGATCGTGGCTGCCCTCGGGATCCTGAATGTGCTCTGGGCGTCGGTGTTGGAGCGACAGCGCGAGATCGGCATCCTGCGATCAGTCGGAGCGTCTCGCGGGCAGGTATTCCGGGTGGTCCTTCAGGAGGCGGGGCTCTTGGGCCTTCTGGCGGAGATCCTCGGTGTCATCATCGGTCTCTTCCTGGCCCTCGTCCTGATCCACGTCATCAATAAGCAGTCCTTCGGCTGGTCGATCCTCTTTGCGTTTCCCCCGACCATCCTCGTCACCTCGGCCGGGCTCGTCCTGTTGACGTCGCTCCTCGCCGGCTTCCTCCCCGCGCTGTACGCTTCCCGCGTCAATATCGCCGACGCGGTGAAGTACGAATAGCGGAGATCGCCAAAGATACTTGCGATTCCTTCACTGCTCGGATGGCTACGCGGGCTT
>Ga0209321_10002431_pt1 | contig 12542 bp, 11 predicted proteins | sample Rifsed16ft4_FD_184012 | JGI IMG/M metagenome (GOLD analysis project Ga0209321, IMG submission 184012) | Soil microbial communities from Rifle, Colorado, USA - sediment 16ft 4 - CSP-I_5_4 (version 2) | ecosystem: Environmental > Terrestrial > Deep subsurface > Rock core/Sediment | place: Rifle... | reverse complement strand
AGAACCGGATCCACCAGTTCTTTCGCCGGCGCCCGGCTCTCGCGGTCCTTCACCAGATCGATCGCCAGCATCAGCCCGAGCCCCCGCGCGTCGCCGATCACCCGGTGCTTCGCCTTCAGCTCCTCGAGCCTTCGAAGAAGATGCGCGCCTACCTTCGCGGCGTTCGCGGTGAGCCCCTCCTGGAGAAGGTCGAGGGTCGCGAGCGCGGCGGCGCAGGAGACGGCGTTTCCACCGTAGGTGCTTCCGTGGCCTCCGGAGCTCCACTGAAGGAGCTTGTCACCCGCGATCATCGCCGCGAGAGGCATGCCCGAGGCGATACCCTTCGCGAGGACCACGATGTCGGGGTTGAGATCGAAGTGCTCGCAGGCGAAGAGCTTTCCCGTGCGACCCATGCCCGCCTGGACTTCGTCGGCGATGAGGAGAATCCCGTGCTCGTCGGCAAGGGCTCGAAGCTTCGTGAGGAACTCTTTCTTGGGGACGAAGTAGCCTCCCTCCCCCTGGACCGGCTCCACGATGATGGCCGCGATCTCCTCCGGAGGGGCGATGCTCTTGAAGAGCGTCTTCTCCAGATGGTCGAGGCATTCGACGTCGCAGGTCTCGGGCGCGAGGCCCACCGGGCATCGATAACACTGCGCGTAGTACGTGTGGTGGACCTCGGGAAGCATGGGACCGTAGCCCTTCCTCTGCACCGCCTTGCTCGCGGTGAGCGACACGGCGCCCATCGTCCTTCCGTGAAAGGCCCCGAAGAACGCGACGATCTTCTGCCGCTTCGTCCGGAGGCGCGCGAGCTTGATCGCGGATTCCACCGCCTCCGCCCCGGAGTTGGTGAAGAAGACGCGGGGGCTTCCTCCGCCGCTCCGTACAGGTGCTACCTGGGCGAGCCGCTCCGCGAGCTCCGCGACCGGCCGGGTGTAGAAGTCCGTCGGGCACATGTGGAGGAGCTTTCCCGCCTGTTCGCGGATCGCGGCGACGACCCTCGGGTGGCAGTGGCCCGTCGAGCAGACGGCGATTCCCGCGGCGAAGTCGAGAAAGCGGTTCCCGTCGGGATCGGTCACCACCATCCCCGACGCCTCCTCGACCACCAGGGGATAGTCCTTCTTGAAATGCTGCGAGACGTAGCGCTCGTCCTTCTCGATGAGCGCCTTCGCTTTCGGCCCGGGAAGCTTGGTTACGATCGAGGGTGCGGTCAAGGTGGTCATGGGTTCAGCTCCGAGAAAGTCTCTTCGAGAAGGGACGAGACGTCATCGAGCTCTCGCTCCTCGATGACGAAGGGCGGGCCGAGGACCACGGTGTCGCCGTCGACGCCGTTCGCCATACCCGTCCCATAATAGATGATGAGCCCCTTCCCGAAAGCTCGGGAGGCAACCTCCTCGACGAGCTTCCTAGACCGAGGGAAGGGATCTTTCGTTTTCTTGTCGCGCACGAGCTCGATCCCCGCGAGCAGGCCGCGCCCGCGGACGTCCCCCACGAAATCGAACCGCTTCAGTCTTTCGAGGGCGGCGAAAAACGGCCGCTCGAGCCGCGCCACGCGTGCGATCAGGTCCTCGCTCTCGAGGATCGAAAGCACCTCGCGGGCGACGGCGGCCACGACCGGATGGTGCGAGAACGTGAAGCCGTGAGTGAAGCTCCCGAGCTTTTCCTTGATTGTCCGGGCGATTGTCTCCCCTACGGCGACGGCCCCTCCGGGAAGGACGCCCGAGGTGATGCCTTTTCCCAGGAGCAGGACGTCGGGAACGACCCCCGAAGGCTCGCAAGCGAGAAACGTCCCCGTGCGTCCGTAGCCGACGAGGACCTCGTCGAGGATGAGAAGGACGTCGTGCCGATCGCAGATCTCGCGCACACGAGGGAGATAGTCGGGAGGGGGCACGGCGGCGCCGGTGGCGGCGCCCCCTACGGACTCGACGAAGAACGCCGAGACCGTCTCCGGCCCCACCTCCTCGATGAGATCGGAGAGCGCGTCGGCGCAGGCGACTCCGCAGTCGGGATAGCTCTTTCCCAGGGGACACCGGTAGCAGTAAGGCGCCGGGGCGTGGTGCTGATTCGAAAGAAGCGGCAGGTAGGGCTTGCGCAACGAGTCGCGGCCGGTGACCGAGAGAGCGCCGAGCGTTCCCCCGTGATAGCTCGGGCGCACCGCGAGAGCGCGGTACTTCGAGTCGCGGCCTCTCGCGATGTGGTACTGCCTCGCGAGCTTGATCGCGGTCTCCGTTGCCTCGCTTCCCCCGGGGACGAGATAGAGCTTCGAGAGACCTTCGGGTAGAAGACGCGCTAGCCCTTCGGCCCACTCCTCGATGGCATCGGTCGTGAACTGGGTGCCGTGGACGTAGGCGACCTCTCCCGCCTGCGCCGCCATCGCGCGCGCGAGGTCCTTCCGGCCGTGGCCGAGGCTCACCACCAAAGCCCCTCCGCAGGCGTCGAGGTAGCGTTTTCCCGAGGAATCGAAGAGGTAGACGCCCTCGCCGCGTACCGCTGTGGGAAAGAGCTTTCGCAGGTCCCGGTAGAACACGGGGGTTTCGGGGAAACGCCGCTCCGACATGCTGGAATAAACTAGCACGGCTGGAGGGTGGACATGCGATTGTATGCATTCGTCATTGCCGTCGTGCTGCTCCTCGCGTCCGTCGCCGTGGACGCCCAAGGTCGGGTCAATCGCCTGATCTCGATCCTCGAGACCGGCGCCCCGGCGGTCGGGGTCTGGACGGGCGCGACCGCGGCGCCGCGCATCTCGAAAGTGCTCGCCACGAGCGACGTCGACTTCATCGTGGCCGACGTCGAGCACGAGGTCTACGACTTCCCGACGCTCCGGAGGTTCCTACTCGAGATCGAGGACTTCAGCCGGCGTTACCGCGCCGAGCCCCGCGAGGCCCCGACGGTTCTGGTGAAGCTCGCCCATCGAGCGGGATGGGACCCGCGCTACGAGATCGCGGAGTCGCTCAAGGTGGGCCCGGCGATGGGTGTCTGGATCCCCTTCGTCGAGAGTGCTTCGGATCTCGAGCTCGCATCTCGGCGGTCCGGCGGGCGGAGACCACGGGCCTCGGCGGGCTCAACATCCCCCGCGAGCGCCGCGAGCCCTGGCCTCAGAACCCCGAGGGGGAGCTTTTCGTGGTCGCGATGATCGAATCGGCGAAAGGGGTCGAGAACGCGCGGGAGATCGCAGCCGTTCCCGGGCTCGGCGCCATAGAGCCCGTCCACCTCCCGGAGGCAGACACGAAGGCGATCGTCTCCATGTGCAAGGAGAGGGGCGTCTACCTCGCGACCGAGGCGGAGCCCGAGGACGTTGCCGCCCGGGTGGCCGAAGGCTACCGGGTCATCCACCTCGGCTGGGATTTCAATTTGTTGAGGCGCGAGCTCGACGGAAGAATCACAAGAACTCGGGAGATTCTGCGGCGCGCTCGGTAGATGGGGCCGCCGTCCCGACCTACTTCGAGCGCGAGCGCACCTGAACGAACAGCTCGCTCGTTCTCGGGCTCAAGCCCGGAAGCGCCTTTTCGACCTCGATCGTCTCGTTTCCCTGGTAGCGCTTCTCGCCGTCCACCTTGATGACAAGCGCTTCTCGACGACTCGGAAGGAGGATCCACACTATCAAGACGCCGACGCTGAGATACCACTTCGCTTTCTCGCGGAGTGCGTTCTCCGAATCTCCGTCGTCGGGACCGGCAATTTCCACCGCGAGCAAGGGTGGCACTCGCCTGAGACCACCGCTGTAAGCGCCGAGATCCGCCCGCCGCCAAATCGCCGCATCCGCGGCCCGCGTCGCGCCCCCGAGCCGCATCCCGGCCTCGTTCGTGCCCAGCACGAAGTCGCGATGCTTTCGCACCCAAGCGCCGAGGGTGATCACGACATCGGTCGCGGTGTCTTGCTGGAAGTCCCCGCACGGTGGCATGAACAAGAGCCTCCCGTCGACGTGCTCGAGGCGGCCCACGACCTGGGGCCAGGTCTCGAGCCGGCCAGGGTCGAAACCGTCCGGCGCGATCATCTCGACCGGGAACCTCACGGCTCGAGGCAGCGAGATGACTTCGTCGTAACGTGAAAGAGTGGACATCGTCGCGATCTTCGCATGGGGTGAGCCACGTCGCAACAATCGAGTCTACTCCACAAGGGCGAACCTCCTGGGTCGTTCTTGGATTACGTGTAGCGAGCCCCGCGGTGCTCGGGGAGAAAAAACCCGGGAAGGAGGCTGTCCACCCGCAGCAACCCTTCGCTCGTGAGCTCGATCCGATCCTTCTTCCAGTCGAGGTATCCCTGGTCTCGCAGCGCCCTGAACGGAGCCGCGAAGTCCTCGAGGATCGAGGCGCCGAACTTCTCCCGGAAGTAGGAAGCGTCCAGACGGCCGAGCTTCATCTGGAGCACCAGCTCGCGGATGAGTCTTTCGCGGTCGGACACCCGAAGAGCCCGCGAGAGAGGAAGCGTACCGTGGGCGAGCGCCTCGACGTAGTCCTCGAAGCGATCCAGGTTCTGGTAGTGAACGGAGGAGACGTGGGAGAAGGAAGCAACCCCTACCCCCACCATGTCCGCGCCCCGCCAGAGGGCGTCGCGGTAGACGAACTTGCATCGTTCGGGATCGCGCACCAGCGTGTAGCCGCTCGAGACGTGGTATCCGGCCCCCTGGAAGCGGGTGAACGCCTGACGCACCCACTCGCGTTTTTGAGACCAGGTGGCAACGCGGGTCTTGCCGTCGCCGTCGAGCATCTCGCGGGAGTAGACGGTATTGAACGGGAGCTCCATCTGATAGACGGTCACGCTGTCGGGGGCGAGCGCGAGCGTTTTCTCGATTGACCGATCCCAGTTGTCGTCGGTCTCGCCCACCATCCCCGCGATGAGGTCGACGTTGACCGCGGGGAAGTCGGCTTCCTCGATCCACTCCCAGGCGCGGTAGATCTCTCCCGAGAGGTGGGCCCGGCCGTTCTCCTGCAGCACCTCGTCGTCGAAGTTCTCGATACCGAGGCTCAATCGAGTGACACCGATCGAAGCGAGGGCTTTCACCTTGGCGCGGCTCAGCGTTCCCGGCTCGCATTCGAACGTGACCTCCTCGGCGGATTCCCAGGAGACGCTCTTCTTCAGGCCTTCGACCAGGGCCTCGATCTGCGCCGCCGAAAGAAACGACGGGGTTCCGCCTCCAAAGTAAACGAACTGGAGCGGGCGCTCGAGCGCCTTGCGCCGGCTGAGGAGCTCGACCTCCGTCGTGACCGCTCGAAGGTAGGCTTCGATGTCGCGGCTGTTCTTGTCGGTGTAGACGCGAAAGTAGCAGAACTTGCAACGCTTCCGGCAGAAGGGGATGTGGATGTAGAGCCCGAGCGGAACGCCCGCACCCGGTCGGTCGAGAGCGTCCTCCGCGGCCTGAAGCTCCTCGGATCTCCAGAAAGAGAACGGCGGGTAGTTCGCGATGAAGTAACTGCCTACCCCGGTGTCGTCGATGTCGAGCTCGTTCAAGAACCTAATTCCTCGGGAAGCGCCTCCTCCCTCCTTCTAGCTTCCCTAGAATAGCCGCTCAGAGCTTCGCTTCCAAGGCCAGGCTCTTCAGCTCTTCCTCGAGTCGCGAGACCTCCTGGCGGAGCCGATCGAACGCCTCGCGCGAGGCGCCTTCCGGATCGCCGCCCGCCGCGGTCTCGAGCTCGAGCGCGGCTTGCGCCGCAGCGGGCGCGGCGAGCGTGAGAAGCGCCCCCTTCAAACGGTGCGCGAGGCGCTCGATGGCCCTCGCGTCGCGCGCCTCGAGCGCCTCCTCGATTCTCGGAAGGGTCTCCGGGGTCTCCTCGAGGAAGATCCGGATGAGCTCGGCCAGGAGCTCTCGATCGCCGCTCGCTCGTCCGATCGCCGTGTCGCGGTCGAGGACGGCGAGCGTCTCGGCCGGCGGATTCCCGCCGCCGCTCCGGACCTTCAACACCGCGCTCATGGCGGAGGTGAGCTCGCTCTCCGCGAACGGCTTGGTGACGAAGCCGTCCATTCCCGCTCGAAAGCAGCGTTCGCGCTGCTCCTCTCGGACGTGAGCGGTGAGGGCCACGATGGGAAGGCGTTCTTTCGTGCCTCGCTCACGCGCGCGGATCTCCCGGGCAACCCCGAGCCCGTCGACTTCGGGCATTTCCAGGTCGAGGACCAGGATGTCGAACCGCTCCTTCGACCAGCACTCGAGCGCTTCTTTCCCGTTCGCGGTCGCGGTAACCGATGCCCCCAGGTTCCCGAGGAGTCGAACCACGACGGTCCGATTGACGGGATGGTCCTCGGCAAGAAGGACCTTGACGCCGGCGAGAAGCGGGCGGTCCATTCCCTGGGTCTGGACGTCCTCGGGTTTCTCCACCCTCTCTCCGCGGCTCAGGATCTCGATGGCCCGCACGAGGTGCGTCGGCGCGACCGGCTTCGTCAGGGTGCCGGCGATGTCGTGGGAGCGAAGGATTTCCGGAGACACCCGCTGGTGAGTGAGGAGGAGCAGCACGATGGGAATCTCGGCGAGCTCTAGAACTTCCGCGGCGAGTGAGAGCGCGTCTTCGAGCCGCCGGGCATCGAGCAAGAGAAGGGAGAAGGCCTCGCCGGACTCGAGAGCGCTCTCGACCGCTCGAAGCGCGGTCGAAGGCGACGCGGCGGTCTCGACCTCGATACCGAGGGCTCCGAGCTCCTTCGCGATCACCTCCCGCTCCCACGGGCTTTCGTCCACCACGAGAGCTCTCGAGCCCGGAAACGACGGGGGAGCCTCCTGCAAGTCTTCCGCGGCGCTTTCGAGCTCGACCTCGAACTCGAAACGGCTCCCCTTCGAAGGCTCGCTCTCGACCGAGATCGCGCCTCCCATCCTGCCGACGATCTCGTTCGAGATCGCGAGCCCGAGACCGAGGCCTCCCTGCTCCGGCTTGGCGTTCTCCCCTTGCGTGAAGGCCCCGAAGATCGCGGCCCGGTTTCGCTCTGGGATGCCGACGCCGGTATCCGCGACCGAGAAGCGCACGCGCGATCGGCCCTTCGAAGCGCCCGGGGATGCCTGGACCTCTATCAGAATCTCTCCTTCTTCGGTGAACTTGATCGCGTTCGCGATCAGGTTCCAGAGCACCTGGCGCAGGCGCTGGGAGTCGGCGATCACCAGCTCGGGCACCTCGGGCGCGACCCAATAGGCGATCTGAAGCCCTTTGCGGTGGACCTGCGGAGCGTGGAGCGCGACCGACTGGCGGACCCATCGCCTCAAACGAAATTCGTTCGACTCCAGGCGAATCTTGCCCGCCTGAATCTTTGAGAAGTCGAGGAGATCGTTGAGAACCCGCAGGAGAGACTCACCCGAAGCCTTGATCATCTCCAGGAGCTCGCGCTCCTCCGGGCCGGACCGGTTGTCGAGAAGGACCTGGGTGAGCCCGAGGATTCCGTTCAACGGGGTGCGCATTTCGTGGCTCAGGTTCGAGATGAGCTCGGACTCCACGATTGGGGCTTGTCTTGCCCGGGAAAACAACCATCCGACGCCGAGCGCCAACCCCATGGCGGCAGCGAGGCCGGCGATTCCGGGGAGAAGCCCGAAGCACACGTAGCCGAGGCCGACCGCGATGAGCGCGGCGAGCGGGGTCCGAAAGCGACTGCGGGAACGCACGGAGTGGGAAACTCCTCCACGGCGGTTATCGGCACGAACCGCCCGGGGCTTCAGGCTTTTTTGTCGAAAACCCCGTGATATATTGACCTTCTTCCCAGCGAACCATGCTCGACCGGGCGCAGATCCAAGCGATCCTTCCGCACCGGGCGCCCTTTCTCTTCGTGGACTCCATATCCTCAATCGTCCCCGGAGAGCGGATCGTGGGCGAGTTCCTGGTGGCGGAAACCGAGCGGTTTCTAGCGCGCGAGGGAGACGAGCGCTACTTTCCCTCGACGCTCCTAACGGAGGCAATGGCCCAGGTCGGCGCCATCCTCGTCCTGTTCCCGGAGGAGAACCGCGGAAGGACCATCTACTTCCGGTCGATCGAAGAAGTGCAGTTCAGCCGCCGGGTTCCGGTCGGCGCCCGGGTCCGCGTCGAGGCCCAGATCAAGAAGCTCCGGGCGCGCTTCGGGAGTCTCAAGCTCGAAGCCTTCGTCGACGGCGATCTCGCCGCCAAGGGCGTGATGAGCTTCGCCCTTGGCTGAAATCGGATGAACGCCAAGGCGCAAAGGAGCGCCAAGACGCAAAAGGAGAATGCAGAGGGAAAATTCCATTGCGCCTTTGCAATCTTGGCGCCTTTGCGTTCTTCTTCTTCTTCTTCTTCTTCTTAGGGGAACAGCGGAGCCAGCTTCCGCATTACCTCGACGTCCTCCACGATTCCGCGGAAGGTCTCGACGTCGATCGTCTGCTGCGCGTCGGAGTACGCGGTGTCGGGATGGGTGTGGACCTCCATGACGAGTCCATGCGCCCCCGCCGCGAGAGCGGCCCGCGCGAGAGGACGCACTCGATCCCGCATCCCCACTCCGTGGGAGGGGTCGACGAGAACCGGAAGGTGGCTGATCTGGCGGGCGAGCGGGACGACGTTGAGGTCGAGGGTATTGCGCGAGTGGTTATTGAAGGTTCGGACACCGCGCTCGCACAGGATGACCCGGGGGTTGCCTTCAGCGAGTAGGTATTCGGCCGCCATCAGCCATTCCTCGAGCGTCGCCGAGATCCCGCGCTCCAGAAGAACGGGGCGGCCGAGCTCTCCCAGTCTCTTCAAGAGAGCGAAGTTCTGCATGCTGCGCGCCCCGACCTGGAGGACGTCGACGTGCTCGGAGACCTTCTCCGCCATCGACGTATCCACCACCTCGCTCACCACCGGAATCCCGACGTCGTCGCGAATCCGCGAGAGGGTGTGGAGTCCTTCTTCGCCGAGCCCCTGAAACGAATAGGGGCTGGTGTGGGGTTTGTAAGCTCCGGCGCGAAAAAGATGCGCGCCCGCCGCTTTCACCCGCCGCGCGATCTCGAGGGTGCGCGCCTCGGTCTCGACGCTCGAGGGTCCGGCGACGAGCGTCGCTTCCCTGCTTCCGATACGGACTCCTTCCACCTCGACCACGGTATCGTCGGGATGCACTTCCCGGCTCACGAGCTTGTAGGGCTTGGTGACGGGAATGCATTCGAGGACGCCTGGGAGCTGGTTCAGGAGTGCCGACTCCACCGGACCGCGGTTGCCGGTGACGCAGATGGCCGTCCGGTTCGCCCCCGGCACCGGAAGCGGGGTGAAGCCCATTCTGCGGATCGCATCTTCGACAGCATTGCATTCTTGGGGCGTGCTGCCCTGCTTCATGATGACGAGCATAGAGATCTCACCGCCGATCCGAAGGTCGACACCACTTTCTCACCGCGATCGCCTCGGTGTGCCTCCCACGCCTCGCCGATGACGTTCGCGAGATGGCTCCCGACGACGGCGAGGCGCGCCCCGGAGGCGAAAGCGCGGGCGATCTGCTCGGACTTCGAGAGCCCGAATCCGAGGCAGACGGGATTGCGGACGGCCGAGACGGTGCGAGAGACGAGCGACTCGACCTCGGAGAAATCTCCCGCGCGGACTCCCGTGATTCCCTGATGCGCGACCAGGTACAAAAACCCGTCCGCCATCCGGTCGATCCGCTTCAGACGTTCCGCAGCGGTCAGAGGACCCACGAGCTGGACGTGCGCGAGGCCCGCCTCGCGGCAGGCGCGCTTCAGGGGGGCGCTCTCTTCGAGCGGCACGTCGGGAACCAGGAGCGAGGAGGCACCCGCCGCGGACGCGTCTTTGGTGAAGCGCTCGAATCCGTAGGCGTGGACGAGGTTCCCGTAGACCAGAAGGTTCAGCGGGGTCTTCGGACGGGCTTCGTGAATTCGCGCGAGAAGCCGCATCGCGCTCGAAGTCGAGGTTCCGGAGGATAACGCGCGCATGTCCGCTCTCTGGATCGCGGGCCCATCCGCCACGGGATCGCCGTAGGGGAATCCGATCTCGAGAGCGCCCGCTCCGGCATCGACCGCGGCCTTCGCGAGCTCGAGCGAGAGCTCCGGAGTGGGATCGCCGAGCACCAGGAACGGGCTCACGACCGGCGCGGTCTTCAGGAGGCGCTTCAACCGGGTGCGGCTCAAGACGACCTCCGGAACGATCGAAAGTAAATGTCGAGATCCTTGTCGCCCCTCCCGCACAGATTCAGAAGCACCGAAGCACCTTCCGGAAGCTCCCGCTCGCGGACCGCCTTCAGGAGAAACGCGAGGGCGTGCGCGGGCTCGAACGCGGGGATGATCCCCTCGAGCTCCGAGAGCTTCTCGAAGGCGTCGATCGCCTCGTCGTCGGTGACGGCGACGTAGCGCGCCCGGCCGGTGTCGCGAAGGAACGCGTGCTCCGGGCCGACCCCCGGATAGTCGAGCCCGGCGGAGACGCTGTGGGCTTCGAGAATCTGCCCCTCTTCGTCCTGGAGGACGTAGGTGCGGGCGCCGTGAAGGAGACCCGGGGTCCCGGCGACGAGGGTGGCGCCGTGCTGACCGGTCGCAATCCCGCGGCCGCCGGGCTCGACGCCGATGAGCTTCACCTCTTCGTCAGGAACGAAAGCGTGAAAGATCCCGATGGCGTTACTGCCGCCCCCGACGCAAGCCACCACCGCCTTGGGCAGGCCGCCGAAGCGTTTTTTCCACTGGGCCTTCGCTTCCTTTCCGATCACCGATTGGAAGTCGCGCACCAGCCTCGGAAACGGATGGGGCCCGCAGACGGTTCCGAGGAGGTAGTGGGTCGTCGTCAGGTTCTGGGTCCAATCGCGGAGCGCCTCGTTGATGGCGTCTTTCAAGGTTCGGGCTCCGGTCAGAACCGGCACCACCGTCGCGCCGCAGAGCTCCATGCGCTTCACGTTCGGCGCCTGCCGCTCCATGTCCCTTTCGCCCATGAAGATCACGGCCTCGAGACCGAGCCGCGCCGCCGCCATCGCCGTCGCCGTGCCGTGCTGGCCCGCCCCCGTCTCGGCGATGACCCTCTTCTTTCCCATGCACCGGGCGAGGAGCGCTTGCCCGAGGACGTTGTTGGTCTTGTGAGCTCCTCCATGGAGGAGGTCCTCGCGCTTCATCACTACCTCGAGGCCCGCGGTCTTCGAGAACGAGGGCGCTTCGCAGAGCGGAGTGGGCCGCCCCGCCCATTCCTCGAGAAGCGAAGAGAGCTCCCGCTGGAACTCGCGGCCGGGGACGATCTCCCTTCGGGCGCGCTCGAGCTCTTCGAGGGCGGGGATGAGAAGCTCGGGAACGAAGCGGCCTCCATAGTCGCCGAAGGCGCCGACGCGGGGCGAAAGCGAAGCCGTCATCTTCGATGCCTCCCGATTCGGTCGAAGAGCTCTCGCAGCTTCCCCTCGTCTTTCACCCCGGGCTCTCGCTCGACGCCGCTCGCGAGGTCGATGCCGTAAGGGAGATGCTCGAGGAGGTCCGAGACGTTCCCAGGGCGGATGCCTCCGGCGACGAACGTGAAGCCCGGGGCTTTGGTCCCGAGAAGGTTCCAGTCGAAGGTTCGTCCCGAGCCTCCGCCGCCGACGTCGAGGAGCGCGGGCCGATCCGCCGCGGGCTTACGCGAGAACGCGGGAACGCGGCGCGCGTCCTCGCTCATCGCGTAGACCTGGAGAACGTGAAGGCCCTCGGATTCGAGGCGGCGAACGTCGGAATCGGAGGGGTGGTAGAGCTGGACCCAGTCGGCGCCCGAGGCGCGCGCATCGGAGAGCACGTCTTCGAGGGTGTAGTCCCGAAACACGAGGACTCGCGCGGCCTTCGAGCCGACTTTCGAGAAGAGGGCGCGGGCCTCTTTCACGCTCACCCGGCGGGGCGAGGCGGCGCTACGCACCGCCCCCACGAAGTGAGCTCCCAGAGAGACCGCGAGCTCTGCGTCCTCGACCCGCTTGATCCCGCAGATCTTCACGAGAGGACTCATCCCCGGATCTCCCCGATGAGCTTGACGAGCTTCGCCGGATCCTCGTGCCTCATGAGGGCTCCCCCCACGAGGACGGCGTCGGCGAGACCTCTGAGGCTGCGGACATCTTCCGCTTTCTCGTACCCGCTCTCCGCCACCGCCACGCGGTCTCCCGGGACTTCGGCGAGGAGGCGGGGCGCGAGCGCCCGGTCGATCTCGAGCGTCTCGAGGTCCCGGTTGTTGGCGCCGAGGACCGCGGCGTCATGACGGAGGGCTTTTTCGATCTCGGAGGCCCGATGGCATTCGAGCAGCGGCGTGAGGCCGTAGTGAGCGCAGGCGGAAACGAGCTCGTCCAGATCCGCTTCGGAAAGGCACCGGAGAATAAGGAGCACCGCTCGGGCTCCGAGTCGGGCGGCCTCTCTTACCTGCGCCGGGTCCACGACGAAGTCCTTCATCAAGACCGGCACTTCGACCGAACCGACGGCCCGCGAAAGATCTTCGTACGATCCCCCGAAGCGGGTCGGCTCGGTGAGAACGCTGATCGCCGCGGCGCCGGCCTTTTCATAGCGCCGCACTTGCTCGTCGATATCGGGCTCGGCGATGGCGCCGAAGCTCGGGCTTTTCCTCTTGAACTCGGCGATGACGTCGAGGCGATGCTTTCCCCGCAGGACCGCTTCCAGCGAGGGACCCGGAGGCGGTCCCTCGGGCTCGCGAACGGCGATCCGCCCCGCTCGCTGCCGCGCGCTCAGGACG
>Ga0209321_10002430_pt1 | contig 12543 bp, 10 predicted proteins | sample Rifsed16ft4_FD_184012 | JGI IMG/M metagenome (GOLD analysis project Ga0209321, IMG submission 184012) | Soil microbial communities from Rifle, Colorado, USA - sediment 16ft 4 - CSP-I_5_4 (version 2) | ecosystem: Environmental > Terrestrial > Deep subsurface > Rock core/Sediment | place: Rifle... | reverse complement strand
AAAAATTAGCAGCACTTCTTGGCAAGCTAGATATCAAACCAGTAGAGGCAGGAATTTCACTTTATACTGCATTAGAAGAGGGCTTAAAGTATGCAGCAGAAGAATTGATTGTAGATGTTGCAAAAATAAGAAATGCATTTACTCAATTTCATCAAGAAGCAATTTCACTATCTATTGAAGCAGCATATGTTACTGCAGAAAACATCAACCAAATTCTCAGTAAAGCTGCTCAATCTGCACGTTCTGTATCTGTTGAATCAGGATTCATGACAGATGAAACCAAGGAACAGATACTACAGAAAGCCCATAGTCAGGCTAAATCTGTCTCGACTAAAGCAAAAGACTACACAGCATCTTAATCCAAACTTCCTTTAGCTCTGGGAAGATTCCAGTTAAATTTCATTGCAATCAATCTTAATGTTGTAGTTAGAGAAATTCCCAAAATTGTTGCAGAGTATAATTCCCCTCCAAAATATAATGTAAAGTAAAAAACAACAACACCAATAAAACTTGCTGAAATATAAAATTCCTTGACAAAAACTATTGGAACTTGAGTAACAAAGACATCTCGTAGTATTCCACCACCTACGGCAGTAAGTATTCCTGCCAACATTATTGCTAGGAAATTCAATCCAACTAAATTATAAGCAAATGTTGCCCCAATTATTGTAAAAACTCCCAATCCAATAGCATCAAATTTCAAAAACAGATTCCAGTGTTTCTTGAGATGAGAATACAAGAAAAAAATAGCAACGCCTGATAGAACAGTAATTATCACATATACAGGATCAGATAAAGAATTTGGGAATTGCCCCATGATAACATCCCGCATTGTACCACCAGCAACACCGGTAATTGTTGCCAATAGTAAAATTCCAACAATATCGGATTTGTGTTCAATTGCCTTAAACGCACCAGTTACTGCAAAAGCCATAGTACCAAACAGATCTAGAATGTAAATGAAAACCTGAGCGGGAATTGAAAAATCAACCAATTAAAATGAAAAATGAATAATTGTTAATTAACATTGATGTAAATAAAAACCAAAATTAAATTGAAAAAATAATAGTTGTCTAGCCAAATAGAGAAGAGAGACCTTCCATTGCGGCTTCTTCGCTTTTACTTGTATCAACTGGTGCTTCTTTCTTTGCTTCACCTGCTGCTGCGGCTGCCGGAGCGGCTGCTGCTACTGCTACAGGTGCGGCTTTGATTGCTTCTTCGATGTTAACATCAGCCAAAGCTGCAACTAGTGCTTTTACTTGAGCATCATTAACTGTGGCGCCAGATGCTTTAACAACTGAGCTGATGTTTGCTTCATTAACTTCTTTTTGTAGCTTGTGAAGAAGTAAAGCAGCATAAACGTATTCCATTGTATCGAGATTTTCTTAGGGCATAATATAAAACTATGGTGAAATTAGGAACTGTCAAGTTTACGGATCTTTTCCAAATTCAAAAATTCTGTCGTCTCGGCACACTTCCTTTTGTATATTGATCTGGTCTAAAACCTTCAATCAAAGTTTCATTTTTTTCATAACCAATAAAATTACATCGTTGGCAAACTAGATTCATTGAAGGCATTAGTTTTAATTTAATTTTCATTCTATCTCTTGAAAACTCACATTGGGGGCAATAATGAATCCTAGTCATATTATTTAGAAACATCATGTTGACTTCGATCTCTATATCCACATTTTTCATATTTCCAGAGGGTAACAAAAGAAAGCTTATCTTTTGAATTTGCATTGAAATAATCTTTTTCCATCTGAATTTTACAGATCGGACAATCCATTTTTCATATTCATACTCAACTTCCTTATAAAATGGAGGTAAGTATTGATCGAATAACGAAAGGGTCTATTGTCTGTGGAATTATTTTAGTGATTATTTCTTGAATATTTCTTTTTAATTCTGTTATACAATATTCTAGTTGAGTATTTTCAGACTTCTACAAACAGAATAGAGTGTTCTTTTTAGATGCTTATCCACAAGTGTGTCCATTCTATGTCTTAAAACGCGTTTTGCCTCATCTCTTTCAGAACCTGGCGGTAATGACAACACATTGTTAATTAATTCTGGAAGAGATTCACGAATCCAACCATCCAACATTGCATAAACTTTTGGCGGAATTAAATCGCATTTGTCCTTATCCAAATCTATGACTTCAGCATAATTTTCATGTTCAACTCTGTAAACCAGAGCCAATACAACATTATCAGGTGTTGGATGCTCAAGAATTTCAGTAGACCTAACACCTGTTTTACCTTGAGAAATTTTATTTTTGAGACCCACGGGATTTACAATTATTCCGTTAATGCCAACTTTTCTTCCATCGATCCCAGTTACTACACCAAAGATAAAATCATAAAATTCTCCATTTTTTTTAGTAGAGAAAACATGAGATCCTTCCCTTAATACAGGCTTTCGTCCAAACATGATTAGAATGCATTATGGAGTGTATTTATTGGTATCAAACCAGACGTAATTATCTCCAGTTAATCCATTACAAAATTAAAGTTAGCAAAATGTTTTTGAAATCAGAATTAATTACCGGCGTTTTATTCTGAAAGTATTTGTGTTTATTTGTAGAGCCTTGATGTGTAAGGACTTTAGGGTTTTAGCTTGCCAGTAATTTTTTTTGACTTGCAGTCTAAAACATATTTTTTAGATCAATAACACATGCTCATAAAAATAATTGTAATAGCCTCTATTTTGGCGCTAGGAGTGTTTATGTTCTCATCAGAAATTAATGGCATATTTCCTAACATCTCCAGTAATGTAATTGAGCCTATGAGAGAGGATGCAAATAACTTGGGAATTAAAACAACAGAATCAATTGAAAACGGTCTTGACTCATCAGCCAAAATAATGGATGAAGCCAGTGATAAAATCGGTAGCCAAATAAACAGTGCAAAAGAGTCTTCAAAGGATCTATTAACTGAAAAAATATCTCAAATAAACCCAGCAAAGAGCATCGACGATATATTCAAAAAACCTACTGATGAACTTTCAACTCAATCAACACCTACAACTCAACCAACAAATCCTCCAAATACTGATTCAAGTACTGAATCCAGCTACCCACACGTTGTTTATGAGAAACTTGATTTGTCGATGATTCAACAATCCAATGGGGATGTTTTATTACAATATTCAGATGCTACTGGGAATACAAAAAGCACTAATGTAGTAATTAGAACTAGTGAAAAAGAAATATTTTCTGGAACTTTTTTTACTTCAAATTTTAAGACCGTGATAAATGATGTTTCCAGAACATCATATTATGTGGATATCACTGTTGAGCACAAAGATTATGGTACTGTGACATCTTCAATATTTAATTCTGTAGATAGCATTGATTCTGAAATTACTGGCGAGTTTTATCAGCCATAATTGGAATTAATCATGCAAGAGTTTTGTACAATATGATTAAGGGATACTGACGTATAATTTCTCAGTATATCTTAAATAATGATGGTAGAACAATTTTTTGTGAATAGCATAATCTATGCATGTCTTTTTGGATTAATGGTAATTTCAGTAAACTATTCGTTTGCACAATCTGAAACAAGCGAGCAGGTTACCCTGTCAGGTGATCTTGCAAACAATCCAGTTGCACAAGACATCTTAAAAAAAATAGAGCAGACAAAAAAGTGGATTAAAGAACTAGAAGAGAAAAACTATGAAGCATTAGAGGCTAAAAAAGAACTAGAGGCAAAAAGAGCACAGGCACTTGAAAAGCTAAATCAGGATCTCAGTGAATGGGAAGCGTTATGGGAATATTATTCGCCAAAAAACTCTTTTTCACGATTTGTAGATAAAGTCCAAGAACCACAGGTAAAAGAAGTCTTTTGGGATCAGTTTGAATTTCACCAAATTAAAGTCGATGCAGGACGAGATGCACTCAAAAAAGTTTTAGCAAGTGGCGGTTCGCTAAAAGAAGCACGTCAAGCATATCTTAAAGCAGCAGAAACAAAACGAATAGAGCTAATTGAGGCAAACAGTATCTTTAATGTAAATCACAATTTGGCATATTACAATCAGCAAATCATGTTTAACAAAGAAGGACAGTTTATTGAAACGCCAATAACTGGAGAGCAACTACGAAAATACTATGAGGATTATAGAACGAATCCTGCATATCTACAAGCAAATCCTGATGATGTAATATCATGGGAGGATTTAGGAAAAACAACTCCGAATACAGAGTGTAGAAAAGGATCTGTTGTTGTGTATCGTTTTCATGCAAATGACTATGTCTGTGTTTCAATGTCAACTGCAGAAATGTGGATACGACACGGGATGGGAGAAATCACTGGAAACTCTACAGCATCTAATGTAGATTCGGTAACTCCACTAACAAAATGTGATGAAGGATTAACAGTAGTCTATGCTTTAGAGTCTGGAAAATATTCATGTGTATTACAAGAAACTGCAGATTCATGGATAGCACAAGGTATTGCAGAAGCTCATGATCCGCAATCATACATTTTAGATAAAATTCAGGACAAGGATGTATCGGTAATAATTCAAGAAATAAACCAAAAACTAGAAGAATTTGATGATGATCTTGCATTAAAACAGGCAGACCTGAAAGATGCCTATGACAAAAAATATGCAGATGCATTAGCACAATCAAAAAATAATGAAAAAAGTGCAATAAAGGATCAGAAGGAACGTCCGGGCATGACAATAGAAGAGCTTAGCACCAAAATCATGCAAATAAGAAAAAAATATGATTCAACACAAGAAAATATCTTGCAAGAAAAGATAGCAGCCCTAGAAAAACTAGATGGAATTCACAAAGAAAATGTAAAGAAATTTGCCGACACATACGAGTTTGACCCATATGTCAAGATAGTATGGAATTCTGAATTATCAAAGTATGATGCAGTAAAGAAAAACTAGTTTCGGATTAGGGTTTTAGGGGTTATTAGTCCAAGTTAGATTATATTTAATGAATTATTAATCGACAATTCTTAATATCAGACTAAGAGATGTTCATCGTTGGATAAAAAAGAAATTCTAAAGGAATTTTCATCTGACCCAGACAGATACTACAAGGTTAAATTATTTGAAGAGCAAGGATTTGTCAGAAAATCATGCTTAAAATGCAAAAGATTCTTCTGGACTTTAGATTCTGGAAGAGAATTATGTCCAGATGATGCAGATGACACATATTCGTTTATCGGAGATCCTCCAACTACAAAGAGATTTGACTATACACAAGCTTGGAAAGAAGTAGAATCATTCTTTGTGAAAAACGGTCACACATCAGTTTCAAGATATCCAGTTGTTTGTAGATGGCGAGATGATCTTTACTTTACAATTGCATCTATTGTAGATTTTCAAAGAATAATGGGTTCAAAAGTTGTCTTTGAATTTCCTGCAAATCCATTAGTTGTTCCGCAAACTTGTTTAAGATTCAAGGATTTAGAAAATGTCGGAGTAACTGGAAGACATTTTTCTAGTTTTTGTATGATTGGACAACACAGTATTCCAAATTCTCAAGGATATTGGAAAGACAAATGTGTAGATTTAGACTTTAGGCTATTAACAAATCAATTTGGAATAAAAGAAGAAGAAGTCGTGTTTGTCGAAGATGTTTGGGCAGGTGGAGGCTCTTTTGGTTCATCATTAGAATATTTTGTCAAAGGATTAGAGCTTGGCAATGCCGTATTTACTGAATTTCAAGGAGAGTTGGGAAAGCATACAACACTCGATCAGAAAATTATCGATATGGGGGCAGGTCTAGAAAGATTTGCATGGATTACGATGGGAACTCCAACTGCATATGATTGCTGTTTTGGTCCAATCACAAATCACTTGTTTGAAAAAATAGGGATTGATTCAGACTCTGAAATGCTTAGAAAGTATTTTACAGCAATTGCAAAAAATCTGGAGATTCACGAGGATTTAATTGATGTAAGAAGACATGCAGCAAACTCTGCAGGGTTAACACAAGATCAGATTAATCGAATAATCACACCGCTTGAAGGAATGTATTTGATTGCAGATCATCTTCGTACATTGATCTTTGCAATTACAGATGGTGCATTGCCAAGTAATGTCGGTGGAGGATACAATCTAAGAATGATGCTACGAAGAATTAATGGAACAATGGACAGATTGAATCTCAAGCTAGACATTGATGAACTAGTGGATATGCATATTGATTATCTAAAAGATACCTATCCTGAGCTTGATGCCAAAAGACAAGATGTCAAAACTATTCTAAAATTAGAATCTGAAAGATATGTTGAATCAAAAACAAGAATGGGTAAAATGGCAGGACGTCTAAAAGAAAAAGGTAGAGCACCAACGGTTGATGAACTAATCACACTATACGAATCAGATGGAATTACACCAGAGTATCTCAAAGAAATTGACGTAATCTCTGAAATTCCTTCATCATTTTATGCAAAATTATCAGATTTGCACCAATCAGACAAGAAAAAAGATGTGGAACAACTTCCACTTGAAAACATTCCAGAAACTGAAATGTTGTTTTACAAAGATGATCCTATGGAGTTTGATGCCAAAGTTCTCAAAGTTTTTGATAAATCAGTAGTGCTTGATAGAACTTCATTTTATGCAAGAGGTGGAGGACAAGAGCCTGATCATGGAACCATTGCAGGAGCCAGAGTAATTGATGTCAATAAACACGGAGGAGTAATTATTCATGAGATAGAAGGCCAGACTCCAAAAGAAGGAAGTACGGTATCATGTAAAGTTGATGTAACACGCAGAGCAAACATAACAAAAAACCACACAAGTACACATATTCTAAATTCATCAGCAAGAGGAGTATTAGGTTCATGGATATGGCAACACTCTGCATTCAAAGAAGCAGATCATGCAAGATTAGACATTACACATCATTCATCATTAACAGATCAACAAGTGCAAGACATTGAAAATGTTGCAAACGATATTGTTGCAAAAGACATGTCAGTAACTATTGAAAACTATGACAGAGGAACTGCAGAGCAAAAATATGGATTTAAAATTTATCAGGGAGGTGTAGTTCCTGTCAAATCAGTTAGAATTGTATCAATTGAAGACTTTGATGTTGAAGCATGTGGTGGAACTCATGTCAAAAAAACCAAAGAGGTGGAATTAATCAAAATTACCAAAACAAAGAGAATTCAAGATGGAGTAGTAAGACTAGAGTTTGTTTCAGGACCAACTGCACGAGAATATGTAAAACAACAAGAAATTGAGCAATTAAAGAAAGCAGAAGAATCAGTACAGAAAGAACTCAAAGATAAACAAAGAGAAGAAGAAAGACAAAAAGCAAAAGAAAAGATTCCAGCATTGTTAGAGCAAATTGCAACGCTTTCCAATGCGGGAGTAATTGATGAGATTGAGATTAATGTAAATTCAATAAAAACATGTTTTACAAATTCAAAACAATATGATGAATTCTTTCACATGAATTTTGGCAAAAAACTAGTCAAAGAAAATCCAAATTCAGTTTATGTTGGGATTTTCAAGTCAGGCCCAACTATTCGAGTAATAGTATACTCTGGTGATGAGGCATCAAAGAGCAAAAATGCTGGAAATATTGCCAAATCTGTAGCTGAAATCCTAGGTGGAGCAGGCGGTGGAGACACAAAATTTGCTCAGGGGGGAGGAAAAGACACATCTAAAATGGATGAGGCAATAACCAAAGCAAAATCAATGATTTTAGGATGAGAATGGTATGCAAATAAAATGGAATGAAATTGAATCAAAGTGGAGAAAAAGATGGAATGATACCAAAGACTTTGAAACAGATCCAAATACCAAAGAAAAAAAATTCATCACAGTTGCATATCCATATCCAAATTCACCTCAACACATAGGACACGGTAGAACCTACACACTAGCTGATGTTCATGCAAGATTTTATCGAATGAAAGGATTCAATGTATTGTTTCCAATGGGATTTCATTATACTGGAACTCCAATATTAGGAATGGCAAAAAGAGTAGAGGCAAAAGACAAAGAGATAATTGAAAATTTAAAAAATATTTATGGAGTTCCAGAGGAATCAATTAAAACATTTGTCGAACCAGTAAAGATTGCAGATTATTTTCATAAAGAAATCAAGACAGGAATGATAGAGATGGGGTATTCAATTGACTGGAGAAGAGAGTTTACAACAATTGATCCAGTGTATAGCAAATTTATCGAATGGCAAATCAACACATTAAGAGAAAAGAAGCTAATCATTCAAGGGTCACATCCAGTTGGATGGTGTCCAAAAGATCAAAACCCGGTATCACAACATGACACATTAGGTGATGTAGAGCCGGACTTTACTGAATACATTTTGATCAAATTCAAATATGAAAATTACATCATTCCAACTGCAACACTACGGCCTGAAACAATTTTTGGTGTTGTGAATCTTTGGGTAAATCCAGAAATCATTTACAAAAAAATTACAGTGGATGAGGAAAAATGGATTGTAAGTACAGAATGTGCATACAAACTGGAATTTTTGGATAAAAAAATAACATATGATGGTGAGATAAAGGGATCAGAATTAATTGGAAAATCAGCAATAGTTCCACATAGAAATGAATCAATTGTAATGCTTCCTGCAAGTTTTGTTGAGAGTGGAACAGGAACTGGAATGGTCATGTCAGTTCCAGCACATGCACCATTTGATCATCAGGCATTGGAGGACCTCAAAAAAGCAAAAATCGAGCCTAAATTGGCCTCACTAGTAAACAAAATCATGCCCATATCCATTATTCAGACTGAAGGGTATGGTGATAATCCAGCCAAAGAGGCAGTTGAGAGATTCGGAGTAAAAGATCAAAGTGATCCAAAATTAGAAGAGGCAACAAAGGAAGTATATGGAAAAGAATTCTATGGTGGAAAACTAAAACAAAACACAGAGAGATTTGCTGGAATAAAAGTAGCATATGCAAAAGATACCATCAAGGAATGGTTAATTGAAAACAAACATGCAGATATCCTACTAGAACTAACAAACACTCCAGTAAGATGCAGATGTGGAGCAGAATGCGTTGTCAAAGTTCTCAATAATCAATGGTTCCTAAATTATGGAGATAAAGACTGGAAAGAATTAGCTACCAAGTGCTTTGATGAAATGAATATTTTACCGCAAGAGATTAGATCAGAGTTCAATTATGTTATTGGATGGCTACGAGAAAGAGCATGTGCAAGACAACACGGACTAGGAACAAAACTACCATGGGATAAGGACTGGATTGTAGAGAGTCTTTCAGATTCTGTAATTTACATGGCATACTATACAATTTCAAAATTTGTAAACAATGGAACACTAAAGGCAGAAAAATTATCCAAAGAATTCTTTGATTATATTTTCTTGGATACGGGAGATGCAAATAAGGTCGCTGCAATTACTGGAATGTCAGAGAATATAATCAATGAAATCAAAAGAGAGTTCCAGTATTTTTATCCAGTAGATTCAAGACACTCTGGACGTGATTTGGTTCCAAATCACTTGACATTTTTTGTACTAAACCATGTTGCAATATTTCCTAAAAGCAATTGGCCCAAAGAAATTGTAGTTAATGGCTCTGTTTTGATGAATGGCTCTAAAATGTCAAAGAGTATGGGAAATATCATACCATTGCGAAAAGCAATCCAAGATTATGGCGCAGATCCTATCAGACTGGCAATAATAATTTCTGCAGAACTACTACAAGATGCGGATTTTAACATGGAATCAGTTTCAGGAATTCAAAATAAGCTAGAAGCATTATACAATGAATGTTCTAGGCTCAAATCTGAAAAAAATGACATTCTGGAAGCAGAGGACAGATGGATTTTATCTAAAACTCAAAGTATGGTCTCTGAGGTTACATCATCTATTGAAAAAATGAGATTACGAGAAGCCCTACATGACATTTTGTTTTCATTTGAATCGGATTTGAGCTGGTATATGAAAAGAGTAAATGCAAAAAACAGAGAAAACATCTCAGGAATTTTACACCAGATAAACTCTACACGAGTGGCAATGCTATCACCATTTGCACCCCATATTGCAGAAGAATTATGGGAAAAACTAGGACATTCTAATCTAGTATCAACATCTCAATGGCCAGAATTCTCTGCAGAAAATGTCAATGCATCTGCCATTCAATCCGAAGAGTTGTTAAAAGTACTAATTGATGATATTTCAAATATTCTCAAAGTAACAAAGATTACTCCAAAAAAGATTACAATCTATACAGCTGATTCATTCAAATCCAAAGTATATCATTCCATTTTAGAAAAAGTGATGGCAGGACAAACAAACATGGGAATTGTAATGAAAGAACTAATTGTCAATCCAGACACATCTGATGTTAAAAAAATTCCAGACTTTGTACAAAAGACAATCAAGGATATTTTATCTGAACCAACTGAAATTAGACAGACAAAGCTAGATTCTAAAGACTTTGACGAGAAGAGTTTTCTTACAAATGAATTGATTCAATTAGGAAAGAAAGAGTTTGGAGTAGAGATTGATGTTTTCGCAGAATCAGATGATAACATCTATGATCCTAAAGGAAAGGCAAGACATGCAAGGCCATTCAAGCCTGCTATTTTGATTGAATAGTTTCAATCCAAAATCTCTTGTCATCTGCATTAAGATTCACTAATCTCTCAACTGTTTTGAATTTCTCTATCTGATCAATGAAATGATGTAAAAGCCAAATTTAAAACAAATAATCATAAAACAATTCAATATTGTATTTATTAGGTCAAAAGGGACTAGCTGTGAAATGAAAATTGCAGTTATGGGCATGGGAGTTGCAGGTAGTTACCTTATGGCAAGACTCAAAAATTCTGAACATAAAGTAGTAGGATATGAGCGAAGCACGCAAGAAAGACATGATTCTATTTGTGCATGGGGAACAATAAAGTCAGAACTAGAAAAATTTTGCAAAAAGACTGGACGCAATTTTGATGACTTTTTGATTCATGAGGGAAAGACAATGCACGTTAAAATGAATAACAGCGTAAAATTTGATATCGGCTTGCACGGATTGTGCACATATGACAAATTAGCATTAATCAAAGACTTCATTAAAGATTCCAAAATAATCTACGGTGAAGCTCCAAAATTAGAAGATTTAGAAAAAGAATACGACATGATAGTTGATTGTACTGGATTTGCAAGAACCTATTTACCAAAATTAGAAGAAGATTTTTTCTTGCCAACATATGAGTACAAAGTAGAATATGAAGACAAAGTACCATATGAGGACTTTTACATAGAACCATTTCCAGGAATGTCCGGATATTTCTGGTATTTCCCGTTAGGTGAGAAATGGGCACATATTGGCGCAGGAGATTATAGAAAAAACCACATCAAGGCAACTGATGATTTTCTAAAAAAACATGGGGGCAAGGTTTTAAAAACTAAAGGAAGGCCAATTAGATTAGCAACTCCAGGAAAGTGCAAGCCATTTTACAAAGGTAAGGTTGTAGGAGTTGGGGAATCAATTGGCACAGTCTATGCTCTTCTAGGTGAGGGAATAATTCCTAGTATGCAATGTGTTGATATCTTTTTAGAAAACATGCATGATTTTGCAGCATATGAAAAAGCAGTAGACGAACACTACAAAATTTACGACAAAGTATTCAAGTTTGTCAGAGCAAAGATTCACAAGGACTTTAATTTTTTCAAATCACTTCCAGACTTTATCTCTATTTTTAGATACATGAAAAAGAATGAAGCCAGATTCGGAATGGATATTAAAATATCAGACTTGATGAAAGTGGCCAAGGCCTAACCAAAGCTTACAGAGCCAAGATTTTCTCTCATTGTTCTGCTTGATGACATGTTATAATCATAAATTATTTTGGAATAATCTTTTAGTTCTTGCTTCATTAATTGTAAATCATCAGAGAGATAAAACCCAGGACAATCACCTGTAAATTGATATGTTGCATGTACTCGTGCCATGCCTTTTTCATTTTCAAGCCAAGTAGAAAACGGATACAAATAGCACACTCCAGGACGATCTGGATGCATGCTACATCCACCCTTTTCATCTAAGAATCGACACGAAATATGAGTCCCGTCTTCGTGTTCAGTTTCATCTGTCTTTCTTTTTAGATTAATCGTAGTCATTGTAGTGACTTGACCGGATGGAGCAATATCTTGCCAAGTAGTTGTGATTGTTTCATTTTTTATAAAATCAGATGATCTCTTATACTTCAATCCTTTTCCAATAGTAATTAGATCATCTGAAGTTAGAGGCAATCTACCTTGTCTGTCACAACAATTATGGCAATCAGGCCAAAAACATTTCCATAAAATATATTTTTTTTTTGATACAAGATACGGAATATGAAAAATAACATCTTTAACTTTGAATGGATAATCAGAGACATCAGTTACTTTTCCTAGCATAAATTCTCGTAAAATAGGATCAACATCCCAATCTTTTTGCAATAGATTCAGTGATTCTTCAATTTCTTTTTGAGACAACTATTAAGTTATAACATCTTTTGCAGATGTTATTAATGTTGAGTGAAAAAGGTAAATATGCATCAGCCACAGAAAATCGA
>Ga0209321_10002423_pt1 | contig 12558 bp, 8 predicted proteins | sample Rifsed16ft4_FD_184012 | JGI IMG/M metagenome (GOLD analysis project Ga0209321, IMG submission 184012) | Soil microbial communities from Rifle, Colorado, USA - sediment 16ft 4 - CSP-I_5_4 (version 2) | ecosystem: Environmental > Terrestrial > Deep subsurface > Rock core/Sediment | place: Rifle... | reverse complement strand
AGGTAGCGGATACGCGGCGAGCGGCAGGCGGGACAGCGCGAGGGCGCCGGCCACGCGCTGCCGCAGTGATGGCAGCGCAGGGCCATCGCCGCCGCGTGGAACACGAGCGGGCGGCCGCACTCCGCGCACGCCTCCACGTGCCCACAGTCACGGCACAGCACGACGCTCGCCGAGCCCCGTCGGTTGAGCACCAGGATGGCCCGCGCTCCGCCGCCGATATCGAGGGCGGTGAGGGCCTGCGTGAGCCGCGCGGAGAGGAGGCCGCGGTTGCCGGCTGCCAGCTCGGCCCGCAGGTCGACGACCTCCACGCGCGGCCGGTCCCCGCGCGCCCGATCGGGCAGGGGCACGTGACGGTACCGACCGAGGAGAGCATTCCCGTAGCTCTCGACCGAGGGCGTGGCGCTCCCCAGCACCACCGCGGCACCCGCCAGCACGCCCAGCCGAACGGCCAGGTCGCGCGCCTGGTAGCGCGGGAGCCGTTCCTGCTTGTAGGTCGACTCGTGCTCCTCGTCCACGATGATCAGGCGCGGGTCGCCCAGCGGGGCCAGGATCGCGATGCGCGTGCCCACGACCACGTCCACGTGGCCAGCCCTGATGCGTCGCCACTCGTCCGCCCGCTCACCCTCCGAGAGACCGCTGTGCAGGAGCGCCACGTCGGCGCCCAGGTCGTGGCGGAGCCGGTCCACGAGCGGCAAGGCCTGCGGGATCTCAGGCACGAGGACGAGCGCCGTGCCGCCACGTGCCAGGGATGTCGCGATGGCCATTGCGTACACCGCGGTCTTGCCCGCCCCCGTCGCGCCGTCAAGGAGGAGCGGCGTGGCGTCCCGTCGCCCGATCGCGTCCTCGATGGCACGAAGCGCCGTCTCCTGCTCGGGCAGGAGCGACGCACCGGGAGGTCGAGCCCCACTGCGTCCCGGTGAACGACCGGCAAGCGGACGGCGTTCGACCATCGCCAGGGAGATCGCGATCAGCCCGCGCCGGGCGAGCGACCCGAGCGCCCCGTAGCCATGGCGCGCGGCCAGCCCCGCGGTCGCGGCGGTCGCCCCCTCCGGGAGGGTCGCGAGCTCGCGCAGGATGGCCGCCTGGCGTTCGCCGAGCCGGCGAACGGGTGCCTCGATCCCCGCGGCTGCATCGCGCCCGGCCGCGGTCAGGGAGACGCGCCGTTCGACCCGCGCCCGCGCCTCTCCGGCCAGGATGCGCCATTCGAGCCGGAGGCGGCCTTTCGCCTGGAGCGTGCGCAGGCGGCGCAGCAGCGCGGTGCGTCCCTCGTCGTACGGCAGCTCGGCAACGGGTATCCCCGTGGCGGGCCCCTCGGCGACGGTCCGCTCCAGGGCGTCGTGGGGGTCGCCTGCGTCGGTCATGGGCACGGCGACAAGCTCGAGCCGCTCGAGCAGCCCCGGCGGCAGCATGGCCCGTACCACCGCGGCGGGCGGCGCGAGATAGTGCTCCGCGATCGCACGGGCCAGCGCGACCTGCAAGGGCGGGAAAAGCGGACCGTCGCTGCGGACGAGATCCAGGACCGGCTTGGTCTCGACGCCCTCGGGCGCACTTTCCTCCCCGAGCACGACCCCGACCGCCTGGCGGCGGCCGAACTCGACGAGCACGGCCTCGCCAGGCTGGATCACGGTCAAACGCTGCGGCACGTGGTACGTGTACAGCCGGTTGCCTCCCGGGCCGACGGCGTCGACCGCGACCTGGACCACGCGTCGGCGGGTCGCGGGACCGATGCTCTCGCGCTCGGCCGCCGGCGGCTGCGCCGCGCTCACCCTCAGACGGCCACGCGGCGGTCGGGGTACGCGCGGTACTCGGCCTCGATGATCTCCTCGATGCGCGCCGCGGTGCGGTCGACCAGCCCGGTCTCGTTCACCACGATGTAGTCGTAGTCGCCCTGTCGCGCGAGCTCGCGGAGCGCGTTGCGCTGGCGCAGCGCGAGCTCGTCGGCCGACTCCGTCGCGCGACCGCGCAGGCGCGCATCGAGGTCCTCCGTAGAAGGCGGCACGATGAAGATGAGGAGCGCCTGGGGGACGCGCTGCCTGACGATCCGCGCACCCTGAACGTCGATCTTGAGGATGACGTCGCGCCCGGCGGTCAGGCCGTCGACGACCTGGTCGCGCGGCGTCCCGTACCAGTGTCCGTGGACCTCACTCGCCTCGAGCAGCTCGCCCGCAGCGCGCATGGCCGAGAAGCGGGCCGGGTCCACGAAGTGATAGCTCACGCCGTCCGTCTCGCCAGAGCGTCGCGACCGTGTCGTGTACGTCACCACGTAGTGCGCGGCGCGGCGCTCGGGCCGCCGCTTCAACGCCTCGATGACGGCATCCTTGCCCACACCCGACGGCCCGGAGATGACCACGAGCATGGCCCCGGAGGCGCCGACCATCCGGCGTCTGCGGCGCGGACGGACCACGCCCGCGCGCGGGTCCGCGACGCTCACGCGAGGGTCCGCCGGCGCAGCCCGGCGAGCACGGACTCGAGGCCCTCGGGCAACGGCGCCTCGGCGCGGACCAGATGTCCATCACTCGGGGAGAGGAACTCGAGCCGCCAGGCGTGCAGGAAGAGGCGGGCCAGGCCGGCCGGCCCCATGCGTGCCGCCCCGGTGGCATAGATCGGGTCGCCCGCGACGGGGTGCCCGATGGAGGCCAGGTGGACGCGCAGCTGGTGCGTCCGCCCGGTCACCAGGTCGAGCTCGAGGAGCGTCCAGCCCGGGAACCGCTCGCGCACCCGATAGCCCGTTACCGCCGGCCGCCCATCGGGGACGACGGCCATCCGCGTGCGATGACGGGGGTCGCGCCCGACGGGGGCCTCGATGCGTCCGACCGTCGCCGCGACCGCACCGCCGACGAGGGCGAGGTACCGCTTCTTCATGCGCCGGCCCTTGAGCTGGGCCATCAGTCCGGCCTGGGCTCGGTCGTTCCTGGCGACCACCAGCAGACCGCTCGTGTCGCGGTCGAGGCGATGCACGATCCCGGGCCTGGTGACCCCCGCGATGGTGCCGAAACCCTCACGCCCGTCGCGTCCGAGGAGCGCATTGACGAGCGTCCCGCCCGGATGGCCCGGCGCCGGATGGACGACCATCCCGGCCGGCTTGTCGACGACGAGGAGGTCGGCATCCTCGTAGACCACGGACAGCGGGATCGCTTCGGCCTCGACCGTCGGCACGCGAGCTTCCGGCACCTCGAACGCGAGCTCCATGCCCGCGGTGACCAGTGCGCTGGCCCGGATCGCGCGTCCGCGGGCTGTCAGTCTCCCCTCGGAGATGAGCTTCTGGACATGGCTTCGACTGAGCCCCGAGCGGTCCGCCACGAACCGGTCCGCCCGCTCGGGCGGACGCCCCATGGGGACGGCGAACGTCATGCGCGGCACGTCACGGGCGTGAACCGGCCGACAGCCGCCCGCTCAGGACCGCCACCAGGAGCAGGAGGAGGATCGACGTGGAGATGGCAGCGTCGGCCACGTTGAACGTGTACCACCGTAGCGACCCGATTCCCATGTCGACGAAGTCGAGGACGTAGCCGAAGCGGAACCGATCGATCAGGTTCCCCACCGCGCCGCCAAGAAGGAAGCCGAGGGCGACCGACATGATCGGCCCGGCCTCGGCGCTGCGGGCGTGGTACGCGACGATGAGCACGAGCACGCCGACGCTCAGCGCGCCGAAGAGCCAGCCCTGGTCGGGGAAGAGGCCGAAGATCGCCCCGCTGTTCGCGCTGGGGGCGAGGCGGATGAGGTCGCCCACGATCTCGGTGGTGCTGTCCAGTGGCAAGGTCGCCGCGATGACGGCCTTGGTCAGCTGGTCGGCCACCACGACCGCCGTGCCCAGCCCCGCGAAGATGCTCCAGCGTCGGCTCGAGACGGCGGGCGCGGGGCCCGCCACGGCGTGCGTGGCCACCGGCCAATCCTAGCCGACGGCCTCCGCGCGGCGGATGCCGAAGCGGAGCGGGGCACTCGCGAGGCGGACCTCGCCACCGACCGCATCGGCCGGGGGAGCCTGCCAGCGCACCGTTCGAGCGAGCACCTCCGCGGCCAGCCCGTCGACGTACGGGCGGAGCCGTTCGGCATCGTCGGGCCCACCATCGAGCCACACGTCGATCCGGTCGGCGAGCTCGAGCCCGGCCGAGCGACGGACGTCCTGGATGGCGCGCTGGAGCTCCCGGACGTCGCCCTCCGCGCGCAACTCGTCGGTCAGGCGAGTGTCGATCACGACGACGAGGCCCTCGTCGTGAGCGACCGCGGTCCCGGGCCGTGGAACAGCGAGGATCTCGACCTCGTCGGGGGCGAGCGTCAGGCCGGCCAGGCGGACCGCGCCGCCCTCCAGGATCTCGAACTCCCCGGCGCGGGCGGCTGCCATGACCGCCGGGATCGTGCTGCCGAGCCTGGGCCCGATCCGGGGGAGGAGCGGCTTGACCCGCCGTTCCACGAGCTCGGACTCGTCGCCGATCAGCTCGACGGACTTCACGTTCACCTCGTCCGCCAGCAGGGCAAGCAGCTCGCCCTCGGAACGCAGGATCTCGCCCGGCAGGGCCAGCCACAGCCGTTCGAGTGGCTGGCGGACCTTGAGGCCTGCCTGGCCGCGCAGCGTGCGGGCCAGCTCGACGGCGCGGCGCACGAGGGACATCGACGCCTCGAGCCGCTCGTCACGCAGGCCGGCGAGCTCGCCGTCGGGCCACGTGGTGAGATGGACGCTGTCCGGCGCCGGGCCGCCCGCTCCCACGCCCGCGGCGACCACGAGGTTCTGCCACATCGCCTCGCTCAGGAAGGGCAGGATCGGCGCCAGAACGCGGGCGGTCGAGACGAGCGCAAGGTGGAGCGTGGCGAAGGCGTCATCCCGGTCGGCGACGTCCTCGTTGCGCGAGAAGCGCCGGCGCGTGCGCCGCAGGTACCACGTCGAGAGATCATCGAGGTGCGCCCCGATGAGCCCGGCCGCACCCATCGGGTCGACCTCGCCGAGGCGTTCGCGCACCCCGGCGGCCAGGGCGGCGTTGCGCGAGAGGATCCACCGATCGATCGCCGGGCGCTGGTCGACAGGGGACGCGGGTCGGGTCGACGGCCAGCCGGCCAGCCGTGCGTAGGTGACCAGGAAGGCATAGACGTTCCACAGGACGAGGAGCTCGCGACGCGCATCGTCGGCGGCGGCCCAGCCGAAGTTGATGTTCTCTTCGGGCGGCATGCGCGCGAACATCCAGCGCATCACGTCGACGCCGATCGTCTCGGCCGCGTCGTCGAACTCGATGGCGTTTCCCGCGCTCTTGCTCATCGGCCGGCCGTCCGCGCCGAAGACGAGGGCGTAGCCGAAGATGGTCTTGAAGGGCCGCTCGTTGCGCAGCACGGTGCTCATCGCCAGGAGCGAGTAGAACCAGTTGCGGAACTGGCCGGGAAAGCTCTCCGTGATGAAGTCGGCGGGGAACCAGCGCGCCCACTCCTCCGGGTCGGTCCGGTAGTGCAGCGTGCTGAAGGACACGATCCCCGCGTCGAGCCACGGGTTGCCGACGTCGGGGATGCGCGACACGGTGGCCCCACAGCCCTCGCAGGCGATCTTCACGGCATCGACCCACGGGCGGTGCGGGGTGTGGCCGGCGAAGGCCTCCCAGCCATCGACCGCCCGTCGTTCGAGCTCCTCGCGCCCGCCGACCACGGTCACCCGCCCGCACTCGGCGCAGTCGTAGATGGGGAGCGCCAGTCCCCAGTAGCGCTTCTTGGAGATCATCCAGTCGTGCATGTTGCGGAGCCAGTCGAGCTCACGCTCGTAGCCGAAGCCGGGGATCCAGGTGATGGTGTCGACGACGTCCATGATCTGGTAGCGCAGGCTGGCCGCCTTCTCCTCGGCGGTCAGCTCCTCGCGGGGCTTCTCGTAGACGGGGCCCATCGAGATGAACCACTCGTCGACGAGGCGGAACACGAGCGGCGTGCCGCAGCGCCAGCAGTGCGGATAGCGGTGCAGGTACGGCTCGAGACGATAGAAGAGCCCCTTCTCGCGGAGGCTGGTCACGATCGGCTCGGTGACCTGGGTCACGTCCATGCCGCTCAGGGCTGCGAACCCGGACACGACCACGCCGTTCTCGTCCAGCGGGGCGATGACCGGCAGGCCGAGGGCCTTGCCGAGCTGGAAGTCCTCGGCGCCCGCGCCGGGAGCGATGTGAACGATGCCCGTCCCCTCCGCCTCGCTGACGTCGGCCCACAGCACGACGCGATGCGCGTACGACACGCGACCGTCGCCTGACCATGCGTCGAATGCCTCGCGCACGGCGTCGAACTCGTCGAAGGGGCCGCGGTAGCGCCAGCCGGCGAGGTCGGCCCCGCGACGCTCCTCGAGCACGCGGAACGGGCCCTCGAGTGCTCCCGGAAGAGTCCCCTTGCCCACCCACAGGCGGCGCTCTCCCTGTTCCACGAGAGCGTAGGTGATGTCCTCGCCCACGGCCGCCGCGACGTTGGAGGTGAGGGTCCACGGGGTCGTCGTCCACACGAGAAGCGCCTCGCCCGGCCGGTCGAGGAGCGGGAACGTCACGGTCAGGCCGGGATCCTCGCGATCGGCGTAGCCCTCGTTCATCTCCATCTGGGACAGACCCGTGCCGCAGCGCGCGCACCACGGCATGGAGTCGTGGCCCTTGTACAACCAACCCCGCCGGTGGCACTCGGCCAGGAAGCCCCAGATCAGGTCGTTGTTCTCGTTCGAGAAGGTGAAGTAGCTGCCGCCCCCCAGGTCGGGCGTGCCCAGCCGCCCCACGATCATCTCCACGGTGTCGGTCAGCGGGCCGTCGCGGCCCACCACGGTGATCCGGCGGGATGGATCGGCGGCGAGCTGGTCGCGCAGCCAGCGGAGGTGGTCGGGATCGTCCCAGTCCATCCACATGCCAAGGCGGATCGACTGCTCGGTCTGCTGGGCGGCGTAGGTCAGGACGCGCTGCTTGCACAGGTTGACGAACGGACCGATGCCGTGGGCTTCGATGTCGCGCTTGCTCGTGTAGCCGAGGTCGCGCTCGACGTTCACCTCGACCCACAGGCCCTGGCAGTCGAAGCCGTTCTGGAAGCGCTGGTCCTCCCCGAGCATGGCGTGGAAGCGCTGGAACAGGTCCTTGTAGGCGCGCCCCCAGGCGTGGTGCACGCCCATCGGGTTGTTCGCGGTGATCGGCCCGTCGAGGAAGCTCCAGCGTGGGCCCCCGCGCAGCTGCTCGCGCAGGCGTGCGAAGGTGCGGCGCTCCCGCCAGAGCGCGAGCATCTCGTGCTCGAGGGCGGGCAGGTCGGGACGGCTCGAGACGGGCTGGAACATGACTCCTCTCGGGCGAGGCTCGTTCGGGGGACGAAGTATCGCATCCTGCAGCGTCGGCACCGCCCCGCGGGAGCGGCCGTATCATCGGCGTCGTGAGCGCAACGGCGAAGACCGCCCCGCGACGATCAGCCTTCGCGGCCAGCTTCCTTTCCCTCCTCTTCCCGGGCCTCGGGCAGGTATACGCGGGAGATCCGGGCCGGGGCCTGATGGTCGCGGCGCCTGCGGTCCTGTTCGTGGCTCTCCTGGGCGGCCTCCTCGTCAACGCCGCGACGCGACGGACGCTGCTCTTCTCGCTGCTCGACACGGACGTCCTCCTCGCCGTCCTCGTCGGCAACGTCATCGTGCTCGTCTATCGCCTCATCGCCATCGTCGACGCGTACCGGCGCACCGCGGTCCTCAACGCGTGGCGAGGAACAGCCGATCACCGCCTCGGCCGCCCGCGGGTCCGCCTCCACCCACTCTCGCTGGCCGGCCTCATTGCCGTGATCCTGGTCGCCTCGGGAGTCCACGGCGCGGTCGCGTACTACGACCTCACCGCGTACGACCTCCTGCGCACGGTGACCTCGAGCCCGGACGGCGCGACGCCGTCGCCGTCTCCGCGGCCCTCGCCGGCGTCCACCGGGACCGGGGAACCGTCTCCCTCAGCCACGCCCGCACCGCCGGACGAGCGGGTCAACATCCTGCTCCTCGGGGTCGACCGGCGTCCCCAGGAGCGCACCTTCAACACGGACACGATGATCGTGGTCTCGATCGACCCGCGGACCCGCCAGATCGCGATGTTCTCGCTGCCGCGCGACACGGTCGACGTGCCGCTCCCACGGGACTGGCCCGCCTACAGCTACTACGGGGGCAAGTACCCCGCCAAGATCAACAGCCTGTGGACACGCGCCACCGGCGCCGCCTCTCTGTTCCCCTTCCCGGACGGCCAGCGCGGCCCCGAGGCGCTCAAGGGGGCGCTCGGGACGCTCTACGGCATCGACATCCCGTGGTACGTCGAGGTGGACTTCGAGGGCTTCCGCCAGGTCGTCGACACCCTCGGCGGCGTGACCGTGCGGGTCGACCTGCCGGTCCAGGACGACCACTACCCGCAGGAGTTCGGGCGCGGGGCCACGCGCCTGTACATCCCGGCCACCATCCAGCACATGAGCGGAGACGCCGCCCTCGCGTACGCCCGCTCGCGCCACGGCTCCAACGACTTCGACCGCGCCCAGCGCCAGCAGTCGGTCATCCTCGCGCTTCGCGAGCAGGCCGACATCCCGACCATCCTTCTCCGCCTGCCGGAGCTGGTGGCCACGCTGAAGAGCGCGCTGCGCACCGACATCCCGACGTCCAGGCTGCCCGAGCTGGCGTCGCTGGCCGAAGCCGTCGGCTTCGACCACGTGCGCTCGCTCGTCTTCGCGCCCCGGCAATTCGGGAGGGACACCATCAACGACCCGCGCGGCTACGTCATCATCCCCAACCTCACCGCCATCCGCCGGGCGGTCAAGGAGGTCTTCTCCTTCGATCCCGAGCTCGAGTCGTCGCGCCAGGCCATCGCCGCCGAGGGCGCCACCGTGCGGGTGCTGAACGGGTCGGGTATCACGGGCCAGGCCGGCGCGGTCGGGGACTATCTCATCTATCGCGGCTTCGACGCTGTCATCCCGAGCACCAACGGGGGGCGCGCCTCACGCCAGGACTACGCCACCACGGTCGTGACCGTCTACAACGGGGCGGAGGCGGACCTCACCGAGAGCGTCAAGCTCCTCGAGGAGCTGTTCGGCGTCGCGGCCGTCCTCGAGGACGACCCCAACGTGAAGGTCGACATCGTCCTGATAACGGGCACGGCCACCCCCAAGCTCAAGGTCCCGTAGTCAGCGGTACGGCCTGCTCTGGGCTTGGGTCGCGGCGTCGCCGGCGAGCGTGCGCGAGCGAGAGCGACCCGGCGAAGCCTAGCGGAGCCGGCGGCGGTGCGACCCCACGGTCTAGTAGACCGGCGTCAGCCAGTGCTCGTAGCCGGGCACCTTGCCGCGCACGATGTCGAAGTACAGGTCGCGCACCCGCTTGCCGACCGGCCCGATGTTGCCATCGCCGACCTTGCGGTGGTCGATCTCGACCACCGGGGCGACCTGCACGCCCGTGCCGAAGAGGATGACCTCGTCGGCGATGTACAGCTCCGAGCGGTCGATTCGCCGTTCCAGCCACGGCATCTCGAGCTCGCGTGCGCAGATCTCCCTGAGGCCGAGCCGCGTGATCCCCTCGAGGATGTCGTCGTACACGGGCGGCGTGATGACTGTCCCGTCGCGCACGATCGCGATGTTGGCGGCGCTCCCTTCCGAGAGGTGGCCGTCGATCGTCAGCACGACCGCCTCGTCGAAACCGTTGAGCACGGCCTCGGTCTTGGAGAACGCGCTGTTCACATAGGCGCCCGTGATCTTGCCCCGTGCCGGGATCGACTCGTCGGGGACGCGGCGCCAGCCGGACGTGCCCATGGTGATGCCGCGCGTGGTGTCGACGTAGTCGCCGAACGGGAGCGAAACGAGGACCCAGTCGTTCTCCAGGTTGTGCAGGCGGACCCCGATCGCCTCCGTCGACTTGTAGACGGTCGGCCGGATGTAGACGTCCTCGCGCCAGCCGTTCCGCCGGAGGAGCTCGATAGTGAGCTCGACCAGCTCGGTGGGCGTGCCCGGCGGCTCCATGAGCATGAGCCGGCAGTTCTTCACGAGCCGCGTGAAGTGCTCCTTGAGGCGGAGCCCGTAGAGCTGGCCCTGCTCCTCGTTCCAATACGCGCGGATCCCCTCGAAGATGCCGGTCCCGTAGAGGAATCCGTGGGTCATGACGCTGATGCGCGCGTCGGCAAGGGGTTGGAAGCGACCCTGGAACCAGCAGACCACCGGGCTGACCGGCTCGGATGCGATCGTGCCGGCGTCGAGCGGGGCGGCGGTCTTGGCCGCGGGCATCGGTGACTCCTTCGTTGTGCTCCGGACCCGCGAAGTTGCGGCCGGAGTATAGCGCGCGGCCCCGCGGCGGCCGCCCTCCGGGAGGCCTCATCGGCGGGGCCGAATGACCCGTTGCCGCAGGATCGGCGGACCCTCTCAGGCGCTCCCAAGCTGGGACAGGATGAAGACGGTGTAGCCGACGTAGAAGACGCCCCCCACGAGCATCCGCCGACCCGTGAGCACGCCCCCCCGCCACATCGGCCAGAAGATCACGGCGGTCGAGAGGAAAGCGACGGCCGCCGAAGCGAAGGTGGGCAGGGTCGCCCCGCTCAGCAGCCAGCTCTGCGGGGCGAAGAGGATCGCCACGATCACCGGGAGGCAGCTCTGGAAGACCATGGCGCCGGTGATGTTGCCGATGGCCAGGGTGTCCTTCCCGTGTCCGATCCAGATGATGCTGTTGAATTTCTCGGGCAACTCGGTCGCGATCGGGGCGATGATGAGGGCGAGGATGGCGGGCGCGACCCCCAGGTCGTGGGAGAGCTCCTCCACCGCCCCGACGAAGGCGACCGCGCCGCCGACGATGCCCAGCAGGGCGACCGCGACCTGGACGGCCACGATGCGCATGCGCGGGTCCGCGTCCGAGTCGCGGCCGGCGGGGTCAAGGCGCCGGAGACGGAGGGGGGCCAACTCGACATCCATGTCCGCCGGGGCGCCGCCCAGGTGGGAGCGTACGTACGCCACGTACACGACCACCAGGCTGGCGCTGGCCACCCAGCGCAAGGGCTGCCAGTCGCTGGGGATCAGGGCGGACGCGACCGCGATGCTGTAGGCGATGAAGAAGTAGCGCAGATCCGCGCCGACGACGCGCGCCCTGAGCGAGAGCTGGTCGCCGCGAGCGGGCCGCCGCCGGGCGCGCCCGAGGACCGCCACGGCCGTGACCCCGAGGGCCAGCGTGGAGAGCATGAAGGGTGCGCCGAGGATCGCCCCCACCCCGATCTCGTCGGTGCGCACCCCCGCGCCGCCGAAGCCGATCGCGACGATGGGGATGAGCGTCTCGGGCAGCGCCGTGCCGGTCGCGGCCAGGACGCTTCCCACGGCGCCCTCGCTGAGGTGGAGCTTGCGCCCGAACCACTCGATGCCGTTGGTGAAGAGCTCTGCAGCGAGGAGGATGACGACGAACGACCCGCCGAGGATCGCGAGAGTCAGGGGATCCACGGTTCAACCCGTCCCGAGGGCGAGCAGGACGCCGAGGGCGATGACGGCCAGCACCGCCGCGGACACGGCAACCATCGTCCGCTCGCCCCGGCCCGCGTAGCCGAGCAGCGCGGCACCGACCCGGGCGGCGGGGGTCGAGAGCGCCACGACGATCCCCAGCCAGAGGTATCCCTCGGCGCGCCCAGCGGCGAGGTCCGCCGGCAGTCTCGCCGGGTCAAAGGGCGGGAAGCCCGGTTCCAGTGGCGATCGCCCGCCCAGGACCATCACGGCCACGCCCAGGCCGACGAGCACGACCGTGAGGTACGTCCCGGTCGTGAGCAGGCGCCCGAGGCCGCGTTCGAGGTCCACGCGGTCGCTCCGCTGCACGCCCATCAGGCCAGGCCGAGCGCGCGCCGCGCCATCTCGACCGCGGTGTAGAGCAGGACGAGCACGAACAGGGCGCGCAGGATGCGCGCGTCGACGCGCCCTGCCGTGCGTGAGCCGATGCTGGCCCCGAGGAAGACGCCGAGGGCCGTCGGACCCGCCACCAGCGGGTCGATGCCCCCGCGGAACAGGTAGATGATCGCGCTCGCCGACGCCGTCACCCCCATCATGAGGTTGCTCGTCGCGGTCGCGACCCGGAGCGGAACGCCCATCGCGAGGTGCATCACGGGCACCTTGACGATCCCGCCCCCGACGCCCAGGAGGGCCGACAGTGCGCCGGCGCCGACGCTCCCCGCCATGCCCGCGCCGAGCCGCTGCACGCGATAGCCTGGACCGGACAGGGTCCCTTGCCACGCGGGCGGCGGAACCGGCATCGCCGGGTCCGGGATGAGCGCGCCGTCCGCAAGGGGCGCCTCGCCGACGTCGCGCCTGCCATGTCGCAGCATCGAGGCGGCGGTGTAGACGAGCAGCAGCGCGAACAGGCCGGCCAACGCCGGCTCGGGGAGCAGGAACGCGGCGAAACCCCCGGCCAGCGCCCCGATGGCGCTGAAGAGCTCGAGGACCATCCCGAGGCGCAGGTTGGCCACGTGGCGCTGCAGATACACGCCGGCAGCCGCACCGCTCGTCACGATCACGCACACGAGGCTGACGCCGACCGCCTCGCGCACCGGCAGGCCGAATCCCAGGGTGAGCAGGGGGACGATCAGGATCCCGCCGCCGAGGCCCAGCAGAGCCCCGAAGAGACCC
>Ga0209321_10002416_pt1 | contig 12577 bp, 11 predicted proteins | sample Rifsed16ft4_FD_184012 | JGI IMG/M metagenome (GOLD analysis project Ga0209321, IMG submission 184012) | Soil microbial communities from Rifle, Colorado, USA - sediment 16ft 4 - CSP-I_5_4 (version 2) | ecosystem: Environmental > Terrestrial > Deep subsurface > Rock core/Sediment | place: Rifle... | reverse complement strand
CCCTTCGGCTCGGCGACCTGCGGCCCGACGGGACGCTCAAGGTCCAGGGCAAGGGCTCCAAGGAGCGAATCGTGCCGGTCGGCTCGACGGCCCGCACGGCGATCGTCCGCTACCTCGGCCAGCGCGGCCCGGGACGACCTGACGACGCGCTATGGCTCGGGCGGAAGGGCGAGATCAGCAGCCGCGGCCTCCAGCACATGATCCGGCGGCTCAAGGCCCGGGTCGGGGTGACGGGGCGGTTGAGCCCGCACTCACTCCGTCACACGTTCGCCCGCAGCTACCTCGTCAACGGCGGCGACGTGTTCACCCTCCAGCGGATCCTCGGCCACACCACGCTCGACATGGTCAAGCGCTATGTCGCCCTCGCCGACGTCGATCTCGTCACGCGCCACGCTGTGGCGTCGCCCGCCGATCGGCTGGTCGGGGGGAAGGTGCGGTAGCACTGGATATGCACTGGCATCTCAGGCCGTAGGACGGGTCTCCCGCCGACAGGGCCGGACATGCTTGGGTCGAGCCTTACCAACACGAGCAGCCGGCATGGGACAGGTCGGAATCCAACTGAGAGCGAGCGGGCGAGCGGCTGAGGATACGCGTTTGCGCCCGCGCCGCATGACGTGTCATGCTGCCTCAGAGAGCACCTTGAGCGGCCGGTTGAACGCTCCGGGCATGCGAGCGACATCAACACGGGGGGGCGTGACCAGCGTGCTTGCCTACCCGGATCGAAGGCGTCGGCAGACCCTCGGGGTCATTCTCAGCATCGTCCTCATCGCCGCAGGCCTCGTGCAACCGGCGACCACCTTCGCGGGGGGACCGACTCCGTCGCCTGATGCCACCGCGAGCCCGACGCAGCCGCCGATCGACCCGGAGTCCAACCCGGTTGGCCCAGAGGGAGCCGGCGTTCTAGCCGAGACGCCGCAGCCGTGCGGCACAGCGGGACCGGGCCAGATCTCCGTCGGGTTCGTAACCGACATGAACGCGGTCGTCATCGACGCGTCAGCCTTCGAGACGAGTCACTTCTATCTCGAGACGTCGACTGAGCCGGGCACGCCAACTCCCCAGCTCGTGATCAACGACGCGACGCATTCGGAGGGCGGCGGCTACGCCGAGAAGGTGGAGACAGACCCGGATTCCCAGATCCTGGTCTTCTCCATCCACACACCGACCTTCGGCCAGGTCCGGCGCTCGGACAGCCAGTTCGCCAAGGTGCTCCAAGAGGCAGCCGGCGTCTGGCTGATCTGCTTCGAGGACGGCAACGACAACGACTTCAACGATCTGGTCGTGCGCGCCTGGGACGCCCAGTGCGGCAACCAACAGCTCCTCGATCCCTACCCGGACCCTGTTCACGTGAAGTACGACCCGAGGTCCCTGGGCGACGTGACCGAGCTCGACTTCCTACAGCAGGCGACTCTTGCGTCCGAGGGCATCCTCGATCGCGCCTTTGCGGCACGTGCGGAGATGTCCAACCTGTTCGATGCCTTCGAGGCGGGCACGGGCAGCGAGGTGGACGGCTACCCCATCGAGATCGAGGTCAACTGCAGCGGCTCCTACGGAGGCGCCAGTGGGTACACGCAGGACACCGACTTGATCAAGCTCCGGCCCGACTTCATGCGGCAGTCCATGCGGTCCTATGTGCTGGCGCGTCGCGCCGGCCTGCCGCAGGCGATCTGGCCGATCGCAGGCGAGTCGTGGGCGGACCTCATCGATCACGAGCTCTTTCACACGTACCAGGCCCACGCCATCGGAGGCGTTGAGCAGTTCATCCGCTACCACGGGTTCCACGACTACGTGAACATCGAGAGCACGGCGATGGTGGGCCAGGACTTGCTCGCCGACTCCGATGACTTGGATGATCTCAATGATGAGTCGTACCTCCATCTCGTCGGGGAGGGCATCGCCGACCCCGCCGGCGCGCCCATCGTCTTCGGGGATCATCCGCGGCAGGTCTACCGCGCCGGCGCCTTCTTCCAGTGGCTCGGCGAGCGATACGGCACAGGCCCGAACCTCGAGGCCCGCGTCGCCCAATTCGCCCGAGAGGTCTACGACAACAACGCGGTCCGGCTTGTTGCCATCGGGAATGCGATTGGTGGCGACAAGCAGACCGCCCTCGATGCCATCCGCGACTACTGGGTCACCATGCTCGTCAGCGAGGCGAACAACCTCGCGGACTGGCCGAACGAATTCCGCCTGCTCGACGAATCCACCCTCCACGGGCAGCCCGCTGATTTCGGAGGACCTGACCCTGCGCTCAAGTACCCATTGGTCGTTCGGGCCGGTGGCGCGAACGGCTTCACGCTCCCGATGCACGACTCGCCTGAGGTGCTGCCGACCACGCCGCTCATCCGACGGTACGACGTGCCGGAGGGCACGGCGCTTCTCAAGCTGACCATCACCGACAACTCCGACCCCGTCGTGGTCTCCTACGGCATGTTCGCCACGACATTCGAACCCGACCCAGTCCGAATCGCGGCATTGCCGACGCTCGCCAATCTCGACGTGGTGTTCGAGCCCTCGTACTTCACGGGCGGCCCGGAACGGACGAAGACCGAGACGTACACGTTCGCGGCAGCCGGGATGGACACGATCACCCTTGTCCTGCTCGCCGGCGAGACCACCGCAAAGCTCGACCTCGACGTCTCGGCCGTCGCGGGCAGCCTGTCCATGACAGTCGGCCCGGTCTTCACGTTTGGAGATTCGCTGATCGTCCGGGCACGCCCCGCGGTCGGCAGCGTCTTCGCAAGGCAGCAGCGCCAGGCCGCCTATACCGTGAAGGTGGACGGCGTGCTTCAGGCAGTGAAGGGCGTGGTCGACCTGGGCGACGGCGCCACGATTGTCCTTCGGGGCGCCTCGTCGCTTTCGACCGGCCAGCACGAAGTAGAGGTGACGTTCCAGCTGGGGACGCAGTCGGTCACCACGACCGCGACATTCGAGGTGCCCGGTTCACTGGCCGGAATGTCGTTACTCGACGCATCGAGCGTCGACCTGCCCATTGCCGTCGTTGGGGGGTCTGCGCTCGCGGGCGACCCGCTCGAGCTTGCCGCGGTCCCGGTGAGCGACCAAGGCCCAGTCGTTGGTGCCATGGTCACTGCCACTGTTGTCGACCCGTTCAGCGTCAGCCGCTCCTTCGTCCTCACTGACCACGGTTCACCGCTCGATGGCGCTTCGGGCGACGGGGCTTTTGCTGCCGAGGCTTTCGGGACGTCGGCGACGGGCACATACGCGGTGACCTTCGAAGCAACGGGCGAGATTGACGGCGTTCCCTTCTCAACGTCGCGGACGACCTCGTTCGAGGTCGGCGCCGGCGCTGACGCCGATGCAGATGGCATATCCGATGCTATGGAGGTCCGGCTTGGGCTGGATCCAAACAGTGCTGCCGACGGCTCCACCGACCTGGATCTGGACGGCGCAGGGACCGCGGTCGAGTTGGCCCGCGGCTCCAACCCGATGACTTCCGATACGGACGGCGCCGGCGAGGCGGACGGCAGCGAGATCGCCAACGGCGCCGATCCGCTATCGGCGGCTGACGATGCTGTGATCCCGTCGGTCGGCGCTACCGCGACCGCCATTGACGGGCGAGTCGTCGAAGTGAGGCTCGAACTGACGCCCGACACGGGTAGTGCGCGCGTGTTCCGCGTCCAGAACGGGGTTTCCACGGATCTCGGCCTCCGTACAGGTGACCAGACCTTCATGGATGGTCCCCTTACGGTCGGAACGTACAGCTATCGGGTCGTCGGGGAGACGGCGTCGGGTCGCCGCGGGTCCGTCGCCGGAATCGGCCCGGTGGAGGCGAGGGATGACGCGACCGCGCCGCAGGCGACGCTCGCGGTCACCGGCGGTAAGACCGTAACAAACCAGCCTTCCATCCCGCTTCACTTCAACGGCGTCACCGGAGCACCCACGCAGATGCGCCTCGCCGAGACAACCGCAGCGCTCGAGGTAGGCCCGTGGGTGCCATTCCTTTCCGACACCACCTTCGACGTCGCGAACACAGACGGCCCACACACAATCCGCGCGGAACTTCGCGACGCCGCGGGGAACATCTTGTCCCAGCTCACGCAGGTGATCACCATGGACCTCAACCCGCCAACGTCGATCGCCGGGCCGCTGCCTCCATACACCCTCGGCAATACCACAAGCGTGCCTTACGTTGCGAGCGACGACAGGGACGTCGGGATCGTTGAGCTCTGGAAGCGTTCGCGGGCGACACCGGCAGCACCATGGAGCGGGTGGACCAGCTCGGGCATGGGGGCCTCCCCGATCTTCCTCGGCCTCAGCGATGGGTATTACCAGTTCGCCACGGTCGCGGTCGACCGGGCGGGCAACCGCGAGGCGCTTCCAGCGGTCGGCGACGCGGAGATTCGGGTGGGCCCGGAGACGGTGAACGACGACCTTGGATCCGCATTTCAGGGGCAAGCGCAGGCCACGAACGGTCGCGATGGCACCATCGGGCTGGTCTGGTCCGATAACCGCAACTCCGCGACGATCACCGACATCTATTTCGCGCGCCGCCAGGACGCCACGTTCACCTGGGGAACTAACGAGCGCGTCGACGACGCGGCGGTCGGGGCGGTGAGCCCGTCCGTTGCGATCGATGCAAGCGGCAACGTCTACGTCGCCTGGGTCGATTCCCGGCGCGGCGGCGGTGACGCTGGCGACGTCTATGTCGCCAAGCGCAGCGCGGCGACCGGGCTGTGGGCGCCCGGCGTGCTCATCAACGACGACGCCGTCGGCGCGGCCCAAAGCAGTCCATCGATCGCCGTATCAGAGACCGGTGAAGTGATCGTCGTGTGGGCGGACCGCCGGAACAACAAGCAGCACATCTATTCGGCACGGCTGCCGGCAGGCAGCTCCACCTGGTCCGCCGACATCAAGGTGACCTCCGACCAGACCAAGGTGAAGACCGTCCCGAGCGTCGCGATCGGCTCGGACGGGACGGCGTACATCCTCTGGCAGCAGGCCGCCAACAAGAACGGCATCTGGTTCAGCAGCCTGCCGCTCGGCAGCTCGACCTGGGCCACCCCTGCCCAGATCAACGACAACAGCAAGGATCAGATCAACCCGCGGATCGCGGTCGATACTGCCGGGCGGCTTCTCGCCGTGTACTCGGAGGGCACGACCGCCATCTGGGCGCGGACGCGGCCGGGGGGCTCGTCGACATGGTCCACAGCTGTCGTGGTAAGCACGTCGACCCCGGGATCGGCCCGGACGCCGGCGGTATCAATGCGGGGCAATGGCGTCGGATACGTCGTGTGGACGACCACGGCCGGGGTGATGTGGGGTGTTCGGTTCGACCCGGCAACGGGGACGTGGGGCTCCCAGACGCAACTCAGCGCGAGCGGCGTCTACGCACGCCCTGCCGTCGCCATGACCTCGACCTTGGGGATTGCTGCCGGGGAGGTCGGCAGCGGCAGCGCAGCGAACCTTCGGGCCTATCCGGCAACGGTTCCGTAGCGTGGAGGCCAAGCTGCCGCCGGCGAGAGCTCTTGGCCGACTCGGCGCGATCATGATCGCCGTCGCCTTGGGGGGCTGCTCGTTCCTGTCACGATCGAGCCCGGCCCCCGCAGTCTACGTTCCCGACACCGCCGGGTTGGTGCGGCAGCACGAGGTCGTCGGGCAGGACGCCCGCTTCGTCCTCGATGACGGGCGCGAGTTCACGTTTCCATTCGACGTCTACTATCCTGGCGGAACCCAGCCGAGGGATGACGCAGTCCTGTTGGCCGGGTCCGAACCGGCGCCGTGGATGTACTTTGCGGACCTCCGCAGGCCGGAGCCGAATCTGACGCCGCCAGGCTGCTATGTGATCTTTGGGCGGGCGACCATGACTGCGACGCACGTTTTCCAGACGGTCGCTGATCCTCGCGGCGACGTGGTCATTGCCTTGCCGAAGACTGTCGACTGGACGGACGAGGGCTACGAGGAAGGGACGGATCTGCTCGTCGGAGTTGGGACGTGCGTCAACCCGCAGGGCGAAGCGTTCCATTTCGGCTATTGACCAGGCGAGGCTCATCGATTGTCGGGACGGCAAGCTCGGCCTGGCTGACTCTCAGGTTTCGCACATTGGCCGCGGTAGACTTGGCTCCAGGTGCACCTGCACCTCAAGATCCGGGTCTCCGGATGGGCACCTGACATCGTTCCGGATGGGCACCTGACTTACCCGGAAACGACGAGAAGACGGAACACACGAGGCCCGTTTCGAGCGCCAAACGCTGGCGATAGACACACGTTACGTCGCCTGGCTCTGGATCAGGGGATTGGAGGTTCGAATCCTCCCTCGCCAGCCAATGTCCTCTCTCGGGACATCGTGGACGTCTCACGTCATGATGGACGAGTGGAGGCGCGGCTGGTAGTCGCGGGCGGGGTCGAGGACGAGCTCCCGGAGCAACGAGCCGTCGGCGCCCACGACCCGGACGTAGTCGTCCGCGATGAGGAGCTTCACCGACCTGCCGACGTGGGCCCGACCCAGGCCGATGTGGCGGAGCCGGCTGAGATAGCGGACGGTGACGTTGCCGGCCTTGCTCACCCGGTCAGTGCGAACCCGGAAGTGGGCACGGGCCCGGTCGACGGCCGGTCGGGCCTTGAGCCGGGCCACGAACGCCACGGCCGGGGTTTGGCCGCGAAGGGCCCGGTGGGGCCGCTCGGCGTTGTAGTAGGCCCCGAAGGCGTCGAGCTGGAGTTGGAGCTCGGCGAGCGAGGCGGCCGGCGGCTGCTTGGCGAGGTAGCGCTTGAGCGTCTGATGGAAGCGCTCGACCTTGCCGCAGGTCTGGGGGTGGTTGGGCGTCGAGTGCTTGGCGACGATCCCGAGCCGCTCGAGCTCGGTCTCCAGGCGGATCCGGCCGCGCCGCGGACCGCCGGTGAAGACCGCCCCGTTGTCGGTCAGCAGGCCGGCCGGGGCACCGTGGATCTCGGCCGCCGCCAGGAACGTCCGGACGACGTCGCCGCCCTTGACCGTCCGGAAGGCGTCGCTCGCGAGCAGCAGCCGGGAGTGGTCGTCGAGGAGATTGAGGATCTCGACGTCAGTCCCGTCGGCCAGACGCCAGTGGGTCGTGTCCGCCTGCCACAGCTCGTTCGGCAGGGCCGCCTCGAACCGGACGAACGACGAGCGCGGCCGCTTGTGCGGCTGGGGTGTGATCAGCTCGTGGCGTCGGAGGATCCGCCAGACCGTCGCCGGCGAGGGCACCGCGTCGAAGCGTCGGCCGAGATGGTGGGCGATCGTCGCCGGCCCGGCGTCATGGCCCGCGGCGACGAGCTCGGCCCGCAACGCCACGATCGCGGCTTCGTGCTCGGGCGGGGTCCGGTGCGAGCAGGAGTGCGGACGCCGGGAGCGCGGGGCGAGGCCCGCGTAGCCGCCCTCGCGGAAGCGCCGGAGGAGCCGATACGGCCAGCTCCCCGAGATCCCGTGGCGCCGGGCGATCTCGGTCGGGCTCCGGCCCTCGAGCACCACGGCATCGACCACATAGCGCTCGAGCCCCATCGCGACACCCTCCTTCGAAGGTGTCCACTATCTCCCGAGACATCTGTCCACTATGTGGTGAACTCAGACACTGCCGGGGACGCCACCCCCTCTTTTATCCCGGTGGGAATAGCGTGCACCATCGGCCAGATTGCGGCCGCGTTCAGCCGGCCTCGCTCTCGGCCGCTCGCGGTGGCATCCGGTCCGCCCTTGCCTCGGTGGCTGCCGCAAGAGGTCCCAGGCTGCGGCCTGCCCCGGCCTTGGTCGGCATGCTGACCGCGGCCCGGCACGACCAGCCGTTGACGAAGAAGCTTCCAGAGGCTACTTTGACGGCATGCGAGCTGTCGGCCTGAAGGTCCTGAAGAATCGCCTGAGTGAGTACGTACGCCTGGCCGCGTCCGGCGAGACGGTTCTCGTGACCGACCGCGAGCGCGTCGTGGCCGAGCTCGTGCCACCCGGTGGTGGCCGAGAGGCGATGGCCGCGGACGCTCTCCTGGCGGATGCCGTGCGCAGGGGCTGGCTGACGCCGCCGCTCGGGGCCGCCGAGTCGACGATTCAGCATCGGCCCGCAGCCAACCTCACCGCCCTGCTCGCCGAGCTCGACGATGACCGTTCGGATCGGTGATCTACGTCGATAGCTCGGTGATCCTCGCCCAGCTTCTGGCCGAGGATCGATTCCCGGACGCGTCGTTCTGGAGCCGCGGCCCGCTCGTCTCGAGTCGCCTCGTCGAGTACGAGGTCTGGAATCGCGTCCACAGCCGAGGGCTGGCCGACAGCCACGGCGACGACGTTCGCTCGCTGCTCGGTCGACTGGCCCTGCTCGAGCTCGCGCCACCGGTCCTCGCCCGCGCGCTCGAGCCGTTCCCGACGCCGATCCGCACGCTCGACGCGCTCCATCTCGCCTCGATCGAGTTCCTGCGCGGCATGGGCCAGCGTCCGAGCCTGGCAACGTACGATCGGCGCCTCGCTGACGCGGCGATCGCGCTGGAGATCCCGCTCACGCCGCTGTAATCGCAGGGCCCACACCGTGCGGGCCTAACGGAATTGGCAACCTGTCGCCGAGAGCGCCCCACCTCCGTCAGGCGGTTCCCGCCGTCGCACACTCCCACGTGTCCGATCCTTCGACGGGGATCAGCCGAGCTACGTCTGCGTTCTGCATTGCCACGAACCGTCGCGTCCGCCACCGGGTGGCGCAGCCGACCACGGATCGATGGGGCTTGCATCCCGTGCCGAACCGGCGTATAAAGTGAACCAGATGGTTCAGTATCCCGACGGTCGACTCGATGCCTCGTTCGCGGCCCTCTCGGACGCCACCCGGCGTGCCGTCCTGGAGCGGCTCGGAGGCGGTGACGCGTCGATCACAGATCTGGCCGGAGCGTTCCGCATGACCCTCACGGGCATGCGCAAGCACGTCGGGGTCCTGGAGCAGGCCGGGCTCGTGACGACCGAGAAGGTTGGGCGCGTGCGGACCTGCCGGCTCGGCCCGCGCCGCCTCGAGGCCGAGACCGCGTGGATCGAGCAGCAGCGCCGGCTGTGGGACGCCCGGTTCGACCAGTTGGAGCAGGTCGTCGCGCAGCCACGACGGAAGGAGCAGGTCGATGGACACCCGAAGCGCCGCTGAGCCAACCGCCACCCAGGACCGCACGACGGTCGAGCGGACGTCCGAGCGCGAGCTCGTCGTCACGCGGACGATCGACGGCCCGCCGCCCAGCGTGTTCGAGGCGTGGACCGACGCCGAGCTGTTCCGGCAGTGGTGGGTCCCGAAGTCGTCCGGCGTGAATCTGCTGTCGTGCGAGGTCGATGCGCGGGTCGGCGGGGGCTACCGGCTCACGTTCGACAACGGCAGCGCGGAGCCGATGGCGTTCTTCGGCCGGTACCTGGAGGTCACCCCGCCCACGCGCCTTGTGTGGACCAACGAGGAAGGTGACGGCGGCACGGTCGTCACCACGGCGACGTTCGAGGAGGATCACGGCCGGACCCGGCTCGTCGTCCACGATCGCTATCCGTCAAAGGAGGCGCTGGACGAGGCCGTCGCGTCCGGGGCGACGAGCTGGAATCCCGAGACGTTCGACCAGCTGGACGAGCTGCTCGTCAGCCTGGGAGTCAGCACACGTCGGTAGGCGTCGCGTGCTGACGCCGGTCGTGGACGGGGTCGCCGTCCACCGGAGCGAGCTCCTCCAGAACCAGACTGTGGTCGTGCAGGGCCGCTCGGGGGTGCTGGTCGTGGACCCACAGGCGGGCTCGAGGCTCGGCACGACGAGCCAGCCCTCCGCACGCCCACGGTAGATGAGCTGCTCGGTGGTGAGGCCTGATCGGGCTCGTAGGTCCTCCAAGTGGCGCTTGGCGGTGCTGGGCCGAATGCCGACGCGTGCCGCCGCATCTGGCACCGAGCCGCCGCTGGCGACGAAGGCGACGAGCACGTCGACCTGTCGGGCCGTCCGCGTCATCGGCGGCTCCCCGCGAAGCCCGTCCCTCATGTCCGCAACCCGGCCGCAGCCAGCCACTCGTCGCGGCCCTCGATCGGGATCGTGCAAGTGTAGGTTGAAATTGCGCGTCCAAGGCCTGTCGGGCGCACCAAAACAGATGTTCTATTTGGATGCGAGCCCTGATGATTGGGCGCTAGCGTCGTCACTTGTGACAAGTGTTTCAGGCTTTGCACAAACGCTCGAGGGCAGGTCAGGAGTGGCTTGAGGCCGGACGTGTCATCACTAGGCCAGTCACACTGAGGGATGTCGACCCTCACCACCGCAACCGCGCGTCGTCGGCCAGCCTTGCGACCAGATCGGGCGACCCGCCGGGTCCGACGCGGGATCGCGGCGTTCGTCACTCGACTAACATGCGTCGACCACCGGGCAGCCAGCCTGGGCGAGGGATGGATAGGCGAAAAGTGGAGCGCGCAGTGCGATCCGAGTCGCCGGCAGGGACGGATGCGCTGGCGGGCGAGCTGTACCTGCTGCTGGCAGACATCTCCGGTTACACGGGCTTTATGGCCGACGTCGAGCAGGCGCACGGCGTCGATTTCAGCGCGGGCATCCCTGCCGCCTATTCCGTGCTCGGTGCCCTGCTGAACGCCGTTATCAGCGGTGTGGAGCCCGACTTTACCCTCGTCAAGCTCGAGGGCGATGCCGTCTTCGCGGTCGCGCCGGCGGCAAGCCTCGACGGCGAGGGTGACCGGGTCGTCGGGAACCTCAGGACGATGTACGAGTCGTTCATCGAAGGTCGCACCCGAGCCATCCCCGCCAGCGACCACGTCTGTATCGCCTGCCCCGCCGTCGCACACCTCGACCTCAAGGTGGTGCTCCATCGGGGTCACGCGGTGCGCCAGACGGTTGGGTCAAGCAGCGACCTGCTCGGCCCGGCCGTGACTGTCGCGCACCGCTTGCTCAAGAACACCATTCGAGAGCGGATCGGCTTCCGCCCCTACCTGTTCCTGACCGATGCTGCGGCGAACGCACTCGGCCTGCCCCTGGTTGGCCTCGCGCACCGAGAGGAGTACCAAGACGCCGGGCTGATCCTCGGCCGCATCGTTGAACTCGGCGAACCGGCACAGGAGGGCGGTTCGAGCGTGGTCGCGCTGCGGTAGCGCGCTGCGCTTGATCTCCTCACACGTTCGGTGCCTGGCGAGCTGAACGCGGTGGCCGGGGTTTGACGCCGGCAGTCCGTGCGCACATACAGAACCGAGTGGTTCAGTATGCAGAGTCCCGACTCGATGCCGGGTTCGCCGCGCTTTCGGAGGCCACCCGACGCGGCGTTCTGGAGCAGCTCGGACGTGCCGACGCTTCGATCACGGACCTGGTCTGGACCAACGACGAAGGGGATGACGGTGGCGCGGTCACCACGGTGACCCTCGAGGAACAGGGCGGCAGAACGCTGTTGGTCGTGCACGATCTCTATCCCTCGAGGGAAGCGCTCGACGGTGCGATCGCCTCCGGGTCGACGTCCGGCATGCCCGAGGCGCTGGGGCAGCTGGACGAGCTTCTCGCCACCCTCGGCGCGAGCGTGGACCGGTCATGAGGTCTCGATTCTCGGAGTCGGTCGAGACGCGGCTGCAGCCCAGCGCGTCTGCTTGGTCGTGGGGCGGCAGCGCGCCGAGATCCAGGAGCTCGCGCTGGCACCGGCCGAGGCGGACGTCCAGGCGGAAGGCGCTCCATGCTGGTCAGGTCGCGGAGGGTGTGCTGATCAACCAGAGCGAACTGCTCCGGAACAACGCCGTCGTTTCTCGCCTCGGTCTGTCCCGACCGTGAGGTGGTCGTCCCCGGAGCCACCCTGGCGTTCGGCGGCGGCGGCCCGCACTGCATCACCCAACAGATCCCCACCGGAGGGCCCGCGGTGCCCTGACGACCGACCGGTGTACCGGGTTTCAGCGCGACCGCCTATCGTTCGGACATGCCGCGCGATCCGAACGTCCCCGACGCCTTCGACGTCTACACGCTGGTGCTGCTGCGCCGTCCGCACGACGCGCCGGTCATGTCGGAGGCGGCACTCGACGCCCTCCAGGCCCGCCACCTCGCCTACCGGGCGAAGCTCCGCCGAGACGGCGTGCTGGTCGCCAACGGCCCGCTCAGGGAGCAGTCCGATCCGTCGCTCCGGGGGCTTTCGATTTTCTCGTGCGATCTCGACGAGGCCCGGCGCCTGTCCGACCTCGACCCGTCGGTCCACGCCGGGCGCCTGACGTACGATGTCTTCGAATGGTGGGTGGCCGCCGGGACGCCGGCCCTCCCCGGCACCGCGACCGCCGTCGGCGATCGCCGCGCGATGCCCGACGATTGACGCCGCGTTCCCCCGCGTCCCGGGCGCCAAGCGCGAGGCATCGGACCGGCGATTGATCGAGGGCGGGTGGCCTCCGACGCCCGCCGTCTGGGCGGCGATGCTCGGCGTGACCTCGTCGTGGCCTGCATCGTTCGACCTCGTGGTGCAGCAGACTGTCTGCTACGGCACGAAGGCTTCGCTGTCTCCGTCGTCGTACGTGGCCCTGGCAATCCCGTCGGCGCCGGGCTGCGCGGGCGGAAGGCTGAAGAAGGCCGGCGCACCGCCGCTGCCGCCCCGGCCGGCCTGACCCACCGTGATGACGCTGTCATCGTCCAGGGACCCGATGCCGACGTAGAGGATTCCGACCGAGTGCCCGCCACC